>Ga0183260_10002080_pt1 | contig 16617 bp, 13 predicted proteins | sample AntDrymUQ4972206_2_FD_129768 | JGI IMG/M metagenome (GOLD analysis project Ga0183260, IMG submission 129768) | Polar desert sand microbial communities from Dry Valleys, Antarctica - metaG UQ497 (22.06) (version 2) (version 2) | ecosystem: Environmental > Terrestrial > Soil > Desert | place...
CGCTGCTCGTCGCGCTTCTCAAATCGCCTTCCGACTATTCCCCCAACTCATTTCCCCAGAAAGCGCAGGTTAGAAGAAACCTGGTTCTCGAAGGCATGATGCGGGCGAAACTCATCACCCCTGAGGAGTTGGAGGAGTACAAGATCCGCCCTCTCGGCACGATCCCGCTGAAGACCATTGACGCGAAGATGGCTCCGCATTTCGTCGAACTCGTCAAGCAGCAGCTACTGGACGACAAACGCCTCGGCAGAACCCCTGGAGAGCGGTACGACGCCGTATTCGGCGGGGGCCTGACCATAAGGACCTCGCTGGACCCCCAGATCCAACAGGCTGCCGACAACGCGACCGCCAAACTACCCATAGGGGTACCTGAAGCCGCTGTCGTGGTGATGAACCATGTGAATGGAGACATCCTGGGATATCACGGGGGCTCTAGCTTCACTGTTCGAAAGTTCGATCTTGCCTCTCAGGGCCACCGCCAGCCCGGCAGCGCCTTCAAGACATTTGGCCTGGTGGCAGCTCTGCGGTACCGATATTCACCAGATCTGCGCCTGTCCGGCAGAAACCCTTGCGTATTCAAGATCAGCAAGTACGACACCTGGAAGGTCAACAATTACGGAAAGGCGAGCTTTGGATCCATCACGCTTCGAGACGCCACGGCGAAATCGGTCAACTGCGCTTACGCCAACCTCGTCATGAAGTTCATCGAGCCCGCGAACGTCGTCGAGGCTGCGAAGGACATGGGAATCACGAGCCCTCTCGAGCCCAACCCGGCCATCGTTCTTGGGGGACTTCGCGTTGGGGTTTCTCCGCTGGAGATGACGAGGGCATACGGCACCTTGGCCAACGACGGTAAGAGGGTGAAGGTACGGCCCGTTATCGAAGTGCGCGACCGCAAAGGCGGCCTGGTCTTCAATGAGAAGGTCGAATCGGAACAGACCCTGTCCAAAGATGTAGCGCGCATGGCAACGAAAGTGCTCAAGTCCGTTGTCAAGAAAGGGACGGGCACGAAAGCCGATATCGGATGGGACCAGGCTGGAAAGACGGGCACGACCCAGGCCAACCGGGATGCATGGTTCGTCGGATATACACCGAGGATGGTCGCTGGGGTTTGGATAGGGCATCCGGACGGACAGGTCGAGATGAACCGCGTGACGGGAGGTTCCGTTTCCGCCAAGATCTGGCGCGACGTGATGGAGGTAGCTCATCGAGGTCTCAAGAAGGAAACCTTCGCCGAACCCGACGAAGACCAGTTCACCATTACGAAACCGGTGACCTCACCTTCCCCCTCCAAGAAGAAAAAGCGCAAACCACGTCCCACTGTCTCCCCGGGCGAAACCGCTGCTCCCCAACCAACGCAGGCGCCACCTCCTACGGTTGACCCATTGCCTCCGCTTGAATCGGTCGAGCCGACCGGCGGTCCACCGCCGCCGTGAGCAACTCCGTCAATCAGGAGTTTCGAGGATCAGGTGAAGAGATCTTTAGGGCCCTACTGGAATCGGCCCCCGATGCAATGGTCGTTACCGCCTCCGACCTTACGATCTCGCTCGCCAACACCCAGACGGAGACGCTATTCGGCTATACGCGCCAAGAACTTTCGGGGGCTCCTGTCGACACCCTGATGGCCGAGCGTTCGCGCGAAACCGCCCGCAACTTCTGGGCACGGTTCGAAAGCGAACAGACACAGGGCCCCACCGGGCCCTGGCTCGGCCTGCATGGACTGAAGAAAGACGGAAGTGAGTTCCCAGCGGAGCTCAGTCTCAGCTCTGTTTCATCGGCTAGCGGCCAACTGGTGATCTCGTCCATACGAGATGTGACCAGCAGGGTAAGCGGTCAGAAGGACAAAGAGAGACTGCAGGCTCGCCTGCGGCAGGCCCAACGCCTTGAGAGTCTCGGGCAACTAGCGGGGGGCGTCGCTCACGACTTCAACAATCTTCTTGCGGTGATCCTTCACTACACCGAACTGGTGGGCAAGAGCGTGGATGAAGAGACGCTTGCCGCGAACATCGCCAAGATAAAGAGGGCGGCCGAAAAAGGGGCAGCACTCACCCGTCAGCTGCTCATCTTTTCTCGGCGGGAGACCGTAAGACCTACCGTTCTCGATGTGAACGAGGTGGTCGAGAACATGGCAGAGCTTCTGAGAAGGACCCTTGGAGAGCATGTCGATCTGGTCACCAACATCTCGGAAGACCTCCCTGCTATCCGAGCCGACCTTAACCAGTTGGAGCAGCTGTTGATCAATCTGGCGGTGAATGCCAGAGATGCCATGGCAGATGGAGGAAAGTTGACGATCGCCACTTCTGAAACCGCCGTCGAATCTTCGGGGGCCGAGGCTGATGCTGGCAGGTTCGTCACCGTCGAGGTCCAAGATACCGGCGTCGGTATGGACGAGGAAGTCCTGGCAAGGGCGGTAGATCCCTTCTTCACCACCAAACCGAGCGGTACAGCATCCGGGATGGGTCTGCCCACAGCCTATGGCATCGTCACTCGAGCGGGTGGCTTCATGGAGATCGAGTCGCAAGAAGGCGTCGGAACCACTGTGCGCCTGCTCTTCCCCGTTGCACAACCGGGTCTCGAAAACACCGGATCAACGCCGTAGTCGGCTACTCTGGCGCTTCATCTAACTACCCGAGGACAGACGTGGCCGATCAATCAGAAACCTCCCTTCCCGTGAAGATAGTCATCGTCGACGATCACGAGATGGTCGCTGAGGGCCTTCGAAACGCGCTTCAATCTGAAGACGGATTCGAGGTCGTCGCCATGGCAGCAACCGTTAAGGCTGCGACGGCTGCTGCCGAGCGTCATCGTCCCGATGTGATGCTGATGGACTTCGGACTCCCCGATGGCAACGGCGCTGAAGCAACCGCGCTCGTTAAAGAGATCTCCCCAGGAACGAAGGTGGTCATCGTGACCTCCATGGTTGATGAGGACATCTTGCTCTTGGCCATCGAGGCTGGATGCTCGGGTTACATAACGAAACAACGTCCATTGGATGAAGTGGTGCGAGCAGTGCGGGCCGTTTCTGCCGGGGAGGCCCTCATCTCGTCGACCATGATGGCGCGCCTTCTTCCCAGACTGAGGCGTAACGGTCGGGGGCTCGGCTCCACGCTTACGACAAGAGAAACGGAGGTCCTTGGACTGCTTTCCCAGGGACACCCCAACAAGGTCATCGCCGAGGAACTCGCAATAACCTTGAAGACTGTGCGGAACCACGTCCAGAACATCCTGCAGAAACTCGATTCTCACTCCAAGCTGGAAGCAGTCGCGACAGCGGTTCGAGAAGACATCATCCGCTTCCCCGACTGAACGCCTAGCGGACCTCTTCGAGATACCGAGTTAGTCCGCGATTTCCTCTTTTCATCATGATCAAGTGATTCACGCTAAACAGCGGCCGGGCGATGGGTGCGAGCATCCTCAAAAGACGCTTCCTTGCGACCACTTCTTGTCGATAGTGAAGAACGCATCCGGCGTCACGGGGTTCGATCAAGAATCGAGAGTAACCTTCGAGGTCGCCTCCCAGTGACACTTTCAGTTCTCCTGTTTGCCTGTCCTTCACAACCTGGCGCATGACGAGATGCAAGGAATAGGGTAGAAAGGCTCTTATGACCGCGCCAGCGGTGACGTCGTCGATCTGGCGGATCGACCTCACCTCTGGCCACCACTGGGGGTACGTCGCAAGGTCACCCAGCACATCGAATACGCGATCAGGTCTGCCTGCTACCAACCAGGTGCTTCGGAAGCGGTAGTGATTCAATGAGTCGCTCAAACGCACAGGGCAACTCTACGACCCGGCTGGACCAGGCTCTTACGCAAGCGGGTGCTGAGAGTCATGCGCCTAAGGGCTTACTAGCGCCTACCAGGCGGATGTCGTTATCCCTGGGATACAGATCTACTCGCTTCAGCGGAGCCGATGCCCAGCTCTTTGGGGAGCGGTTGTGAGTGAAGGACGTAGAGTTGCCGGGTAGGTCTGGTGAATGCCATGTAAAGCGTTCGCGGCCCCCATTGCTCGATGATTGACGCCGGTTCAACCACGATCACCGCGTCGAATTCCAGTCCTTTCGCCTTGTCCACTTCAAACACAGCAATCCGAGCGGCAAGCTGATCGTCTGAGTGCTCATCGGCCAATTCATCTGCGAGCCAAGAAAGGGCTCTTGATGCAAATTCGCTGGAAGTAAGAACCGCGACATTGCCTTCTCCCACGACTGCGCGCGCCTCGATACAAAGGTCCTTCAGGGCGACGGGCATGCCATCGATGCTCGTATCCCTCACGATCGGACGACATCCTGTCGTGCGCACAGATCGAGGTTGCCTGAGCTCTAGCCCGGAATCCTTGAGCAGCCGAGAGGCGAACTCCATCACTTCAACCGGGGTCCTGTAGTTGATGGACAACTCCATCACCGTTGCGTTTGCACCTTTGGGAAGGAGGTCTACGACCTCGCTCCAGGTCGCCGGCGCCCAAGGCGCGCTGGCTTGTCCGAGATCCCCTACTATCGTCATCGATCCCGATGGACACCGTCTTGAGATCATCCGCCACTGCATCGGCGAGAGTTCTTGGGCTTCATCGACTAAGACGTGACCGAATTCGTGGCGTTGGTTCGGTGACTTGTCAGGTCTGTCAAACTCCGCGTCGTAATTCTGCTCCACCATCCTCGCGACATCCGCAAGCATGAATTCGTCTAAGGCCATGTAGCCGAGAATGTCGTCGAGGACTTGTCGAACGGCCTCCTCCTTCGACTCATTGTTCGCCAACGTTTCTTCGTGAAGCACGCTCATAGGCGGGGGACCCAATTGTGTTCGGATCTCGTCGATCAGTACCACGTCCGCATCGCTCAGACCCGGGTCCGCTTGCTCCCCGATCTGCCCAAGCCCGTTCGCGCTGAGTAATTCTTCTAAGAATGAGTTAGTGTCGATGATAGGCCACATCTGTTCTATCGCATCCCTTGATTTGGGGTGGTCTGCCACGCCTTCATTGAATGCCGCGCGGTTCTGTCCACCGTCTTTCGTATCGATGATGGCCTCGCCTCGAAGATCCGATCTGCGCTCGTCCTCTAGGGCTTTTTGGAAATCAGCGAATAGAGCGTCAACCACTGCCCTTTCGAGCAACCCCCGCCCGCGATTGTGAGGAAGACCAGCAGCGCGTGTCGCGGCTATGGCCCTCCAGGACGCGTCTGGAGTTAGCGTCACGAGCACGGAGTCGTGCCAGATCGAGATTGGCGCCGCGATCCGTGTCTCGTGATCGGCGATAGCGCGCGAGATGGCTCCGACCATGGCGACTTCACCTTTAGCCCGGGCGACCATGCGTTCCTCGTGGCGAGTGGCGACCACACCATCTACTAGCGCCCCTGGAGTCGACAGCTTTACGTGATCCTCACCTAACGAGGGGAGGACGTCTTCGATGTACCGCAAGAACACCGAGTTCGGGCCCACCACCAAGACTCCAGAGCCAGCGAGTCTCCGGCGATGTGTGTACGACAGGTAGGCGGCGCGGTGCAAGGCGACCACGGTCTTGCCGGTCCCGGGGCCGCCCTGGACCACATGGATCCCATCGAGGGGTGCGCGGATCACTCCATCTTGCTCGGCTTGAACTGTCGCCACGACATCGCGCATACGTCCCGTCCGATGACGTTGCATCGCATCGAGCAGCGCTGCTTCGCCCATCAAGACCAAACCATTTGGTGGCTTCTCAGCATCCATCAGTTCGTCGTCGAGTCTGAGCAGGCGCTTGCCCCGACAAATGAAGTGTCGCCGGCGGACGACATCCATCGGATCCGATGGGGTCGCCCGATAGAAGGCCTCTGAAACTGGGGCCTTCCAGTCCAGAACCATCGGATCCTGGAACCGGTCGTATATCGCGGCCCTGCCGATGTAGAAGATGCTTTGGTCCGATCGGTCGATCCGCCCAAAGACGAGCGGTTGATCGCCGACGTTAAGACTTGCCCATCGGCGTGAATCTGCTTTTACGAAAGCCTCTCTTTGAACCTTGGCTTGCAGCACTCCCCCCCACTCTTGAGCGAGAACTCCCGAGGTTCGTTTGGTTGCGTCGCCGCGTAGCTCTTCGAGCCGTTGATAAGCGGCATCGATGTAGCTCTGCTCTGCTTCGATCTCGTCGTGGTCGGGCCCCAATGGTTCTCCTTACGATAAGGCGGGGGCGAATAATGAAGCACATCAACCACTTGCCGCAAGAGGGGGGGGTCGTGGGATAATAGAGATGTTCCCGAGTCATTCACAAACCACTCAAGCGCACGACTTTTTTGTGCCCCCGGTGGGATTCGAACCCACACTGTATCGATTTTAAGTCGACTATCTCTACCAAGTTGGATTACGGGGGCCAGTGCCGAGTCCTAGTTTGAACCCTCCTTCCTCGGTATGTATTCGTCTGGGCGTGGCAGTTCGGACAGATGATCCTCAGGTTACACATTTGATTGTCATCGTTCTTCCCGTTGACATGATCCAGTTCAAGTGGGGGCCGCCCACCATCCACTCCACGCTAGACCCGCGCTCAAGTGTCTAGCTTTCGTCCTTCTGCTCCATAAATAAATCATCGACCAGGTATCGAGCGCGAACAGGAAGGTTCGCATCGCCATAGCGTTCGATCCCGACCTCAAGGACTTCCTCAGCAGAACGCAATCCGAGGAGGCTGGCAAGGAATTCGATGTCTGACGCGTCTTGTTCGACTCGAGCTGCGCGCAGTTTCATCGCCAGCATAAAGCGAGCCGACGCGGCGGTAACTTTGAGGCCGGGCTTCTCGAAGACCGGAATCGCCGAGGGATCCGTTCCAGGTACGTAGGCTTTCACTGCATCGTTAAGCCAATCATCGGGCAAGGCGAGGGCCGCTGCCACCTTCCGCGCAGCCTTATGAACCTCGCTCTTCGGCTCAAAGATCCCATCAACGTCTCGCGTCGCCTGTCTCGCGTCAAACGCAAGAACCATCGCCGCTCCTCCCACTACGAAGACGCGACCCTCGATGCCCTTGGCGTGAAGCGTGTCGGCCAATTTCTCAAAAGCCGCCAGGATCTGGGATCGATCGAGCAACTTTGACTACACCCGTTCCAAAGCACCGCTCGTCACGAAGATGCCTCTGCGGGCAAAGCTCGCTGGCGATTCTCGCAGTGACATGGCAGCAAAGCGCTCTCCCGCCACGAACCACCATGGAACGACCTCGATAGGAACTTGAGTCCATGCGGGGGGAGCGATCGCGCGCTTTACGCTTAAATGTTCGCCCAGTGCGGCGACGAGCGCGTCTGCCCTTGGATTGCCGGTGGGCAAGGGTGCATCTATAACGCTATTGACGAACTCCTCGTCATTTGCGCTTTTGTCGTCGTCGAGGAACTCCCCCACCAGTCTCCAGACCTCATTCGGCGCGGATTCGGAAGCTGATGCCAACGCGGGAGCCAATTGCGCCAAGGATGCCCATCGACGGCGGCGGCTTGTGCACGCTCCCAGGATCCTATTGAGAGTTCCCACAGCAGGGTCGATGATCCCGGCTTCATATCGGTTAAGGGTTGCGGCCGACGTGCCCGCTTGGCGAGCAAGCTGTCTCTGGCTCAGCCCAGCTGAGCGCCTATGACTTCGTATCAGGTGAGCAGCGGATATCATTTCGGCCGTTATCATATCCGATAACAGCCTCACACTGGTCACGCACCTAAAGAGGGGCCGAGCTCGCTCGGCCCCTCTTTGTGAAACTGCGCCTACGAACTGGTAGTGATCGTTAGCGCCGGCTCGATACTCGGTGATTTGCCGTTACCGTTCGTGCCACGGTTGGGATGCGAGCCGCTGAATTCCGGGTAGGCAAGGACACCCATCTCTTCGATATCGAGCCCGGCAAGCTCGACCTCCGCGGTCGGGCGGATGCCGCCATTCGTCAAAGCGTTCTGGATCTTGAAGAACGCGTAGGCCAGGCCGAACATCACGGTCGCTATCGTCGCAACACCGATCACCTGAGCGAGCAACTGGCCCACACCATCGCCGCCTGTGTAAAGAACTCCCCAGATGTTCTGAGTGGCAGAGCCAGTGAGGTTCCAGTCACCTCCGTACGAGCCGTCGGAGAAGATGCCCACGGCCAGTACACCCAGCGCCCCACAAACGCCGTGGACCGAGATGGCCCCAACCGGATCGTCTATGCCGCGGCGCTCGATGAACCAGACCGACTCGATTACTAGCAAGCCGGCGATCATCCCGATCACCGCTGCTGCCCAAGGCTGAATGAATGCACACGGTGCCGTGACCGCAACGAGGCCGGCAAGCATGCCGTTGGCCATCATTCCGGGATCAGGCTTGCCCGACTTCGACCGGAGTTGAACCCATAGCATGGCGATAACCATCCCGAACGCTCCCGCGATCGCTGTGTTCGCTGCAACCACGGTGAATCGGTGGTCGGTTGCACCAAGGGTCGAAGCAGCATTGAAGCCGAACCATCCGAAAAGCAGGATGAAGGTCCCTAGCATCGCCATCGGGATGTGGTGTGCTGGCAGCGTTCTCGGCTTGCCATCCGGGCCGAATTTCCCGATCCGAGGGCCTACAACCAGAGCACCTGCCAAGGCCGCCACTCCTCCAACCATGTGCACAACGCCGGAGCCGGCGAAGTCAACGTAGCCGTGGCCGAGCTTCAGGCTGGAGCCGAGTTTGGCGAGCCATCCTCCCCCCCAGGTCCATGCGCCGAAGAGGGGATAGTAGATAGCTCCGCAGAACAGCCCCCACATGACGAAGCTCTTCCACTTCCATCGCTCCGCCATGGATCCGGTCGGAATGGTGGCCACAGTGTCCATGAATGCCACCATGTAAAGGAAGAACGCGAGTACAGCCACGTCGTAAGCTCCAGTAAGGAAGAAGCCGCCCTTCCACAGGAAGACCGCATTACCAGACCCGATCAACGCGTCGCCGATGGGTTTGTCGTAGCCGAACAGGCCGGGGAAGCTGTATCCGCCGAACATGAAGGCGTATCCGAAGGCGAAGAACGCGATGAACCCCAGGCCGAAGATCGCGAAGTTCGTCGACACCACATGGGCCGCATGCTTCGCGCGGCAGAATCCCGTTTCCACCAAGGCGAATCCGGCCTGCATGAAGATGACCAGGACGGCTCCGATGGTGATCCAAAGAAGATTGAGCCCTATCTCCCCGTGGGTGAGTTCAGTCGACGTCGCTCCTCCCCCATCGGTTGGGCTAGCAAGGGCGATGCCCGAGAAAAGCATGTAGAAGGCTGCGATGCACGATACCGAGATGCTCAAGCGACGTAGATGCCTCACTTCCCCTCCTTTGGTGGATGCCGGGATGCTGGCACCAGCAGGTTTCTTGGTTGTTGCTTATTCATTACGTTCTTGTGACGCCAGGGAATTAACTCAGGAGAAACAAACGCGAGACAGGCAGGTAACACCCGGGAGCTACCCTTCGCCCATGCCTGATCCAGGGGCAGTTTTTTCGCGTGCTCTAAAGGGACCGACTTGAGCGCGAGCCGGATCCTCATTCAGTTGCTGATCACGCTGGTCGCGGCAAGGCTCGCTGCCGAGTTATCAGAGCGGATCAAACAGCCTGCCGTCATCGTTGAGATAGCAGCAGGGATAGTCATCGGCCCGTTTGTGCTTGGGCTTGTTCATCAGGATGAGGTGCTCAAGTTCTTGGGCGAGCTTGGTGCCATCCTGCTCTTATTCGAAGTGGGAATGCACACGAGTCTGGTCGAACTGAGACGAGTGGGCGGCGATGCGCTTCGCGTCGCCGCGCTCGGGATCATCGCACCGATGGCCCTGGGATTCGTGGTCCTCAGATGGCTGGGGATCGACCAATCGGTGGCGATCTTCCTGGCCGGAGGCATCACAGCAACAAGCGTAGGGATAACGGCCAGGGTATTTGGCGACCTTCGGGCCATCTCTACGCCCGAGGCGAGGACGGTCCTGGGTGCCGCCGTGGCGGATGACGTTGCCGGCCTGTTGGTGCTAACCATCGTTGTCAGCCTCGTTGCCAAAGGCGGCATCACTCTCATTGCTATCGCATCCATCCTCGCCATAGCGCTCGGTTTCATCGGAGTGTCTTCCGCGCTGGGGCTGATCGTTGGGCCTCGTCTTCTGCGCGAGATCAACGCTCGGTCCCGCACCGACGGCACCTTGATGGCTCTTGGGCTCGGGTTCGCAGTCCTGTTCTCGGTTCTAGCCGCGGCGGCCAAGCTCGCCTCCATCGTTGGAGCGTTCATCGCCGGTCTTTCTCTGTCGAATAGCGAAGTGAGAGACGAATTGCACAGGCGCCTCGTGCCGCTCGGACATCTGCTGATACCCGTTTTCTTCCTTGCGATAGGTATCGAAACAGATCTCGGAGTATTCGCTGACCCGGCAGTGATCGGGATCGCCTTAGCCCTCTGTGTCGTGGCCATTGCCGGAAAGATGATCGCTGGCCTCGGCGTGAAGAGGGGAAGGGCCGACCGCCTCTTGGTGGGCATAGCGATGATCCCGCGCGGTGAAGTAGGACTCATCTTCGCTGGGATCGGTCTAGCCGGCGGAATCCTCGACGCCCGGTCCTACGGGATCCTTGTACTTGTCGTCCTCGTCACCACGTTGATAACGCCACCATGGATTCGACGCAGGATCCAAACAGCACGCAAACAAGCGATCAAGGTCCACACGTCGATGATGGAGCCCGAGGAAGGGTGGATCCTCCTTACTCCAGACGAGGTCGAGTTGAATGCCGATCCTCCAGATCCGTTGGCGGCTGCGATCGGCCTTGAGGTAGCGGTGGCCTGCGCTAGTCGACGCCCGGGTGCTTCCCTCCTCGATCGCTTGTCCGGCCTCGACACAACCACCGCCGGTTGGAACGCCAAGATGCGCGAGTCGTTCTTCAAACTGCTTCGGCAAGGTAACGAGCGGTCCTGGAAGTTCCTCGAAGTAACCGGCCTATTGTCGTCGCTTCTGCCTTCACTGCAGAAGGCTGTCGACCGACGTCAACGCGACCCATTCGAACTGGATCCCTCGATGCCGATGAGGTGGGACATGCTGGAGAACCTGCGAGACGCGATCAAATCGGATCGGAGGGCGGCAGACGTCTGGGTGAGCCTTCCGGACAAGGACCTAGCTCTCCTTTCTGCACTGGCTATCAGCGCGTTCGGATCGGGCGCAGATCCAGCGGCAGATGCTCTGGCGCTTGCGCGCACCATAGGCCTAGAAAACCAAGAGGCAGAAAGACTCGCCTTCATAGTCGAGGAGGCAAGGATGGTGCCCGCCGCCGCTTCCCGACTGGACGGTTGGACGGAAGACTCGGTGCTGGAACTGGCCGCTCACCTGGGCGAAGAACTCATCGCTGACATCCTTTACTTGATCGCGGTCGCAGCAAACTCGATGGAATCCTGGGAGCGCGAGAGACTCGACGAGCTCTTCGAGCTGATACGGACAGCCTTGGGGGACCCCATCCTCACAGGGATAGAGGCGAGAGACCTTTTCGAACACCGGCGGCAAGATGCCATCCGGGCCCTTGAGGACCACCCGGTAGACGTCGTACGGCGTCACCTCGAAGCGGCGCCCCGCAGATATCTCATCGCTCAGTCGCCCGAGGCCATCGCGAGACACCTTCGTATGACTGACAAGGAACTGGCTCCGGGAGAGGTTCGCATCGAGGCTGAGCGGAGTGGAACACCGAACGGATGGGTGGCTCATGTTGCGCTTGTCGACAGGCGAGGAGTGCTGTCGTCGATCGCTGGCGCGTTCGCCAACGCAGGCATATCCATCGAAGAAGCATTCGTATCGACATGGAATACCGGTATCGCCATCGATGTATTCCGGGTAACGGCCCCTTCGGATGTCGATTGGCAGGAAGTCCAAGAAGATGTTGCACGCACACTCGCTCATGCTGATGTTAAGGGCATACAAGATGTCAGGCTGGAAGGGCAGATCGACATAGACAACCTTGCTTCCCCCTGGTACACGATCTTGCAGGTCATCGCGCACGACCGCGTGGGATTGCTCCACAAGGTAGCAACCGCGCTTTCGAGCACTGGACTTCAGATCCACATGGCAAATCTGAGTACCCAGAAAGGAACGGTCGTCGACACCTTCTATGTCACAAGCAAGACGGGAGCGAAGCTCGACGCAAAGGACGAGGAAGACTTGCGCGCTGCTTTCGCTGGCCGCCCCCCGAAACGAAGGAGACTGAAAGGTATCCTTTCAAAGTCAACCTACGGGAGAGCCCATCGACCTTGAAGAGATCCAGCGTCTTCAGCACCTAGATGTCGACGCCGCCGAGAGACTCCTAAGCGCGTGGTTCAAGAACAACCTGAGCATCGAGGTTGAGGACGCAAGGCTTACTCCGAAAGCCACTTCCCTCAACTCCTTCAACGGCTTCGCTGTTGTCGATGGTGAAGAGGTGTTCTTCAAGTCGCACATAGAGCCGAACGGAGCGATCGATGAGTACTACAACACGACTATCCTTCTAGATGCTGGCTACAACGTCGTTCTTCCCCTGCATGTCGTCCGCGAGCCAACCAGGCAGATCGCGTTCTATCCAAAAGTTCTATGGCCAGTCATATTCGACCTGGCGCGACAGATCGAACGAGGCGAACCATCGGACATAGCGGCATCGAAGATGCTGGATGTCGAGAAGGCGGAGTGCGGCAGACTGCTGGGCATCTATCGCTCCACCGCCCTGCGAAGCAGCCCTGAGGTCAACGCCAAGGCTCCCGTGCATCAACTGTTCTGGCATCGCCTCGTCAACAGGTTCCAACGTTTCTACGGCTCAGCGGAGCTGACCGCTACGGACGGTCAGATCGCAGCGATGCCACAGCTACTCGCAGCGGACTGGACGATCAATTCAGTGGAGCAGCCCCGGACACTCGGTCAGTTGATGAACGAAGCTCAAAGGGTGCTCGATCCGGAACAACCAGCTCTCACTGCGATCGGCCACGGTGACGCCCACTATGGCAACGTTTTCTTGGAGTCTCAAAAAGACTTCCTCTATTTCGACCCCGCTTTCGCTGGCCGCCATTCACCACTGCTCGATGTGGCAAAACCCCTGTTCCACAACGTCTTCGCCCAGTGGATGTACTTCCCCAAGGAAAGCGACGCCGAGGGCTCGATGGCCGTAAACGTAGGCGAAGGCCACATCGACGTCGAGTACTCCAGCTCCCTCCCCCCGCTGCGCCAGGGCATCCTCGACATCAAGAGAGGCTCGCTGATCCAGCCTTTGGCGGCCTGGCTCGAAGATGAGGGCGGCCTTACATCCGGCCTTCGCCCACTAGAGTTAGCCCTGATGTGCTGCTCACTATTGACGATGAACCTCGCAGACAAGAGCAGGTTCCCTGGATCCGTCGGTTGGTTCGGTATGGCTTTGGCGGTGCAGATGGGAAACTGGGATGTAGAGCAGGTGCTGCCATCCCCTGACACCGATCGGGCGGCTTCGCTGCTATCGCGAGGATCGAACTAGGAGGACTTAAGCAGTGCCAAAGCCAAAGCTTGCTCTTCCCAACAAAGGCCGTATGGCCGAGGAGATCCGAGAGCTTTTCGCCGATGCGGGCCTTCCACTCTCCTGGGGAGGAAGCGACCGCACGCTGATGGCAGCGGTAGGTGAAGAGTTCGATGCTCTGTTCGTGCGAGCCCAGGACATCCCTGAGTTCGTTGCCGATGGTGCTGCCGACGCTGGTATCACCGGCTGGGATCTGATCTGCGAGTCGGAGAGGGAGCTCGAGACCCTGCTCGACCTTGGACTGGGGGCATGCAGGCTCTCGGTAGCAGTTCCCAAGGACAGCACCATCGCGTCCATCGAACAGATAAACGGCGAACCTCGCGTCGCAACTGCCTTCCCCAACCTCACTCGCAGTTTCTTTAGGGACCGGGGTCAGAGCGTTCAGATCGTACCGGTGACCGGAGCAGCAGAGATCGCTCCACAGCTGGGTATCGCAGAATTGGTCGTGGACCTGGTTGCAACCGGATCCACCATGCGGATGAACAACCTGCGAGAGATCGGTTCCATCCTCGAATCGAGCGCCCGCCTTGTTACGACTCGGCGCACTGAAGCGCTCGATGATCTGGTTCTTGCGCTGTCGTCGGTCCTGCGGGCTCGTGGACACCGATACCTGATGGTCAACGTTCCTCACGGGCACCTGGATGAGGTGCGAAAAGTCTTGCCGGGCCTTAACGGACCAACGGTGATGCAGCTGTTGGATGACACGGGTTTCGTCGCGGTGCATGCGATCGTTGGGCAGTCGGAGGTGTACCGAACCATCGCTGAGCTGAAGGATCTGGGATGTCAGGGGATAGTCGTTACGCGGGTGGAACGGCTGGTTCCGTGATGGATGGATGAAGGCTGCCCTGTTCGATTACGGCACTGGCAATCTTCACTCCTTGGAAAAAGCTCTGGAGGCATCGGGGGCTTCAGTAGATATCGGATCTGACCTGCCTGTTCTGATCGACGCTGCAGAAGTTCTCGTCCTGCCCGGCGTGGGCGCCTTCGGGCCGGCAGCGGCCCGGCTAGAGCCGTATGCCGCGCTATTGCGCTCTGCGATCAACTCTGGTCTGCCCACCCTTGGGATCTGTCTGGGGATGCAATTGCTGTTCGACTCCAGTGAGGAGGGCCCCGGCAAAGGGCTGGGCATCTTCGAAGGGGAAGTTACCGCTCTAACCGCTCAAAGGGTCCCTCACATCGGCTGGAACACCCTCGATGGATGCAGGGATCGGCTGATAGAAAAAGCGCACATCACTACCGCCTATTTCGCGAATGGCTTCGCTTGTCGTCCTTCCGATCCCGAGATCATCCAAGCCTGGACCGAGCACGATGGCGATAGATTCCCCGCCGCTGTCCGGCGCGGCCATGTTGTTGGGGTGCAGTTCCATCCCGAGAAGAGTTCGGGCGCTGGTCTCGCTTTCCTGCGAAGCTTCCTGGAGGAGGTCTGAGTGCTCACGAAACGCCTTATCGCCTGTCTCGATGTAAGGGCCGGTCGCGTCGTCAAGGGAGTGCGATTCAAGGACCTGCGCGACGTAGGTGATCCGGTCGATCTCGCCCAACGCTACGAGGATGAAGGGGCAGACGAGATCGTCTTCCTCGATGTTTCGGCGACCACGGAAGATCGAAGTGCCATGCTGAGCGTGGCGGAGAAGACCGCCGACACTCTCTTCATACCGCTCACCATCGGTGGAGGCATGAAGACCATCGAGGATATGGGCAGAGCCCTTAGGGCCGGGGCCGACAAGGTTGCAGTCAACTCAGCAGCCGTAGCGCGTCCCGCGCTTCTAACCGAAGCGGCTGCACTCTTCGGCGCTCAGTGCGTGGTTGTAAGCATCGATGCTCAGCGCGAGGGCGAGGGCTGGAAGATATTCACCCACAGCGGGGGCCAGCCCGCGCGATGGGAAGCGGTGGACTGGGCCCTCGAATGCGCCAAACGAGGGGCAGGGGAACTGCTGGTAACGAGCATCGACCGCGACGGCAGGCGCACCGGCTACGACTTGGCCTTGATCGACCAGATCGCCAAGTCGGTTCGGTGTCCTGTGATCGCCTCTGGCGGTGCGGGCTCCGGAGATGATGTGGTGGAGGTTCTTCAGGCAACGAGTGCAGATGCAGCCCTCGTTGCAGGGATCCTGCATGACGGGGTCACGACCGTCGGGAAGATCAAGGAAGCGATGCTTGCCGCCGGCCTTCCTGTGAGGGTAGCGGCATGACCGAAGGATTCGACCTTGATTCTCTTAACTTCGATGAGGCCACCGGACTCGTGACGGTGGTGACCGTCGATGACATCAGCGGAGCGGTTCTGATGGTGGCTCATGCAGATCGAGAAGCCCTAGAGCTGGCCGTTTCAACCAAGGACATGCACTATCGGTCCCGAACCCGAGGGCTTTGGCGTAAAGGTGAAACGAGCGGCAACGTGCAGAAAGTGGTTTCCCTCGAAACGGATTGTGATAGCGATGCCGTTCTCGCACGGGTCCGCTCGGAGGGTCCTGCGTGTCACACGGGAACGAGGTCGTGCTTCGGCGACGACCCAGTAGCAGGCGAACTCAGCACGTTAGACAGAACCGTCGCAGGCCGTCTTGCCGATACGCATGGCGACGCATCAGCCAGCTACACACGAAGACTTGGCTCCGATCGCAATCTGCGCCTCAAGAAACTGGGAGAGGAGGTCGCCGAGCTTGTCGCCGCCTGCGCTGACGAGGACCCTCAGCGCGTGGCGGAGGAATCGGCCGACCTCATCTACCACGTCATCGTTGCCTTGCAGGCGGCGGGAGCCACTCTCAGGGATGTAGAAGAGGTCCTCGCTGCACGAAGGACCGATCCTTAGGAAGCGAAGCTCTCATAGCATCTGGAAACGAACCGAGACTTCTTCAGCTGTTCATATGAGCAGGCCCCAGTCGCGACGCCAATGGTGAAACACCCTGCTGATGAACCCGCTTCTGCCCCGAGCAGCGAGTCCTCTATCGCCACGCACTGCGACAGTGGGACCGACAGCAGTCGCGCTGCTTCAAGGTAGCAATCCGGAGCTGGTTTCTTCTCCAGACCTGGTCTGTCATTTCCCACGACAACATCGACTCGCTCGATGAGGTGAGAATTAGACAAGAGCTGTTTGACATCAGCCGCCGGATTATTGGAAACCACAGCGACGCGCAGTCCACCGTCGCGAGCCGCGTCGAGGATCTCGTTGATCCCTTCGTGGATGGAAGGCGC
>Ga0183260_10002081_pt1 | contig 16613 bp, 17 predicted proteins | sample AntDrymUQ4972206_2_FD_129768 | JGI IMG/M metagenome (GOLD analysis project Ga0183260, IMG submission 129768) | Polar desert sand microbial communities from Dry Valleys, Antarctica - metaG UQ497 (22.06) (version 2) (version 2) | ecosystem: Environmental > Terrestrial > Soil > Desert | place...
AATGATCGCGTTGGTAATGATCGCGGTGGGAATGATCCCGATGGTAATGATCGCGGTGGCGAACGGGTCTCGAAAGTCCTCGCCCGGCTCGGGTTCGGCAGCCGGCGCGTCTGCGACGAACTGATCGAGGACGGCCGCGTCACCGTGAACGGCGATGTGGCCAAGCTCGGCCGGCGCATCGATGACGTTATCGACGCCGTCGAGGTCGACGGTGTTCCCGTGGGCGTCAAGCCCGGTCTCGTCTACTACCTGTTGCACAAGCCCGCCGGCGTGCACACCACGGCTTCGGACACCCACGGCCGCCCAACGGTCGTCGAGCTGGTTCCGCCCGAGCCGCGGGTGTTTCCGGTAGGCCGGCTCGACGCAGACACCGAGGGATTGCTTCTCCTCACCAACGACGGCGACCTCGCCCACCGGCTGACGCACCCGAGCTTCGGAGTCGACAAGGAGTACCTCGCCCACGTCGAGGGGGTCCCGACTGCCGCCGCGCTCGCGCGCCTGCGCAAAGGCATCGAGCTGAACGACGGGATCACCGCGCCGGCAAAGGTGAGCACGCTCGACGACGGCCTCGTGCGCATCGTGATCCATGAGGGCCGCAACCGTCAGGTCAGGCGCATGCTCGAAGCGGTCGGGCATCCCGTGATCCGCCTCGTCCGCACGCGGATCGGCAGCCTGGTCGACAGCAAGCTCGCGCCGGGGAAGTGGCGGGCTCTCGCACCCGAGGAGGTGCGCGCGCTGGCAGCCGAGGCCGGGTCCAGCGCTGCAAGGCCGGTCGTTTAGCGTTCGAGCATGGCTGTTCGGGCGTTGCGGGGGGCCACCACTGTGGACGTCGACGAGCGTGACCACGTCACCGAGCGCGTCCAGGCGCTCATCGCCGAGATGCTGTTGCGCAACCGGGTCGGCAACGAGGATCTCATCAGCATCTTCTTCACCGCGACAGAAGACGTCGTCAGCATCTTCCCCGCGACCGCGGCGCGTGCCGTCGGGCTCGGCGATGTGCCGCTCATTTGCGCGCGTGAGCTGTCGATCGTGGGAGGCACGCCGAGAACCGTCCGCGTGATGATGCATCTCGACACTGATCGCACCCGGGCCGAGCTCCACCACGTGTATCTCGAAGGAGCGCGGGGCCTGCGCGATGACCTTCCCGAGTAGCTCGTCGGAGCCGCGGCGCGGCACCGTCGTCGGGCTCGGGCTCATCGGCGCCTCGGTGAGCCTGGCGCTGCGCGAGCGCGGCTGGCACGTCACTGGTGTGGACGCCGACGGTGCTCGCGCTGACGACGCCTTGGCCGCAGGTGCGGTCGACGGGATCGGATTCGACCCGGATGCCGAACTGGTTGTCATCGCCGTGCCGGTGTCGTCGATCTCGTCCGCGGCGCGTGCCGCTCTCGACGCCTGCCCGCGCGCGGTGGTGACCGACGTCGGATCCGTGAAAGGGCCCGTGGTTGCACGGGTCGACGATGGCCGCTTCGTCGGCGGCCACCCCATGGCCGGCTCCGAGCAGGAGGGCCTCGGCGGTGCGGACGCCGCACTGTTCTCCGGCGCTACGTGGGTGCTCACGCCCACCGAGCGGACGGACGCGGCGGCGCATGCGGCGGTACGCCAAGCGGTCATTTCCCTCGGCGCGGATGTCATCGAACTGGCGCCCGAGCGCCACGACGAACTCGTCGCCCTCGTCTCGCATGTCCCGCACCTCGCCGCCGCGACGCTCATGGGCATCGCGGCGGCATCAGCGGAGGAGCACGCGACGTTGTTGCGACTGGCCGCCGGTGGCTTCCGTGACATGACACGCATCGCCGCCGGCCACCCAGGGATTTGGCCCGACATTTGTGCGGAGAACGGTGACGCGATCGTGGCCGGGCTGACCAGCTTCGTCGCCGCGCTCACCGACATCCGCGACCTGGTCTCCGCCGGTGATCGGAGCGAACTTCTGGTGCGCCTCGAGCGCGCCCGTGCCGCACGGGTGAACCTTCCCGCCCGCCTCGCCGCGGTCGAAGATCTCGTCGAGATGCGAATCCCGGTGCCCGACAGGCCCGGCGTGCTCGCGGAGGTCACGACCCTGGCCAGTGACCTCGACGTCAACATCATCGACCTCGAGATCGCCCACTCGGCCGAGGGTGACCGCGGTGTCCTCGTGATCGTCGTCGACAGCCAAGCCGCCGACCTCCTGCGAAGCGCTTTGCTCGCTCGCGGATACCGACCGTCTGTCGCGGCACTCGAGTGACGACGTGCTGATCAACCCGCTCGCCCGCCCGCCCGACACGGAGATCGACGTGCCCGGGTCGAAGAGCATCACGAACCGCGCCCTCCTCGTGGCCGCACTGGCGGAAGGGACGACGGTCGTGCGTGGGGCATTGGTCGCCGACGACACCGAGGCGATGATCGCCGCGGTTGAGGCGTTTGGGGCCATCGTCGAGCGCGGCGACGACGTGGTCACGGTGGGCGGCACCGGAGGACGCCTCCAGGGCGATCGGCCGATCGACGCGCGGCAGGCGGCGACCGTCGGCCGGTTCGTGCCCGCCGTGCTCGCTTCCGGAACCATCGAGCGCGTCGTCGACGCCGATGAGCAGCTGCGGCGCCGCCCGATGGGAGCGCTGTGGCAGGCACTCCGCGACGCGGGCGCGAACGTGGTCCCGCTGCGCGAGGTCGACCACCTCCCGGTGACTGTTCGGGGCGCGGCGACGGGAGGAGCCATCGCGTTGCCCGGCGATGTCTCGAGTCAGTTCGTGTCCGCGCTTCTCCTGGCGGGACCGCTGTACTCCGGCGGCGTCGACCTGCGTATCTCGACCTCGCTGGTGTCGCGGCCCTATGTCGCGATGACCAGCGCAGTAATGGCCGCGTTTGGCGTCACCGCCGAGGTGGACGACGACCGGTGCGCGGTGCCCGCGGGCGCCTACACCGCGCCGGATGAGTACCGCGTCGAGCCGGACGCGAGCTCGGCCTCCTACTTCCTCGCCGCCGCGGCGATGACGGGCGGGCGCGTCCGCGTGTGCGGCCTCGGACGCAACAGCATGCAAGGCGATCTCGCGCTCACGGCGGTCCTCGCGCGCATGGGCGCAGACGTCGACGTCGGCGACGACCACGTTGAGGTTTCGGGCCGCGTGCTGCGCGGGGTTGACGCCGACCTCGCCGACTTCTCCGACATGGTGCCGACGCTCGCGGTCGTCGCGTCGACGGCGGCAACGGCGACGACAATCCGCGGGGTCGGGTTCGTGCGGGGAAAGGAGACCGACCGCATCCGTGCGGTCGTCACCGAGTTGGGACGCCTGGGTTTGGCCGCCGAGGAGTTGGACGACGGTCTCGTGGTCCACCCGGGTGTCTCCCGCGGCGGCTCCGTCCAGACCTACGGCGATCATCGGATGGCCATGGCCTTCGCTCTGCTCGGTCTCGTCGGTCCCGCGGTCGAGATCATCGGTGCCGGGTGCGTGGCCAAGACGTTCCCCGGGTACTTCGACGTCCTCGACCGCCTCCGGTCATAGGTAGCGTTTCCTCCCGTGCCCGTGATCGCCATCGACGGTCCCGCAGGCGCGGGCAAGTCGACCGTCGCGCGCGTCGTGGCCGCGAAGCTTGGCTTGCAGTATCTCGACACCGGCGCCATGTACCGCTCGGTTGCGTTGGCGGCATTGCGAGCGGGCTGCGATCCCGAGGACTCCGGCGGTGTGGCGTCGGTCGCCGCGCTGGCGGCGATCGAGCTGGGCCCCGCCGACATCGTCGTGCTCGACGGCGAGGACGTCACCGACGCAATCCGCACCGAGGCGGTCAGCCGGGCGGTCAGCTCGGTGGCCGCGCACCCCGACGTGCGCCGGGAGATGGTGCGCCGTCAGCGTGCGTGGCTCGACGAGAACGGTGGCGGCGTGCTCGAAGGCCGTGACATCGGCACGGTGGTCGTCCCTGAGGCCGAGGTGAAAGTGTTTCTTGTGGCCGACCTCTCCGAGCGCGCCCGCCGCCACGAGATCGCCCATGGTGAGGGCGTCGCCGGGGACATCGTGCGCCGCGACACCGCCGACGCCGGGCGAAAGGTGTCACCGATGAAGCGCGCCGACGACGCCGTCGAGATCGACACGACCCACATGACGGTCGACGACGTCGTCGCCGCGATCATCGAGTTGGTCGAGCGCTGATGGGCGGGCGCATTCTCTTCTTCGTCGTACGCAACCTGGTCGTCGGGTTCTCCAAACTCGTCTGGCGGGTTTCGATGGATGGCCTCGAGCATCTCCCGAAGACGGGTGCGTACGTCCTCTCGCCGGTGCACCGCTCGAATATCGACAGCCTCGTCGTCACCGCGTTGAGCCGGAGACGGTTGCGGGCGATGGGCAAGCACACACTCTGGAAGCGCCGTCTTCCCGGAGCGTTCCTGACTGCGCTCGGCGGTTTCCCGGTCGAGCGTGGCTCAGCCGACCGAGAGGCGCTGCGCAAGTGCGTCGACGCCGTGCGTGGCGGTGAGCCGCTCCTCGTGTTCCCGGAGGGCACCCGGCAGTCCGGCCCGAAGCTGCAGCCGCTCTTCGAAGGCGCGGCCTACGTCGCGTCGCGTACGGGCGTACCGATCGTCCCGGTGGGCATCGGGGGAAGCGAGGCGGCGATGCCGAAGGGGTCGAAGCTGATCCGCCCGGTCAAGGTTCACCTCGAAGTCGGACCGCCCATCCGCGTCGAGGGGTCCGAGAGCGGCGGGCGTGCCCCGCGGCGCGCGGTGCACGAAGCCACGCAAAAGCTGGCCGACGAGCTGCAACGCCTGTTCGACATCGCCCAGAAAAAGGCCGAAGCCGGCTCGTAGGTCCTACAGGCGGCCGGTGGCGAACACCCGCCGGACGGCGGGCTTGAAATGCTCGAGCGGGTACGTCTCGCCGTCGGGATCGAACGCGATCTGGTCCCACTCGTCGGCGAACTGCTCTCCCATGCTGAACCAGGGCTCGTCGCGGTACTGCTCGCGAGCGTTCGGATCGAGACCGAGGTGCTCGTAGTAATGCTTGCCCTGGAAGTCCTGGTGCGTGCGGATGACGTTGTAGACGTCGGGGCGCACGTACGCCTTCAGGATCTCCGCCGCGATCGCACCGTGGTTCGGCACCGATACCGCCTTGCCGATGTCGTGGCACAGCGAGGCGACGACGAACTCCTCGTCCGCCCCCGCCTTCTCCGCGTACGTGGCCGTCTGAAGGCAGTGCACGAGCTGATCGACGCCGAACCCGTCGACGATCTCGGAGAGCGAGTGCAGCATCCCGAGCACCCGTTCCGCCGTCCGTCCGGAGGATTCGATGCTGGCGCCGATGATTTGCGTCCACTGCTCTTGGTTCGATTCGTCCATGCGCGTGAAGGTGGCGGTCATGACGTTCATTCTCCTTCGTGGGGGGCCAGCGACGCCAACACGTCACTGGCTGCGATCCGGCGGTCGTCGTCGAGCGCTCCCGGCCGGTGGCGTAGTAGCTCGCGCAACTCGCGGGGGGGCGGAAAGTACTCCTCCTCGTCGGTGATGCGGACCTCCTCGACGCCGTGGGCGGGCGCGAGCGCGTCGATGATCGACGTCACGAGCTCTTCGGGAGCCGAGGCGCCGGCGGTGACCGCGACGACACCGTGAAGGTCGCGCGGTACTTCAGACGCGTCGTTGACGCGGACGACCCGGTCGCACAGCGTGCGCGCGACGCGTTCGAGCGCGACCGTGTTCGACGAATTGGCGGAACCGATGACCACGACCGCATCGGCCCTACCGGTGATGGCGCGGAGTGCAGCTTGGCGGTTGGTGGTCGCGAAGCAGAGGTCGCTCCGTCCCGGCTGCCACATGTCCGGCCAGCGCTCGGCGGCAGCCGACTGGACGCCGGCCCAGTCGTCGTGGCTGAGGGTCGTCTGGGCCAGGAGTGCGACGGGGCCTTGCGGATCGGGCAGGGCCGCGAGGTCGCGTGCGTCCTGCACGAGCCGCACCGCGTCCGGCGCCACAGCCATGGTGCCGACCGCCTCGTCGTGGCCCTCGTGGCCGACGTACACAACCGTGTAGCCCTTGCCCGCGCGGGTCCTCACTTCGTGGTGCACCTTCGTGACGAGCGGGCACACGGCGTCGACGACGACGCCACCACTGGCGCGCGCCGCCTCGACGACCGCGGGTGCCGACCCGTGCGCTGAGAGCATCACCGGGGCTCCCGGCGGCACCTCGGAGATCTCGTCGACGAACACAACACCGAGGCGTTTGAAGCGGTCGACGACGACGCGGTTGTGCACGATCTCGTGGTAGCAGTAGACGGGCTCGTCGAAGACCCGCACCATCCAGGCGAGCGCCTTGATGGCCATCTCGACCCCCGCGCAGAAACCTCGGGGCGCAGCGAGGAGAACCTTCTCGACGGGCATGAGGGGCTTAAGGCTACGGCCCGTGGCGGCCCGGTCAGACCGCGGGCGCCTATCCTTTGCGCATGCCGCTGCCCGTCGTGGTGGCCGTCGACCCTGCGTCGCCGGCCGCGCGGGCCGGCCTGGCTCCCGGTGACGAAATCGTCACGATCTCCGGCCAGGTGCCCCGCGACGTAATCGAGTACCGCCTGCTCAGCGACGAGGCCGACCCCGAGGTCGAGCTTCGCCGTGGTGGGCTCGACCGCGTCGTCATCGTGGCCAAAGCGGCCGGCGAGGCGCTCGGCGTCGAGGTGCAGTCGGCGGTGTTCGACCAGGTCCGCACCTGTGACAACCACTGCGAATTCTGCTTCATCTACCAGCTGCCGCCGGGGCTGCGGCCGAGCCTGTACGTCAAGGACGACGACTACCGCCTCTCGTTCCTCTACGGAAATTTCACGACGCTCACGAGGTTCACCGAATCCGATCTCGAGCGCATCATTGACGAAGGTCTTGCTCCGCTCTACGTCAGCATCCACGCCACCGACCCGGCGGTGCGCACGCGCATGTTGCGCAACAAGCGCGGCGCCACCAGCCTGCGGTGGCTGAGGGCGCTGCTCGACGCGGGCGTCGAGGTGCACGGGCAGGTCGTCGTGTGTCCCGGGGTGAACGACGGCGACACTCTCGTCGACACGCTGACCGGCCTGCTCGACGAATACCCGGAGCTTGCCACCGCCGCCGCGGTCCCGCTGGGGATCAGCCGCTACTCGTCAGAGCCCGCGCTGCGCCCGCACACACAGGCTGAAGCCGCCGCGGTCGTTCGCGCCGTCCACGACGCGCAGACCGACTTCCTCGCCGCGACCGGCCGGCGCGTGGTCTTCGCAGCCGACGAGTACTACTTGCTCGCCGGCGAGTCGTTCCCGCATGCAGAAACGTACGGCGACTGGTCCCAGCACGAGAACGGCGTCGGGATGGCGCGACGGTTCCACGAGGAGTGGCACGGCCGGGTCGAGGCCGCGGAGGCGGGCGGGTTCTTTCAGTCCGTCGACGGCGCGCCGGCGGAGGGCTACCGCGCGCCGCGCGGCGCGTTCGCGGGCTCGCTCGCGCCCGGTGAGAGCGCGGTGACGCTGCGACCGCGCCGCCGTGCTCCGATCACCATCCTCACCGGCACCTACGGCGCGGCAGTGCTCGGCCCGCTGCTCGACGCGGAGCGGCCGGGCGTAGCCGAGGTGCGCGCAGTAGAGAACTCCTACTTCGGAGGCAACATCGGCGTCGCCGGATTGCTCGCGGGCAACGACGTCGCCGCCTCCGTCGCCGCTGACAAGCCCGGACGCCGCTATCTCCTCCCGGACGCGTGCCTGTCGAACGGTCGCTTTCTCGACGGCGTGTCGCTCGACGAGCTGCCCGCCTCGATCGAGGTCGTGGCGTCCGACGGGGCGTCGCTGCGGCGGGCGCTTGATGCCGCATGAGCAAGGCGGTCGTAGCGATCGTGGGCCGGCCAAACGTCGGTAAGTCCACGCTTGTCAACCGGATCATCGGCCGTCGCGAAGCCATCGTCGAAGAACGCCCAGGCGTCACGCGCGACCGCAAGGTCGTAGAAGCGGAGTGGAACGGCGTGCCGTTCACGGTCGTCGACACCGGTGGCTGGTTGTCGAGCGGCGACGCGCTCGATCTCAAGGTCAGCCGCCAAGCCGAGCGCGCCGTCGATGACGCCGACCTCGCGATCCTCGTGGTCGACGTCGCCGTGGGTGTCACGACCGAGGACGAAGAAGTAGCGGCGTGGCTCCACCGCCGCCCGACGCCGGTACTGCTGGCCGTCAACAAGGTCGACGGTGAGACGCGCGACAACGACGCGTGGAGCTTCCTGAACCTCGGGTTCGGCGATCCGATCACCATCAGCGCGCTGCACGGTCGCGGCGCCGGCGACCTGCTCGACGAGATCGTGGCCCGGTTACCCGGCCCCGACGCGCTGACTCACAAGCCGGACAGCGCGTTCGGCGATCACGACGATTCAGTCACGTCGGTGGCGCTCGTCGGCCGTCCGAACGTCGGCAAGAGCACGCTGTTCAACCGCCTTGTCGGCGAGGACCGCGCCATCGTCCACGACATGCCCGGCACGACCCGCGACGCTATCGACACGATCGTCGAGACCGACGAGGGGCCGCTGCGCTTCGTGGACACGGCGGGCATGCGGCGCAAGAGCCGAGTCGACCAGGGGAGCGAGTTCTTTTCGCTCGTCAGGTCGCTGTCTGCGATCGACCGGGCCGACGTCGCCGTGCTGCTCATCGACGCGTCGGAAGGGATCACCCACCAGGACCAGCGGCTGGCCGAGCGCGTCGATGCCGGAGGCTGTGCCGTGGTGGTGGTGCTCAACAAGTGGGAGACGCTGGACGCCGAGGCGCGGGCCGATGTCATGGACCAGATGGCCGAGCGGTTTCACTTTCTCGCGTACGCACCGGTGCTCAAGTTGAGCGCGCTGACCGGGTTCGGCGTCCACAAGCTGATGCCGGCGCTGCGCCAGTCGGTGGAGGCGTATCAGCGCAGGATCCCCACCCGCGAGCTCAATCTGGTGATCCAAGCGGCGCAGGCCGCGCACGCCGAGCCCGGCGTTCGCATTCTCTACGCCACGCAAGGCGCGACCGAGCCGCCGACGTTCACGCTGTTCACCAATCGCAACGTGCCCCAGCCGTACCTGCGGTACCTGGAGCGGCGCATCCGCGAGCACTTTGGTTTCGGTCCGACGCCGTTGAAACTGCGGGTGCGGCGCAAGAGCTCCTGACAGGCGATGATGGGGACGTCATGCGCCACGTAAAGCCGCCCACCCCCGTCGAGGCAATGAACCTCGCGCGCCGCAGCAACCTCGACGACGGTGGCGCCGCCAAGCTCGACCGGGACCGGAAGCTGTTCGTCCGAGACCGCCTCGCGCTGCTCTTCGACGAGGACACTTTCGTCGAGGACGGCCTCCTGGCCAACGCCCGCGCGCAGAAGCTGCCCGCCGACGGGGTGATAACCGGCGTGGGCAAGGTCGCCGGCCGACCCACAATCGTGATCGCCAACGATCCACTGGTGAAAGCAGGCTCGTGGGGAGCGCGCACGGTCGAGAAGATCGTGCGCGCCACGGAGCTCGCGCTATCGCACGAGATGCCGATCGTCTGGCTGGTCGACTCGGCGGGTGCCCGCATCACCGATCAGGTCGACCTGTTCCCCGGGCGCCGCGGCGCCGGCCGGATCTTCTACAACCAGGTGCGACTGTCGGGGCGGGTGCCGCAGATCTGTTGTTTGCACGGACCGTCCGCCGCCGGCGGCGCCTATATCCCCGCCTTCTGCGACGTCGTGTTCATGGTCGAAGGAAACGCCTCGATGTATCTCGGGTCGCCGCGGCTCGCGGAGATGGTCATCGGCGAGATCGCCACGCTGGAGGAAATGGGCGGCGCGCGGATGCACGCCACGGTGTCGGGATGCGGCGACAACCTGGCGGTCGACGACGCCGACGCCATCGCCCAGGCGCGCGACTACCTCACCTACCTGCCGAACAACTGGCGGCTCGACCCGCCACGCGGCCACCCGTCCAAGCCGTCGACGACGCTCACCGAGGACATGATCCCCACCAAGGAGACCGAGGGCTACGACATGCACCACGTCGTCGCCGCGCTGGTCGACGACGACAGCTTCTTCGAGATCAAGCCGCTGTTCGCGCCCGAACTCCTGGTGGGCTTCGCCCGCCTCGACGGCCGCTCGATCGGAATCATCGCCAACAACCCGGCCAACAAGGGCGGCGTGCTGTTCGTCGACTCGGCCGACAAGGCGGCGCGCTTCATCTGGCAATGCGACGCGTTCAACATTCCGCTCCTGTTCCTGGCCGACATCCCCGGTTTCATGATCGGCACCAAGGTCGAGCGCGAAGGGATCATCCGCCACGGCGCCAAGATGATCACCGCCGTTTCCGAGGCGACCGTGCCGAAAATCTGCGTGGTGATCCGCAAGGCCTACGGCGCCGGGCTGTACGCGATGGCCGGCCCGGCGTTCGGGTCCGAAGCGGTCCTGGCACTGCCCGACGCCAAGATCGCGGTGATGGGCCCGGAGGCCGCGGTCAACGCCGTGTACGCCAACCGCATTGCCGCGTTCGACGACGAGGTCGAGCGCGAAGCCTTCATCACCGAACGGCGCATCGAGTACATGGAGGACGTCGACCTGCTGCGGTTGGCGAGCGAGTTGATCATCGATGCCGTTGTGCCCGCCGAAGACCTGCGCGACGAGCTGATCGCCCGCTACGAGCTCTCGCGTGGCCGCGACCGTCACTTCTCCGACAGGCGCCACGGCGTGCCGCCTGTATGACGACGTCGGTGCGCGTGCGCGAGGTGGGACCACGCGACGGGCTCCAGGCGGAGGCGCCGCTCTCTCCCCGTGACCGCATCGAGCTCGTCGACCAGCTCAGCCGCTGCGGGTTCGGCACCATCGAAGCGGTCTCGTTCGTGTCGGAGAAAGCCGTACCGGCGATGGCGGGTGCCGCCGATGTGATCGCGGGGATCGAACGGGTCGGGGGCGTGCAGTACTTCGCGCTCGTGCCGAACGTTCGTGGCGCGGCGGCGGCCATGGACGCGGCCGTCGACGGGCTCACCGTGACGGTCAGCGCCTCGGAGACGTACAGCCAGAAGAACACCCGGCGTTCGGTCGAGGACTCGATCGAGGAGGTATCGGCCATTCGTGCCGAGGTGGGCGACGGAGTCTGGATCGACGCGGTGATCTCGTGCGCGTTCGGCTCGCCTTACGAGGGCGACATTGCACCGTCGGCGGTGGCCGACCTCGCCGCTCGGTTGCGCGACTGTGGCGCGTCGGCCCTGACCATGGCCGATACCACCGGCATGGCCACGCCGCGCCGCGTCCGCGACGTGGTCGAGGAAACCGGTGTCGACGTCGGCCTGCATCTGCACGAGACGCGCGGCACCGCGCTCGTCAACGCCTACGCGGCGATCGAGCTCGGCATCCAGGCGTTCGACACCTCGGTCGGCGGGCTCGGTGGGTCACCTTTCGCCGCCGGTGCGGGCGGAAACCTCGCGACCGAGGACCTCGTGCATCTGCTGGACGATCTCGGCATCGAATCCGGGGTCGACCTCGACCGGCTGCTGGAGGTGTCCGCCTGGCTCTCGCAACGGTTGGGCCGCCCGCTGCCGAGCCGCGTCGCCAGCGCCGGCCCGCGCTCGAGGCTCGCACCCTCCGAGGCGTAACCAGTGCCGTGGTGTGAGGGCTGCACCCGCTTCTTCACGCCACCGTCGGTGCTTCCGGGCGGCGAGTGCCCATCGTGCGGCCGCGTGATCGCGCAGCCCGCGCGAGCGCCGTGGCATTTCAAGGTGCTCGTCGGCACCGCGGGCGTCTATCTGGCCTGGCGCGCCGTGCAGGGCGTCGACTGGGTGCTCACGCACCTGGGGTGAGGCTCCCGCTGGGCCCGGGCGTCGCCAGCGCTTCCCGCCTAGGGTGGACGGCGGCGGACTGACCGCCGCGAAGGGGAGGCGACACATGGGCGTAGAGCAGAACAAGGCGACGGTTCAGAGCGCGTACGCCGCGTTCGGCGAGGGTAATGTCGACGGGGTGCTGGCCACGCTCGCCGACGACGTCGTGTGGAGCGCATACACCGCGAGCGACGCGCCTTTCAGCGGCCAGTTCAAGGGTCACGTCGAGGTAGCGAGGTTCTTCGGAATGGTCGTCGAGAACATCGAGATCGAGAAGTTCGAGGTCGACACCATCCTCGGCGAGAGCGACTTCGTCGTCGCCACCCTCAGCGAGCGGTACAAGGTAAAGACGACGGGCAAGACCCACGAAGGCGGGCTCGTGCACGTGTACCACTTCGACGCCGCCGGCAAGGTCGACCGCTTCGACGAATACGAGAGCGCGAACGACGCGTTCCGCGCTTGACGTCGAGCAGGCCGTCGCGACAGCCCTGTTAGCCTGACGCCCTCCACAACGGGCTGTGGCGCAGCTTGGTTAGCGCGCTTGACTGGGGGTCAAGAGGTCGGGAGTTCAAATCTCCCCAGCCCGACCACGTAAGTGCAGGTAAGGACGACGGCTCGCTGATCCGCTTAGGCCCCGGCCGCGACTTGCACCACATCTGCACCACATGGGGCCGCAGCGAGGGTGCGCGCGCCGTCAAGCGCCGACGCCGCGGACGCAAGGTCGTCCGGGTAAAGGTGCGCGTATGTCCTTAGATAGATCGCGGGATCGTGGCCCATCAGGGCCGCCGCAGTGGACACAGGAACGCCGCGCTGGGCCATCAGGCTCGCGCACGCGTGTCGCAGCGTGTACGGGCGTACCCAGTCAGGGAGACCAGCGGCAGCGGCGGCCCGAATGAGTCGCCGTCGGAAGTTGCTCAGCGCGATCGGCCTTCCGTGCGGCGTTGTGAATATCAGTGCATCGCCGTGCCTGTCGTCGAGGAGATTCCGTAGCTCGGTAAGTACCGACGAGGCCAGCGGAACTGTCCGGGATTTGTGCGTTTTGCCATCGGTCTCGACTAGCCGTCCGCGTACCTCGACGAGGCCCTCAGAAACGACGAGGTTGCCGAAGTCGTCCAGGTGTCGCCGGCGAAGTGCAAAAGCCTCATTGGGCCGCAGGCCGGCGTAACCCATCACCAGAATCAGCTCGCGATAGCCGTCGGCCTCCATCGCCGTTGCGAGCGTTTCGAGTTGCTCGGCCGTCAGCGCCCGGCGCGCGTTCGACGGTGCGCCTTTACGCGTGAGCTTCACACCAGCTATTGGGCTGGCCGCGAGCACCTTTGCGTCGACAGCCGATTTCAGGATCATCCCAAACACGGTTCGACAGGTTCGTATCGCGGAGGACCCAAGGCCGTCGTTGCGGAGAATCGCAAGCCACGTTTCGATGTCGATGCGCTCGAGGTCGACCAGGCGCCTATCGCCTAGGTGCGGCAGGACGTGAAGCCGAAGGACGCTCTCGTACTGGACAATCGTGTTCGCGGCGCGGTCCGATCCCACGATGGTCGGCCACCACCGTCTATGCCAGTCGGACACCGTCAGTCGATCGTGTTTCGGATCGCGAAAGCTCCCGCGAGTCTTGTCGGCCTCGATGATCGTCGCGAACACGCGCGCGTCTGCCTTTGCTAGGAACGTCTTGGTGCGCTGAGACCCGGCGGGGTCGCGGAAGCGGACCTCCCACTTGCCGGTACGCGGTGCTCTCCGGATCGATGCCATAAATCAGTCCTGTCTTGCGGCAGCTCGGCCGCGGCTAGTAGGCGGAAGAAGGTGAAGCTCGCGGCATTTAGCGACCCACTTGGCGGCCGCGGAGTGCGAGACGTGAAACACAGTGGCGACAGCTTGAGTCGGACTCTCGCTTGCGGCGTAGGCGGTCTTGTATACGTGGGCCACACTTTCGAAATGCTCCTTGCCGTATCGGGCGCGGCGGCCACGAAGGCCCTTTGAGACAGCTCGAATTCGTTCCGCGAGCTCGGGATCATCCTCGAGTCCAGCCTTCAAGCCGATGAATTCGTCGAGCTGCGTTCGCGCCTCTGCGATCATCCGTTGGACGGGGAAGCCCCGCCAAGCGGCTGTCGTTACGACTGCGAGTTCATCCTGCACGACATGCGCTGTCGGTTCACCCTCGGCGCCTCGCTTGGTAATAAAGGACCGGAAGTCGACCCCCACGCAGTCGTGACGGCCGTCTAATTCCGCGAAGTAGAAGGTGCACTGCCAGGGGCCGGTTATCGGATCGGGCCACCCGAATGCAATCGAGGCGGTTCCCACGGGTCGGACTCGCCGGTTCACCATGCGCCGATGGTGACAGATCGGGAACGGCCTGTCATATCTTTGCCCATTCCGCGGCGCTGACAGAAACAAGTGATAGGGAATGTCCCGCCAGAGCCTTCCCGATGCGGCACCATGCTCGTGTGATTACTACCGAGACCCTCCGGGCGCTCACGCGAGTTCGGGGCCTAGCGAAGAGCGGCGAGGCGCGGCGCATCCGCGAAGCGTCGTCGTTGAGCCTCAGTGAAGTCGCGGCTGCGGTCGGCGTCGGCGTGTCAACGCTCGCGAGATGGGAGCTTGGCGATCGCCGCCCCCAAGGCGAGGCCGCACTTCGATACCTCGGCATCCTTGACGAGCTCGCGCCCTGAACATCATGAAGCGCACCTATGTTCCGCTCGCTGAAGCGCACGCGCATCGCGTGTGGGCGACCCCGCGATACTGCCGCCGCCTGGTCGCGGAGCGCCGAATCGCGTTCTCGAAGGTGGGCGGAAAGATTCTCCTCGCACTGGAGGACCTCGACGCCATTGTGGAAGCAGGGCGCGTCGAGATACCGCAGAAGCGGGCGTTGTAGTGGTCGTCGCCCGACAAGTGTCGCAAGGTCGTCGTGGCGCGCGGCGGGACCTTCAGCTTCGGGCTTCATCAGCCCGCGCCACTCGAGAACGCGGTCGCGTCGCGCCGGACGGTGCTTTCGAAGCTCGATCAGAAGCCGACACTTAGTGACTCAGGCTGTTTGGCAGGGAACGTTGTTTCCTGACGCAGGTGAGGCGTCGATCCTTCGGATCGCCCGGGTTCGTCGTCCCGTCGCGGTTTCAAGCCCGCGTGAGCGTGATCTGCGTCGGGAGGCGCGGTCTCGGGCTGAGCGGAACGCACGGCGTTTCGCGGTGGCTTACCAGCTGCGATCCTTCGTGACCCTGACATACGCGACGGCTGAGCTCGACGAGTCGCGGGTTCGTCGCGACATTCGGCGTTTTCTCCGGATCGTGCAGCGTCGAGGAAAAATCCCGTGGCTATTTGTGATCGAGCCGCACCAGCGCCACGGTCTGCACGTTCACCTTCTCATTCCCGCACGTACGCAGCGTTCCGAACTTCGGCGGGCATGGGGGATGGGGCACGTGAATCGGAAGTTGCTCTGCGACAACGGCGATGTTCGACGGACGGTCGCGTACCTCATGAAGTCTCACTCAGAGCCCAAGCGACATAGCTACGACCGGGCCAAAGGCTTCCCGTTGCTTGTTCGGCGTGTGAGGTCGTCAATTGAGGAGGGAGTTCGGTCTGGGCTTGCGCGGCTGATGGGCTGCGAACCGAACGAAGTTGACTCGTCGGAGGACTGGCCGGGCTGGCGAGGGCCTCCCGTGCGCCGACTGAGGTGGGACGACATATGAGTGGCTCGTCCGATCTGCTCGGTCTTCAGGGACTCGCAGGCGATCCAGTAGTGCCACTTGATGCCTGTGCCGGGGAACGCCTCAGCCGCCGAGCCGCAGCGCCGCCGAGCGAAGGCGGTCGGACCGGAGGTCCACGAATTGTCCGCTGACTCCCCACTTAGGCGGGGGGACCCCGCGCTCATTGCCGCGCTCGCCGGAGGGGCTTCGCTGTCGGCCGCGGCCGAGGCCGCGCAGCTGAGCACGAAGACGGCGCGACGCCGGCTCGCAGACGAAACCGTCAGGACAGAGATATTCGAGCTTCGTCGTCGGATGCTCGATGAATGCGCAGGGCGACTCGCAGCGGCAACCAACGACGCCGCCGAAACCCTCCTCGAGTTGCTCCGCCCCGGTGTGCAGGACAGCGTCAGGCTTGCGGCTGCGCGAGCGATCCTTGATCGAGCGGCTTCTCACGAGCTCACGGCACTTGAAGAGAGAATCGCGGTCGTCGAGCGCGTGGCCCGCGCAGGCAGGTCGGACGAGGCGACCTTCGGTGGCTAGGGGCCTGCGTGCGCGGCTTCGCGCGCTCGAGCGCCTGCTTCTCCTTGACACGGACGAGGGGTGCCCGCACCTGCCGCCGACTGTGTTCATTCCCGACTGGAACGTCCCGAAAGGCAAGTGCCTCAACCCGCCCGAGCCGATCGCTTGCGACATCTGCGGCCGGCTCCCGGTTGAGATTGTCGTCCGGTGGGTTCACGATTGGCGCGCGGGTAGCGATTGAAGGCCGATGTTCGCGGGCTGACAGGCGATCGAGGCCCTCGACTTCGCCGTGCCATTGCCAAGCGACTCCCTCGGCACGTACCGTCGATCGACGACTACCGGCCTTTGGTTCGCCGGCCCGCATCTCGACGTCATCTCAACCGTCGACGGGGGACCGCACCGGGGCCTTATCTCGGTCCTCAGGGCGGAAGATGCGACCGTCCCGCATAAGCTCTGGAAATGCGGATTGTGGCCTTCGTCGTCTGCGCGTTCTTGCTGGCCGGATGCGGTGGTGGGGACGAGGACGGAGGCGGTGATCTGAGCGACGCCCAGCGCGTGTACTGCACCGAGAACGTGAGTGAGGTCATCGGCTCGTTCCGCAGCCTCAACATTCAGGCGGCGAAGTCGATCGACACGACGAAGGGATACGGCAGCTCCGAAGCCCTGCTCG
>Ga0183260_10002082_pt1 | contig 16611 bp, 15 predicted proteins | sample AntDrymUQ4972206_2_FD_129768 | JGI IMG/M metagenome (GOLD analysis project Ga0183260, IMG submission 129768) | Polar desert sand microbial communities from Dry Valleys, Antarctica - metaG UQ497 (22.06) (version 2) (version 2) | ecosystem: Environmental > Terrestrial > Soil > Desert | place...
CCGAGCCGCGCGTAAGCGCTACCGCGCTGCAGACCGTAGGCGCAAAGGGCCACGACGGCTTCGCGCTAGCTCTGGTTCTCTAGACATGGAGCGTTGCATTCCACTTGGTTTGTTGCATAGTCGTCGAGGCGACGTACTTGGGAAGGCCGTTGATCCTGTCGGTGTATTCATCACCAGATCGGGACGACCAAGCCTCCGCGAACCCTTCATAGGTCTTGCGCCCTAGCAAGAGAGCATCCGCTGCGAAGAGCAGATCGTGAGCGTATTTGGCGTGTTCGTCATCCCAGTACGGAGGGCCCCACTTCTCTGGTGAACCGATAACGCCATCCAACGTCACGAAGGTCGATTCGACTAGGGTTCTCATGTTGACGTCGTCTTTTCTGTGATTGATGTGGTTGTGGCCCCATACAGACCGACCGGGGCTCTCCCATCCTCATCGGTCGGAGCTGAGCTTGATCATTCTAGTCGTCAACCTATAGGGAAGGACCTGACTACAACAATGAGGGCTCGGGCCGTATGGACCCGAGCCCCATTTGTCGCCGGTGTTAGCGACGGTGCTGCGTCAGAACGCTGAGGCGCTCCCGATACTCCTCGTCCGAGATCTCGCCGCGTGCGTAGCGCTCGGCGAGCACTCCTTCGGCTGAGTGACGGATGTGCGGCGGGCCCCACGATCTGCGGCCCCTGAAGAGGGCAAACGCCAGACCCCCGAAAAGAAGCAGCCAGAAGAGAGGAAAGATGGGCCACCACGGTCCCGGTCCGTCCAACCCGCCGGTGTTCGCAAGCATCTCTGCTGCCATAACCATGTGATCAACCTCCCGTAACTTGCCGGCCGGACTCTCCGACCGGGCTTGCTTCGACACCTCACATGGTCGTTGAACGCCGCCGAGAAGTAATCCGTCAGGGGGACGGTCTTGTGCTACCCCAATCGGCGAATGCGAGTGCAGGACTCCTACTGCGTCGGAGGTAGTCGCTTAGCCGAGCCAGCCCGGGCGAACCAGGCCCGACTCGTACGCAAGTACCACCAGCTGGGCTCGGTCTCGAGCATTGAGCTTCACCATGGCGCGGCTGACATGCGTCTTGGCGGTGGCGGGGCTCACGACCAGGCGCCGCGCGATCTCTTCGTTCGAGAGCCCATCGGCGACGAGGGTCATCACCTCTCTCTCCCGGTCGGTGAGCCGTTTCAACTCGGCAGCATCTCGAGGCTGCCTGGCGCGCGTCGCGAAGGTTGCTATGAGCCGTCTCGTCACGCCCGGAGAAAGCAGCGCATCACCCGCAGCAACCGATCGCACGGCGTGGATGAGCTCCGCGGGTTCGGTGTTCTTGACGAGAAACCCGCTCGCGCCTGCGCGCAGCGCCTCGAACACGTACTCGTCGAGGTCAAAGGTAGTGAGGATCACGATGCGCACGTTGGCGAGCGTCTGGTCCCCGGCGATGCCGCGCGCAGCGGCCAGCCCGTCGACGCCGGGCATACGAATGTCCATGAGCACGACATCGGGTTTCAGCTCGCCGGTGAGACGAACGGCCTCTTCGCCGTCTCCCGCCTCGCCCACCACTTCGATGTCATCTTGCGCGTCGAGTAGCGCTCTGAAGCCTGCGCGCACCAGCGCCTGATCGTCGGCAAGCAGCACCCGGATCATCGGTATTCCCTGGCCGAGTGGTCGCCAGATGACCTATATGAGCATTTCACGACCACTCGGCAGCATCCCGGGCGGACCCCGCGGGCCGGGCGCGCAGGGGAAGCCTGCCCACAACGCCGAAACCGCCACCCGGTCTGGGGCCGGCCTCGAGGCTGCCGCCCAGCGCGACCGCCCGTTCTCGCATTCCCGCGATGCCGTTGCCGCTCCCGGCGGTAGTGCCGGCGGGACCGCCGCGGCCGTCGTCTTCCACCTTAACGATGAGATCTTCTTCGTACGAGATCAGAACTGTGGCCCGAGCAGCCCCGGCGTGACGAGTGACGTTCGTGAGCGCCTCCTGAACTATGCGAAAGGCGGCGAGGTCGGTTCCTGCAGGCAGCGGCCGCGGAGTGCCCTCGATGCGCGCGCTCACCTGTATCCCCGTGACGTTTGCTTTGCGCACGAGGTCGTCAAGATGCGAGAGCCCCGTGGCCGGGGTGAGCGGCGAAGTCTCGTCGCCCAGGCGCAGAATGTCCAGCACCGAGCGCAGCTCGCCCAAGGCATCGTTGCTCGCCTGCTTGATCGCGCTCAAAGCCGTGCGAGCCTGTCCCGGCTGTTGATCCATCAGGTGCAGAGCAACACCCGCCTGAACGTTGATGAGTGAGATGTTGTGGGCCAGGACATCGTGCAGCTCCTGGGCGATTCGCAGGCGCTCTTCGCTGGCCCGCCGCTTAGCTTCCTCCGCGCGCGTGCGCGCGTACTCATGTGCGCGTTCCCGTCTCGCCCTGCCCACTTCGGCGACGGTTATCAGCACAAGCAGCCACGCCCCCAGGCCTAGTGCAGCTTCGGTGCGCGGTGGCCCGCTCATTCCGAACAGGTATCCGAGCCACAAGAACCCCACGTAACCGGCAACAACGGCACCGATGGCGGCCCAGCGTCGGCCGGCCATAGTCGCGCTGAAGAACGCGATGATCAGCGCGAAGAAGATCGGTCCCCGCGGATAGTCGATAAGAAAGTAAGCGAGTGTTGTGGTGAGAACGAACCCCAGGACCGCCTCCGGGTATCGCCTCCTCAAAGCGAGCGCAGCTGGCCCGGCCGCGAGAAGAATGAATCCCAAAGCGTCGAGCTCTAGATGCTCCGGCTGCCGCTTGCCTGCGAGATAGGTGCCGCCCACCTGTATGACTGCCACTACCAGCGGCAACAAGAATAAGGGCCCTGTCGGCGCCCACGGGGGCCCCCAACCGCGCCGGAACTCCTCCTCTGTATGCAGCGAATGCATCATCCACAAACGCTAAGCCGCGCGAGAAGCGACGTCGTCGGCTCCGAGGAGAAGACGCGCCTACTCCCTACGGAGTAGTGGAAGGTTCTCCTACTCGTTGCGCAAGAAGCTCGGCACTCCGAGGTCGTCCTCGGCGTCGAAGACAAGCCTCTCGGGCTCCTTGTCCAAGCGGATGACCCGCTCCTCGGAGGCCGTGCTCGAAAAGATGTCCTCGTCGGGACGGATGAGCTCTTCGTCTTCTCTTTGTCCCCAACGGTCAAAGCCCGCAGCGATGACCGTGACCCGCACCTCATCGCCGAGCGTGTCGTCTACAACCGCCCCGAAGATCACGTTGGCATCGGCGTGGGCGGCCTTGGTGATGATTGTTGCAGCCTCGTTGACCTCGAACAGACCCAGATCGGAACCTCCTGCAATATTGAGCAAGACGCCACGCGCCCCTTCGATGGAGGCCTCGAGCAGAGGCGAGGAGATCGCCGCGCGCGCGGCCTCTGCCGCCCGGTCCTCGCCGCGCGCCGTCCCGATTCCCATCAGCGACGAGCCTGCGTCGGTCATTACCGCCCTGACGTCGGCGAAGTCGAGGTTGATGAGGCCCGGGGTGGTAATGAGGTCGGTGATTCCCTGCACGCCCTGGAGCAGGACCTCGTCCGCCATGCGGAAGGCCTCGAGCACCGAGGTGCTGCGGTCCCCCACATCCAGAAGGCGATCGTTCGGAATCACGATGAGGGTGTCGACCTTCTCCTTGATGTTTGTGATGCCGGTGTCGGCTTTGGTGGCGCGCTGACGACCCTCGAAGGTGAACGGCCGGGTCACGACCCCAATGGTGAGAGCCCCGACCGATTTGGCGACCTCGGCAATGACGGGCGCCCCCCCGGTGCCGGTGCCCCCGCCCTTGCCGGCGGTGATAAAGACCATGTCGGCGCCTTTGAGCAGGTCCTCGATCTCTCCCCTGTGGTCCTCGGCTGCCTGGCGGCCGATCTCCGGATCCGCGCCCGCTCCGAGCCCGCGCGTCAGCTCACGGCCGATGTCGAGTTTCACATCGGCATCGGACATCATCAGCGCCTGGGCATCGGTGTTGATGGCGATGAACTCGACCCCCTTGAGCCCAACCTCGATCATGCGGTTTACGGCGTTGACGCCACCGCCTCCGATGCCGACCACCTTGATCATCGCCAGATAGTTCTGCGGGTTTACCGCCATCCGAGCCTCCTTCTGAGCCTCAACTGCTACTCTACTGTTCTCCACGGGCAGGCCACGCCCGGTGCACAGGTGCTAGTTGGCTGTACCGGCCCCAGAACATTACCCCTAAACAAGAGGTTTAGTGTTATGTAAACCTCTGGTAATTGTTGAGCAATATGCCATGGGCGCCGGTCGTCGTCAAGCAGGCTCCCCAGGCGCGCTGGCCGTCACGGGAGAGAGTTTCCATTCCAAGTGAGTTTCCACAAAACGAGCGCGCAGCACATTCTGTGGTTGACGATCCCTGGTTAGACGAAGACCCACCGCTCGGCGAGAAAGCAGGGCGAGAGCTCGGGTGGCGGGTGGTTGGACGTCGCCGATCAGGGAGTTGGAGCCGGGCCCACCGCGGGGCTCGTGGGCACTCGGACGTCGACGTAGCCGACGCCCAGGCCCTCGCGCTTGATGCGCCCCAGGAGGGCGGTGAGCACCGACGACTTCGCCCTCAGCTTCTCCGCGGCCCCCAGCCTGATCAGCAGGCCCGACTCCAGCGACAGACTGATGCGCTCGGAGCCGGGCACAAAGATCGCCTCGAGGTTGCGCCGGAGGCGGTCGGGGACGATGCGATAGACGGCCAGAGCACCTTGTACCTCGGCCGAGGTCACCCGCTCGCCCACGGCTATCTCCTCCTCCGACACCCCGGCCACCGTGGGTAGCCGCTTCGGCGCGCCCGGGGCCAGGACATGGCCCCGCCGATCGATGGTCCAGCGGGCCTCGGCAGCCTGCAGGGCGAGCGCCGGGACCCGCTCGACGATGTTGACTCGCAGCGTCCCGGGCAGCTTGCGATCGATGTTTGCTCGCTTTACCCATGCGAGCTCCCTGACGGCCTGGGCAACTTCGGTTGTCGACAACAACAGCAGGTTGCGCCGTTCATCGAGCCTCGCGATGGTCATGATGTCCGCTTCGGTGACGTGGCGGCCTCCCGCCACCTCGACGTTCGAGACGATCAACAAGGGCGAGAAGAAAGCGATCCACACGATCGCGGCAACGCCCGCGACCACTGCTGCGTGGGCGAGGAGCTTGCGGCGGCGAAGGCGGGCGACGGCATGCCGGCGACGGCTGAAGCGAGGGTCGGTATCGATGCGCGATCGTTGCTCGATAACGCTCATGCGTGCTCCGGAGCAGACGCCCTTGTCGAGGGGCGGAAACGGCCGACAAAGCGGATCTCAGTTTCGAGCTCGACCCCCGCACCGGCGCGCACTCGCTCGGCGACTGCATGGACGAGGTCATACACGTCCTGCGATGAGGCACCTTCCGCCGCCATGAAAAAATTGGCGTGCAGCTCCGATACCGACGCTCCGCCCACTCTGAAACCCTGGAGCCCGCAGGCCTCCACCAGACGGCCTGCTGAATCGCCGGGCGGGTTCTTGAACACGCTGCCGGCATTCTGGGCGGCTCCCGGCTGCGTCTTGGCACGATGGCGCCGATAGGCCTCCATCCGCTCTCGGATGGAGGAGTCGGCGGCAACTTTCAGGTCGAAACTCGCCTCCACCACCACTTCGGAGGCGGACAACTCCGAGCAGCGGTAGCCGAAGCCCAGTTGACCGGCGAGACGCTCTTTCACCGAGAGAGTGGACAGATCGAAGATCAGGGCGGCGGTCAGGATGCTAGCGACATCGGCCCCGTGCGCGCCTGCGTTCATTCGAACTCCGCCCCCGACCGATCCCGGAATTGCGACCAGGAACTCGGCCCCCGACAGCCCTCGCCTCAGCGCGTGGTTGGCAAGTTGCGGCAGAGGGGTCGCTGCGCCCGCCCGCGCACCTCGGGAGCCCGTCTCACGAGTCCAGGCGAGGCGAGGTCCAAGTCGGATCACGACGCCCTCGACACCATCGTCAGACACCACTAGGTTCGATCCGCGGCCGAGCACGGTCACCGGGACGCCGCTTGCATCGACGCCGGAATCACGGAGCACCTCGCCGAGCACCTGGAGGTCGGAGACCGTGGCGGGCTCGACGTAAAGCTCCGCATCTCCGCCCAGGCGATAGGTGGTAAGGCGCGCCAGCGGAAAGTGCGCGGCGCTCCGCCCCGCCAGCCTGCCCCGCAAGCGCGTCGCAACCTGGTCCAGGTTCACGCCGCCTCCACATCCAGAGCCTCGAGCAACTCGTCGGCGAGCGTCGTGATGTCGCCCGCGCCCAGCGTGAGCACGAGGTCGCCGGGACGCGCCTGCGCCGCTAGATAGCCGAGCAGCTCTTTTCTTGCGGGCACATATGCAACCGGACGGCCGAAGAAGCACATGCAAACCGCATCGGAGACGGTCTTGCCCGTGACTCCGGGCACAGGTTCTTCCCGGGCCGCGTAGACGTCGGTAACCACGACGACATCGGCCTCGCTGAAAGCGGCCCCAAACTCGGCCCGCAGAGCACGAGTGCGGGAGTAGAGATGCGGCTGAAACACTGCTATCACTCGTCGCCAGGGACCTAGCCGGGCGGCGCTCAGGGTGGCGGCGATCTCCGTGGGGTGATGAGCGTAATCATCGATCACCGTGATATTGCGCTTTTCGCCTCGCATCTGATAACGCCGCTCGACGCCGGTGAAGGACTCGAGCCCCACACCGACTGCCTCGATGCCGACACCCAAAGAAAGGCACGCTGCCACCGCCGCCAGAGCGTTCAAGAGATTGTGATGCCCGGGAAGGTTGAGATGCACGGGCAAACGCGTTTTGGGAGAGAGCAGCACGAAGGTGGTCGAGTAAGCGTAAAGCGAAACTTCACCGGCGGAGATATCTCCGCCGGTGCCGTAAGTGACGAGCCTCACTTCGCTGCGGTCGGCGGTGAGGCGCGCGACCTTGTCGTCGTGCCCCACGACCACGCAGTCGGCGGTACCGATGAAGGCTTGAAACGCCTCTTCGATAGCCTCTAGGGTGCCCCAGTGATCGAGGTGATCGGGCTCGATATTGGTGATCACTGCAATCGAGGGATCGAGCAACAAGAACGAGCCATCGCTTTCATCCGACTCTGCTACTGCCACATCATCCTCACCGTTGCCGGCATTGATCGGAACGCCTTGGAGTGCTCCGCCGATCACATAGGTGGGGTCCAAACCCGCGCTCTTCAGGATCGACAAGATCATGGACGAGGTCGTCGTCTTGCCGTGTGTACCGGCCACAACGATGGAGCGATTGCTCGAGAGAAGGCTGGCCAGCGCCTCCCCGCGGTGAAGGACCACAACGCCCGCGCGACGCGCCGCAACGAGCTCGGGGTTGCTTTTCTTTACCGCCGATGAATAGACGATAGCCGCGGCACCATCTACAAGAGTTGAGTCGTGGCCGATGGCAACCTGCGCGCCCATACCGCTCAGCGCAGCGGTTGCCCGAGACTCGCGCATATCGGTGCCCGAAATCTCATGACCACGTTCAATCAGCACCTTTGCGATCGCCGACATACCGGCGCCCCCGATTCCGATGAAATGGATCCGACCTTGCTCCGGCAGCGTCAAGGCGCCTGCTGCCTCACCAGCTCGGCCAAGCGCAGCGCGGCATCCGGGCGGCCCAGACTCAAGGCGGCCTTTCGCATCTGCTGGAGCGCAAAATCGTCGCCCAGCAGGCGCGACACGTCCTCCGCTACACGCTCGGTGGATGCCACTGAGTCGGCAATGCTCGCGCAAGCCCCGTGTGACTCGAGTAAACTTGCATGCCGTTGTTGCTGTCGATCACGATGGTGAGGGTAGGGAATGATGACAGAGGCAAGTCCCACCGCGCACAGCTCGGCAACCGTGGTGGCGCCGCCCCGGCACAGAGCCAGATCCGCCACCGCATAGGCCTCAACCATTCTGTCGACGTATTCAACGACCTTGTAAATCAGTCTGTTGCCTTCGAGGGCGACCCCCACCTCCTGCTCGATCTTGCCCGCTTCGGCCGCACCCGCGATATGAAGAATCTGCAGATCGAGGTTGTCCGCCCACAGCCGGGCAAGCCCCATCGCCGCTTGGTTGATTGTGTGGGCTCCCTGACTGCCACCGAACACGAGCAGTGTCTGGCGAGTGGAGTCGAGGCCGAAGCGCTCCCAGCCGCCGGCGCGTTCGGCCATGAGGTCCACCACCGCTATTTCGGGCGGCACCGGGTTGCCCACCAAGAGCGCTCGGGGGCCGGCCGATTCAAGCGACTCCTCGAACGACACTGCAACCACTCGAGCCATCGGCTTGCTGACGCGGTTGGCAAGACCCAGCACGATGTTCTGCTCATGGATAACGACCGGGATCCCCATCGAGCGAGCCGCGTAGCAAACCGGCAGGCTCACGAATCCCCCCATGCCGACGCATACGTCGATCTCTTTGCGTTTGAGAATGCCTCGGGCAGACAGCATCGCACTCAGCGCTCGAGGCGCGGCCGCAAGCAACGACAGGGGACGGGACCGGTCGAAGCCCTTGACGTCGATAATCTCGAGATCGAATCCGGCGGCCGGTACCAGTGCCGCCTCGGCGCCCGCAACCGTCCCCACAAAGGTGACGGAGTCCGATGTCAACGCGTGTCCAAGCGCAATCGCGGGGTTGACGTGACCCCCTGTGCCGCCTCCAGCAATGGCGACGTTCACCTGCGTCGCCTCCGTGACGCAACGGAGCGCTGCGGCATCCGTTGTTCCTCGAGTTCGCTCTTGGTCCCTTGCCACGCGATATTGGTGAGGATTCCCATAGCGGTCAACGACAGGACCAGCGAGCTCCCGCCGAACGACAGCAACGGCAAGGGAACTCCGGTGATGGGCAGCAACGCTGTCACCGCGCCGATGTTGACAAGCGCCTGCACGGAGATCCAGATAACGATTCCCGAGGCCAGCAGCATGCCGAAGCGGTCGGGCGCTTTGCGCGCCGCCCGCAGGCCCAAGAACGCGAGCAATGCGAACATCCCGAGCACCGCTACCGTTCCCACCACACCCATCTCCTCGCCGAGTATTGCGAAGATGAAGTCGGTGTGAGCGTTGGGGATGTACATCCACTTCTGTCTGCTGGCACCCAGGCCGACGCCGAGCCAGCCGCCGGAACCGAGCGCGATAAGCGACTGGATCGTGTGATAGCCGGTCCTCAGCGGATCCGCCCACGGGTCCATGAAAGCAAGGACACGGGCTCGGCGGTAGGGCGCGCCTAGCGCGGCGGCGGTTGCAATCGCCACCCCAACGGCCCCCAGTGGCAAGAGAAAGCGGAGAGGGGCTCCCGCCACGAACAGCATCCCGATCCCGATCGCGCCCAGCAACATTGTGGTGCCGAGATCGGGCTGCCGCAAGACGAGCGCGGCCAACAGCCCGAGGGCGGGGACCATCGGGATGAGCAGATGCGAGGGCTCATGCAGCAAGCGCTCCGGTTTGCGCGAAAAGACATCGGCGGAGAGCAGCACGAGGGCAAGCTTGGCGAACTCGGATGGTTGAAAGGACAGCGCTCCCAAAGCGATCCATCTCGTTCCTCCACCCACCGTGACGCCTACTCCGGGGATCAGTGTCACCACGAGCAACAGGAACGCGAGCGGATAGAGTACATAGCCGAAGCCCTTGAGCCGCCGATAGTCGAGCCTGCAGAACAGAACGAACAACGCCATTCCGGCTACCGCCCACACAAGCTGGCGTTTGAAGAACAGGAACGACGAGCCATAGTTCGCAAAAGAGGTCACGGAGCTGGCCGACAGGATCATCACCAGCCCGACCACAACCAACAAACACGAGATCATCGCGATCAAGGCGGCAGGATGTCCCGTGTGCAATTGCGCGTTCGATGGTGCCGGGGCAGCTCGACCGCCGGGCCTGATTGCAGTTGATCGACTAGCCATTCTGTATCCTCTCGGCTTTCAAGCTCGAGACCGCGCGCTTGAAATCGTCGCCGCGCTCGGCATAGCTCGAATACATGTCAAGGCTCGCACACGAGGGAGACAACAACACGGATCCTCGGCCTCTCGCCGTCTCGAAAGCCCACCGAACGGCAGCGGACATCGAGCTCTCGGTCTCGACGGGCACCAAGGACTCGAATACAGAGACGATCTCGCCCGACGCCTCACCGAGGGCAACAACCGCAACGACCGGCGGCACGGCGGCTTTCAGAACCCGCAGATCGATACCCTTGCTGCGGCCACCCGCTATCAGAACGACGTCGCTCATGCCTTCGAGTGCCGCCAGCGTGGCATGCGGGTTGGTCGCTTTGGAATCGTCGATGAAGGTTACGCCATTCACGGTCGCGACGGTCTCGAGACGGTGACTGAGAGGGTGAAAGCTGCGAGCGGCTTCGACAACTGCGGCGCGCCCGGCTCCGTATGAGAGCGCCGCCGCTAGGGCCGCGAGGGTGTCGTCGGCCCCGGCGCGCCCCGGCAGCGATAGCTCGGTGGAGTCCATCAGCGCCTCTCCTATCCACCGCACCTCTCCGTCCGCGACACCGATTCCATTCCGTGGCGCCGTCACCGCAGAGAACGGAACTGTCTGCGCACGCGTGTGTGCGGCAATGGAGTTCGAGACTGCGTCCTCGCGATTGAACACCAGGGTGTCGCCCGGACCTTGGTTACTAGTGATGAGCCCCTTAGCGGCACCGTAAGCGGCCGCGTTTCCATGCCAATCGGTGTGGTCTTCGGCAACATTGAGCACTACCGCCACGCGCGGTCTGAAGTCTTGGGTCAGCGCAAGCTGAAAGCTCGACACCTCGGTTGCGATGGCGCCGCCTTCTCCGATCAAGGCGACTGCTTCTGTCAGCGGAGTGCCGATGTTGCCGGCCGCCATCGAAACAACGCCGGCGCTGTCGAGCATCGCCGCCAGAAGCTCGGTCGTGGTCGTTTTGCCGTTGGTTCCCGTGACCGCAAGGATGTCGCAGCGCGCCAAGCGGTAGCCAAGCTCGATCTCAGAGATGGTCTCTATGCCAGCGCCCATGAGGTTCGAGACGATTCCGGTTTCGAGGGGGATGCCCGGGCTCACCACAGCGAGGTCCACTTCCTCTGTTGCTACCGCGTGTCCGCCAACCTCGATTTCGATTCCCTGCGCACTCAACTCTGCTGCGCGTGCCCGCAAGTTGTTGTCGTCCGAGTCGTCGGTGACCCGCACGTGCGCCCCGGCCACGTGCAGGGCTCGCGCGGCGGCGAAGCCCGATAGTCCGAGCCCCACAACAAGCGCGTGAACGCCTTTGTAAGAATTCACCTGAGCCCGCCCTTGGACAAGAAGTCCGCGTAGAAGAGGCCTAGGCCGAAGGCCACGGAGAGGCCCGAGAGCACCCAGAAGCGAACGATGACGGTGAACTCGGGCCAACCCGCCAGCTCGAAATGATGGTGTATGGGAGCCATCAAAAAGACCCTCTTGCCGGTTCGCCGGAACACGAGAACCTGCACGATCACCGACAACGTCTCTACGACGAAGAGCCCACCGAGTATCACGAGCAGCAACTGAGTGTTGAGCAGTATGGCCATGACCGCCATGCATCCGCCCAACATCAAAGAACCGGTGTCGCCCATGAATATCTTGGCAGGCGCCGTGTTCCACCACAGAAAGCCCGCGCAGGCGCCGAACATTGCCGCGGCGAAAATGGCGATCTCGAAGGGATCCGAGCCTGTTTCGTCAATGTCGTAGAACGCCTGGTGCCGGAACTGCCAGAAGCCGACGACCACGAACGCAGCCAGAACTTGCGCCGAGGAGCCCACCGCGAGCCCGTCGAGCCCGTCGGTCAGGTTCACCCCGTTGGATGAGGCCGCGATCATCAGGAACACCCAGATGAAGAAGAAGATGCCGAGGTCCAGCAGCGTCGAGCGAAAGAAGGACACATCGGTTCCTACTCCCACGACCCGCACGGCAAGAAAGCCGAACAGCCCCGCGATCACCAGCTGGCCCAAGAACTTGGCTCGTTTCTGCAAGCCGAGGGAGCGCGACATCCTTATCTTGATGAAGTCGTCGGCGAACCCGAGGGCGGCGAAGGCAACCGTCGCACCCACCGCAAGCAGACCGCTGTCGCGCATCGGGATCAGTCCCCCGGTGCCGATGTGTCCTGCGAAATAGCCGCCCAGTGCGGCCCCCAATATCACGAGCCCGCCCATCGTGGGCGTGCCTCGCTTCTCGTAATGGGCCTTGGGTCCTTCCTCGCGAATCAGCTGGCCCCAGCCACGGCGGCGGAACACCCGGATCGCCACCGGCGTGCCCAGCAGAGACAGGGCGAGCCCCGCAATGCCCGCAAGCATGATGCTGATCACCGGTAGCCCGCCTCCTGCAACGCAGCCCGTACCACAATGCGGTCGTCGAAGGGAATCGTGACCTCCGAGAACTCCTGACCGGTCTCGTGGCCCTTGCCACAGATCGCCACGACATCTCCCGGCCGCGCCAGTGCGCATGCCGATGCGATCGCCTCTGCGCGCTCTACCAAGACGGCATCCGCGCCCGAAGCACGTTGAGCTTCCACTCCTTCGAGGATCTCCGCGATGATCGTCTCGGGATCCTCTGAGCGAGGGTTGTCCGAGGTCACGATGACGACATCGGCTCCCTGGGCTGCAGCCGCACCCATTAGAGGGCGCTTTCCTCGGTCCCTGTCGCCGCCGCAGCCGAACACGCACAGGACCCGCCCCGAGGAATACCCGGCCAGCCTCCTTGCCTGCGCCAGGACGTTGTCCAAGGAGTCGGGCGTATGGGCGTAGTCGACCACGACCGCAAAGGGCTGGCCCTGATCGATCGGCTCGAAGCGGCCCGGAACCGCCTTGACCCCCTCGAGCCCGTGGAGCACCGCATCGAGCGACAGGCCCGCACTAAGCGCCGCGGCGCAAGCGCCGAGGCAGTTCGACACATTGAACTCACCCACCAAACCCGAAGAAACTTCGATTTCTGCCTCTTCGTATCCCTCGACGCCCTGGACGGAGATGACGAACTCGTTGCTCCATCGCCCCAGTCGTACGTTGCGCCCACACACGTTCGCATCAGGCGCGAGCCCGAAAGTGATCAACTCGATCGCCCTGTCGGCGGCGAGCTTGAGCCCGTAGACGTCATCGGCGTTGACTGCGCCCCGGCGGGCCTTCTGGGGACTGAAAAGCTCCTTCTTGGCGGCAAAGTAGTCCTCCATGTCGTGATGGAAGTCGAGATGGTCCTGGGAGAGGTTCGTGAAGGCCACCGACTGGAAGCACAATCCTTCGACGCGGTCCAACCGCAACGCGTGTGAGGTGACCTCCATAACGACCGAGGTGACCCCGGCCCCCACCATCTCCGCCAGCAGTCCCTGCAATTCGAGGGAATCCGGTGTCGTCCTGACTCCGGGCCGGGAGCTTCCCGCCACCTTCGTCTCGATGGTCCCGATGAGACCGGTCGTGCGCCCCGCCGCCCGGCAGATGGATTCGAGCAAATAGGCAGTGGTCGTCTTGCCGTTGGTGCCGGTGATGCCGAAGAGCTCGAGGCGGGCCCCGGGCCACCCGTTGAGCTCGGCCGCGAGCCGGCCCAGCGCGCGCCTCGCGTTCGTCACCACGATCTCGGGCACTCCCAGGTCCAGGGCGCGCTCCGAGATGAGAGCTGCCGCACCGCCGGCCACCGCGGCACGGGCATGTCGATGGGCATCGTCTTTCAGACCGACGACGCAAGCAAAGGCGTCGCCGGCTTCAACGCGGCGCGAGTCATGAGCCAGCCCTGTGACCACTTGCTCTGTGGGACCCCTGACTTCGACGAGAAGTTCTCCCGCCGACCGGGCCAGATCCCCGACGGTGCTCCCCAGCGGGCTCATCGCCGCCACCCTAGGTGCATTGAAGCGACCACTGAGTGACGGACCACCTAATCGTGGGGGTCTTCGACGCCTTCGACTGCGGCCTCGCGCTGAGCTGCCGCTCGCCGGGCGTTGGTGGAGGGAGGCACGCCGAGCTTTCTGAGTGTGAAGTCGGCTATGGCGGAGAAGGTGGGGGCCGCGGTCGCTCCTCCCCAGATCGGGCGTGGATCGTCGAGAATCACGACCACCGCCACGGCGGGATCCTCTACCGGCGCGTAGCCCGCGAACGAAGAAACATAGGAGTTTCCGTAGCCGCCCTCGGGGAGAGCTTTTTGGGCCGTACCGGTCTTGCCCGCCACCGTGTAGCCCGGCACCTGCGCTTCGAGGCCGGTGCCCCTCTTGACTACCCTGGTCAGCATGCCGGTCATCTGGCGCGCCGTTCTGGACGAGACGATCCTCCGCCGTGATCCCGTCGGCATGCGCTGCACGGAGCCGTCCTGGCCGGCCGCGCCCGACACCAGGCGCGGCTCCAGCCACACGCCGCCGTTCGCCAGAGCGGAGTAGGCGGCGGCCATCTGCACGGTGGTAACGGCCACACCCTGGCCGATCGGCACGGTTGCTCCGGTCGTCCCAGACCACTCATCGAGATCGAGCACGAGGCCCTCTGACTCTCCGGGGAACCCCAGTCCCGACGAGGAGCCAAAACCGAACTTGCGGACGTAACGATCGAGCCGGCGTGATCCCAGCTCGAGACCGATCTTGATCGTGCCCACGTTGGAAGACTGCTCGATGATCTCCGATACCGACATCTGCTCGGTCTCGTGGTAGTGGGAGTCGTGAAAGATGCGGTCCTGGTAAGCCAGCTCGTCGGGGACCGTGAAGCGTGTCCACGGCGTCACCAGGCCCTCTTCGAGAGCCGCCGCTGCGGTCACGATCTTGTAGGACGACCCGGGCTCGAAGACATCGGTCGTCGCCCGGTTGCGATAGGTGTTCCCCGAATAGCGCTCGAAGCGATTGGGATCGAACGAGGGGAAACCCGCCATCGCCAGGATGTCACCGGTCCGAGGATCCATGACCACCGCGCTGCCGGATTGGGCGTGATAACGGCCCGCGGCGGCTTCGAGGAACAGCTCGGTCTGGAACTGGATGTCCTTGTCGATCGTGAGATAGAGCGAGCGCCCCGGATCAGGGCGGCGCCAGGCCAGGTCCGCCTGGGGCAGCGGGCGCCCGCTCGGGTCCTGCTCCAAGGTCATTCGGCCGGCCCGCCCCTTCAGGATCTCTTCGTACTGAGCCTCCACTCCCTCGAGACCGGAGCCTTCGCTGCCGACGAAGCCGAGGACATGCGCCCCGAGCCCACCGTTGGGATAGAAGCGCTGGGGCTCGGGTCTCATGTAGACGCCGGCCAGATCAAGCCCCTCGACCGCCCGCGCCACGCGTGGAGACACCCTCCGTGCGATGTACTCGAACCGGCTCCAGGAGGGATCACCCCGCAGCAGGGCCTCGATCGCCACCGGCGAGTGCCCCAGGATCTCGGCCAGCTCCAAGGCCTCGGACGCAGGATCCTCGACGAGGGCGGGGTCGGCGTAGATCGTCTGCAGGTCCACCGATATCGCCAGCGGGTTCCCCTTACGGTCGAAGATCGCGCCGCGCCGGGCCGGGAACGGCACCGCCCTCTCGCGCTGGTTGCTTGCCAGACGATCGTAGGAGTCTCCCTCGACGACCTGCAGCACTACGAGCCGGGCCCCCAGGGCACTGAAGCAGGCCAGGACCACGACGAGGGCCGCGCTGAGGCGGCGCGGAGAGCAGGAGCCGCGCACGGGAAATGCTCGCACGCTCATGGACCGGGCTCGGAGGAGGCGGAGGAGGAGGGAGAGGCGGCGGAGGGATGGAGCCGGGCAGACGGCTGCACCGCCAGATAGGGGGCCGCCGCGCGCCGGGCGGGTCCGCCCCCTCGCTTTGCTCTCCGGGCGTTGCGACCGGAGAGGGCCGCGTCCGAGACCAGGTATTGAACTGCCTGGGGTTCGACCAGGCTGAGCTCGGTGCGGGCGAAGCGCTCGATGCGCCGGGGGCTCTCGAGCTTGGTCGCCTCCAGCAGCAGCTCCTGATGGCGGGCTTCGGCCGCGCCGAGCTCGGTGCGCAGCCGAGACATCTTGAACGCCGACTGGGCAAGCACCACTTGCTCGAGCAGAACACCCACGATGGCGGTCGCAGCCAAGATCACGGCGGCCACCACCACCGGGGCGAAACGTCGCGGCGCATCGCGCTGGATCAGCGACCGGGAGCGCCGTCGCACGACCTCAAGGCGCGGCGGGGACGAGCCCGCGCCCGGGCTTCGCAGGGCGGCGTGACGAACGCTCACTGGAGCCGGTGCTCCGGATGCCCGGTGGTCAAGCGCTCCACGGCTCTGAGCTTGGCTCCCTTAGCGCGAGGGTTGCGGCCGACCTCATCGGCGTCTGCCTGTACCGGCTTGGAGGTCAAGATCCGCACCGTTGCCTCCGCGCCGCAGGCGCAAACCGGCAGATCGGGGGGGCAGACACAGCCGCTCGCCCGCTCGGCGAACATTCGCTTGACTACTCTGTCCTCGAGTGAGTGATAAGAGATCACCACCGCCCGGCCCCCGACGTGGAGAGCCTCGATAGCGTCCGGTAGAGCCACTTCCAGTGCCTCGAGCTCGCTATTGACCTCCATTCGCACCGCCTGGAAGGTCCGGCGAGCGGGATGGCGGCCGTGTCGGCGCGTGGCCGCCGGGATCGCCTCCTTGACGATGCCGGCCAGAGTGGCCGTGGAGCTCACCGGGCGGGCGCGCACGATGGCGGCCGCGATGCGCGCGGCAAAGCGCTCTTGCCCATAGCGGGCGATCACTCGGGCCAA
>Ga0183260_10002083_pt1 | contig 16603 bp, 15 predicted proteins | sample AntDrymUQ4972206_2_FD_129768 | JGI IMG/M metagenome (GOLD analysis project Ga0183260, IMG submission 129768) | Polar desert sand microbial communities from Dry Valleys, Antarctica - metaG UQ497 (22.06) (version 2) (version 2) | ecosystem: Environmental > Terrestrial > Soil > Desert | place...
CCGTCGTCTTGCTGGTGGAAACGCAGACGATCAGCTACTTCGCAGACATAGCGGCGGATACGACAACGTCCGGTGACGATCTGCGCGCGCTGGGGAGCACACTGGTCCACTCCGTTGGCGGCACGGTGGTGTTGCTCGTGATCCTGGGGCTGAATGTGTACAAGCCACGGGGCATGACCCGGTACGGGTGGCGTAAGCAGCACGAGCGGCGTAAAAAGCCGTCCGACTGAATAGTTTCTTTATGGTCCCGGCTTGATCGAGTAGCTACACGTAACGCTGCACCAGCGCCTGCTCCATCTCGGAGATCTGCTCGAAGGGCTGGTTGGCTGGGGCTTCGCTGGTCAGAGGTCACAATCTCTCCGCGGGCCGTAGCCTTAGCACGTCTGATGCGTAATTCGACAGCCTCGCTGTAGCGAGAAATATGTAAATGCTTCGCGTACGACCTGTTGACGCAAACCTATGCTGGGATAATATGTTGTATACGACGTGTTGTGTACGACCTACAAGGGCGGGAGCAAGGTGGCAAACGACGTTGAGACGGCGAATACGGAGCTGCTCCGGGAGGCCGAAGAGGTAGAGAGCGCCGTGCGAGCGATGTACCGGCTCTTGCGCCGTCCCTTCGACCCGGACATCGCTCGTAGCGGGCTTACCGTGCCCCAGATGAACGCCCTCGAGGAGCTCACCAGGGAGGACGGACTTTCCCTCAAGGAACTCAGCGCGAGGATGGCGCTCTCCCACTCGACCGTCTCGGGCATCGTCGACCGCCTCGAACGGCGGGAGTTGGTCGGACGGGAGCCGGACCAGAAGGACCGCCGTTACAGCCGCATCTTCCTTTCCGAGGAGGTCAGGGAGTACGTTCGGCGCATGCGTCCGTCTCGCAGGTCCGGCCCGATCCCGAAGGCGCTCGAGTTCGCCAGCGCGGAGGAAAAGGCACAGATCCTCGGAGGGGTAGCTACGCTCAGACGTCTTCTGGAGAAGGTCGTCTCCAATAGCGGCGGTGACGACCAGAAGCCCACGACGACCACGGCCACCCAAGAGATGGAGAGCCGTCGGTGAGTAGTCCGTCAGGTAGTCAGTCCGGCACCATTGGGCTGGCGGAAGCGACATGAACAGCGTCACGGCACACGGTACATCGGAGCATCGTCTGGACACGGTGGTGGTCGGCGGCGGCCAGGCCGGCCTCGCCATGGGTTACTACCTGAGAGATCGGGGCCGCGAGTGCTTGATCCTCGACGCCGGAGAGCAAGTCGGAGACGCCTGGAGGGGCCGCTGGGACGGTTTGAGGCTGTTCACCCCGGCCGCCCTCAGCAGCCTCCCCGGGCTGCCTTTCCCGTCCCCGGGCGGATACTTCCCCGCCAAGGACGAGATGGCCGACTACCTGGAGGGTTACGCCGGGAAGTTCGACCTGCCCGTGCGCCTTGGCCGGCGCGTGGATTCTCTGAGACGTAACGGCAACGCTTACCTGGTGAGCGCCGGAGATGAGAGATACCTGGCCGAGAACGTGGTAGTTGCTACGGGCCCGTACCATACGCCCCGCGTCCCAGCCTTCGCCGCACAGCTAGATCCCTCGATCACCCAGCTCCATTCGAGCGACTACCGGAACCCGGGTCAATTGCCCGAAGGCGACGTGCTCGTCGTCGGGGCCGGCAATTCGGGCGCCGAGATCTCGCTGAAGCTCGCCGCCACCCGCCATACGTACCTCTCGGGCCGGGAGACGGGCAACATGCCCGGCGGCGTCTCCGAGCACCGCCTGTCCAGGAGACTCCTGTTCGGGTGGCGGATCGACTGGTGGCTCATCGGCCGCGTCACCACCGACACGAGGCTCGGACGCAGGGCCAGGGAGTTCGACCGTCGTCAGGGCACGCCGCTCATCAGGCTCGGCCCGAAAGACCTGAGCGCGGCCGGAGTCGAGCGTGTACCGAGGGTCGAGGGCGTGGTAGACGGAAAACCGAGACTCGCCGGCGGAAGGGTGTTAGAGGTGGGCGCCGTGGTGTGGGCGACGGGCTTTGTGCCCGACTTCGCCTGGATCGAGCTGCCCATATTCGACGAGGAGGGCTACCCCATCCACCATCGTGGCGTGATCGGTGCCGCGCCGGGATTGTACTTTTTGGGCCTGCCCTTCCAGCACACGTTCCTTTCGGCAACGGTCGGCGGGGTCGGCAAGGAAGTCCGCCACGTCGCAGACCATCTCGCCCAAGCGACGAAACGCGAGCACGAGTTGGCTACCGTGTAAGCCCAAGGCCACCAGACCTGGCCGACCCGATCTTTGCGCCCACCCTGCTCTCCTCATACAACCCTATGGGAGATGAACTTGGTGGACTTCGACTCCTTTTGGTCGCGCTCTACGTCCTGGTGGACGACTGGTGGAAAGTGAACCATCCGTCGGCCACGCGCCGCCCGGGTCGCCCGGCGACGCTCTCTGAGCCGGAGGTTCTTACACTCGCGGTCCTCGCGCAAGCCTCGAGACAGCCGTAGAGGGCCGTCAAGCGGTAGCGAAGCGCTTACAAAATACCGGCAACAGCCTTGGTTCGGACCGCCCAGGGCCGTTGCGACCTCTTATCGCCAAGTTCCCGACAGCCCCGTCGGCCGCAGCGAAAATTCGCGCTACCCCCCTTTGCAATAAGGTCCTGACCCAAACTTGACACCCCGAGGGTTTTGTTATAGGGTAGGGGGGTACGGTTAATAACAAAGGCAGGAAGGAGCCGCGAGGTTGGAGAAGCAGGCTGAGAAGGCCACCTCGACCTTCGGGGTCACGGGGATGACCTGCGCGTCTTGCGTGGTCCACGTGGAGCACGCGCTAAAGGGTGTGGAGGGCGTCAAAGGCGCCAACGTGAACCTCGCCAACGAGAAGGCGACGGTGGAGTACGTCGGTGACGGGGTCAAGCCCGAGGACCTGGTCTTCGCGGTGGAGGACGCGGGCTACGGCCTGATCGAGGCGCAGGACGACGAGGCGACGGAGGAGATCCACGAGCGGGAGTACAGGAAGCTCAAGACGAACCTGGTCGGGGCGGCCGTCCTCACGGCCCTGATCCTGGTCGGGAGCCTGCCGCACATGCTCGGCTTCATGACCCCGATCCCTATGGGGTGGCTGAACCTGGGTCTCCTGGCCCTGGCGACGCCTGTGCAGTTCTGGGCCGGGTGGCGCTTCTACAAGGGCGCCTGGGGCGCCCTCAAGCACGGCACGGCGAACATGAACACGCTGGTCGTCATGGGCACGAGCGCCGCTTATATATACAGCGCGGTCGCCACGCTTGCGCCGGGGCTTCTCGGCGGGCGGGCCGACGTGTACTTCGATACCTCGGCCGTGATCATCACCCTCATCCTGCTCGGACGCCTGCTCGAGGCCAGGGCCAAGGGCCGCACCAACGAGGCGATAAAGAAGCTCGCGGGCCTGCGGGTGAAGACGGCGCGGGTGATCCGTAACGGGGAAGAGCTCGACGTGCCCGTGGAGGAAGTGACGTACGGGGACGAGGTCGTGGTGCGCCCGGGGGAGAAAATCCCGGTGGACGGCCTCGTCTTGGGCGGCGAGTCGGCGGTGGACGAGTCCATGATCACGGGCGAGTCCATCCCCGTCACCAAGCGCGAGGGCGACGACGTGATCGGCGCGACCATCAACGCCAGCGGCTCCTTCCGCTTCCTGGCGACCAAGGTCGGCAAGGAGACGGCACTCTCTCAGATCATCCGCATGGTCGAGGAGGCGCAGGGTTCCAAGGCGCCCTTGCAGCGGCTTGCGGACAAGATCAGCGGCGTCTTCGTGCCGATCGTCATCGTGTTGGCCCTGATCACATTCGGCGTCTGGCTCCTCTTCGGCCCCGAGCCGGCGTTCACGCTGGCCCTACTCAACTTGGTGGCCGTCCTTATCATCGCCTGCCCGTGCGCGATGGGCCTGGCGACGCCGACCTCGATCATGGTCGGCACCGGCAAGGGCGCCGAGGCGGGCATCCTGATAAAGGGCGGCGAGGCACTGGAAGCAGCCCGCGCCCTGAACACGGTCGTGCTGGACAAGACCGGCACCCTCACGAAGGGCAGGCCGGAGCTGACCGACGTGATCTCCGCCGGCGTCCCCGCCCTGGCCCCCGCCGGCATCGGCGACGATGGCGCGCCGGAGGACGAGCTCCTGCGGCTCGTCGCCTCAGCCGAGCGCGGGTCGGAGCACCCCCTGGGCGAGGCCATCGTACAAGGCGCCCGGGAGCGGGGGCTGGACCTCGCAGACGCCGAGTCCTTCGAGGCCGTCTCCGGCGGCGGCGTAAGGGCAACGGTCGAGGGGAGGCAGGTCCTCATCGGCAACCGCAGGTTCCTGGAGGAGTCCGGCGTGGCCGAGGACGGGCTCGCCCCGCGAGCCGAGGAGCTCGCCGCGGGCGGTAAGACGCCCATGTTTGTCGCGGTGGACGGCGAGCCCACGGGCCTCATCGCCGTCGCCGACACCATCAAGGGCGAGTCCCGCGAGGCCGTGGAGCGGCTGCACGCCTTGGGCATCGAGGTCGCCATGCTCACCGGCGACAACCGCCGCACGGCTGAGGCCATCGCCGGCCAGCTCGGCATCGACCGCGTCCTCGCCGAGGTTCGCCCCGAGGACAAGGTGGGCGAGGTCAAGCGCCTCCAGGCCGAGGGTAATAAGGTCGGCATGGTCGGCGACGGCATAAACGACGCGCCCGCCCTCGCCCAGGCCGACGTCGGGATCGCCATCGGCACCGGCGCGGACGTGGCGATGGAGGCCGCCGACCTCACGCTCATCGGCGGGGATGTGCGAGGCGTTGCCAGAGCCATCGGTCTCAGCAAGGCCACGGTGCGTAACATAAAGCAGAACCTGTTCTGGGCCTTCGCCTACAACGTGCTGCTGATCCCGGTGGCGGCGGGCATCCTCTACCCGCTCTTCGCGGGACCGTTGGATGTGCCGGAGGTCCTGCGGCCCTTCCTCGGAGAGTACGGGTTCCTCAACCCGATCCTCGCGGCGGCCGCGATGGCGCTCTCCAGCGTCACGGTCCTCACCAACGCCCTCAGGCTGCGCCGGATCAAGGTGGGCTGAACCATGACAGATACCCATGCGGGGTATGGTACAATCCCGGAAAACGGGGAGCTGACGAGCGGCTCCCCCTTCCGAGGAGGTATCGGGGAGATGACGGAGTCCGTACAGACCGGGCAGCAGCACGGCTACATAAAGGAAGGCGACAAAGAGAAGCTCAGGATGCGCCTCAGGCGCATTGAGGGTCAGGTCCGGGGCGTGCAGCGGATGATCGAGGAGGAGAAGTACTGCGTGGACATCCTCACGCAGATCTCCAGCTACATCGCCGCCTCGGAGAAGGTGGCTTCCCTGGTCCTCAAGGACCATATGGACCACTGCGTGAGGACGGCGCTGGAGGACAACGAAAAGGCCGACGAGAAGATCCAGGAGCTTCAGGAGGCGGTGGAGCGCTTCCTGAAGCTGGACTAGACCGAAAGGAGCGCGTGGCGCATGCAGGACAGGATAGCGACCGATCCCGTGTGCGGGATGAAGGTGGACAAGCAGAACCCGCGGGGCACCCACGAGTACAACGGGGAGACGTACTACTTCTGCTCACCCGGCTGCGAGAGATCGTTCGAGAAGGACCCGGAGAAGTTCCTGGACCCCAACTACACGCCCAGCATGGGCGGCATGTAGCGTCTCGATTCAGAAGATCCGGCCCGCAGAGGGCGGCAAGGGGCGGCGGGAGAGGCACTCCCGCCGCTTTCTCGTTGGGATACTTTGAGGAGTAAGACCGGTTGACCGGGCTACGTAACAGGCGCCTTATCTCCACCCTGGGTCCGAAGGGCCGGGAAGAGGTGGGGGCGATCCTGCCGCACGAGCACGTCTTCCTGGACCTGCGAACCTGGGAGAGTCCGGGACACGGCGCGGCGGAGCCGGCGAAGGTCGTCCGGCGCGTGGCCCCGGAAATCTCGCGTGCCCAGACCGCCGGCGTCACCGCCATCGTCGAGCCCACCACGCTCGGCGTGGGACGGCGGGCAGACGTGCTCAAGGCCGTCTCGGAGGCGACGGGGATGCCGCTCGTGGCGCCGACCGGCGTCTACCGGGAGCCCTGGATCCCACCATGGGTCCACGCGGCGGAGGCGGGCCGGCTGCGCGACTGGATGGTCGGCGAGCTCGAAGGGGAGATCGAGGGGACCGGCGTGCGGGCCGGCTGGATCAAGGTCAGCGCGGGCGACGACGGCCTCACCGAAACCGAGACCAAGGTGCTGCGGGCGGCCGCGAAGGCAGCCGTCGCCACGAACGCCACCATCGGCAGCCACACAAGCAAAGGGGAGGTGGCGTTGGAGCAACTGGACCTGCTGGAGACTGAAGGCCTCCCACCGGGGCGCTTCGTCTGGATACACGCCCAACGCGAGCCGGACGTCTCCCTCCACCGCGAGGTCGCCCGTCGGGGTGCCTGGCTGGAGTACGACGGCATCGGTCGCCGGCGGATGCCCCAGGGCTCCGAAGACCGCTTCGTCTGGCTCGTCCTGAAGGCCCTCGACTCGGGACTCGACGATCGCCTGCTCCTCAGCGGCGACATGCTCGGCTTCGACGCCGCCCTGCCCGACGGCGGCGAGATAGAACCGTACGCCTACCTGGTCGAGACCTTCCTGCCGAAGCTAGTCGCAGCCGACGCTGGCGAGCAGACCATCCGGCGCCTGACCCGCAACAACCCCTTCGACGCTTTCGCCCGTTGAAACCGGCCGTACCCGTCCTTGACATGAATAGGGCTAGGGGGTATACGTACTGTGGACGAACGGTGCGCGGCCTGGAGGTGACCGAAGGATGAGACGTCTCGCGGGCGTGAAGGATGGGGCGTTTTGACCGCCCTGGAGCAGTACGCCCTGCTACTGGGAATGGTCGTAGCGACGGTCGGGCTTGTGTTGAGTTTGTACGCTGCCTCGCGCGCCCTCTCCCGAACCCGCAAAGAGAAAGCAAAAGACGTACCCGCCACCTCCGGCGAGCTATCCCCCGAACCTGCGTGGGTCCGCTACCACGCCCGCTACTACGGGTACGCGCTGCTGTTCCTGGCCTTCGACATGGAGATGGCCTACATGTACCCGTGGGCGGTCGTCTACAAGGAGCTCGGGCTCGTCGCGCTGCTGGACATGGGCGTCTTTCTGGCGATCCTGTTTCTGGGACTCCTGTACGGCTGGAGCCAGGGGGCGCTGAGGCGCCAGTGACGGCGAAGGGGGCGCATAATTCGGAAGCGGCCACGTCGACCGGGGCGCGGGAAGCCAGGTCCTCGTGGTTCGCGCGCCTGGTGTCGCGGGCCATGTCGCGTGACTTGCACGCCTTCGTGGTGCCCGGAGAGGACGTCGTCCGCGCCCGCGGCTTGGATCTCGAGGCAGCAGGGCTGCGGATCTCCGCCACCCCGCGCCACGCGAGCGTGCTGGTCCTTGTCGGGGAGTTGCCCCGGGGGTTGAAGCGCGCCGCCGCGGTCGCCTACGCCCAGATGCCCCGGCCGCGGACGATCCTCGCCATCGGAGCCGACGACCTCTCGCCGCTTCCGGAACCGGACGCCTCGGCCGACCTCGAACAGGAGAGCCTTGAGAAGGGCGTGGTCGAGTTGGGGCGCTGGATCTCCGAGAGCGCCTTCCGAGACGAGGTTTCGGACTTCGACGCCGACGCGGTCCGCACCCGGACCGAGTACACCTGCTCCATGCATCCGGAGGTGGTCAGGGACGAGCCCGGCTCGTGCCCCGTATGCGGCATGGACCTGGTCCCGCGCGAGTCCGCCGGCGGCATGGACCACGAGGGCGACGGCGAACATGGAGACCACGGTTCCGTGGACCACGACGAACACGGGGGTGACGGAGACGACGGTTCGGCGGCCCACGAAGAAGCCAGCGGGATGGAGCACGGGGGACACGAAGGCCACGGAGGGATGGACTTTGGTCACATGGACCACGGCGACGGCATGGGCTTCATGTCCATGATCGAGATGACCCGGGATCTCCCGCGCAGCCGGGACGGCCTCCCGATGGAGTGGGCCGCCGCGCCGTTCGGCCCGCTATTTCCCGGACTTCCCGGCGGACTTTCCCTCTTGCTGACTCTCGACGGCGACGCGGTGGCCGAAGCGCGAGCAACGTCCATCGTCGGGGTACGGAGTCTGGAAGGGTCTACCCGTTCGCCGGGAAGTTTCGTCGGGCGGATGGCGCGACTGGACCCCCTCTCTCCGGTAGCCTACCGCGTGCTCGCGCTGCGCGCCCTCGAAGACGCGGCGGGCGCGGCCCCCGAGGAGCGGGAAGCGCTGGCGCGGGTGGACGCGCTGGAGCGCGAACGGGCGGCGAGCCACCTGGGCTGGCTGGCGGGCCTGGGCCGGCTGCTCGGCCACGCGCGCCTCGCAAGCCGCGCCGGAAAGCTCCAACTAGCCCTGCTGAGCGCCGCGGTAGGAGGCGGCGAGCTCGCGGGGCTACGGACGCAGACGGGCAGGTTCATAAACGAGGTCCTGCGAACCCCCTTTATGAAACGCCGGTTGGAGGGAGTAGCGATCTTACCGGAAGGATCGGACGCCTCGGGACCGGTGGCGCGGGCGCGGGGCATACCCGACGACGCCCGCGCCGACGAGGGCGTCTACCGGGACCTGGGCTTCGAGCCCGCCGTCCGGGGCGACGACGACGCCCTCTCGCGTGCGCGCGTCAGGCTGGAGGAGGTCGAGCGGAGCCTGGACCTCTTACTCGCCGCCGGCTCCGACTTCCTGCCGGAACCCGCCTTCGATCCCGGCCTGACGGGTAGGGGCGAGGCCGGGATCGAGACGCCGCGCGGCACGGCGTCGCTGCGCGTGACGCTGGAGGTCGGCGCGGTGAGCGATCTGGAGATCCATACTCCCTCCACGCATCACCTGCGCCTCGTCGAGCGGCTGGCCGACGACCAGGAAATCGCCGAGTTCCTCGTGGGGGTCGCCTCGCTGGACGTCTCGCCGTGGGAGGTGGTCCTGTGAGCGTCGCGCTGACGCTGCTGATGCTGGCCGCGGGCGCCTACCTCGTCGCCGTGCTCGAAGGCTGGATCTCCACGGGCCGGCTGAGCGCCGCGGGGCCGATCACGGGGGGCCTGGCCCTCCTCGGGCGCGAGTCGCTCGTGCCGAGAAAACCTGACCGCATCTTCTTCGAGGTCGCGCCGCCCCTCTTGCTGGTCTCGGCCGTCCTCGCCTTCGCGGTCCTGCCAATCTCTCCGAACCTCATAGTTGCCGACCTCGCCACCGGCGCGTTGTTCGTCAACGCCGCCCTCGCTTACGTGATGGTCGCGCTCGTCATGGCGGGCTGGGGACCGGACGGGGTCTACGCGATGGTCGGCGGCTGGCGCTTCCTCGGGCAGCTCATCGCCTACTCCATGCTCATCGTCATGCCCATCACGGCGGTCGCCATGCGTGCCGAGTCCCTGGTCACGACCGACGTGGTCGTCTCCCAGGCCGCTCTCCCCAACGCGCTCTACCAGCCGGTGGGTTTCCTCGTCTTCGTGGCGGCGGCGATGGCGGTGTGCTTTTTGCCGCCGCTCGATCTGCCCAACGCGCCGGGCGAGCTCGCCGGCGGCGTCGAGGCCGAGTACACGGGATGGCGGCTCGCCGTGTTCCGGCTGGCGAGGCTGCTGCTCGTGGTGACGCTCGCCGCCGCGATCACGGTCTTCTACCTCGGCGGCTGGAGCGGCCCGTTGCTCCCGCCGTGGGCCTGGAGCGCGGCGAAGGCGCTCCTCGTGGCCGCGGCGATGCTGATGGTGGGCCGGTACGTACCGCGTCTCGGCGAGGCGGATTTCCTTCAGTGGTGCTGGAAGCTCGGCATCCCGCTCGCGCTCTTCAACATCTTCTACGTCGGCGTCCTCCTGCTGGTACTGCCGTGACGGTCCAGACGGTCTTGCAGACCTTTTTCCTCGCCTTCTTCGGGCTCGCGGCGATCTGGTTCGCCGTGGTGGTCTTCCGCACCTCCTCGATGGTCCGCTCGGCGCTCGCGCTGCTGTTCTCGCAGACCGCCATAGGGGCCATGTTCCTCGCGATGCAGGCCGAGTTCCTGGGGGTGTTGCAGATCATGATGATGGCGACGGAGATGGCGATCATGGCGATCTTCATGGTGATGTACATGATGGACCCGGGCGGTCTCGGGGAGATGGACATGACCCACCAGAAGCGGCTCTCGCAGGTCGCCGGGGTCGTCGGGGCCGTGGCCGCTCTGGTCGTCGCCTTCTTCGCCGGGTGGGGGCCGGTAGCCGGGAGCGCGCCCGGAGCGTTCGAGCAGACGCGGCTTCTGGGGCTGGAGATCATGGAGAGGTCCATGCTCATCTTCGAGACCGCCGGGGTCACGATCCTGACTGCCATGATCGCGGCGACGGCGACCGCCATCGCCGTTAGGGAGGTCAGGAAGAGGGGAGAGGGGGAATGATCACGCTCGTCGTGGCCCTCGCCGTCGGGGCGGCGCTGTTCGGCATCGGGCTCTACGGCGCGCTCTCGCAGACCAACCTCGTCATGATCATGATGGGCGTCGAGGTGATGCTCGGCGGGGCGATGGTGAACCTCGTCGCCTTCTGGCGTTTTCTCCACCCGGAGGTCTTCTCCGGGCAGATGTTCGTCCTCGTAGTGATGACCGTGATGGCCCTGGAGATGGCGGTGGGCTTCGGGATCGGGACCTCTCGCTTTCGGAGCGTCGGCTCGGTCGAGATGGAAGAGGCCAGGGAGCTCAAGGGATGACCGTCGCCGCCCTCGCCATCCTTGGCCCCCTGGCCGTCGCCGCCGCGATACTCCTCCTGAGGCGCGGCGCGGCGGCGCTCGCCGTGACCGGGTCTTCCCTGGGACTCCTCGCCGCCGGTTTCACCCTGGCGCGGGTGGCGGGAGGCGCGCGATACGAGGCGACGCTCCCAGGGTTGCCGGAGTTTCCGCTGCGCCTCGTTGCCGACCCGCTAACCGCGACGCTCTCGACGGTCGTGGCGGTCGTGGGCGCTCTTGTGATGCTCTACGCGGTCGGGTACATGGGGGAGGAGCATGACAAGCCTCGCTTCTACGCCGGGATGTCGTTCTTTGTGGCGGCGATGCAGGCCCTCGTCCTCGCCGGGGACTGGGTGCTGCTGCTGGGGGCCTGGGAGCTGATCGGGCTCAGCAGCTACCTACTGATCGGCTTCTGGTACGAGCGTGAAGGGGTTGCCTCGGCCGCCACCCGCGCCTTTCTCTACACCCGCACCGCGGACCTCGGCCTGTACGCGGGGATCTTCGTCCTCGTCACGCAAGCCGGGACGACGGAGATCTCGGAGACCCTCCAGACCGGCGGCGCGGCGGCGCTCGTGGCCGGGCTGCTGCTCCTCGTCGCCGCGGCGAGCAAGTCCGCCCAGACGCCCCTTTCGGGCTGGCTCCAGGACGCGATGGCCGGGCCAACGCCGGTTTCGGCCCTGCTCCACTCGGCGACGCTGGTCGCCGCCGGCGCGATACTGATGATCCGGACCTCGCCCTTGCTGCCGCAGGGCGTCCTGCTCGTCGCTGGACTCCTGGGCGGCATAACCATCCTCGTATCCGGCCTGACCGCCGTAGCCGAGAGCGACCTGAAACGGCTGCTCGCCGCCTCCACCTCCAGCCAGTACGGGTTCATGCTGCTCGCCGTGGGGGCTGGCTCGCCGGTCGCCGCCGCCCTTCACCTCGCGGCCCACGCCACGATAAAGAGTTCGCTGTTCCTTGGGGCCGGCATCTTCCAGCACGCGCGGGGGTCCACGGGGTTCGATGACCTCGGAGGGGTCGGAAGAGACCGCCGGCTCGTCTTCTACGGGTTCGTGATCTCCGGCCTGGCGCTCGCGGGCGTGCCGCCGCTCTCCGGGTTCTTCTCGAAGGACGCGATCATAGCGGCCTCCTTCGACTCGCCTTACGCCGCGCTCTTCGGGCCGCTCGCCCTCGCGGGTACGCTCCTGACAGGGGCCTACGTCGCGCGGGCGGTCAGGCTCCTGTGGAGGGGCGAGGGCAGGAGCGAGAGCGTCTCCGGCGCGAGGTGGATGGGCGCGGCCCTCGCCGCCCTCGTGGCGCTGGCGGCCACGCTCGGCCTCGCGCTCGGTCCGCTCGCGAGTCTCCTCGCATCGGAGCTTCCCGAGGGCCTGCTCGGGGCGGCGCTCGGCCTCCTGGCCGGCCTCGCCGGTCTCGCCCTGGGATGGTTCGTACCCGCGGGAAGGCTGCTGGGTCCGGCGCGCGAAGTCGTCGGCAGGGGCTTCCGCATCGGCGGCGGTTTCGACGGCCTCGTGGCCCGTCCGGCGCTGGCGCTCGGCCGCGCCGCCGACACCTTCGACCGCGGCATACACGCCGTGGCGATCGCCGTCGGGCAGGGGACCATGGACGTCGCCCTGGCGCTCAGGATCACAGACGAGCGCGGCATAGACGGCCTCATAGCGGCGCTCGTCCGGGGGACCCGGAACCTCGGCGGGCGCGCACGAGGGCTGCAGTCGGGTCTCGTCCACAAGGAGCTCGTCCTCGCCGTGGTCGGCGGAGCGGCGATCCTGGTCTTCGCCGCCGCAGCGGCCCTGGGAGCGTAGGGGCCGTGCCGGGACGACAGACAGAAAGGCGCAGCCGATGTTTCCCGTAGTATCCGTGACGCTCTTCCTGCCGCTCCTCGGCGCGGCTCTGCTCGTGGCCCTGCGCGGCGCCCCGGCCCGGACCTCACACGCCATCGGCATCTCCGTCTCGGGGCTGACGCTCCTCGGCGCGGTCTGGATGTGGGCGCGGGGAGCCCCGGGCGGAGGCTTCTCGCAGGTCGAGGAGGTAGCCTGGATCCCTTCCCTGGGCGCCGCCTACCGGGTGGGCGTGGACGGCATAAGCCTCCCGCTCGTCCTTATGACCGCCGTTCTGTTCTTCGCGAGCTTCGTCTTCTCGTCGCACGTAGGAGAGCGGGCGCGCTCCTACGTGGCGCTCTTCCTCCTGATGGAGACCGCTTGCCTGGGGGTATTCGTCTCCCTCGACACGATCCTGTTCTACGTCTTCTTCGAGGTCACGCTCGTCGGGATGTACTTCATCATCGCCGGCTGGGGCTACGAGCAGCGGCAGCGGGCCGCGCTCACGTTCTTTATCTACACGCTGCTCGGCAGCCTGCCGCTTCTGCTGGCGATACTCGGCCTCTACCTGGGGAGCGACCCCAATACCTTCGACATGCGGGCCTACATAGACTCGCCGCCGCTCACGGGACTCGCCGCCACGCTTGCCCTTGTAGCGATGCTCGTCACCTTCTTCGTCAAGACCCCCGTCTTCCCGGTCCACACCTGGCTGCCTCTGGCCCACACCGAGGCGCCGACGGCGGGGAGCGTGATCCTGGCCGGCGTCCTCCTGAAGCTCGGGACCTACGGCCTGATACGCTTCGCCCTCCAGATGACCCCCGACGCCTTCAGGGACCTGGCCGTCGTGGTGGCCGTCTTCGGCGTCTTCTCCGCTCTCTACGGGGCGTTCGTCGCGCTCGGGCAAACGGACCTGAAGCGGCTCGTGGCCTACACGAGCGTCAACCACATGGGCTACGTTGTGCTCGGGGTAGCGGTGGCTGCCGCGACGTCGGACGCCTCGACGCGGGCGCTCGCCCTGGATGGGGCGACGTTGCAGATGGTCGCCCACGGCTTCGTCACGGGCGCGCTGTTCCTGCTCGTGGGGATGCTTCAGGACCGGGCGCACACCCGCGAGATGGGGGCCTTCGGGGGGCTGCTGCGCATCGTGCCGGGCCTGAGCTGGGCGCTGGTGCTGGCGGCCTTCGCCTCGCTCGGGTTGCCGGGGCTTGCCCACTTCCCGGCGGAGTTCCAGATCTTCCTCGGGACCCTCGATGTCTACCCGCTCGCCGTGATAGTGGTGCTCGGCCTCGCCGTGACCGCCGGCCTGTACCTGCGTGCGATAGGAGTGGCCTTGCTCGGCAAGCCGAACGAGGAGTGGAGCGGGCTGAAGGATCTGAGCCCGCGCGAAGTCCTCTCGGTCGGGCCGCTGCTCTTCCTGACGGTCCTGCTCGGGGTCGCGCCGTTCCTCGCGCTAGACGTGATCCACGCTACCACGGAGGCGCTGCTGCCGTGATCTCTTCGGGACTCGCGCTCCTCCAGGGCATGGAAGGGATGCAGGGGATGGGCGGGAGCATGGAGATGAACATGGGCCGCGATCTGCCCATGCTCGCCCCGGAGATCGCCGTGCTGCTCACGGCCGTCGGCGCGATCGTCTTCGAGATGCTCCGGCTGCCCAGGGTGGGGCTCCCGTTCACCGTGATCGGGCTCCTCGTCGCCACCGGCCTCTCGGTCCCCCTGGTCGGCACGGAGACGACCGTGTTCATGGACACCTTCCGCGTCGACACCTTGAGCGTGTGGGCCAAGCTCATCCTGATCCCGGCGACGGTCCTCTCGGTCCTGCTCGCCTACCCGGAGGTCAGGGATACCTATCGTGAGGGAACCGTCTACAGCCTCTTCTCCCTCACGTCTTTGGGCGCGCTCGTGCTCGCGGGCGCTGGCGACGTGATGTTCATCGTGCTCGGCGTCTTACTCTCCAGCCTCGGTTCGTTCGCGCTCGTCGCCTACCCCAGGGACGACCGCTCCACGGAGGCGGCGATGAAGTACCTCGTCTTCGGCTCGGTGACGAGCGCGGTGATGATCTTCCTGATCACCTTTTGGTTCGGGGCGACCGGCTCGACGCTCCTCTCGGACCTCGGTCGGCTCGAAGGGATGCCCCTCGCCGCCGCCGCTGGCCTGGTCGCGGTGCTCGTCGGCCTCGGGTACAAGGCCGCCATCGCGCCGTTCCACTTCTGGGCCCCGGATGCCTACGATGGGGCGCCTGTCTCCGTCGCGGCGTTCCTCTCGGTCGTGCCGAAGGTCGGCGCCATCTTCGGGTTGGCCCAGGTGGTCCGCGATCTTCCCCCAGGGGCCGCCGGGTGGCCCCTAATCGTCGCAGCGCTCGCCGCCCTGTCGATGACCTACGGCAACCTCGCGGCGCTCGTGCAGGAGAACGTGGTCCGGCTCCTAGCGTACTCCTCCATCGCCCAGTCCGGCTACTTCCTGCTCGGCGTAGTCGCCGTGGGGCAGGGAGGACTGGCGCTGCAATCCCTGATCGTCTTCGCCGCCGCCTACGCCGCGATGAACCTGGGCGCGTTCGCCGTCGTCCTCCAGGTGGGGCGGAACCTCGGCAAGTTCACCGGGCTCGGGAGGGCGGCCCCCGCCGCGGGGGCCGCGATGGTAGTCTTCCTGATCTCGCTCGTCGGCATACCACCGCTCGGGGGCTTCGTGGGTAAGCTCCTGCTTTTCGGCGCGGCCATAGAGGCGGGTTTCTTGTGGCTCGCGGTCGTAGGCATCCTGAACAGCGTCCTTTCGCTCGCGGTCTACCTGCGCATCGTGGTACCGATGTACCGGATGCCGAAAGAGGCCCCGGCGTCTTCTCGACTGCTGGTCGCAACCTGGGCGGTCGCGCTCGTCCTCACCGTCGCGATCGGGGTCGGGGCGCAGGTGTTGTTGGGGCGCCTCGCGTGAGGGGCTGTGGTCTTCGACTCCGAAAGGGCGTATCACGCCGCCCGCGAGGACCTCGCGCAGCGAGCGCGGCGGCCACCGGCACGAGGATGGCCGCTCGGGAGATGATGGGCACGAACTCCGTCGAGCGGTCGCGCACGTAGCGCGACCGCCTCGTTGAACCGACCCTTGATCGGACTCGCCTTGGGGCTCTCCGGCCTAAACCTACCCATGGCCGCCGCTACGCACGCCCGTCACCCGTATGGTCGGGATCGGGCGAGTGGCAGTGAGGGCCGGTAGGCGGTCCTGAATATTATTGAAAAACTGTTCAATTGCTCATACAATATTCGGCGTGTCGCACTTCAGAAAATCCCCGCCCGACGCCCGGCTCTTGGAGCCCCGGGACGTGCTCGGCGGCGGGGAGATGGGGGCCGTGGACGAGAGGGTCGCCGCCCTGATGGGGGCGCTTTCCAGCCCGACGCGCATACGGGCGCTCTTCGCGCTTTTGGAGGCGGGGGAGCTCTCGACGGGCGATCTGGCGAAGGCGGTCGGGATGAGCGACTCGGCGACGAGCCACCAGTTGAGGGTGCTGCGCGACCTCGGGCTGGCGGAACGGCGGCGCGAGGGCAGGCGGGCCTTCTACTCTTTGGCCGACGGCCACCTCGCGGTGCTCCTGAAGGAGGCCCTGTACCACGTAGACCACGGCCGCATCATCGAGGAGGGACGAGATTGAAGGGCGAGAGAGAAGGCCGCCATCGCGACGCGCGCGGGGGCGCGCACGGCGGGCACGGGCACGACGACCACGACCACGCGCACGGGGCGGTGGACCCGTCCGTGGCCTCGTCGGAACGCGGCATCTGGGCCCTGAAGTGGTCGTTCGTCGGCCTCTTCGTCACGGCGCTCTTGCAGATTGTGGTCGTCCTGTTCTCGGGAAGCGTCGCGCTGCTCTCCGACACCATCCACAACTTCGGCGACGCCGCGACGGCGATACCGCTGTGGGTCGCCTTCGCCCTGTCGCGCCTGGGGGCGAGCAGGCGCTTCACCTTCGGCTACGGCAAGGCTGAGGACCTCGCGGGGGTGGTGGTCGTGCTCATCATCCTGTTCAGCGCCGTCGTCGCCGGCTACCAGGCGGTGGACCGGCTCCTGAACCCCGAGCCCGTCGGGCTCCTGTGGGCGGTGGCGGTTGCGGGCCTGGTCGGCTTCGTGGGC
>Ga0183260_10002085_pt1 | contig 16592 bp, 15 predicted proteins | sample AntDrymUQ4972206_2_FD_129768 | JGI IMG/M metagenome (GOLD analysis project Ga0183260, IMG submission 129768) | Polar desert sand microbial communities from Dry Valleys, Antarctica - metaG UQ497 (22.06) (version 2) (version 2) | ecosystem: Environmental > Terrestrial > Soil > Desert | place...
AAGAGCCGCACCAAGGGCTACGCCTCGCTCGACTACGAGCCCGACGGCTACGCCGAGGCCGACCTGGTGAAGCTCGACATCCTGCTGAACGGCCAGCCGGTCGACGCCTTCTCGGCCGTGCTGCACAAGGACAAGGCCCAGAACCACGGCCGGGCCATGGCCGAGAAGCTGCGCGAGCTGATCCCGCGGCAGATGTTCGACGTGCCCATCCAGGCCGCCATCGGCGGGCGGGTGGTGGCCCGCGAGACGGTGAAGGCCAAACGCAAGGACGTGCTCGCCAAGTGCTACGGAGGCGATATCACCCGCAAGCGCAAGCTGCTCGACAAGCAGAAGGAAGGCAAGAAGAAGATGAAGTCGATCGGCCGGGTCGAGGTGCCCCAGGAGGCCTTCGTCGCCGCCCTCCGCCTCGACGACTGAAGGCTGTGGGCCTACGGGACCACATCCCCCAGGCCGGGTGTTCCGGATGCCGACCTAGGGGGATCGGTCGGCTCCGGATGCTCGGGCGACTCGATTGGCTCGGGTGGCGTGGCCGCCTCGGTGGATGCGCGGGGCTCGGTCGCCCCGGGAGGCTCGACCGGCTCAGGGGGCTCGGGCGATGCGGCCGGCGGGGGCCCCGGTGGCTGTCGGCCGGTCTCCTCGGCCTCTTCGGCCAGGGCGGCGTGGGCCTGGGCCAGGAGGGCGTCGGCCCGGGCCTGGGCCAGCTCGGCCTGGGCCAGCAGCGTCTGGGTGAAGGGCGTGGAGTCGTCTTCGTCCTCTTCCGCCGCCTTGGCCAGGAGCTCGGGCTCGTCAGGGAGCGGCTCGCCGGTCAGCAGGGCGGCGACGGTAGCGGCCTCGACGTCGAGCCACACGGCTTCCAGGACGCAGGGCCGATCGGCGGCGAGCAGCACGACCAGGGCCAGCGGGCCGCTCGTCACCGCGCCCAGCTCCTCGAACGGTCCGGTGTAGAGGTCGTCGCCCTCGGGGTGGCCGCCCTGGGCGTCGGGCACGTAGGGGCACAGCGACGCCCGACCCGAGCCGTCGATGGCCACCAGCATCCGTGGGGGGAGGTGGGAGCGGCGCCGGTTGGCCTGGCGGGACACCGCCTTGCCCAGCGCGGTGCGGGCGTCGGGGGCGGGGCCAGGGCGGAAGAGCCCGGCCACCGCCACGCCCTCGCCCCACCGGGCCCGGGCCTGGGCCAGCGCCAGCGTCGGCTCGGGGGTGGCGGCCACGCCCCCATCGTGGCCGGCTGCCTCGGCCCGGGCGCAATCCGGTCCCAGGCCCGGACGAGGACCGGCAACAGACCTGGCACTCGGTAGGATCGAGTGCCAATCATGCTGGATGACCGCAAGGCTGCAATCCTCCGCGCCGTGGTGGAGGAGTACATCGAGACGGCGCAGCCCGTCGGGTCCCAACACGTGGCCAGGTCCCGTGGCGTCCAGGCCTCGTCGGCCACGGTGCGCAACGAGATGTCGGTGCTGGAGCGTGACGGCTACCTGGTGCAGCCCCACACCTCCGCCGGCCGCATCCCCACCGACAAGGGCTACCGCTTCTTCGTCGACTCGCTCCACGGCTGGGGCGCCGGCCAGCTGAACCCCGGCCAGCGGGCCGAGGTCAAGTCGTTCTTCACCAAGGCCCACGGCGAGCTTGAGCACATGTTGTCGGAGACGAGCCAGCTGCTCAGCCGCCTCACCGACCACACTGCCGTGGTCATCGCCCCGCCCCATGAGGCCGCCACCATCCGCTCGGTTCAGGTGGTCAACCTCGGGGGCCGCACCGCCCTGGTCGTGGCCGTGCTGTCCAACGGCTCGGTGGAGAAGCGCACCCTCGAGCTGCCGGTGCGCGACGACGGATCCCCCGTGGGCGATGCCGTCGTGGCCGCCGTCTCCACCCGCCTGGCCGGCCACCTCACCGGCCGCACCGTGTCCCAGCTGGGGGAGGTCCCCTCCACCGGCGAGGCCACCGTCGACGCCCTGCTCGCCTCCTCGATGCGGGCGCTGACCGGCGGGCACGACGAGGAGGGGGGCTCGGTCTTCGTCGGCGGTGCCAGCAGGATGGCCAACGCCTTTGACGCCGTGGCTACCGTGCGCCAGGTGCTGGGCATCCTCGAGGAGCAGTTCGTGGTGGTCACGCTGCTGCGCGACCTGCTCGACCGCGGTCTCACGGTGGCCATCGGGGCCGACGAACACGGCCTGACCCCGCTGGCCGGCTGCTCGGTGCTCGTGGCGCCCGTGCGGGGCGCCGACGGCCAGACCGGCACCATCGGGATCCTCGGCCCCACCCGCATGAACTACCCGCAGGCGCTGGCCGCGGTGGCCGTGGTCAGCCAGCGCCTCGGCCGGCGCATCGAGGAGGGCTGATGGCCGACCTCTACGAGGTGCTGGGGGTGTCCCGCAGCGCCAGCGACGACGAGATCAAGAAGGCCTACCGTCGGCTGGCCCGCGAGCACCACCCCGACCTGAACCCGGGCGACGCCCGGGCCGAGGAGCAGTTCAAGCAGCTGACGGTGGCCTATGAGACCCTGTCCGACCCCGAGAAGCGGCGGCGCTACGACACCTTCGGCGACGCCAGCCTGGGCGGCGGCGGCGGTCAGGACCCCTTCGGCGGCTTCGGGGCCGGTGGAGGCCTGGGCGACCTCCTCGGCGCCTTTTTCGGGGCCGGGGGAGCCAACAGCCGCACCCGGGGGCCGACCGGCCCGCCCCAGGGCCCCGACCTGGAGACCGTCCTCGACCTCGAGTTCTCCGAGGCGGTCTTCGGCGCCAACCGCGAGGTCGCCCTGCGCACGGCGGTCACCTGTGAGACCTGCACCGGCTCGGGGGCGGCGGCGGGCACCCGCGCCACCACCTGCTCGGTGTGCGGCGGCGCCGGCGAGGTGCGGCGGGTGCGCCAGTCGGTCCTCGGCCAGATGGTCACCTCCTCGCCCTGCCACCGCTGCGCCGGGCTGGGCCAGGAGATCGCGTCGCCTTGTGAGACCTGCCGGGGCGAGGGCCGGGTCACCCGGCCTCGCACCTACTCGGTGGACGTGCCGGCCGGCGTCGACCACGGCGCCACCCTCCGCCTCGAGGGCCGCGGAGCCGCCGGCCCGAGGGGCGGCCCTCCCGGCGACCTGTTCGTCCACCTGCGGGTGGGCGCCCACTCTCGCTTCACCCGGGAGGGCGTCGATCTCGTCAGCGCCCTGCACGTGCCGTTCACCGCCGCCGCCCTGGGCGTCGACCATTCCTTCGAGACGCTCGACGGCACCGAGGACCTGCACGTCCCCGCCGGCACTCAGACCGGCCGGGAGATGCGCCTGCGCGGGCGTGGCGTGCCCGAGCTGCGCCGGGTCGACCGCCGGGGCGAGCCGATGCGGGGCGATCTGATCGTCCGGGTGGTGGTCGACACCCCGACCGGTCTCACCGCCAGGCAGGAAGACCTCCTGCGCCAGCTGGCCGCTGATCGGGGCGAGGACGTCGCCGCCCCCGACCCTGGGCTGCTCGGCCGGATCCGCTCCGCCTTCAAGTGAGCTCTGGGCCGTCTCAGTGAGCGGCAGGCCCGCGGCCTGGGCGTTCGTCGACGACCTCGAGGCGCTGGCCCTGGCCCCCTCCGACGTCCACCACCTGGGCCGGGTGCTGCGCCTTCGCCTCGGCGAGTCGGTGGGCGTCAGCGACGGCGCCGGCCGCTGGCGGCCCTGCGTGGTTGCGGCCTCGGGTGATGTGCGGCTCGAACCCGTCGGGCCGGTGGTCACCGAGCCCGCCCCGAACCCCCCGGTCACCATCGGCTTCTCGCTGGTGAAGGGGGACCGGCCCGAGCTGGTCGTCCAGAAGCTCACCGAGCTCGGGGTCGACCGGATCCTGCTGCTGGCCGCCGCCCGCTCGGTGGTGCGCTGGGCCCCGGCTCGGGCCGCCAAGGGGGTGGCCCGCCTCCGCCAAGTGGCCCGCGAGGCGGCGATGCAGTCCCGGCGGGCCCGGCTGCCCGAGGTGATCGACGTCCAGACCGTGGCCGCGGCGGCTCAGGCGGCGGGGTCGGGCGGGGCCCTGTGCGACCAGGGGGGTGCCACCCCGCTCGGCCTGGCCCGGCCCACCCTCCTCATCGGACCCGAGGGTGGCTGGGATGCCGAGGAGCTGGGCTGCGGGCTCCCCCTCGTCGAGCTGGGCCCGACCACCCTCCGCTCGGAGACCGCAGCGATCGCTGCCGCGGTCCTGTTGTGCGGCCTGCGGGCCGCCACCGTCGGTGAGGCCGATGGCCCGACACGCCTCACGTAAGGAGGTCGGAGGACCTAGGGTTTCGATCGAGCTTAGAACGACCTGGGCTCCGGCACTCCGAGGTGGTTGGCATGGCGATCGAAGCCGAGGAGCAGCTGGCGTCGGCGTACGCCGTGCGGGTGGGCGAGCGCCTCCGCAGCCTGCGCAAGCAGAAGCGCCTGTCGCTGCAGGCGGTGGAGACCGGCTCCGACCAGGAGTTCAAGGCGTCGGTCCTCGGCGCCTACGAGAGGGGCGAGCGGGCAATCTCGGTGCCCCGCCTGCAGCGCCTGGCCCGGTGCTACAACGTCCCGGTCGACCAGCTGCTGCCCCGCGACCTGGGGAGCGACCCCTCCGCCGGCCAGGACGGGATCGACATCGACCTGCACGCCGAGGAGGCGGCGTTGAGCCTGGCTCCCGACGCCCTGAAGATCGACCTCGTCCGGCTCGAGCGCCTCGACGCCCCCGAGCAGGACCTGCTGCGCCGCTACCTCGGGATGATCCAGGTCCAGCGCCAGGACTTCAACGGCCAGGTGCTCACCATCCGGTCCGAGGACGTCAAGATCCTCGCCCTCATGCTCGAGACCACGCCCGCCTCCCTGCTGCGCCGCATCGAGGACCTCGACCTCACGTTCTGACGCCCGGCCCTGCAGAGCGGGGAACTGGGTAGCCTCGCAGCCCGGTGTACGAGCGCTTCACGAGGGACGCACGGCGGGTGATCGTCACCGCCCAGGAGGAGGTGCGCGAGCTCGGGAGCGGGGTCGCCGGCACCGAGCACCTGCTCCTCGCCCTGTGCCGGGTCGACGCCCTTGTCGGCGACTTCCTCCACGGCCTGGGCGTCACCCACGAGCGGCTGCGCCGAGAGGTGCCGACGGGCCAGGGGGCCGGCGAGGTCGTGCCGCTCGGGCCCGACTTCAAGGCTGCCCTCGAGGCCGCCGTCGAGCACGCCGACCGGATGGGCCGCACCGGGGTGGGCCCCGAGCACCTGCTCCTCGGCGCCCTGGCCGCGGGAGGGGTGGCCGCCGGTTGTCTGCACGAGCTTGGGATCTCGGCCGCCGAGGTGAGCGAGACCCTGCTGTCGATGGCGCTCCCCGATCCCGGCCTCGAGGAGGTGGCGCCCCTGTTCCCGATCGCCCCCCCGCTGGCCCAGTTGGAGGGCGACGTGCTCAACAAGGAGTCCACCGAGCCCCGGTGCCCGGCCTGCCGCAAGGTGGCCACCAATGCCGTGCGCCACCTCCGGGTGCCGGTCGACATCGAGGTCACGGTCGACCTGGTCTACTGCGGGTGGTGCGGCCACCTCCTCACCACCAGGATCGTCGAACGGGGGTGAGCGGGGCGCCCTTCGGGGTCTATGTGCACGTGCCGTTCTGCGCTTCGCGCTGCGACTACTGCGCCTTCGCCACCTGGACCGACCGCCACCACCTGGCCGAGCGGTACGCCCGGGCCGTGGTGGCCGAGGCGGGCCGGGCCGGGCTGGCCCCTGCCACCAGCGTGTTCGTGGGCGGCGGCACCCCGTCCCAGCTCCCGGCCGACCTGTTGGCCGAGGTGCTGGCTGCGGTGCCCCTGGCCCCGGGGGCCGAGGTGACCGTCGAGTGCAACCCCGACGACGCCACCGAGGCGCTGCTGGCCACGTGGCGGAGGGCGGGCGTGACCAGGGTCAGCCTTGGCGTCCAGTCGCTCGACCCCGTCGTCCTGGCCGGCCTGGGCCGCCTGCACGGCCCCGAGGCTGTGCACCGGGCCGCGGCCCTGGTGAGCGGAGCCGGGTTCACCACCTGGAACCTCGACCTGATCACCGGCGGCGCCGGCGAGGACGACGCCTCCTGGCGAGGCACCCTCGACGGCGCCCTGGCCCTCGACCCGCCCCACGTCTCGGCCTACTGCCTCATCGTCGAGCCGGGCACGCCGCTGGCCGCCGACCCGTCCCGTCACCCCGACGAGGATGCCCAGGCCGACCGCTACCTGATGGCCGACGAGGTGCTGAGCCGGGCCGGCCTGGCCTGGTACGAGGTGTCGAACTGGGCCCGTCCCGGCCACCACTGCCGGCACAACCGGCTTACCTGGGAGCAGGGCGACTACCGGGGCCTCGGCTGCGCCGCCCACAGCCACGCCGCCGGCCGGCGCTGGTGGAACGTGCGCACGCCCGAGCGGTACTGCGCCCTCATGGAGGCCGGCGCCGACCCGGCGGCGGGGGAGGAGATGCTGGACGGCCCGACCCGGGCCAACGAGGCCCTGGAGCTGGTGCTGCGCACCCGCCGGGGCGTGCCGGCCGCCGCCCTCGATGCCGGCGACCCCGCCCTGGCTGGCCTGCTCGAGGCGCACGGCGACCGCCTGGTGCTGACCGCCCGGGGCCGCCTGCTGGCCAGCGAGGTGGCGCTGCGGCTGCGGGTGCCGGCCCCGGCCTGAGAGAGGTGGCGGGACCCTTTGCTCGGTAGCAGGCGAGTCGCCGGGCGACGCCGCCGGCCGACCTGGCACACTTCGCCACCGTGCACTCTCGACGAACGGTCCTGGGCGCCACCCTCGGCGTGACGCTCGGGGCGGTCGGGGTGGCCGCCGGCCGCTCGCCCGCCGTGGGCGCGGTGCGCACGCATCGGCTCGGCTACGGCCACGTCGCCACCCGCCGGGCGGCGGTGGCCCTCACCTTCGACGACGGCCCCGACCCGCAGTTCACCCCGACGGTGCTCGACCTCCTCGCCGCCCACCACGCCCGGGCCACCTTCTTCGTCGTCGGCACCCGGGTGAAGGAGCACCCCGACCTGGTGCGGCGGGCGGTGGCCGAGGGCCACGAGGTGGGCAACCACACCCTGGCCCACGAGCGACTCGACCGCCTCGACCGGGCCGGCGTGCGGGCCCAGCTCGAGGGCGGGGCCGCGACCCTCACCGCCCTGGATCTCGGGCCGTCGGCCCGACCCCGAATGGTCCGCCCGCCCTTCGGGTTCGAGGGCCCCGCCTCCCGGGCCGAGCTGCTGGCCGGGGGCTGGGAGGTGGCCCGCTGGAACGGCTGCCTCGAGCGCCACCTGCTCCGCGACCCCGTTGGCGAGGGCGCCGCCCGCCTGGCCGCCGGGGCCCGGCCCGGCGACGTCCTGCTCGCCCACGATGGCGGTGCCGACCGCACCACCACGGTGGACGCCCTGCCCGACCTCCTCACCGCCCTGGCCCAGCGGGGCCTGGCCGTCACCACCATCGCCGCCCTCCAGGCTGGCTGAGAGTCCAGCCGGCCAGGCGCTGCTCGCCCTCTGCGCCCGTCGGGCCCTGGCACGATGTGCCAGGGCCCCGCCGATCCGGGCGCCTACTCGGCTGGGCTGACCGTCGACTTCGACATCCCGTTCTGGAAGATGTCTTCGGCGATCTTGAGGCCCAGGGGCACGCCGCCGAGGTTCTGGGCCAGATTGGGCTTGCTCTTGTTCATCACCGCGCGCCCTGGGGGGCCGTCAGACCCGGCAGGTAGGGCGGGTCGGGGAGACGCCGCCAAAGGCGTCGTGCATGGCCAGGTGCACCACAGCGAGGGCGCGTGAGCTGAGCGCCGGCCCCCGTCTGCTCCTTCTCGCCGTTGGTGCGGCTCACGAGGTTCAATTGGAGCGTGAAGTAGTTCCAGTGCAGGATCGGGTCCAAGGGAGTCCTTTCGAGGCGTCCCACGCCTGGTGACGTCGGTCGTTGAACAGAGCCCCTCAACCAGCCGGTGATACCGGCCGCTGATCCTCTGGGCCCCTGCTCGGAGGGCTCCAAAGATCCCGTGATACAAGAAAGACCCCTGGAACCACCCGTCGTTGTCTGCCATGATCCGCTCCACCCTGCGACCCTTGGCGAGGAGCGATTCGATGAAGCGGGAACGATCAGGTGTGGCGGTGGTGGTCTCAGGCGGCGGGGCACGCGGTGCCTATGAGGGGGGTGTGCTCGCGGAGCTGCTCCCGGCGCTCGATGCGAAGGGCTTGCGGCCCAACATCTTCGTCGGCACCAGCGCCGGGGCCATCAACGCGGTGGGCTTCGCTGCGATGAGCCACCTCTGTCCCGAGGAGGCCGCCTATGAGGCGCTGAAGCTGTGGCAAGGCGTGCGCTGGTCGTCGGTGTTCCGCTCGCCGTTGGCTGCGCTTGTTGCGCCGCGGGGCGGGGCGTCCGGCCGCAGACGGGCCAAGGCCCTGCTCGACACCACCCCGCTGGCCGCAACGCTGGGTCAGGTCATCGACTGGGACCAGCTGCACGTCAACGTGGACCGCGGCAAGGTCTCAGTGGGTGTGGTGGCCACCGCCGCCGCCACACGCCGCAGCACGGTCTTCCTCGAGACCGCCAGTATCGCCGAGCCCAAGACCAATGAGTGCCGGTCGATCGACTACGTGGCGACCAGGCTGGAGGTCGGCCACGTCGTGGCCTCATCGGCCATCCCTCTGGCCTTCCCGCCCGTGGAGGTCAGCCAGCCCTCCCGGGCCAACGGCTGGTACGTCGACGGCGGGCTACGGCTGACACCCCGTTGAAGCCGGCGTTGGACCTGCGGGCCAAGCGGCTGGTGGTCATCGCCACCGATCCCGCTGAGACGGCGACGGACGTGAGGGTGGCCGGGGCCGTCCCGCCCCCGAGCGCCGCAGGGGGGCTGGCCCACCTTCTCTACGCGCTGCTGACCGACCGGATGGTCGAGGACCTGCGCACGCTGGCCCGGAAGAACGAGGGAGCCACCGGCGATGCCGAAGAAGGCTACGACGCCATCCGTTGGTTGTTCGCCGGGCCGAGCCCCGGCTCGGCCGGGCCCCTGGCCGAGCTCGCCGGCCAGGTGGTCCAGGGCCGGGCGCCGGGTCAGCGCCGCGCCGCTGGCCCGCGCCAGTGGGTCGGCTCCTGGCTGGCCCGCGACCCCGGCCGGCTCGAGGTGCTGACCCACCTGCTCTTCGACCCCGAGTTCATCAACGGGGCGATCGAGCTTGGTCGGCGCGACGCCCGCCGCTCCCTCGACCGCTTCGGCTTACCGGTTTGGAACCTGACGGGCGGGTCGCCCACGTCGGTCGCCCCGATCCGTGTCGACCTCATGGGCGCCCACCTCAGTTGACCGGTTCCCCGACCGGGCAGGCGGTGGCGGCGCCCGTCGCGGCCCCGGCCCGCTCGGAGCTCCGCCGGTCGGCCGATCGACCGTAAACCTCGCGCCGGGCCGCCAGGATCGGATCGTCGCCGATATCGATGCCGGGCACCATCCGGGTGGGGTCGAAGCGGAGGGCCTCGCAGCCCAGCTCCTGGTCGGCCACCACGGCATCGAGGTTCAGCTGGCCCATCACCACCTTCCGGCGGGCCTGCGACCACGGCGTCGTCGGGTCCGTGGTGTCGTCACCCGCCTCAGCCACCTGGACGCGGAGCACGAAGTCGGCCGAGCCCCGCTGCAGCCGTTGCGCCAGCTCCTCGTGGAGGTAGTTGCCGGCGATCCCCGGCGGGGCGGGCCGCACGCCGGCCACGGGCTCCCAGTGGAACCGCACCGACGTCACCCGGTCGCCGGCGGTCAGGCGGAAGGCGTGCACGGCGTGGTAGCAGCAGGTGGCGTAGCTCTCGGGTACGGGCAGCAGGGAGTTGGCAGCGATCCCGAGCCGGGCCGGGGGGTGGCGGTCGGCAAAGGCGACCACAGCGAGATCGGCCGGCGTGGCGCCCTTCGGCGGGGGCAGCAGCCGGAGCGTCCCGGCGATCCCGTCGAGCGTGCCCCGCAGGTTGCCCCACCAGGTGCGCGGCTTCGCGGCGGTGGGGACGGCTGAGCCGGTGAGGCCGAGGAAGTCGTCGATGGTCCTGGTGAAGAACACGGGCAGCGTCACGGAGATGAGGTCGGTGGCCTCGGTGGAGCTGTGCACCCCTGCCGCATTGGTGGTCACCTCGCCGAGGTGGAACCTGACGGCCATGCCGCGGACAATCCTGGTGGCGTCGGGCTCGTCGGCGACACCGGTGCCGTTGGAGAACCGCACCGTCACCGGTACCCGCCCGCCGCTGAAGTGCTCGGCCTCCGAGTGGGCGGCGGCCACCGGGCTGGCCTGAAACCACCCGGTCACGGCGATCCCCGACGCGTGTATCGGCCTGGTCCCCGGCCGGTGGGCCGGGAAATCAGCGAGCATGGAGTCGATGATCACATCCGCCTGATTCGCCACGGCACCAAACCTAGCGGCGCCGGCCACAGCGCGCCGCGGCCGTGGCAAGCTTAGCGAATGCATCGGCGCGGCCACCGGAGTGGTCATTAGTCTAAGCCCGTGGGGAGCACGGCGGTGGCAGAGGGCGGTCGGAGCGCAGGTCGGTGTGCCCGGTTCGCCGGAGAGGTGCTGGCCACGGTGCTCGCCGCTCTATGGTCGAGGCTCGACCCACCAACGGCGCTGCCTCCGGCCCGATCGACGGCGCCGTCGGATCACCTGCAGCGACCGATGAACCTCATCATCCCGCTGCGCCGCCCCAGCATCGTGACCCGCAGCCAGATCACCCGGGCCCTGGTCCAAAGCACCGACGAGGTGCTGGCCGGGCTCAACAACGTCGGCACCGTTCACTTCGCGCGCTTCGACATCGTGGCCGGCAACCTGTGCATGTTCTCCATCTACGACGGTGACCTCAGCAGCTACGTACGCGACTTCATCGCCACCATCGGCAACGCCTTCGACGGGATGTTCACCTGGGTGAGGGACCCGCCGCCCCTGCCGGTCGGAAGCCACGTCGAGGAGTTCATCGCCTGGGTCCAGGCCCACGATGCCTTCCAGATGCCCGAGCAGCCGACCGACCTCATCAGCCGCGACCTGAGCACCCTGCCCCGGGACACCATGGTGGCGCTCCATCGCCACCCCAACGCCCAGCTCGGCGTCTACCGCGCCTACCCGGGGTTCTCCGCGGCCCAGATCCGCCACCACCTCTCCGTCGGCTGGTAGATGCGGCCGTGACCGAGGTCGACCTGGCCGACGTCCAGGGCAACATCCTGCACAGCTACGGCCGGAGCTTCCGCTGCGTCCGCCACCTGGTGCTGCGGGTGGCCGATCCGGCCCGGGCCCGGGCCGCCCTGGGCGAGATGGTCACCGGCGAGCGTTCCGGTCCCGAGGTGACCTCCGCCGAGCTGGCGCCGCGCCACGCCGACTTCGGGTGGTGCCTCAACGTGGGCATCACCTACCGGGGGCTGGCGGCGCTGGGGGTGCCGGCATCGACCCTGAGCACCTTCCCGGCAGAGTTCCGCGCCGGCATGATCGCCCGGGCGCCCTGGCTGGGCGACGTGGGCCCGAGCGCCCCCGAGCACTGGGTTGGTGGCTTGGACGATCCCGACAGGGCCCACCTGATCGTCACCATCCACGGTCACAGCACCGACAACATCGAGGCGATCTCGGAGGCGGTCGTGGGAGCGCAGGGCGGTAGCGCCTTCGACCATGAGCGGTGCGAGGAGCTCGACGGCGCCTTCTTCGCAGAGCCCCACGAGGATCAGGTGCACTTCGGGTACCGCGACGGGCTCTCCAACGTGCGCTTCGCGGGCATCCATGAGGCCAGCGACCCCTCGCAGGGAGCGTTGGCCCCCATCGGCACCGTCCTCCTCGGACACCCGAGCCCGATCCCCCACGTCATGTGGGGCGTGCCCCGCCCGTCGGCGCTCGGGGGCAACGGGTCGTTCAACGCCTTCCGGGTACTGCGCCAGGACGTCCGGGCGTTCGAGGCCTTCCTGGTGCGTGCCGCGGCGTTGGCCGGGTGCAGCGCCGAGGAGGTGGCGGCCAAGCTGTGCGGGCGGTGGCGCAACGGCGCTCCGTTGTCGCTGGCGCCGACCGAGGCCGAGGCCGCGGCGCTCCCGGACCCTCTCACCAACGACTTCTCGTTCTCCGACGATCCCGACGGCGCCCGCTGCCCCATCGGCTCCCACATCCGAAGGTGCAACCCCCGCGACGCCCAGATCGTGCAGCGAGGAACGAACGACGCGCGGGCTCTGGTGCGGCGGGGCATGCCGTACGGGCCTCCGTACGACCCGGCGGCCGGCGCCGTCGACGACGTCCCCCGCGGCCTGCTGGGCAACTTCATCTGCGCCAGCTTGGCCAGCCAGTTCGAGGCGCTGCAGCTCAGCTGGCTCAACCTCGGGCTGCAGGATCCCAGGATCACCGGAACCAACGATCCGCTCGTCGGGGCCAACGAAGCCTCGGCGGCCAGCTTCGCGTGGTCCACCTCCACGGGTGACGAGGTCCTGGCGGACCGCCTGCCGAGCTTCGTCACCACCGCAGGGGGCGCCTACTGCTTCCTCCCCAGCCTCACGGCGATCCGCTGGATCGCCTCGGAGGGTTGGCGCGACCGGGACAAGCCGCCGCGGCGCCGGTTCCCGGCCCTGCGGCGCGCCGGGCCGTGAGCACCCCGGCGACGTTGCGGTTCGGCCTCCTCGGTCCCCTCGAGGTGGAGGCGGGCGGTCGCCGGGTCGATCTGGTCGGGACGAAGCCGAAGGCCCTCCTCGCCATCTTGCTGGTCAACGCCAACCGGGTGGTGCCCACCGACCGGCTGATCGACGACCTCTGGGCCGGGTCGCCCACCCCGGGTGCGACGGCGACGCTGCAGGGCTACGTCTCAGAGGTGCGCAAGGTCCTGAGCTCGGCGGCCGGGCAGCCGGCACCGATCCTCACCCGCCGTCCCGGCTACCTCATCCAGCTCGAGGACGACCAGCTCGACCTCCTGCGCTTCGAGCGGGCCGTCGAGGAGGGCCGGGCCGGCGCCGGCGAGGGACCTGACCGCGTGGCGGCACGGCTGCGCGAGGCGTTGGAGCTGTGGCGGGGGCCCGTGCTGGCTGATCTCGCCGACGAGCCGTTCGCGCGACCCATCGCCGCGCACTTCGACGAGCTGCGCCTGTGGGCGCTGCAGGAGCGGGTGGAGATGGACCTGGCCAGCGGCCGCCATGGCGAGCTGGTCACCGAGCTCGACGAGCTGACCCTCGAGCATCCGCTGTGCGAGCGGCTGTGGGGCCAGCGCATGGTGGCGCTGTACCGCAGCGGGCGCCAGGCCGAAGCCCTCCGGGCCTACCAGGACCTGCGCCGTCATCTGGACGAGGAGCTCGGCATCGGTCCGAGCCCGGCCATTCAACGCCTGGAGAACTCCATCCTCCTGCAGGACCCGACGCTCGAGCCCGCGTCGCCGCCACCACCGTCGCCGGTGACCCAACCCGATCCCCCGCCGGACCTCCCCGACGCTCCCAGCCACAGCCCGCCGGCGCAGCCAACCCGCTTCGTCGGGCGCAAGCACGAGCTGCAGGTCGTCCGTCACCTCCTGACCGGCACCCGGCTGCTGACCCTCACCGGGAGCGGCGGGTGCGGCAAGACCCGGCTGGCGGTCCACCTGGCTACCGAGGCGGGGCACCGGTTCGCCAGCGGCTCGCGCTTCGTCGACCTGTCCACCCTCTGCGACCCGGCCGAGGTGCCCGGTGCCGTCGGGGCCGCCGTGGGGCTGCTGGGCAAGGCCGATGTCGAGGCGGTGCTCGAGAGGCTGTGCCACTCCGAGGTCCTGTTGCTCCTCGACAACTGCGAGCACGTGGTCGACGCCTGTGCCGAAGTGGTGGAGGGCCTGCTGTCCCGCTGCCCCAGGGTCACCGTTGTGGTGACCAGTCAGGAGGCGCTGCGGGTCGAGGGCGAGACGGTGTTCCAGGTGCCCTCCCTCGGCGTGCCCGACCCCGACGAGCCACCCGATGCCGCTCGCATCCTCGACTCCGAGGCCGTGCAGCTGTTCCTGGCCCGGGCCTCCTCGGCGCTCCCCGAGTTGGAGCCCGACGACGCGGCCCTGGCTGATATCGCCTACATCTGCCGGCGTCTCGACGGCATCCCGCTGGCCATCGAGCTCGCCGCCGCCCTCGTGGCCGTCCTGCCGGTCAGCGACATCGTGCGTCGCCTCGACGACCGCCTCTCGCTGCTCATCCAGGGCCGCCGCCGCTCCGTCCCGCGCCAGCGGACCCTGCGGGCGGCGATCGGCTGGAGCCACGACCTCCTCGAGCCGCCCGAGAAGGCCCTGTTCGCCCAGCTGTCGGTCTTCGTCGGCTCCTTCAGCTTCGAAGCCGCCGAGGCGGTGGCGGGCGAGGACGATCCCTTCTTCCCCACCTTCTCCGCCCTGATCGGCAAGTCGATGGTGGTGGCGCTGACCGGGACCGGCGGTACCGATCGGTACCGGCTGCTCGAGACGCTCCGCCACTATGGGCTCGAGCGGCTCACCGAGGCCCACCGTGAGGCCGATGCCCGCCAGCGGCACGCTGGGTACTACACCGCCTTCGCCGAGGCGGCCGACGACCAGCTGCACGGTTCGGATCCGACCGACTGGTCGAGCCAGATCGTCCGCGAGCTGGTGAACCTGCGGGCGGCGCTCGACTGGTCGTTCAGCAACGGCGACCTGGAGCTGGGCGTGCGCCTGGCCGGTGCCCTGCGGTGGTGGTTCTTCGGGCGCATGGGTCAGCTCGAGCAGGCCCGGGTCTGGCTGGAGTCAGCGGTCGACCGGCGTGACGAGCTCCCCACGCCCCTGCTGCTAAAGGCGATGACGGCCCTGATGACCGTGGCCATGTCCCAGGGCGACTACCGACGTGCCTCCCACGTCGGTGAGGAGGCCGTGGCCCTCGCCGAGGAGCTCGACGACCGGGCCGAGCTGGCGGTTGCGCTCATGGCCCGGGGCGGCGCCGCCGTCTACGAGGGGAACGCGACCAGGGCCGTCGAGTGCCTGGAGCGCAGCCTGGCCCACTGCCAGGAGCGGGGCGACCGCTGGGGGAAGGCGTGGGTGCTGACCTTCTGGGGCATCCAGACGCGTCGCCACGGCGATGACGTGCTGGCCAGGGCGCAGCTCGAGGAGGCCCTGTCGATCTTCCGGGCCCTCCGGGACGCCCACAACCAGGTGATCCCGTTGCTCCAGCTGGCGCTTGTGGCGCAGCACGCCGGTCACCCCGACGAGGCGGTGGCCTGTTGCCGGGAGGCCATCGTGCTGGCCCGCCGCCTGGGCGACCGCCAGCTGGCGCACGGCGCCACCTGCATCTACGGGCGGGTCGAGCTGGCCCGGGGCCGCCTCGACGAGGCGCAACGGCTGCTGACCGCCAGCCTGCGCTCGTTCCGCGGCGCCGAGAACCAGCTGACGGTGGCCCTAGCCGTCGAGGGCCTCGCCTGCATCGCCCAGGCTCGGGAGCGCGACCGAGCCGCGACCGAGCTCTGGGGCTTCGCCGATGAGCTTCGTGCCACCTCGGCCATCCCGCTGAGCGGGGAGCGCAGCCAGGACCGGGACGACCAGTTGCGCCAGCTGGGGGACCGGATCGGTTTCAGTAAGGTCGAGGTGGGCCTTGCGGCGGGATCGATGCTGTCGTTCCAGCAGGTCCTGGTGCTGGTGGAGGCTGACTGAGGCTCCGCCAAGGGGGAGCCCTGCCGAGGCTCCCCTTCGTCGCGCGCCGGGTGGGCCGCTGGGGCGCAGCAGCGCTGGCGGAAGAGGTGCGGGACCCGGGCCCAGGCGGCCGGAAGGCCCAGCCGAGGCGCTCCAGCGGTTCCCAAGGAGTTCCAGAGGCCGATGGCTCATGGTCCAGTCCTACCGAAACGCCCAATGGGACATCGAACAGAAGGACGGCGATGACCATCATCGATCTCGAGCCGCTAGTTGATCCGACCACGGTGCAGGAGCCCGACATCGCCGAGCTGGCGGCCGGCGCGGCCCGCTCGGACGCCTGGGCGTGGGAGGGCCTCGTGAACCGCTACGGCCGGATGGTGCACTCCATCGCCAGGGCACACGGCCTTTCGGAGGCCGATGCGGCCGATGTGGGCCAGACCGTCTGGCTGCGGCTCCTCGAGCACCTGGACCGGATCCGCCAGCCGGAGCGGGTGGGTGGCTGGCTGGCCACAACGGCCCGCAACGAGTCGCTGCGGGTGGCGCGCCAGCGGCAGCGCACGTCGCTCGTCGATGATCTCGACCTCCTCGCCCTAGTCGACGACACCTCCGACTCCGTCCCCGCCGTGGAGGCCGAGGAGCAGGCCTCCCACCTCCGAGCCGCCCTCGCCACGCTCCCCTGCCAGCAGCGGGACCTCCTGCACCAGCTCATGGCCGACCCCCGGCCCAGCTACGTGGAGGTATCGACCAGGCTCGGCATCCCCATCGGCTCGATCGGTCCCACCCGCCAGCGCAGCCTCCGAGCCCTCAGGTCCAAGTGCCTCGCCGTGTGCCCGTGACACCGACGGCCCGACCGAACGCGGCGCTGCGGCCGACGCTCTCCCGGTTCAGGCCGCGAGGCGGGTGACGTCGAGCACCTTGCAGACCAGGCCGCTGGTGGCGACCTTCGCCCGGACGTCGCTGTCCACCGAGGTCGCCTTCTGCTCCGACGACTGGCCGGGAGCCAGCTGGCTGACGATGGCGTTGGAGGTGTCGTACTGGGTGGCCCCATCGGCGGAGAGGAAGCCGAGCTGGACCAGGTAGTTGCTCGGCTTCGAGCTGCTGTTGGTGATCTTCACCGTC
>Ga0183260_10002086_pt1 | contig 16592 bp, 23 predicted proteins | sample AntDrymUQ4972206_2_FD_129768 | JGI IMG/M metagenome (GOLD analysis project Ga0183260, IMG submission 129768) | Polar desert sand microbial communities from Dry Valleys, Antarctica - metaG UQ497 (22.06) (version 2) (version 2) | ecosystem: Environmental > Terrestrial > Soil > Desert | place...
CTCGCGCTCGTACCCGAGACGGAGGCGCGTTCCAAACACGAGATCAACGCATCGCCACCGATCGCGGACAGGACCTATTTGCCAGAGCCCCGCTCGGATGGTGGGTCGGCACTCCATCCGACTGGCTTCGATGAAAGCGTGCGCGATCGCGAGCTGCATGCTACGGCATTCTGAGAACGAGGTACCTGTCCGGGTGATCGTGATTCGAGGCGCGATCAGGGAAGGGGCGGAGTGGGCACACAGGCGCCACCCATGCCCAGCGCCCACAGGCCCTCGCGGTCGGCTCCCCCCCACGAGGCGGCGCGCAGCCCGATGATCGGATTCATCACCGAGGCGGGATCGTCGACGTGCCCGAGCCCAACGATGTGGCCGAGCTCGTGCAGCATCGCTTGACCCCACGTCTGGCCTCCGAAGCCCGGGCGTAGATCGGCGCCCGCATCGAAAGCCGCTAATCCCGTCACATACACCGGACGTCCGTCTTCGTTGAACTCGTAAACACTGCCACCGGCCCCGATCGCGCTCGCCCCGGCTACCTCGCTCGTGATCGAGAACGGGGCGCCGGAGGCCCAGCCGATCAGAACGGGAGCCCACCGTTGTCCATACCGGTCGGGTTGATAGGACGACCGTTCCGGGGTTGGGATCTCGTCGGTCGTCCCGTCGTACACGAATTCCATGCCGGTCGTCTCGGCCGTCATCTCGAAGGCGGTCCGGACGTCCTCGATCGCCGACGGTGGGGCCATTGCGGGATTGATTACGTAATGGATCGCTTCGCACGGGTTGTAGCGCACCGGAGTGTTCGAGTTCACGTCGACGAACGACGGTCGGAACCCGCGCGCCTCGATCGACCCTGGGAGGGGAAGGGAACCGCCCCGGGCTCCATCGTCCCTATCCATGCTCCAGCCGGCGACCACGGCGATGAGAACGAGTGCGATGGCGGGGAATCTCTTACGCAGGTTCGCACGCGGTGGACCCTGTGGAAGGGCGGCTCGAGGGGCGAGGACGGGGCCGCCTTCGGGCGCAGGAGCTCGCGGCCGGGCGAGGCCGGAGCCGACTACAGACGCAGGAGCTCGCGGCGGGGGTGGCGCGGGTTGGCCCGGCGAGCGGGGTCGGTCGGTCGACCGGCCATGAGTGATGGCGCGACAACGGGCGCAAACATGCGCGCTGGAATCAACATTCGTCTGGCAGTCCGGGCAGACGACCCCGATTGTCCCCACATGCATTCGTCGGCATCGTTGCGGTTGCGATTGAATCGCGCCGCGGGCGGCCGCGGCGCGAACCAGTCCTTGTTCCCCCACGACTCCCCTACCAAGACTCCGGGACGCAAGTATCTTGACCCAGATGTCGCCGACTTACCCCAACTCCGTCTATTCGGCTATTTCGCCGATCCCTTCTTTTTTGGGCCGGAGGTGCATCGACCGGCTCGACTGGAGCTCGGGCGGCCCTACCTGTTCGGGCCCGAGACATACCCCCCCGCCGGCGCCTCCTCCCGCGTGACCATCCTCGAGGACGTCCTCGGAGCCAACCCAAAGCCCGAGATCCTGGTGCGAGCGCCCGGCCGAGCCAACCTGATCGGCGAGCACACCGACTACAACCTCGGGTATGTCTTGCCCGTAGCCCTCGAGCTCGCCACCTATCTCGCGGCGACGCGCCGGTCGGGAGTGGTCCATCTGCGTTCGCTAAACGAACCCGGTGAGGTCATGATCGATCTCGAGTCACCTCCGGAAAGAGTCGACGGATGGGGGCGATACGTCTCCGCGGTCGTGCGAGCTCTGATCGATGAGGGCGTTCCCGTGCACGGCCTCAAAGGAGTCATCGGCTCGTCCGTGCCGTTGGGGGCCGGATTGTCCTCCTCCGCCGCGCTGGAGATAGCCCTCGCAACCGCGCTGAGCCCCGACTTAGGCGCTGTGCAAAAGGCTGAGCTCTGCCGTCGTGCCGAGCATGACTACGTCGGGGTACAGGTGGGCATCATGGATCAGCTTGCCTCAGCCGCAGCGCGCGCTGATCACGCTCTCCTGATCGACTGCTCGGACAACAGCATCGAGCATGTGCCCATCCCCCGCGAGCTCGCCGTGCTCATCATCGATTCCGGCACCGGGAGAGATCTGCAGAGCAGCGCGTACAACGACCGAAGAGGCGATTGCGAAGAAGCAGCCCGCGTGTTGAGCGCGTCCTCCCTGCGGGAAGTCACCCTCGACGAGCTCGAGGATGGGCGCGACCGCATGGGGACGAACGCGTACCGAAGGGCACGCCACGTGATCACAGAGAACGAGCGCGTCCTCGCGACGGTCGCAGCGTTGGACGCCGTCGACTTCGATGCGGTGGGTGACCTCTTCGCCGAATCTCATCGCAGTTACGCTCAGGACTTCGAGGCCTCGCTCACCGAGATCGATGCACTGGTCGATATCGCTTGCCGCACACCCGGCGTCGTGGCAGCGAGGCTCACGGGTGGCGGTTTCGGCGGTTGCACCGTCAACCTGGTGCATCGCGCGGCGGCCGGAGAGGCGGCGCAGACGATCTCCTCAACCTACGAGGACTCCCTCGGGAAGAGCACTAGGTGGTGGCTTTCAGAACCCGCCGCCGGCGCAGGACCCGTGGACCTCGATGGCGCTCAGGTATTGCCTGGGAGAACGTAGGTTTGGCTGCGACGTCGATCAGAGGGGGCTCCGTGGGCCTGGCGACACTCGCAGCAGATATCGGTAAGGGCTTGTTCGCAGGCGCGATCGGAACGATCGCTATGACCGTTTCCAGCACCGCCGAGATGAAGATCCGAGGCAGGGAAGGGAGTTCTGCGCCGTCCGACGCGGCCGGTCGCGTCCTCGGTGTGCAGCCCCGCAACGAGGCCGGCAAGAAGCGCTTCGCCTCGGTGGTCCATTACGGATACGGAACTGCCTGGGGTGCCGTGCGTGGAGCGCTTGCTTCATTGGGGCTCAGAGGACCCGCCGCCACCGGAGCTCACTTCGCCGTCGTCTGGGGCAACGAGCTGGTCATGCTGCCCGCGCTCGGGGTGGCTCCCCCGGCGACCGAATGGGGACCGAAAGAGGTTGCCATCGACGCGTTCCATCACCTCGTCTACGCGACGGCGACCGGTCTGGCATACGACTACCTGGATCGCCGCGCTAGACGATCCCTATCGGCTAGTCGTCGTCGCCGGCTTCGTCCGTTTCGTTGGCGCCATCATCGTCTCGCTCCGACCCGATGACGTTGAAACCCTCATCGAGATTCACTTCGACGACGTTGCCATCGTCCTTGCGGATCTCAACTCCGTACGCAGCGCCGTCGTCACCGACCTCGGTTTCCACGACTGAGCCGCCACCGACGTACTCGAGCGCCGCAGAGGTCGCCCGGTCCAAGGCAGTGCCGCGAAGAGGCTTGTCGTCATCCCCGCTACCGGCTAGGACGGCCCCGGTACCGGCGCCCGCCAGCAGCAGAGTCGCGATCCCAACTATCGCTACCTTTTTCTTGTCCATGTCTCTCCCCCATCGTTTGAGTCCGTCCACCGTTTGAGGTCCATCTCATATCAGTGTGCCCAAGCAACCTGAGGCTGCGCTGAATGATCAGGATTACCCAGCTCGAGGCAGACGGACCTCGAAGCGGCTCCCGCCAAGCGGAGAGTGAGTGACACTGGCGAGGCCACCATGGCTCTTGGCTACCTCGGCAACGATGGCGAGGCCGAGGCCGGCGCCTCCGGAGTCTCGATCCCGGGCCTCCTCGAGACGAACGAACCGTTCGAAGATCCGGCTCCGGTCCGCGGGAGGAACGCCCGGCCCGTCGTCGTCCACTCTCAGGATGACTTCCCTACCCTCCTCCGCCAGAGATACCGCCATCGCTCTGTCCGAGTGGCGAACGGCGTTGTCCACGAGATTGGCGACCATCCGATCCAACCGTCGGTGATCCCCCAGCACCCGGCCGGCGGAGATACCGCTCGTGTCGATTGACCTGCCGTTGCCGGCGAGTATCCGTTCCATGTGCGCGAGGACGAGGTCATCGAGATCCACCGGTCCTTCGCCATCCTCCGAGTCGTGCTCGTCCATCCGGGTTAGTAGCAGGAGGTCTTCGACAAGGCTTTGAAGCCTGGAATTCTCCACGAGCACGACATCCGCAAGATCCTGGGTCGACGTAGAAGTCGGGTGGGCGATCGCCACCTCCGCGTGCTGGCGAATGCTGGCTACGGGTGAACGAAGCTCGTGGGACGCATCGGATACGAACCGTCTTTGCCGGGTCCGCCCCTGCTCGAGTCGCGCCAGCATCCGATTCATCGTCGCCGCCAACCGTCCGATCTCATCCGCCGTATCGGGTGCGGGAACCCGTCGATGAAGATCCTTCATTGAGATCGTCTCGACCTGTGAACGGATGGCTTCGACCGGTGACAACGCCTTCCCCACCAATCGCCAGGCGACCGCCCCGGTGAACAGCACGAGCAGGGGGACACCGATAAGCAGGATCCCAACGAGAGCGGAGCTCGACTCGACCACGTTGTCGAGGCTGCGGCCGACGACCACCGTTCGCCCATCCCCACTCACATCGGCAACGGCCAAGAATGGGTCATCATCGAACGGAACGTCGACCTCGACGCTGCCTCCATCCTGCAGGAGGTTTGCCGGCGGGGGCGCACCGGTCATGTTCTCGCTCGAAGCGATGACACCGCCGTTCCCGTCGAGGATCTGCACGTACTCGTCATCTCCGAATGTGTCCGTGAAGGCGGGCGGAGAAATGCCGATCGCGAGATCGCTCGAGATGGGCGCGGCCCTCACTCGGGCAGCCGCTCGCACGTCGTTGGTGAGCGAACGCCGGATGAACACCACCAGGGCGACGGAAGCGAGGATCAGTGACAATCCGAGAACCGCCACCGCTCCCAGGGTGGTTCTGACCCTCACGGTGCTAGTGCTCTCGCGCAACCTGGCCAGCCAGGACCCTGCTCGGCTAGGTCCCATCGGCGTCCAAACGGTAGCCGGCGCCCCGCACCGTCTCGATCGAGGCTTTCCCGAAAGGCCTGTCCAGTTTGTTGCGCAGATGGCCTATGTAGACCTCGACGATGTTGGGATCGCCCATGAAATCGTCATCCCAGACGTGCTCGAGGATCTGTCGTTTCGAGACCACATCCCCTTTTCGTCGAAGGAGGAACTCGAGTAGCGACGTCTCGCGCGCCGTGAGCTCTATCTCGGTCGCGCCCCTCGACACCTTCCTCGAGCCCGGGTCCAGCCCTAGGTCCCCTGCTTCGAGGATGGTGGGTCGCTCGGGAGCTCCGCGGCGCAGGAGGGCCCGGAGGCGGGCGACGAGAACGACGTGAGAGAACGGTTTCGTCAGGTAGTCATCTGCGCCGAGATCCAGCGCCTCGGCCTCATCGAGATCGCCGTCCTTGGCAGTCAGCATGAGGATCGGCGTCCACCTGCCTTCACGTCGAAGCGAGGAGCAGATCTCGAACCCGTTCAACCCCGGCAACATGATGTCGAGAACGATCGCGTCATAAGGATTCTCGCGAGCCATCCAGAGACCGTCGGGGCCGTTCAGGGCCACATCGGTCGCGAACCCCTCTGCCTCCAGCCCCGTCTTCAGGCCCGCGGCGAGCCGCTTCTCGTCCTCAACCACCAGTACTCGCATCTCGCTCCTTGCTCGCCTACGCCCGTTTCATCGCGTGCCCATGAAAGCTTGACTGAAGGCCTGCTGAAAGCAAGCCCATTGATTCAGCCCCACTTCAGGTCCGGGTGGAACTTTGTCGGGAGGTCCCGAGGTCCGTAGCAGAATGAAGACGATGATCAGGTCTGGGACGCCCGTCGACGCTGAGGCGATCCAAGCGATCTACGCTCCGGTTGTGCGGGAGACGATGGTTTCCTTCGAGACTGAGGTGCCCTCGGAACAGGAGCTCCGAAGACGCGTCTCCAGAAGCCATGAGTGGCTCGTCTACGAACGCTCAGGGCAGGTCATTGGATACGCGTACGCAGCGCCGTTTCACGAACGAGCCGGTTACAAGTGGTCCGTCGAGGTCTCGATCTATCTTGGAGCCGAGGCGAGGGGTTCGGGCCTGGGCAGAGAACTCCTTGGCGCTTTGATCGAACGGCTCACCCATCGAGGTTTTGTGAACGCCTTCGCGGGGATCGCGCTTCCGAATCCGGTGAGCGTCAGGCTCTTCGAATCAGCCGGCTTCGAGCAGGTGGCGGAGCACCGGAATGTTGGATTCAAGCTCGGCGGGTGGCACAACGTCGGCTGGTGGCAGCGCCAGATCAACTCCCCCACCGACCCACCGCCCGAGCTGATCTGATGCCGAGCCACTCAGGGCCGGTTCCGAGCAACGGGATCGATCCCCCTCGGATGTTGGCCCGCGGCCGCCCAAGTTTGCTAGCGTCTACGTCATGACCATCGTGCATCTCCCGGCCTCGCTGCGCGAGCTCAGCGGAGGCGAGGGCCAGGTCGCTGTCTCGGCCGACGATGTTGGCACCCTTGTGGGCGAGCTCGAATCGCGCTATCCAGGTCTTGCGCGTCGCATCACGAACGAGCAAGGTGTGCTCCGCCCTCACGTGAGGATCTTTCTCAACGGTGAGGCCGTAGGGCTCGACAACCCGATCGTGGATGCGGACGAGGTGCGCATCCTGCCCGCGATCTCCGGTGGATCCGATGAACTCGAGTTGCTGGTAGGCACCCGCAAGGGACTGATAACGCTACGCGGCGCGCGCGGGGCACCGATGGAGGTGGCCGGGCGAGCGTTCGAAGGCATCGAGGTCGAGTACGCGCTCCGCGACCCACGGACCAACACCTATCTCGCTTCGGTAACGAACCCCTACTACGGCCCACGCGTCTTCATATCGGACGATGCGACAAAGGGTTGGGAGCAGACGCAGGGGCCCGTCTTTCCTGATGATGCCGGCGCCACCGTGGAGCGCATCTGGACGATCGAGCCCGGGATGGCCGACGGCGTTGTCTACGCGGGCGTCGCTCCCGCCGCCCTGTTCCGCAGTGACGACGGGGGCCAGACGTGGGATCTGAACCGCGGGCTTTGGGATAGGCCCGAGAGAGCTGAGTGGCAACCGGGTGGTGGAGGGATGTGCCTGCACTCGGTGTGTCCCTGGCCCGGAGATGCAGATCGTCTAGCGGTCGGAATCTCGGCTGCCGGCGTCTGGCTTTCCGACGATGGTGGCGAGTCGTGGCGAACGGGGTTCGCTGGACTCGTTCCCCTCTATATCCCGGAGGATGCCCGCGAGGGCGCCGTCGCTCTCTGCGTCCACGACATCAAGCGAAGTCCTGTCGAGCCGGACACGATCTTCATGCAGTTCCACGGCGGCGTCTACCGTTCCGACGACGCGGGGGAGACGTGGAACGACATCGGCGTAAGAAGCGGCCTTCCATCTGACTTCGGCTTCCCGCTCGTGATCGACTCGAACGACAGCCGCCGAGCCTTCGTGATACCTCTGACCGGCGCCGAGGACCGCACGACTCCCGAAGGCAAGGTGCGCGTCTACGAGACCAACGACAAAGGTTCGACGTGGACCGCTCGTGGCCAAGGCCTGCCCCAGGGCAACGCTCTGCTGACCGTGCTGCGCCAGGCGTTCTGCGACGACGGCCGCACCGGCAGCGACCTGGGCCTCTATTTCGGCTCTACGTCGGGTGAGGTCTTCGGCTCGATCGACGGCGGCGCGAATTGGGCGAGCCTGGCACGCCATCTTCCGCCGGTGCTCTCCGTCCGCTGTGCTCTCTAGGTGGCCCGGCTTCGGGGGATGCCCTTGTTCCACCCGCCCACGGCCCTCCTCAGGTGCCGGCCCAGAATCCGGCTCTTTGGCCGGGGCTCGGCTTAGCGTGCAGGTATGAAGAACCCTGAGGGAGGAAAAAGAGAGGAAGTCATCCGCGAGCGCACCGAGCAAGCGTTCGGATTGGTCGAGGACCTGTTCTACGTCGGCGTCGCGCTCGCGCTCTCTCTTGCCGGCGTCGGACTCTTCGGGTACGTCGTCTATGAATTCTTCAGCAACATCACCAAGAGTCCGTTTACGACCCTGATCCTCGCCTTGCTCGACGGGCTGTTGCTGGTATTCATCCTCACCGAGCTCATCCATTCGATCCGCGCAGTGATCGACGAGAAGGTACTGGTCAGCGAGCCGTTCCTTGTCGTTGGAGTGGTTGCCGCCATCCGACGTCTGGTTGTGGTGAGTGCCGAGGCCAAGGAGCTTTCAGGCACGCCGGATTTCGCCGACGCCATGTTGGAGATGGGGATCCTCACGGCGGTGGTGGTGGGCTTGGGGGCGGTCATCTTTCTCTTGCGCCACACAGACAAGAGCGAGCCGCGACCCGGACACGAACCCGACTAGAGATCTTCCAGCGCTGCCGCACAGTCGGGATGGGCTAGCCAGGGCGAGCTGCGGGCCCTAACTCACCTGCCGACAATGGAGTCGAGTGACGGCGCCAGACGCGCCACTCTCCATTCGAGCGCCGCCACACATCACTGATCACGAATAGACCGCTTCTGTCCGAACCGCTTACGGTGGCTCGCATCGATACTCGCTGAAGTATCGCGGCGAGGTCCCCGAGCGCATGGACCACCCGCTCCTCGACCCGCCACTCGTGAACCACATAATCGGGCAGCAGTGCGATCCACTCGTCGATTCCCATCACCACCGGAACCGGCTGGACGAGCACTAGGGCGTAGTCGTCTGCGAGCACGCTCTTGGCCGCAGCCGCATCGCGATCCATGATGGCTCGCTCCCAATCGTCGTTTCGCCGCAACAATTCGTCATTACTCATACTTGTTTGACCTCGACTGCATCTCTTGCTTCCACTCGCGCGTCACCGAGTTATGGCTGATCGGCAGCACCCAACGGAAGTGGCGTAATCCAGCTTGCTGACACCAGCACTCGGGTTGACATCCGCAATTCCTGGTCGAGTCGATGACAGCGTTCGCGGCAGCAAGACCGCCGACGATGACCGCACCCCGAAACAGTCTCTTCATCCTCCCAGACAATAGTCGCTGCATTGACGCTCCGTACGCGGGGGTCTAGCCTTGATCCAGGCCCTAACAAGGAGGACCGGGATGGGCGGCACCTGACGCGATTGATCGGTTCGAAGCTGGCCGATATGGCCGAGGGCGCCTCCGGGCGCCCTCTTTCTGCCGGATGAGATGGAGGCGTCTGTGACTGTCTTGGAGACGCTGATCGTCAGCACCTCCATCGAGCGCTCCCAGCAGGAGGTCTACGACTTCGTCGTGGATCCGGAGAATCTTCCGCTCTGGGCGCCGGGCTTTGCCCAGGGAGTCTCCGAAGGCGCAGAGGGATGGATGGTCACGACCTCGGATGGTCCAGTACGGATAGCTTTCGTCGAACGCAACGAGTTCGGCGTCGCGGACCATTACGTCACCGCGAGATCCGGCGAACAGTTCTCCAATCGCATGCGAGTCGTACCGAACGGTGACGGAGCCGAGGTTACGTTCACTTTGTTCAAAGCCCCCGACACGTCGGCGGAGCAATTCGCGGAGGATGCGCGCCTCGTTCAACAGGACCTTCATAACTTGAAGCTCATCCTCGAGGGGCCGTAGTTCATTAGACGACTCACTCATCGATAATGGGATCGATATGCGGGAGTTCATGAACGCTCATCGTCGATTCGTCTGGGCCGTCGCCGCTTTCGTCATACTTGCGGGAGTGTTCGTCGTCCTTTGGTTCCAGCCTCACAAGCTCTTCATCGAGGAGACCGTCGACGAGGCACCCCCAACACTCCAATCAGAGAGAACCGAGCTGCCCTCGTCAGACGGGCAGCGCTCCCCCGCACCGGAGGAACCGTCGGTGCTTGCCGAGGGAGTCTTCCAGGGACTCGAGCACCCGACGTCGGGAACGGCTCAGCTCTTGGACCTGGCTGACGGGAGCCGCTTCCTCCGCTTCGAGAACCTGGATACTTCCAACGGACCCGACCTCAGGGTCTATCTATCGGAGATCCCGGCCTCCGACGACTGGTATGCGTACGGCGAGCGGTTCATCGACCTCGGGCCCCTCAAAGGGAACCGGGGCGATCAGAACTACGAGGTGCCGGCGGGAACCGATCTCTCCGCGTACCAGAGCGCGGTCATCTGGTATCGTCGTTTCACAGTCGGTTTCGGTGTGGCCCCGCTGACGTAGCGAGGCTCCTCGTAGTCCGACTTCATGGTGAAGCAGGTAAGGACCACGGCGGTCTGACCTGCGGACTGGAGCATTCGCCGATCGTGTAGGGCGTACGCCGCTGCCGTATGGTCTGAACCCGTGATCGGCCACCTCGTGCTCCGACCAAGCAACCAACGAGACGCGAGCGACATCGGAGATGTTTTCCTAGCTGCTCGACAACATTCGCTGAATTTCCTACCCGGGCTCAAGGCCGGCGATGAAACCCGGATCCGTATTTGGATCCGAGATACCGTGCTCCCCTCGACCGTTCTTTGGGTAGCCGAAGTGGACGGTCGGGTCGTCGGCTTCTTCTCGTTGGCTGGAGAGAAGTTGGAGCATCTTTACGTCCATCCCCGATGGCATGCCCAAGAGATCGGAACCGCACTACTCCTGCAAGCGCGCGCCTTGTCCCCCTTGCGATTGGAGCTGTACACGTTCGCCCGCAACGAAGGAGCTCGGCGCTTCTACGAGCGCCATGGCTTCCGAGCTATCGCTTTCGGTCAAGACAACATGGAGAACGAGCCCGATGTTCTTTACGAATGGAAGGCCGGATCGGCGGACTAGCGCTCCGACTCCGCAACGTAGTGGAGACCGAGCTCGGCCTTGCCGAACACCATCAGGCTTTGTTCTTCGATCTCAGCCGTGAAACCGTCCCCAAGTACGCCGACGATGTAGTTGTCCTGCTCTTCCAGGTCCGGCGGGCAGTCGCCTTCTGTGGTGAATCTTGTGAACAGGATCTCGTCACCCCGCCGGAGCCATTCACCCTCGAACTCACGGCACCCGGTCGAGCCCGACAACTCTCCGTCGCCTCTCAAAATGAGCCGAGCCGGTGCTGCGGACACGGCCGTTCCTTCGGGACCGGTTCCCTCGATCAGGGAGTCGAGTCGCCAGATGGTGTCGGTTAGTTGCGCGATAGGAGGAGGAGACAACCGCTCGAAATGAAGCTCCGCGTCGGGTCCGGTGAGCGTCAGCGAGTTGCCCTCCCATGCGATCGTGTCCACGGCGGCGAGAGCATCCACGTAGGCCGCTTCCGAGTCCATCGCCTGGGGGTCGCAGGCCATCTCCGTCATAACCAGACCGCCCTTGAGACTTAAGTAATCTCCGTTGATATCTAGATCTCCGCCATAAATGTTGCAGGCGGCGGTCCCGCCTGCCTTCCGATCGGAGATGTCGAGGGTGATCCGGTAACCCTTGCCGAGCGGAACCTCGCCATCGGGTCCTCGACCATCCGTCAGTCTCCACGCGCCCGTATAACGAGTCGGTGACCCCAACTTTCCGTTCGGGGGCCTTCCGGGCTCACCACAAGCGGCCGCGATCAGGCACACCGCGATCAGTCCGGCCCGCACGCGCAGAGCTGTGGTTCCGGCAGCGACTCTTCTCATGGTGGTACGACGGTACCTGCAGCCAGGAGGTTCCCGGCGCTGCCTACCGATCCGAAAGTTGTTCGGTTATCACCATTGGCAGGCTCGGTGGCCCCGAGCGCACGGCCGGCTGCCCGGCCACCTCAGCTGGTTGACTCTCCCGGCCGACGGTAGTGAACTTGCTTTGCATTGGCGACTGCCTCGAGCGTGTCCTCGACGGTCATCAGAACCGTTGTCTCGATCCCGGTCAGGGCACCGCCCGCGGCGATCGCGATCGCGCCACCGGCCATAGAGACGTTGTCGGGTGCTTCAAAGATCGCGTAGCCGTCATGTTCGCCGAAGCCGTACCAAAAGCCGTGGAGGGCACCTCCTAATTGCTCGGCATAGGCGCGTGCTGCATCGCGCCGATCTTCCGGATTCTGGATGAGCTTCGCCACGTCTCGGGCGTGTAGCTGAATCGCATGAGATAGAAAGCCATCGTCTGCTCCAGATTTCGACCGACACCTACCGTCCGACACCTACCGTCCGACACCTACCGTCCATGTCGCTTTAAGATTACTTGCCTGCGCTTTGTGGGTCCTCTGGGGGCCTCCTCCGAAAAAACCATCATTCTGCGACCGGCCTGCGGTATTTTTTGGGGATTCGGCTGGGCGCGGGCCGGATCAACCAGGAAGAAAGAGAAACCCCCCGCTGCCAGGGGTTTGTTGGAGCGGGCGACCAGATTCGAACTGGCGACCCTCACCGGAATAGGAGCGGGCTGCACGAAACATCGCCGGCTTCCTGATCGCGGCCGATTGGCTCCACCCTCACGCCAGCCCTCCTCACGGTGTTGTCAGAGGTACGCGAGAGCTTCGCGAACGGTGAGGCGGGAGGCGCGAGTTGCAGCCGCGTCGGTGGCGAGTACGGCGCCGAGGATGACGAGAGCGATCCAGATGCCAACAGCGAGCAGGGAGACCCTGAAGGGCAGTGGCGCGGAAAAGAAGAGGTTGCCAAGCCCGGCGCCGAGTACCGCGGTGAGCGTGAGCGCCGGGATGACCGCCACTAGGCAGCTGGTGATGGCCAGGAAGACGCCTTCGGCGACGACGATCCGGCGAACGGCCTTCGGGAGCGCTCCGATGGCGTGCATGACACCGAACTCCCGGGTCCGATCGAGGATGTTGGCAGTCATCGTCGCGGCCAGACCGATGGCGCCAACGACGCCCAGGGGAAGCGCGATCCCTAGCAGAATCAGGATGACGGGACCCAGGTGACCCTCGGAGATGGCCTCGCTCCGGCTGATCGAAGCCGCGGATTTCACCTCGACCCGCGCGTCGATGAGATTCTCATTAACGGCGTCGGCGACCGCTTGTCGGGTCTGCTCGTCGTGGCTGTTGGTGGCGATGCGCAACTGGTTCACCCGCGGTCGTTGCCCCGTAGCGTCGGCGAACCCCTCGGCCGTGGCGTACACGCCACCACCGCCACCCTGCCTTTCTTCGGCGAGCCCGACGACGCGCCAGGTAGTTGTTCTTCCACCGACGATCAGTTGCACGGTGTCACCGGCCTGGATGTCGGGAACGGTGTTCTTGCGGGTTACCTGGTTGAGCACCACCGCCCCGGTTTCCCCGGGGTTCAGCCACCGGCCTTCCAGCATCTTGGGAGGTGTGAACATCGTCGCGTCTGCGGGAATGGCGGTCACCGAGACGCGGCCGTGCCCCTGGTCGGGATAGGTGCGGGTGACGGGGATCTGTCCCGGCCCGGCGACACCGGTCTCCGCGACATTGAAGCCCTCGACCCGACTGATGCCGGGCACCCCCTCCAGGATGGTGGTGATCCGATCCACCGAGGCCGGGCTGGCCAGTTGCACGTCGACATCCCAGGTGCGCTGCTCCTTCTGCTCCTCGGCTATCGCCTCCACACCGGTGCTCAGGGACATCCCGGCGACGAACACCGTGCCCGCGGTTGCCAGCAGACCGACTGAGAGCACGAACCGGGCAGGACGCCGGATGGTGTTGCGTAGCGCCATGAGCAGGCCGCGGTCGAGGCGGCGAATGAGACTCAGACGTGCCAGGACACCCGTCCCCGCGACCGGCATCGAGCCAAGGCCATGGTGATCGATCGCCGCCCTTACAGTGATGCGGCTGGCTTTGACCACCGGTATCAGGGCCAACGACGGTGGCAGGCCCAGGCCCACAGCGAGGACCACCACATAGGTCCACCAGGGCGGCCCGAGGCTGACGGGCTCTATGCCGAGGAACCCGAGGAAATTTTCGACCGCGACGCGGCCGAGCAGGATGGCGGGGCCCAGCGCGAGCAGCGTGGCCCCCACGGCCACCAGCAGCGTCATCGCCAAGTAGAGGCGCCTGATGTGGACGGACCGCGCACCGATCGCTTTCATGATGCCGATCTGCGGTATCTGCTGGGTGAATAGATTGTTGAGCATGGTCGCGACCAGGATCGAGCTGAGCAGCAGGGCGGCCGCCCCGCCGGCGAGCAACGAACCGAGCAGCGCGTCGGCTTGCCATTGGTGGGGGTGCGCATAGGGCGTGGGAACCTGAATCTCACGGATCGCGAGACCGCGTTCGCGCTGCAGCCAATCGCCGACGTCGCTGGCGACCGCCACGATGGCATCGCGGTCCCGACTCGGCGTCACCTGCCCCGGGCCGGCGACCTGGATCTTCAACTGGTCCAAGTCGACGCGCCCCTCGGACGTGGCCAGCGACGCGGTGGAAAGGTAAGCGCGACCCGTCTGCTCCTGGGGTGAGGGCGAAAGGCTGGGGTCATACACGGAATCCGCGACCCGCAGCCGCATACGTTCGCCGCTCGGTGCCTCGACGGTCACGGTGTCGCCAACCATCACACCCAGCAGGGGCAGCGAGTCGCGTCCGATGAAGACTTCCCCAGCCGACGGTGGCCAGCTGCGCTGCTCCATGAAGAACTTCGCCATCCGCATCGGGTCGCCCGGTGCCGCCACGAATACCTGCAGCGGGATCTCCCTCGGTTGGCCGTTGACCTCGACCTCACTGGTGAACTGGGTACGCCCGGTCGCCTCGACGACGCCCGGCTGGCGACGCACCTCGGCCACGATCTGCGCCATCCGCTCGGTGTCGATGGACCGGTCGAGCAGGATCGTCGCCGACGCCGGCTGGGTACTCGAGTACGCGCTGCGGGTCGCCCTTCCACTGGCGGCCCAGGCAAAGAGCACGGCCCCGAACGCCGTCAGGCTGACCGCGATCGCGATCGCCATCATCAAGAACCGGGACCAGCTCGCCCGCAGGTCTCGGCCCAACTTGACCGTCAACAAGCTGGTCACGCCGGCGCCCCCGCCGGCGCGCTCTCGTCCGTGACGACGCGGCCGTCGATAAGGGTCACCTCTCGACCAACGATCGACCTGATGTCGCGTTCATGAGTGACCACCACGATGGTCTGCCCGTCGGCATTCAAGTCGGCGAACAGTTCCAAGACGGCGTCGGCGGTGGTGGAGTCGAGATTGCCGGTGGGCTCGTCGGCCAGCAGGATCGGGGGATCGTTAGCCAGTGCGCGAGCGATCGCTGCACGCTGCTGCTGGCCGCCCGACAACGTCGCGGGGACCTTGTCGGCCTGGTCACCAACGCCAACCCGCTCCAACAAGTCTTGCGCCCGATCGCTCCGATCGCCAATCGGGATCTTCTTGGCAAAGTCCATCGGTAGCATCACGTTCTCGATAACGGTCAGGGTCGGCAGCAGCTGGAAGAACTGGAACACGAGCCCGACGTTTGATCCCCGCCACGCGGCCAGTCCGGACTCCGACAAGGTGCCGAGGTCCGCGGCCGCGACGCGTACCGTCCCCGAGGTGGGCCGATCGATACCCGCGAGGAGGTTCAGTAACGTGGTCTTACCGCTGCCCGACCGCCCCACGACCGCGACGAACTCGCCGTGCGCGATGTCGAGGCTGAGGTGATCGACGGCGATGAACTCGCCGGCGCTCGACCGATACGCCTTGACGACGTCGCTGACCTGTATCGCATTTTCCATGGGTCGATACCTCCGGCTGTCGGCTTGGGACGGGAGCGTCATGGTTATGGGTGTTGCACGGGCGGTGTGTGACCTGCGGGCGAGACCTGGCCCTCCGTGGCGCCACCCGTGTGGCGCCCAGGGCCGTGCTCACCGCCGCCGGCGACCATCATGACGACCACCAGCAGGATCACCACGAGAACGATGATCCCGATGATCTTCAACCAGCGTCGTGTGGCGTCGGACTTCGCGTCGGGGTTTCGGTGCGGGTCAGCCATCGGGTGTCCCTTCTCTGACATACGATTCGTTCGCTCCAAGTTTACGAGACATTCTGTCTATGTCAACTCAGTATGTCTTATCAGAGCCGAAGCGTATACTTGACCAATGCCAAAGCTATGGACCGAGACGATCGAGGCGCACCGCCGCGAGGTTCACGACGCGATCATTGAGACCACCGTGGCGCTGGTAGAGGAACACGGGCTGCTTTCGGTAACGATGTCACACATCGCCGAGGAGACCGGAATCGGACGCGCCACTCTCTACAAGTACTTCCCGGACGTCGAAACGATCCTGCACACGTGGCACGAACGAAAGATCACCGGGCACCTCGGACACCTCACGGAGGTCCGGGATCACGCTCGAGATCCCCGAGGACGACTTGTGGCCGTACTCGAGGCCTATGCCCTCATCTCTCATTCCCACGCCCACCGCAACACGGAACTCGTGGCGCTGCTTCATCGGGACGAGCGGGTGATGCGCGCAGAACGTCAGCTCCGCGACATGATCCGAGACCTAGTGGCCGAGGCCGCAGGCGCCGGCGACGTTCGGGATGACGTGGCGCCCGCGGAGCTTGCGAGCTACTGCCTCCACTCGCTCGCTGGAGCGCGTACCTTGCGGTCGAAGACTGCGGTCCATCGGCTCGTCGAGGTCACGCTCACGGGTTTGCGGTCTCAGAAGTAGTCCCGGCGGCTGCAACGGTCGCCCGCCTGGACCCGCTACCACCAGCTTGCCCTCAGCAAGCTCTTCTCTTCGAAGTGGTGGATCCCCGAGGTAAAATTTTGACAAGCCCCGAAAGCTTGTCATACATAGCCCTGTTACAAGGGCCTATTCGAGCGGGCGACCAGATTCGAACTGGCGACCCTCACCTTGGCAA
>Ga0183260_10002087_pt1 | contig 16591 bp, 14 predicted proteins | sample AntDrymUQ4972206_2_FD_129768 | JGI IMG/M metagenome (GOLD analysis project Ga0183260, IMG submission 129768) | Polar desert sand microbial communities from Dry Valleys, Antarctica - metaG UQ497 (22.06) (version 2) (version 2) | ecosystem: Environmental > Terrestrial > Soil > Desert | place...
CCCGAGGAGATAAAGAAGCAGGTATCGGTTTCGCTCTCCCTCGCTCCGATCGAGTGGAAGGACCACAAGATCAATGTCCTCGATACCCCGGGCTACGCCGACTTCATAAGCGAGGCGAAGGCCGCGCTGAGGGTCGCAGACTTAGCAGTGCTGGTTGTGTCGGCAGTGGACAGGGTGCAGATCCAGCACGAGGTGCTTTGGCACGAGGCGGACAAGCTCTCCATCCCCCGTGTCGTCTTCATCAACAAGCTGGATCGAGAGCGAGCGGACTTCCATGCAACCCTTCAGGAACTCACCGACAAGCTGGGGGCCGGATTCGCTCCGATCGATCTTCCCCTCGGTGAGGAGGCGGATTTCCACGGCATCGCCGATGTCCTCGAAGAAAAGGCGTTCCGATACGAAGAAGGCAGAGCAGCCGATGAGGAGACACTTCCCGACGACCTCGCTGCCGAAACCAAACAGCTGCACGTGAAGATCATCGAATCCGTCGCCGAAACCGACGACAGCCTCATCGAGAGATATCTCGCAGGTGAAGAGCTAACCGAGAAGGAAATCACAACTGGTCTTCATCAGGGACTTCTTTCCGGGAGCGTGTTCCCGGTCCTCGTCGGGTCAGCCACGAAACTGGTGGGCATCGACCGGCTGGCTGACCTAATCGTCGATATGGGTCCGGCCCCCATCGAGCTCGCCGCAGTGAAGGGCACCAAACCCGGCTCGGAGGAAGAGATCGAACGTCCACAGACCATCGACGATCCGCAGTCGGCATTCGTCTTCAAGACCATCTCCGACCCATATGTAGGGCGTATCTCACTGTTCCGGGTCTTCTCCGGCAGAGTTCTCCCCGACACCACCATTCACAACACCTCCAACAACACCGACGAACGGATCGCCCACTTGTTCACTTTGCGCGGCAAGACCCAGGAACAACTTCCCGAAGTGGCCGCCGGGGACATCGCGGCGGTAGCGAAGCTCGCGCACACTCACTCCGGCGAAACCCTGGCGGACAAGTCGGCACCCATCGTCTATCCGCCGTTAGACGCTCCCGAAAGGGTTCTTGCCAAAGCGATCGCTCCAAAGACGAAGGGCGATGAAGAGAAGTTGATGACAGGCCTGGCGAAGATCCAAGAGGAGGACCCAGCCCTGTTCCTCGAGCGCAACGCCGAAACCCACCAGACGCTTCTTTGGGGCACGGGAGAGGCTCATCTGGAAGTCACGATAGAAAGGCTTCATCGCAAGTACGGAGTAGAGGTCGAGGATCTGCCTCTTCGTATCCCTTACCGCGAGACCATCACGCGGCCAGGCAAGGGTCTTGGCCGCCACGTCAAGCAGAGCGGTGGACACGGGCAGTACGCGATATGCAACCTCGAGATCGAACCCGTCGAGCGCGGGACAGGCTTCCAATTCGAAGACAAGATCTTCGGTGGTGCCATCCCTAATCAGTTCATCCCATCGGTCCAAAAGGGCATCGAGAAGACGCTCGCAGAGGGAGCGGTCGCCGGATACCCGGTGGTGGACATCAAGGTGACTCTGGTCGACGGCAAATTCCACACCGTTGACTCCTCGGACATGGCTTTCCAGATCGCGGGCAGCATGGGCTTTCGCGAAGCGGTACAAGACGCAGGCGTCGTGCTGCTGGAGCCCATCATGGATCTCGAAGTCCTGGTGCCAGAGCAGTACCTCGGCGACATCATGGGAGACCTAAATTCGAAGAGAGGACGCATCCAGGGGACGGACACCATCGGCAGCCGCCAGCTGGTCAAAGCCAGGGTACCGATGGCCGAGATAGCGCGCTACGCCATCGACCTTCGTTCGATGACAGCGGGCCAGGGCACGTTCACATCGACCTTCTCTCACTACGAAGAAGTCCCCTCGCATCTGACCGAGAAGATCGTCTCAGAGGCCAAGGCCGAGAAGGAAGCCGCGAGCAGCAAGACTCATTGACCCAGTGGCCCACTAGCCCTGCTTGATCAGGAGGTCTAGGTCTTCCTTTCGAAGGCAGCTGCCAAACGCTGATGGGTATCTTCGAGCTTCTCGGGAAGTACTTTCGCCTCCGAAAGTACGGGCATGAAGTTGGTGTCGCCGGCCCAGCGCGGTACGACGTGCATGTGGAAGTGGTCTGGCACTCCCGCCCCGGCGACACTGCCGAGATTGGCGCCAACGTTGAACCCTTCGGGTGAGTACTCGCTGCGCAGAACCTCGATGCCCGCGAGCACCATCTGCATGACTTCATCAAGGACCGCTGCCTCTAGAATCCCCGGTTCAGCGACGTGTTCCACCGGAGCCACCAGAAGATGCCCACTGTTGTATGGGAACTTGTTGAGCATGATGATCGCTCTCGACCCTCTATCGCCGACCAGGTCAGCCGACGGCGAAGCACCCTGCGCGGCTTCGCAGATGAAGCACCCATCGGACACCGACCCCGCGACGTACTCCATCCTCTGCCTGAAAAGCCGCTCCACTTATGGGTTCGGGGCAGATGTCGCGCCTGAGCCTTTGACGCTCATCTCCTGCTGCAGCTGCAGCAAGAAATCCTTTGGCGCGACTCCCCTAAGCTCTTTGCCTCCCCTTGGTCTCACGGAAAGAAGGCCCGCTTTCTCCTCGTTGTCTCCGACCACGATCGTGTAAGGGGTCTTAGAACTCTGAGCCTTTCGGATTCGGTTGCCTAGGGTTTCGTTGGACAGATCAACCTCCACCCTCACGTCCGCAGCTCGCAGTTGGTCGGCGATTGAAGCAGCGTAGCTGTGGTGGTTCTCCGCTATGGGGATGATGACAACCTGAACCGGAGACAGCCAAAGGGGGAACGCGCCCGCATAGTGCTCGACCAGGATCGCAAAGAAGCGCTCCACCGACCCGAACAGTACCCGGTGGATCACGAATGGGCGCTGGCGCGTTCCGTCATCGGCCACGTATTCCAGATCGAATCGCTCAGGAAGGTTGAAGTCGAACTGAAGAGTGGAGCACTGCCACGGCCTGCCCAGTGCATCGGTTATGTCGATGTCTATCTTGGGCCCGTAGAAAGCACCTGCACCCTCATCGACTTCGTATGCAACGCCCTCGGCTTCTAGGGCCTGCCGCAGCGCATCGGTTGCGATGTCCCAGCCTTCCTGCTCGCCGATGCTCTTTTCAGGATCGCGGGTGGAGAGTTTCGCTTCGAATCGATCGAATCCGAAATCCCGAAGCATCTGAAGGACGAAACCAAGAAGCGTCCTGAGTTCGGGGACAACCTGCTCGGTAGAAACGAAGATATGAGCATCATCTTGAGTCATTCCACGCACCCGTAGCAATCCCTGGATCGCCCCACTGCGCTCGAAGCGATACACCGTGCCGAATTCGAACAACCTGAGCGGCAGTTCCCTGTAAGAGCGCGTCCTATTGCGGAAGATGAGGGCGTGGAAGGGACAGTTCATCGGTTTCGCGTAATACGTAGAGCCCTCGAGCTCCATGGGCGGATACATGTTCTCGGCATAAAAATCCAGATGCCCGCTCGTCTCCCATAGAACGGACTTGGCGATATGAGGTGAGTAAACGAATTCGTATCCGCTTCGTTCGTGAACCTTCCGCGAGTATTCCTCCATCACGCGGCGGATGACTCCACCGCGCGGGTGCCAAACGGCAAGGCCGGCCCCCAACTCTGGAGGGAAAGAGAACAGGTCAAGTTCGGTGCCGACCTTGCGATGGTCCCTCTTGAGTTCCTCTTCCTTGCGGTCGATGTAGGCCTGAAGCGCCTCCTTCGACTCCCAAGCGGTCCCGTAGATGCGCTGCAGCATCGGATTCTTCTCGCTCCCGCGCCAATACGCTCCAGAAGTGCGCAGCAGCTTGAAGGCCGTGACCTTGCCCGTCGACGCTATGTGGGGCCCTCGGCACAGATCGACGAAATGCGCGCCATTGCGATAAAGCGACACCTTCTCGTCGGTAACGCCCTGTTCGGCTGCGTCGTCTCCGATGCCCTGTATCCATTCGAGCTTATAGGGCTGTCCCGTGAATACCTGCAAAGCCTCCGCAACAGAGACTTCCTGCCTTTCGAAGGGCTGATCCTGAGCGATGATTCCCCTCATCTTCTTCTCGAGTTTCTCGAGATCTTCCGGCGTGAAGGGTCGTCCGATATCGAAGTCGTAGTAGAAGCCGTCCTCTATGGGGGGGCCACCGGCGTACATGGCGTCGGGGAATAGAGCCAGCACAGCCTGGGCCAGGACGTGCGCGGTGGAATGCCGCAGCGTCTGGCGGCTCTCGTCGTCCATGGTCAAAACGTCTGTCGACATCTCGTCGAGACTATCAACTCGGCGCTTCTTCGGGCCTCACCACTTCTTCCACGCTTCTTCGAAAGCGCCCAGCGACATCCCGGTTGTTTCACGAAGTGCGCGGTCGAGGTGGTACTCGGCGGTCCCGCCCAGGCCCTGCGCTTTACCTAGAGCGCGGTAGAGCGCCTCAACTGATCCAGGCCCCTTCAGCTCTCGCAGAAACAGCATGGCCGACAGGGCCTCGTCATAAGCAGAGTTGATGCTTCGCTGGGTCCCACTGACAAATTCGTGATCCTCTGGAAGATCACCATCGCCTACAGACTTGGCTCTTCGGGTGACTGCCGCCACATCCCCGATCTCGGATAGCTGGGCTAGACCTTCATCCAAGAAGATGGGGATAAGTGGCCCCGAGGCAGGCCGCGTCGCGATGTGAACCAGCTCGTGGGCCAGCGTCAGCTCTGCCGACGACGAGAAGAATCTGGCAGGGTTGACCACAACTCTGTAACCAACCGCCTGGTACAGATCGGGCACATCCCGCTCGACCGAATAGGAGGCGAAAGCTACGAACTTGTCGACATCTACGGTGCCTCCCGTCATTCTGTCCAGCTCAGCGGACGACGACGGGACCACCAGCGGCACCTTCTTGATCCACTCCCCGTTCCAAGCCTTCCCCACCCTAGCGAGCGCCTTCTCTGCGATCCCTGGAAGCTCCTTCGCCTTATCCGCGAAGTCTGGATGGGACAACACAAGGAAGTGTTCCGAGGCATGGGTAGCAACCTCTCCGAAGTCCCAGATCGTGCGGGAACTGAGCAGACCAAGGTCCTCGACATCGGTGTCAGAGGCGATCAGCCACCCTTTCGGTCGCTTGACGAACGTAAAGAACAAGTCGTTGATCGCCCGCTCTTGGTCGAATCCATCCAGGGAGAAGTGTTCCTTGACCCATCTGATCGACACCGGCGCCTTGTACTTGTCGTGGTCTACTTCTCGAACGAGGTCCGGCAGATCTTCGAGTTCAACTTTCAGCGAATAGCCAGATATGTCTAGTGAGTGCATCCCTTTGAATAGAAGCCTTTGACGCTCCACGAACTCGGGCTGAGACGGATCGAGGGTTGCAATGAATCGATCTTCGTCGCCCTCCACAACCGCCGCCACCCTTTCGTCCAAGAGGGTCTGGATCCCTGTTGTCTCCTGAGCTACGACGGCCGAAGAAATCGGAACCAACAGCGATGCCAGAACAGCGATGTGAAGCCATCTGCGTTTCATCGACGCTCAGGTTAACTTAGGACCTATGGGACTGTTCCGGAAGCGCGGCGATCAGGCGGCAGAGGTCGAAACCACAACCTCTCGGTCGGGAGAAGAGATCGTACGAGACTTCCTTCGCGCACAGAACCTGGAACAGGTTGGAAGAACCGAAGAAGCGATAGAGCTTTATGAACGAGCTGTAACGGAGCGCTTCGATTCGTCCGGCCCGTACGACCGCCTCATAGTTCTGTATCAGAAGCAACGCAGGCATCACGACGTGATCCGGGTTGCCGAGGCCTCCCTTCAGGTGGTCCGCACCTATCCACAGAAAAGGGTCTGGTACGAAACGCAGCTTGCAGAGGCCACGCAGGCATTGGGTTCCGCCATCGCCGATTGAATGACGCCATCGCAGCGAAGGCCGAGGACGAGCTGCTTCGGCGACTGAAGACCGGTAGCCCACTACGTTTCGACCGTTTCATGTTCTTGGTTCTCTACAGCGATCCGTGGGGCTTCTATCGCAGACACACTCCCGGCGAGGATGGCACCTACCGAACGTCGCCTACCCTCTCGCCCTGGTTCGCCAAGCTTGTCTGCAAGGACTTCGTCGCGATGAGAAGGAACCTAGGCTCACCTCGCGGCTTCACCATCGTCGAGGTGGGGGGAGGAAACGGCGCGTTCGCAAGGGAAGCGATTCGGTCGCTCCCCGATGAGATGCTGGACGGCCTTCGGTGGGTCTTCGTTGAACCCTTCGACCAGATCGCGTCGAGACAGAAGGATGCGGTTTCAGACCTGCCTGGTTCATTCAGCTGGGTAACGAAGTTGGGCGAGATAGAACCGGTTGTTGGATGCGTCTTCGCGAATGAAGTCATAGACAACTTCCCGGCACGGCTGTTCGAAGTTGGGGACGAAGAACTCCTGGAAGTCTACGTATCATCCGACGAAACCGGTCCCCTCGAGGTGCTGCTACCCGTTGAGGGTGACTCATGGGCTCAGAGCGAATCCAAAGGCCCCCTCGAACATCTGTCCCCTGGCGACCGTTTCGAGCTCAAGCCGATGCTCAGCAGTTGGGCAGAAGATGCTTCCCGAGCTCTTAAGAGCGGATACCTACTAGTGATCGACTATGGAGACATCCAGCCATCGATCTGGACACGCAGACCGTTCGGCTCCCTGGTCACCTACCGAGGGGAGTCGATGGGAACAGACCCCCTCGAAGCGCTTGGGTCGACAGACATCACTTCGCATGTCGACTTCACGTCCTTGGCTCACGCGGCTCATGAGGCTGGCTTCGAAGCCCACCATCTGTCCTCACAGCGAGACTTCCTAAAGCGGCTGGGACTCGATGACGTTCTTGCGGATCTTCGCTCAGCAGAGAGGGAGGCATCTACTGCCGGGGACTTCGCTAGCTACCTGGCGACGATGGCAGAGCGGTCGCGCGTCCACGCTTTGGGAACGCCCGGAGGGCTTGGAGATCTCCGGGTGCTCTTGGCCACCAAGGATGCGCCTCCTTTAGCGGATATTCACTGACTCGAGTTCCATCTTCTCGCTGTAAGAACCGGTCCTCGCAGCGCCGTTGCACCGGGCCCTGTGAAGGAAAGCCTGTTGACCCGCGCCGACGTTGGATGACTCCCCTTTCCATGCCTTCAGAGACGGGGCTTGAAGCGCTCGACCGTACGAGAAGCTGAGTTCCCAGGGATGCCCACCTAAAGCATTCATGGCATTCAGATGGGCAGTCGCTAGCTCGTCCGACTGGCCGCCTGACAGAAATACGATGCCGGGAACGGCGGCCGGCACCGTGCGGCTCAGACACTCGACCGTCTGCCTCGCAACCTCCTCAACGCTTGCCTGCTGGGGAGCGTCCTTCCCGGAAAGAACCATGTTCGGCTTAAGGAGCATCCCTTCAAGTTCGACATGCTGATGGTAGAGCTGGTGGAAGACCTCGTGAAGGGTGTCGGAGGTAACCCGCAAACACCTGTCGATCGAGTGTTCGCCATCCATGAGAACCTCGGGTTCGACGATGGGCACCAACCCGGCATCTTGCGACAATGCGGCGTAGCGAGCGAGTGCATGGGCGTTGGTTTCGATGCAATACGCGCTCGGGATATCTTCTCCGATAGTTATGACCGCCCGCCATTTCGTGAACCTCGCCCCAAGGTTTCGGTACTCCTCGAGCCGTCCACGCAATCCATCGAGGCCCTCGGTGATGGTTTCACCCGGTGCCCCGGCCAAAGGCTTGGTGCCTTGGTCGACCTTGATCCCAGGAGTGATCCCCTGCTCCGACAGGACTTCCGCCAGCTTCTTTCCGGATGAGGAATCTTGCCTGAGGGTCTCGTCGAAGAGGATCACTCCGCTTATGAAGTCCGAGGCCCCTTCGGTGGTGAAAAGAATCTCTCTATAGGCACGGCGGTTGTCCTCGCTCGATTCGGTGTTGATGCGCTTGAACCTCTTTTCGATGGTCGGGAAACTCTCATCGGCCGCGAGGATCCCCTTGTTCGGAGCGACCAGCGCCTGCGCTACGGACCTGAGATCGGACGCGTTTTTGGACGTGCTCATCGGTTCCTCCTATGGTTTGCGTGGTTCTTCGTGTGGACCTGGGCCGTGATTCCGACCGTTTACTGCGTTCGAAGATTCTATCGTCTAGCGATCTGAAGGCAGCTGCCACTCCACGAAGAAGCCTCTGGGGGCCAGCGGGGGCTTGGGTTGTGTGGGCGTCTTCTGGTTCTTAGCAGGATGGATAGGCACGGCCTTGAGAGAGACTAATGAGATCGTTGCCTCCTCACGGAGTGACACCGGACGTTTCGATATCAGCGTGTCCCTCACGTTGCCCTCCTTATCCGACCGGTTGTCCGAGTGGGCTCTTTAGAAACCTTGAGATCAGAAACATCGAAGAGCAGACCTTCATCCGTGTCCGATCCGATGTCCACTAGCTCGAGGAACCTTTCAGCATCTGAGGGCAAGATCAGCTCGACGGGGATGTTCACCTCGTCGCACCGGTTGATGGCCGTCTACAGAATCGGTCGAAACGACCAGCAGACTCGCCAATGCACCCTCCAGGCATTCTCCGGACGGGAAGGGATATGTCGATGAAAGCGGCGGACTTCCCGTAGACCCATTGTGAGCCATGGGGCTGCCAGGCACAAGGAAAATCTCTTGCTTAAGGCCAGCTAACTGCCTAAGCGGCTCCTGGGGGTTCCGTCACTGGCCATAGCCAGCCTCCAGCAGGACATCTCCGCTGCTCGTTCGCACATACACCTGCCAGTGGTAGTAGGCGTTGAACGTCTTCTCGTCACTGATCATCTGCTCGGCATATATCTTCGTTGCGATCACGTATTTTTCGGTGGGATTGTAGGCGTGAAGTGCCTTGTCCATGTTGGCCGGGCCGCCCGCAGCTACGAGGTACCGACCGGCTGCCAGGATGGCGTCGCGTGGGTCGTTGATGTCACCCTCCCCGTAGCGCCCCCACGTCGAAGGGAGGAATTGCATCGGTCCTTGCGCTCCTGCCGAACTTGTTCCGCGGATCCGGCCCATGCGTGTTTCAACCAGGTGGATGCTTGCGAGGTACTGCCACTTGATGCCGAACTGAGCTTCGGCCTCTTTGTAATAGCCAAGTAGCTCGGGCGAAGGTGGGGGCGCAACGATCTTCCAGGAAGGCAGCTTCGTGACCGGCTTCGTTAGTGACCTCAGTTCCGCCCCCGCGCGGATGTGTGCCTCGGCGATCGGCTGAAGATCCGCCGGCAGAAGCTTCACGGCCGCATCTTTCCATGCTGGGGTATTGACCAGGGTCCGATAAGCGAGTTGCTGGGTCCGCCCGAGGTACTCATGCCACTCGGGCAGGGTCTCGGACGAGCGGATCCTGGGTTCGATGTCTCCAAGGACCCTGGCCACTGCCTCAGGGCTGTCCATGTTGGGGACCTCGCTCGGGACCGGACTGGGTGACGGACTTGGTACCGGTGACAGGGATGGACTGGGCGTTGGCTTGCTGGGCAGGGCCTGTCGCTGGCTGCACGCGGGAAGGAACAAGATCGTCGATACGAGAAAGCCGAACAAGCGCACTGCCCGGACGACTCTGGTGCGTTGGGTTGCCACGTGGGCGCGACTGGGATCGAACCAGTGACCTCTGCTGTGTGAGAGCAGCGCTCTCCCGCTGAGCTACGCGCCCGGGAAGCAGCCGATTATAGGGCCGTTAGATCCAGCCTTTCTTGGCTGCATAGACCGCCGCCTGGACACGGTTGTGCAGATGCAGTTTTTCCAGGATGTTCTTGAGGTTCCGCTTGAGGGTCGACTCACTTACGCCCAGCAGTTCAGCGATATGGGCGTTCTCATGTCCCTCGGCCACGAGCGTCAGCAATGCTCTTTCAGTTTGCGTCAACGGGACCTGCTCTTCGCTCGGCTGGACGAGGAGTTTGCCAGCGACCAAGGGGGAGATAACGACCTGGCCCGCGTTGATCGCCTTGATCGACTGGATCAACTCATCCACCTCGATCTGTTTCGGTAGATAACCGCTTGCCCCAAGCCGCATAGCATCGAAGACATCTTTGTCATCTTCGGAAACGGTCAGCATCACAACACGAACAACGGGGAACTGCTCCCGTATCTCCCTGGTGGTTTCGATGCCATCCTCGTGGGGCATCCGGATGTCCATGAGGACGATGTCGGGCAGTTCCTTGCGGATCACATCAAGCGCTTCCGCCTTGCTAGTTGCCACTCCGACCACCTCGATCTCGCCGGCCGACCGAAGAAGCATCTCCAGCCCCTTCCCGTATGAAGGATGGTCGTCGACGACCACAACACTTATCTTTTCGCTCGACTCGCTCTTATCGCCCATAAGTGGATTATCACACCCTTGATTGACCCGCGAAGCTCACCTCTTGACCCTTGTGGCTCAGTAGAAGCCAGTTCAAAGGACCAACTTCGCAACCAGTTAGTTCTAACTAGTAAAGATAGCTAGCGCATCACCCGAAAGTACTAGTACCTTACGACCATCGATAGTCAATCGGGGGGATGAATGTCGGCACTCGCAGCTAGCATCGCAGTAAGGCCTCATGTTTCAACCATCACCGAGCACCAATCGGACGAAGCTCACATCAGCGAGCTGATCAGCAGAGCCAAGATCGGCGACCGGCAGGCTTTCGCTGCTCTCTACAAGCAGCACGTACAAGTCGTGCACTCCTACGTCAGAGCGAAGATGGGCAACTCCTTGAAGGCCGAGGACATCACCGCTGAGGTCTTCGTACGGGCGCTCAAGAACATCAACCGCTACGAGTTTCAGGGCGTCGACTTCTCAGCCTGGCTCCTTCGCATCGCACGCAATCTCGTTTTCGACAACTCCCGGATGGTTGCGAACAAGATGGAGGTCCCAGCCGACGTCATCCCCGAGGGTGCCGGCCTTGCAGATGACAGCAGCATCGCCGCCATCGCATCACTCGATGCACAGTATCTCCGCCAGGCCGTGACCAACCTGGGAGCCGAACAGCAGGAGGTATTGGACCTTCGGTTCGTCAAAGGATTGTCGGTCGCTGAAACAGCTGCCCGCATGAGCCGCAGCGACGGTGCCGTAAGAGTCCTTCAGTTCAGAGCATTGAAAGCGATGAAGAAGCAGCTCGACAAGATCGCACCTGGCATCCGATAAGAACTAAGAGGTTTTGAGGGCGGCGATCACTCCGTCCCTGATCGGGATGATCACCGGAAGGAACCCTGCTTCAGCGTAGATAGCCGTGTTCTGGTCTCGGATCGCCTGCGTCCACTCGTCGTCATCGTCCCCAGCCACTCTGCCCGACCAAAGAACGTTGTCGCAGATATACATCCCTCCAGGCCGTATCCGGTCTTTCGCAGCCTCGAATGCTCGCGGGTAATCGCCCTTGTCGATGTCGCAATAGATGACGTCGAAGTCTCCGGCGGTTGCCGCCAACGTCTCGATGGCGTCGCCGACATGGAACTCGCATCGGTCCCAAAGACCGGCCCTCTTCAGGTAGGACTCGGCTTTGGCCGCATTCGCAGGGTCACCATCGGTCAAGTGAACCTCACCCCCCTGCCCCACGGCCTTGGCGAACCAATACGCTGAGAACCCATATCCCGAGCCCATCTCGAAGACCCTCGTCGCACCGATAGCTGTTGCCAGCATCTCGATACATGCCCCAACAGTTCTGCCGATGATCGGGAACCCTTCGTCGAGCCCGACCCTTTCCATCTCGTTCATGACCTCATCGTCGAACCTTCCGATGGTCAGGTCCCGCATGTATCCAGCAACTTTTTCGTCGAGAAAGGTCATGTGACTACTCCTAGGGTTCGGCGGAGGCAGGAGTCTACGCATCTGGGAGAAAGGATGAAAAAACCCTGCCACGAGACGTTTGGGGGGCCTGTTCCATGGGCACGTTGAGGTTAGATTCCGCGTCTCATCCCCCCCGAGGCGATTGGCGTCTATTTCAAGAGGCGGCCCTTGGGCCGCCTCTTTACCTGTGCGGATCTGTTTTCTCAGGCGACGACGGGGGCCACTCAGAGTGAAAGTCCTTGACGCTCTGCGTGAAACAGGTAATCTATAGATACCTACGGTCGAAAGGTCAGACATGAACACCCGCTTCTTGGTCCTGCCCCGAAACGCTCCAGAGCGCTTCCCTGGGCTCGATGACATCGCATCCGAGATCAACCACGAGGTGATCATCGACCGTCGCGGAGGAAGAGAGCCAGTGGAACAGGACCGCCGGTCAGTCGTGGCGCCCTTGGTCCTCAATCTTCAAAAGCTGGAGCGCTCATCCCTCCCGGTGCCGGAACCGGTCGAGCCGGGGGCCGAGGTCATCATGTTGCACGCCCCTCGCATAGAAAACCTCTAACCCACCGGCCGCACCTTCGCCACCAACTGAGTTGGGTCACGTGGTCTTCAGCAGCACCTTGAAAGCCGCTCCCCCGTCCGAGGACTCCTCGACCCAGGCCGATCCTGAATGAAGTTTGGCGAACTCAGAAACCAAGAACAGGCCCACTCCTGTTCCGAAAGCGTGCGTTTGACCGCGGCCGAATAGTTCGAAGATCTTGGTTCTCATGTCTTCGGCGATACCGGGCCCCGAATCCGAAACGGTTAGTAGAACGCCATCGTCAGTTGGCTCCAATCTCACTCGGACTTTCGTGCCAGCGGGGGTGTGTTTCTCGGCATTGCCTAAAAGGTTCCAAAGGATGCGTTCGAAGTGGGTCGGATCGACATCTGCCTGAAGGGAAGTCGGCAGATCCATCTGAACGTTGCACCGTGATCGCGCGGTGACTTCCTTCGTCTTGCCGACGAGGTCGGTTGCTTGACGCAGCGGCTCGAGGGCTCCTCGCGTAAGACGGTCGACATCCAGAAGGTCCCCGATCAAACGATCTATCTCTTTCAGGTTCGCCGTTACCTTCTCGGCGACATCTTTCATCTGTTCTGGCGATAGCCTGTCCAGCTTCATTGCCAGGGCCTGAGAGCCAAGGAGAGCCGCCGCAAGAGGGGTCTTCAGGTCGTGAGTGGCGGCCCTCAGATACACATTCTTCAACTCATCGAGTCGCCTGAGCTGCGCGGTGACTCTTCTTTCTTCCTCCAGCGAATCTTGGATCTGCTGCTCCATGTTTTTTTGCTGCGAGATATCGCGCGCTATGGAGGAAGCTCCAACGATCACGCCGGCCCGGTCGATGATCGGTGACACCGTCAGGGCGACATCGATGACCTTCCCGCTGCGGCAGCGACGCTTCGTTTCGTAATGCTCCACCGCTTCGCTCGCCTGGATCCTCCCCAGGAGTAGCCCTTCTTCACCCGCTCGGTCAACGGGAACGATGAAGGAGACATGGCGTCCAAGCGCCTCATCCGCGGAGTACCCATAGATGGTGGCCGCTCCCTTGTTCCAACTTCTTATCTGACCGTCCAGCGTCATGCCGATGATCGCGTCCTCGGACGAGACCACGATCGCAGCGAGCTCCGCCTCGAGGAGACTCGCTTCCCTCCTATCGCTGACGTCGCGGATGATCGCCATCACGAAGGTGCCCCCCGAGACGGGAGTCTCAAGCGGATTGAGGGTCATCTCGATCAACAATTCGTGGCCCTGCCGATGACGAGCCGGAAGCTCTAGCAGCTCGCCGAAATCGATGTAGGGACCGTGGCCCGTATCCCGGTATCTAGCTATGCCGTTGCGGTGGGTGGCCTGCAGTCTTTCTGGGATTATCAGTTCGATCAACTCGCCGATAGCCTCGAGAGAGGAGTATCCGAAGATCTTCTCAGCGGCAGGGTTCCATAGAACTATCCGGCCCGTCTCGACATCGGCGGCGATGACAGCCTCCTGGATCTTGTCGAAGAGGGCTCCGATCCCGAGGTCGCGGGGAACAAGCGGCATGACTTTTCCTTCTTCAGGCATCTTGCAACAACACCCTCTCCATTTCCGGCAGTGCGAAACGATACTGCGCGCGAAGCAGAGATGAGGGGAACCGCCAGCGCCGAGGAGAAGCCTGCGCCGCGGTGCTCCCCTATAAGTCAGGCGCTGGTAGGGTCGGACCATGGGCCAGCTCAAGCAAACCAACACCTCTGTTTGGGCCGCAACGACCCCAGATGTCCCTTTCCCCTCCCTCGACCACGACATCCAGGCCGACGTCGCAGTCGTGGGCGCAGGGATCACCGGCCTTACGACGGCATATCTTCTACAGAAGTCCGGAGTAGATGTTGTGGTGTTGGAGTCCGATCAAGTCGGCTCGGGTGTAACCGGTTACACGACGGCCAAGATCACGTCCCTGCACGCCCTCACCTACGCCAAGCTCGAACGGACGGTCGGCGAGACAAAGACTCGCCTCTACGGGGCTGCGAATCAGGCGGCACTCGAAAAGATCGATTCCATCGTGCAGGAGCTTTCGATCGACTGCGAGTTCGAGCGTCAAGCTTGCTTCACCTACGCTGAGTCTTCAGAGCACCTTCGAGAAATCGAAGCGGAGGTCGAGGTCGCATCGAGAGTTGGACTCCCCGCCGAGTTCGTCTCGCAGATAGACCTTCCTTTTCAGATAGCCGGTGCCATCCGATTCAACGATCAGGCGATGTTTCACCCAAGGAAATACCTTCTTGGGATCGCTTCATACCTCGCAGAGCAAGGAGCCCTGATCTTCGAGAACACAAGGGCATTGACCATCACCGGTTCAAACCCCGCGACGGTAGTCACAGCAGGAGGAAACGTCATCGCGAACCATGTCGTGATGGCAACTCACTTCCCGTTCTTCGATAAGGGCCTCTACTTCGCCCGGGCGTTTGCTAGGCGCTCTTACGCGCTGGCCATGACTTTGAAGAACGACGCTCCCCAGGGGATGTACATCAGCGTCGACGAGCCGACTCGTTCTTACAGGCCATGCACAACGGTGAGCTCGGCCGGGGCCGTTATCGGAGGGCAGGGACATAAGCCGGGCCAAGAGTCAGACACTCCTTCCCACTACGAGGCTCTCGAATCCTGGGCGAAGGAGCGATTCGATGCCCAGTCCATCGACTACCGATGGTCCGCACAGGACTACATCACCAGCGATGGAGTCCCTTTCGTCGGCCGATCGCACCTATGGTCTAAAGGGATCTGGCTAGCAACCGGATTCAAGAAATGGGGTATCACCAACGGCACCGCTGCGGCCATGGTGATCCATGACCTGATCTCGGGGAAGGACAATCCGTGGGCATCTTTATACGACCCGACACGGGCAGAACCCCTGAGGCACCCCACCCTTGCTTTGAAGGAAAACCTAAATGCTGGCGTCGAGATGGTGAAGGGTCACCTCGCTGGAGGTTCCAACGATGTCGATACCCTTCCTATCGGCGAGGGAGCTGTCATCAAGATCGACGGCAAGAAGACCGCGGCCTATCGCCACGAGGACGGGACGCTCAGCACGGTTTCAGCGAAGTGCACGCATCTGGGCTGCATCGTTTCGTTCAACAAGGCGGAGAAGTCCTGGGACTGCCCTTGTCATGGATCGCGCTTCGACGTCGAAGGCAAAGTCATCAACGGCCCCGCTGTTAGAGATCTGGAATGAACCTGCACTAGCAGACAGATATGCTCTAAATCCGAACCAGGTCAGGATGAAACAGGGGGCGTTGCATGGCTCGGCTTCCTACGGGCACCGTCACTTTTCTCTTCAGTGACATCTTGAGAGATGGAGGGCAACGGTGACAGAGTCGGTCGATAAACAGATCCCCCTCCCGGCTGGAGTCGTCACCTTCCTTCTAACCGATATAGAAGGATCGACCCGTCTATGGGAATCAAACAACCCGCAGATGGGGGCCGCTGTCCAAAAACATCACGAACTGGTGGCCGGCCTCATAGAGCGACACCGCGGCGTCAGACCCCGCGACCAGGGAGAGGGCGACAGTCTCCTTGGCGCATTCGCCCGAGCGAGTGATGCGGCCTCGTGTGCATTGATGATCCAGCGTGCTCTTCGCCAGCAGGACTGGGGAGAAGGGATCCAGATCAAGGTACGGATGTCGATCCACTCTGGAGAACCAGACCGCAGGGACGACCACAACTACATGGGTCCGGCTCTCAGCCGAGCCGCTCGTCTCCGAGCCCTTGCACGTGGTGGTCAGGTGCTGGTATCCGAATCTGCTGCCTCGTTGATCAAGGATTCCTTGGAGCCGCGCGCAGAGCTTCGAGACGTCGGCTCTTACCGGTTGCGAGACCTGGCACGAGCGGAAACGGTCTTTGAGTTACGAGACGAGCAGACTCCCGAGTTCCCCTTGCCGAGGTCGTTGGAACACTCTTCTACCAACATCCCGGCGGCCCTAACCGCGTTCGTTCCTCGACCAGTTGAGACGCAGCGACTCAAAACTTTGATCGCTGATTCTCGAATGGTAACTGTCGCCGGGGCCGGGGGCTCTGGCAAGACCAGACTGGCCCTGCATACGATCGCCGAACTGCTTGATGACTACGAGCACGGCATCTGGGTCGTCGACCTTGCAGCCGTTGCCGACAGAGATCTGGTTGTTCAGACAGCTGCCCAGACACTCGGCCTGATGCAGGCGAGCGACGAGACAAGCACCGAAGACTCCCGGAACGCCCACCAGCGTCTGACCGATCACCTGAAGGAGCGATCGGCGCTCCTCATGCTCGACAACTGTGAACACCTCATCGAACCCGCAGCCGCGTTGGTCA
>Ga0183260_10002088_pt1 | contig 16591 bp, 7 predicted proteins | sample AntDrymUQ4972206_2_FD_129768 | JGI IMG/M metagenome (GOLD analysis project Ga0183260, IMG submission 129768) | Polar desert sand microbial communities from Dry Valleys, Antarctica - metaG UQ497 (22.06) (version 2) (version 2) | ecosystem: Environmental > Terrestrial > Soil > Desert | place...
AAGCGACAAGAAGGATGCGGGCGGCAACGTCATTGGCTGGTATCACCATTCGCAGAACAGCGTCGCAATTGATCCGGTGTTGGGGCGCATCGCATTCCCGCTGAATCAACTCCCGCCGCAGAGTGTGCGTGTGAATTACCATCATGGCTTCAGCGCCGAGATGGGCGGCGGCGAGTACGGGCGCGGCGCGACGTTCAGCGATTTGGAAACCGTCTTTCGCGTGGCGAAGGACGAGCCTTCCATCACGCCGTTCAAAACAATTCAGGAGGCTCTTGACGAACTCGCCGCGCGCATGGCCGCCGATTCGGAGCTTGAGGGCGGCGTGGTCGAGATCATTGACAGCGACTATTACGCCGAGCCTCTGAACATCAATGTGCCTACGGGAAAAAGAATCGAGTTGCGCGCCGCCGACGAGCGCCGACCTGTTTTGTTGATTCCAGACGGCGGCGCGAACTTGAGCGGCGGTGAAAACGGCGAACTGACGATCAACGGTTTGCTCGTCGCCAGCGGCGCGCTTCATGTCTCCGCGACAACGGAGAACAGATTGCGCGTGCTGCGCCTCAGCCACACGACGCTCGTGCCCGGCCTGAGTCCTGAGTTTCAGACTGAAGGCATCCTCGCGCGTGACGCCGCGCCGAAGATTGTCGTCTCCGCGCCGAACGTCAACATCAAGATTGACCATTCCATCGTTGGCGCGCTCCGTGTCGCCGACACTTCTCGCGCGAGAATCACGAACAGCATCGTTGACGCCGGCGCGGAGACGAACGTCGCTTACGCCGCGCTCGACGACGCGAGCGGCGGTGGCACGCTCAACGATGCCTTCGCAGGCGGCGCGCTCGAAACGGAGAACACGACCATCATCGGCAGGATGCATGCGATAAAAATCGAGCTGGCCTCGAACACAATTTTCCTCGCAAGCTTCAAAGCGGGCGAATCATGGCCCGTGTCTGTTGGGGCGAAGAATGCGCCCGTCGTCGCCGACCGTGTGCAGGAAGGCTGCGTGCGCTTCTCTTACGTCCCGCCCGGCTCGCAGGTGCCGCGATTATTTCGTTGTCAGCCTCAGGACGTCGAAAACGTGGCGCGCGTGCGCCCCGTTTTCAACTCGGTGCGCTACGGCGACGCGGACTATAGCCAACTGAGTACGCATTGCGCCATCGAGATTAAAGAGGGCGCGGACGACGGGGCGGAGATGGGCGCGTTCCACGATCTGTATCAACCACAGCGCGTCGCCAATTTGCGCGCGCGGCTCGATGAATACCTACGCTTCGGCCTTGAGGCGGGAATCTTTTTCGCAAGCTGAATTAACCAGAGGGGAAAAGGGGAATGGGGAGTGCTTTACGAAGCACACTCTTTGTCATTTTTAATTCCTTCTTGAGTTCGTGTTATTCGCATCATTCGTGGCTAACGTGCGGAGGATTTAGTGATGGGCGACTTCAGCCGGAACACACACGACCCGAAAAAACATTACAGCGGCGTGCTGATGCAGCAGGGGCGCGTCCAACTCGACGCCGACTGGAACGAGCAAGTGTCGCTTCAGCTGTATCGCACCGAACGGGAGGCGCGCGATGTCATCGGACTCTCCGGCGTGCCGAAGAAAACGAACGGCTTCCTGATCGGTCTCACGCCGAATAAGCTCGATTTGACGATTGCGCCCGGACGCATCTACGTGGACGGGTTGCTTTGCGAATCGGAAGCGACGCCCGTCTCCGTCACTTTCGTGCAGAACGCCGCGAACAGAGTGACCATCGAAAGTTTATTCGCGGACGGCGCACCGCTCAGGGCGGGGCAGTGGGTCGAAATTTCTGCGGCTAATAAACCGGACAAAAAACTACTTAAGATCACGGCAATTGACGCCACGCAGCGCACGCTGACTTTTGACAGCAGCGTCGTCGAATTTCAGAACGCGGGACAGGCGCGGGTGCGGCGCATCGCAACTTTCCTGACGCAACCTGATTATCCGGGCGCGGCATTTCCGACACCGCTCACCAGTCCTCTATCGAGTCCGCCCGCCAGCCCTCTAAGCAGTCCGCCCAAATCAGTTTTTGCTGACGGGCTGTATCTAATCTTTTTAGACGCATGGAAGCGCGAGATCACGGCGCTCGACGACGCTCACATCCGTGAGGTGGCGCTCGGCGGGCCTGATACCGCGACGCGATTGAAGAACGTGTGGCAGGTGAGGGTGATTCCCGTCGCCAATCCGGTTACAGGCGCGGCAACGTGCGACACCGGATTCAAAGAGTGGGACGACCTCGTAGCACCGAGCAGCGGACGGATGAACGCGCGCGCGAAGCCGCCCGCCGATGAAAAAGACCTGTGCCTATTGCCACCGACCGCCGGCTTCACACGCCTTGAGAATCAACTGTATCGCGTCGAGGTACACAAGGGCGGGAATCGTCAGACGGCGCGCTTCAAGTGGTCGCGTGATAATGCGGTCGTGAGAACGAGCATCGCGAACGTCAACGGCCAGATCGTCACCGTCGCCGACATCGGCAGGGACGAAGTGATGAGTTTTGCGGGCGGTCAATGGGTCGAAATCACCGACGAGGAATCAATTCTCAAAAGCGTGCCGAGGCAGTTGGTACAAATTGAAAGCATTGATCCGGCGACAGGGGAAGTCACGCTGAAGAGTTCGGCGGGGTCGCTCGCCGGAAGAGCTAATCTCCAACTCGTGCGGTGGGAGCAGACGGGCGCGGCGGCGGGGGCCGACGGCGTCCTGATGACGAATCCGGCAAACGACAATTGGGTTGACCTCGAAAGCGGCGTGCAGGTGCAATTCGCCGAGGGGACATATCGAGCGGGCGATTACTGGCTGATTCCGGCGCGCACCGCGACGGGCGAGATCGAGTGGCCGCCCTTCGCCGTCCCGAATGTTGATCCGATTCCGCAACAGCACGTCGGCGTCCGCCACCACTTCGCGCGCCTCGCGCTCGTCGAAGCTAAAGGCGGAGTCATAAAGTTAGCTGACTGCCGCCAAGAGTTTCCGTCGCTCACAGGTATTTGCGCGGAAGACATCTGTGTTGACAACGACGTGTGCAGATTGCCGAACGTCAACAATTTGCAAGACATGATTGACCGCCTGTGCCGGGCGCGCGATCTGCGGTTTCACAACAAGCACCTGCACGGCTGGGGAATCGTGTGCGGCTTGCAGGTCGAGTGCGGGCCGGACGCGGCGGGCACAAGTCGTCGCCACGTCACAGTGCGATCCGGCTACGCGCTCGACTGTGAAGGCAACGACATCATCCTCGACCGCGCCGAAACTCTCGACCTCGTGCGGATGATCGAAGAGGCGAATATAATCTCGACCTCCTCGCCGCCCGCGTCCCCGCTCACGTCTCCGCCCGGCGGATTTCGTGACGGCGAAGTGTGCCTCATTCTCGAAACCGACGAGCGACAAAAGCGCCGCTACCGCGTCGAAAAATTTCAACCGCCGAAGAATGTTTTGAAGTCAATCTTCGAGGGGACGCTCTTGATGGATTTTTATCAGGAGTGCGTCCAGAGTCTCGTTGATTTCTACCGCGAGGAATTTCAGCCGAAGCCGGAAGACGAAAAAGAATTGGTCGGCCCGGCGCGCAAACGCGCGAGCACCTTCGCCAATTTGTTTGTGCAGTATGCGAATCCCGTCAACGGCAGCTACGTCTTTCTTTCGGGAGAAAAAGGCCAGGAAGAAAAGAACCTTGAAGACACCATCCTGCGCAACTCCTACAACAAACTGCGCGAGCGTCTGCAGAGCCACACGTTCTGCGCGATGTTTGAAGGCGCGCGCCCCTTTCCCGACTATCCGTTTTCAAAGACCGGAATCACGACCATCTTCGGGAGAGGCCAACACACGCGCCTGCGTATTCACCCGAACAGCCGCATCGCGTACACCCTCGGCGGCTCGACGAACAAGATCGGCGTCTACGACCTGACGAAAGACGAAATGGTGGCCGAGTTGGAATTTCCCGGCGGCACGAGCGCGCTCGTCGAAGACGTGGCCGTGTCGCAGGACGGAAGACGATTGTTCGCCATCGCCACGTTGAAGGGTAAAGACACGATGTTCGCCGTCGCCGACATTAGCGGGTTGAACCACACGTTCCGCAAGCCGGTCGTCGTGTGCGACGTACTGCTCACCACCATCGGCACGAGCCGCGCCAATGCCGAAAGAGTTTTTGCCATCGGCAAGGGCAAAGGCCTCTACGAGATCAACCCGGAGAACGTGGAGACCAAACCGACGCCGCGCAACGCCTTCAACGCCGTCGGCCACATTGTTTTTTCGGAGCAACAGGACATCGCGTTCGCCACCGCGTCATCGGCGACGAGCGCGACCGAAGTTTACGACCGCGTGCTGCGCCTCAATCTCAGGGGCACGACCGATCCGAATCCGAGTGTCACCGTGCTCACCGCAGGAAATCAGCCGGCGGCGGGGCGCGACGACATCGCGCTCGTCGAGGGCGGACAGGCGCAAAAGCTGTACGTCGTCGTTGACGAGGCGACCGGACAGGCGACGAAGCGCGTCATTGTCTTCACGACCAACGCCGCGACCGGCGCGGTCACAACTAACGTGACGGACTTGGGGGAGAACACAGGCATAAGGCTCGGTCACAACTCGGTGACGAATCACATGATAGTCGCTTACGAGGACAGCTACCGCGTTGCGCTGCTTGAGCCGACGAAGGATGCCCTCGTGCCGAGGTTTCATCAGCCGGTGCAAATCTCGCCGCTCGGAATCGTGGCCGCGCGCAGCAAGGATCGAGTCTACGTTCTTAATTCCGTGAGTAACACGATCACGGCGATTCCGGCTGACAAATTCGCGCCCGGCAAGGAGCTTGATCTGAAGGCGCTCGTCGAGTATCGCGCGGGGGTGATTGAAGCGTTCACCGATCTCGGCGGCGCGCTGCTGCAATACCTGAAGGACTGTTTCTGCGATCACCTGCTCGTCAATTGTCCGACGTGCGACGAAAATGACAAATTGTATTTAGCGTGTGTCGAAATTAAAGCGGGGCAGGTCTTCAAAGTCTGTAACTTCTCGCTGCGTAAATACGTCAAGAGCTTCCCGACGGTTGAATACTGGCTATCGGCGGTGCCGATCATCCCGCTCGTGAGTAAAGCGGTCGAGATGTTTTGCTGCGCGGTGCTTCCGAACTTCTTCGGCGGATTCAAAGCGAAAAGGCCGCCGGTCACGGAGAACGGCGCGGAGTTTTCTCAGAACAGGGTGAAGGGCGAGCAGATTCGCGGCGGCGTCAAGTTTACGAGGGAGACAGATTTTCGCGGCACGATTAACAACACAGTCGGGCGCGTGAGCTTCGGTCGGCAGATCGTCAAAGACTCGGTAACGGACAGGGTCACGCCGAAAACTGAAGGGACGGTGATCGTGAACCGGAGCGACGTGGTCGGGCTGCGCGTGGAAGAAGCGCGCCAGCAACTCGAGGCTAATAACATTACTGTCGAACGAGTCGAAAAGTATGAGCCGTCGAAAGGCGTGCGTAATTTGGGGCGGTTCGTCTCCGCGCCGGCGACGTTGAGGGCGGGAAGCCGCGTCACGCTGATCGAGAAGGACGGAGTCGTGCGGCTGCTCGACGAAACGCCGGGTTTCGCCGGAGAACTGCGCTCCGAGATCGAAGACAACCGGCGCTTGATTACGGAGAATATGGGAACAGGCGGCCAGAACGTTGAACTACAGAAAGAGGTGGTGAGCCTGAGAACTGCATTACAGCAGATGCAAAAAAGCCACGAAGAAGCGTTGGCCGTGCGCGATAAAGAGATTGACGATTTGAAGGTGAGAACCAAAGATTTTCAGGCCAACGTCGAAGCCGTGCGCGACCTGCAAGTGAAAATGGAGAGGCTCTCGCCGGTCATCCGCCGAACGACGACCGAAGCGGAGAAGGAAGAGAAGCCGAAACGCAAGCGGAGAACATCGAAGAAAAGCGACACGACGTAAAACATGGGGGAAAAGGGTAAATGGGGAAATGGAATAAAACCCGCGAGGTGAAAAGGTGGCGGTCATTTGTTTCACCCTTTCTCCTTTAACCTTTCCCCCTTTTTCCCTAACGAAGTTTATGTATCTTGAATCCTTGACGCCGCTCAGCTCACAGGTCGGGTATGGCACGCTCGGCCTGCGTGGGGCGTTGGGGTATGAGGGCAAGAAAGTTGTGGTGCGCGGGCGGACTTATTCGCACGCGATGAGTACCCACCCGCCGGCGCGTCTGCTATTCGACCTCGGCAGGCGCTTCGCCGGGTTGCGCTGCCAAGTGGCGCTCAATGACGACGCGCCCGCCAATGTCTCGCACGCCGACTTTACGATACTCGCCGACGGGCGGGCGGTGGCGACGGCTCCTTACGTCGCGGCGGGTGAAAAGCCTCGCACACTCACCGCCGACGTTTCGGGCGCGCGGCAACTTGAATTGGTCGTCAGCACCAATTGTTGGGAGTTCTGCCATGCTGTCTGGCTCGACCCGCAGCTTTGTGAAACGGCAATGCCTGACGTGGACGCCGGAGAGAAACTGCTCGATTGTTTGCAGCGCGTCGAGATTGAGTTGCCGCGCAACTTGCCGCGCGCCCGGCGCGCGATAGTGACCACCGTCTCACCCGGATTTGAAGAGTTGCTCGACGATATGCTCGGCTCGCTCGTCGCAAACGGCGATTGTCAGGATGCGCTGCCCGTCATCTTCGGCGTCGAGGGGGGCGAAGAGTGCCGGAGGATTGCCGCCAAATACGACGCGGTTTTCATCCCTTGCACGAAGCGCGCGCACATCAACTCGACTGTTAAATCCGTGCTCTATACGGCGGCGCGCGTGATTGACGCCGAAGAGTTCGTTTGTCTTGACGCCGATATGCTGGTGCTCGGAAGTTTGCGGCCCGTCTTCGCCGCGCTTGACGCCTGCCCGCCCGGAACCATTCTCGCCTGCCGTGAGGCCAACAATTTTGCCTTCAACAATCTCGACCACGCTTTGTGTAGTGTCTACGGCGGGCAAAGCGGCGACTTCGCGCGTCTGCTCGGCGCGGTGAACGGCGAGGGTGCTTATCCTCTCGCCGTCAACGACGGGATTTTCGCGGGCAGCCGCCACGCCCTGCTCGCGCTCGACGGCCTTATTCGTGAATGGCCGCACGCGCCCGCGTGGGTGGATGAGCGGCGCGACATTTGGTGGCGCAATCAATTCGTCTTCAATCTGGCGCTCGCGCGCCTGCACTGCGGCGTCGAGCTTGATCCGACTTACAACGTGCAACTCAACTCGCAGGATGTCGAGATGAGTTTAGCGGGCGGGCGCATCGGGGCGTCGTGGCGCGGGCGGCGGGCGCGCGTGCTGCACTTCAACGGATTGGGACGGCACAAATACATCGAGTCGCGCGGAGTGTTCGCCAATACAAGAGAACCGCTCACAGGGCGCGGTGACGGTGATTCTTATGCGGCGTTCTTAGAGGCTCTACGCGCGTGGGCCGGACGCTTCGGCCTCGACGCGCTGGCGTGGTCGTTCTACGGCACCGCCGACGCCCTTTCAGCGCGGGTGCGCGATCCTTCGACGCTACCGCTTTTCGCCTTGCTTCATTATCTGATCCGCGCGAACGGGTGCGTGAAGGTATTGGAGACGGGGACGGCGCGCGGTGTCTCCGCCGCGTGTCTCGCCTCGGCAATCGCGCATTGCCCCGCCGGTCGTGTCGTGACGTTCGACCCCGTTGACCGCCCGGAGCGCGCGGAGTTGTGGGACGCTTTGCCGCGAGAGATGAAAGCGTGCCTCGACTTCCGTCAGGTCGGCTCACTCGAAGGCATGAATGCGTGTCTCGAAAAGGGCGAAAGCTTCGACGCCGCGCTGCTCGATTCGCTGCACACTGAAGAACACGTCTGGGCAGAGTTCCAACTCGCCGCAGAGCTAGTCTGCCCCGGCGGACTAATTTTGATTCACGACGTGACGACGCTTCATAGTACCGTCGAAGGAGCACTGGGGCGGATTGAGAGAGCGGGCTACGGCGTCGTGCGCTTGTGGACGGCAGAGCGGGGCATCGCCGAAGACGACCATCTCGGACTTGCGGTCATCGAAAACCGGCAAAGAGAATCATCATCCGGGAGCGCGGGGCACCCTACAGCCCGCATGAGCGCGTCAGCGCGAACAGAGGTCGTGCGAGAAAAACAAGCTTGAATGAAAGCGTCACCCTTTGAGCCTGCTGGCGCGAGGCCCAGCGGGCAAGGATGCCCGCGCCCCCGGGAAGTAAGGAATTTCGGATGAAGCGTGTGTGCATCGGGATTCATCTTCACACCGAACCCGAACAATTGCGGGCGACGCTCACGAGCATCGGCGCGAATACATCGGAACAGGTGGAATTACTGCTACTCCCCGACGGCCCCGACACCGGAATGCAAGCGGGGCTGGCGGAGTTAAATCATTTAACTCAGTCAGTCACCGCCGAACCGCTCGGCGCTCCGGCATGCTTTAACCGGCTAGTGACGTTAAGCGACGCCGAGATTCTCGTGCTGCTTGAAAGCGGCGCGAAAGTCACGCCCCGTTGGCTCGATTATTTGCTCGGCGCGCTTGAGACCGACCCGCGAAACGGCTTGGCCGGCCCATCAACCAACTATTCATGGAACGAGCAATGTGTTTACCCGCACACGGGTGACACGCCCGAAGAGATTGCCCACATCGCCAGCGACGCCGCAACGCGTTTCGGCACTGGGCCGCCAATTGCGGTAGAGACTTTGTATAGCCTCGCGGACTTTTGTTACGTCGTGCGGCGCGAAGTAATTGAGAGGATCGGCGCGGCGGACGAGCGTTACGGCCTCGGCCCGTGCTGGGAGATGGACTACAACATTCGCGCCGCGCGCGCCGGATTTCGCGGCATGTGGGCGCGGGCGGCTTACGTCCACCGCGCCCCGTTCACCGCGCGCCGCCGTCTTGAAGAAGCGCGGCGGTTCGGGGCGAGCAAGCATCTTTATCAGGATAAGTTTTGCGGCGCGCGTCTGCGCGGAGAAAAAGCGAATTACCGTGAGCACTGTCGCGGCGACGCCTGCCCGAATTTCGCCCCCGCCGGATTGATTGAAATCAAACGACCTCTCACCCAATCAGTTTCGGCCACGCCCACCGCGAGGGGAGACATTGCGGTTCACGCGATGACAACAGAGAACACGAGCCGAGGCGAATCACACGTCGCCGCGCGAGGTGTCGAGACACAATTCGCTGTCCAACCCTGTGAGACTCTCGTTGTTCAACTCAAAGATTCTTCTGCGCCACTCGTGTCGTGCATTATGCCGACGCATGATCGCCGCCGTTTTATCCCGCAGGCGATTCGTTGTTTTCTGCGGCAGGACTATCCGAACCTTGAACTTCTGATCGTTGACGACGGTGTTGAATCAATCGCCGCGTCTATTCCTGAAGACGCACGCGTGCGCCGCGTGCGGCTTGAGCAAAAAATGTCTGTCGGTGCGAAGCGCAACCTCGCGTGCGAAGAGGCGCGCGGCGAGTTTATCGTTCACTGGGACGACGACGATTGGTATCCGTCGTGGCGCGTTAGCGCGCAGATGCGCGCCCTCGCCGAGCAACCGGCGGACGTGTGCGGCAGCAGCCGCCTCTTCTTTTACGAGGCCGCGACGGAGCGCGCGTGGGAGTATCGCTACACCGCGCCCGGCGCGCGGTGGGTGGCGGGCAGCACGCTCGCTTACCGCAAGAGCTTCTGGCAAAGAAATCATTTTCCCGATGTGCAGGTCGGCGAAGACTCGTTGTTTGTGTGGAATGGTGCGAACGCTGAAATCTACGACCTCGCTGATTCAAAGCTGTGCGTCGCCGGCGTGCATCCGGGCAACACCAGCCCGAAAGAGACGGGCGGGGTTTTTTGGAGTTCGATTGAGAGCACGGAAGTTCACGCGCTGCTCGGCGACGATTTACACCTGTACCGCGCGCCGCATCTACCGAAAAACGCCCGCGAGTGGCCGCTCGTGTCGTGCATCATGCCGACCCGTGACCGGCGCGCATTTCTCCCGCTCGCGTTGGAAAACTTTCTCGCACAGGACTATTCAAATAAAGAATTGATCGTTGTTGACGACGGCGAAGATGCGGTGGCTGATGTCGTCGCCAATATTCCCGGCGTGTACTACACGCGCCTGCCTGAGAGCGCGTCCATCGGCGCGAAGCGCAACCTCGCCTGCGAGATGGCGCAGGGAACTATTATCGCCCACTGGGACGACGATGATTGGTATGCGCCCGACCGTCTGCGCTATCAGGTGAGGCCGCTCGTGGCGGGTGAGGCCGAATTGACCGGTCTGGAAAACGCTTTCGTGCTGCAATTGCCGGAGGGGGAATTCTGGGCGACCGACGCGCAGCTTCATCGGCAGATGTTCACCGGCGACGTGCATGGCGGCACGCTCGTCTATCGCAAAGAAATTTTGGCCGAAGGCTTACGTTACCCTGATGTGAATTTGGCCGAAGATGCATGGCTGCTGCACTACGCCGTGGCGCGCGGTAGCCGTCTGCTGCGACTAACAAATCCCGGTCTCTTCGTCTACGTGAGGCACGGTAATAACGCTTGGCGAGAGTTCGCGCCCGGTAGCTTCCTCGACCCTTCGGGTTGGCGTCGCATCGCGCCCCCGCATACAATTTCTTCAGCGCAAATCGCCTCTCTGCGTGCCGCCGCCACATAGTTTTTATGTGAGCGCTCCCCTGCCTAACTCAAATGCCGCAGTGCCTCAACGATTTCCTGCACGACACGGAGTAATGCCGGAAGTAAGCATTCACCTGTCCCTCGTCTGACGGCCAAAACCAACGCATAAAAGCAACCTATTATCGCAGCGCCGAAACGCGCGTCATTGGCACGCACGTTGCAATTGCTATCGGCAGGAGGTTACGAAATGAAAAAATTGATGGTTGCATTGATGAGTCTAATGTTACTTGCTGCGACGGTCGTTCCGGCGACGGCGAAGAGTCGTCAGCGCAGATACGCGAGGGATAATCGCACCTCCTATTCAAGCAGGTACGACCAATCGGATCGCGTTTACAACGACGGCTATTACCGGAGAAATGATCGCTCGGTGTGGCAGAAGCACCGCGACAAGATTACGGTCGCAGCGGGCACGGGCGCGGGCGCGGTGATCGGCGGCTTGATCGGCGGCAAGAAGGGCGCAGTGATCGGCGCGATTACCGGCGGTGCAGGCTCGGCGGTCTATACCTACAAAGTTCGTAAAGACAGACGCCAGTACTAAAAATTTATCGGGCGAATCGCCCGGAACAGAATCGGTCGCTTCAACGGAAGATGCGACCGTATGTGAAGGCCCGGTCGCGAAGGGGAGAGCGCGACCGGGCCTTAACAATTTAGAGACCGACTGTATCAAGAGGGACGCGGGGACACGGGGACGGGGAGACCGAGGCGAGTAAACCTCTGATCGCCGCGTCTCCGTGTCACCCCCTCCCCGTGTCTCTTTTCAATTCATCCTTCCCGCACTCTCGCTCATAACTTGCTCGCCGTCGTTTTAGCGGAATGACGAACGCCGATTCCCGTCTCCGCCACCGCCTCGTTCCAAATCCTCTCGGCAAGCGCGCGAAAAACTTTCGCCTGCTCCCAGCGGTTCGACATCTCCTTGCCGTCTATCTCAAGAATCGAATAACCAGGCGGCCCCAACTCCACCCTAAAAACAAACAAATCGCCGGGCTTCGCGCTTCGCAGCCAGTTGACCATCGCGCGCTTCCAGAGTTGCGCGAAGTACTTGGCGTGCGCCGTGTCTCCGTCAGCGCCGATGTCAATCTGCACCTGTTCGCCGTTGCTCACCCGCCCGTCCAGCATCGAGGCGCGCTTCAGCAGAACGTCGAATGCCTGTTCAGCCTGCGGGGAAAGTTGGCCGCCGATCTCGCCCGCGACGAAATAGTGCGAAAGGTCGAGACAGAATCTGAGGTCGGGGATCGCCTCGGCGTAAGCAATCGTCCGGTGCAGGTCTTGAGTGACGCGCCCGCGATGCGTCTGCACCATCATTGCAAGATGGGCGCGCTTCGCCTCATCGACCATCGCCGACAGTAATTTCATCGCTTCGTTTTCCGGGGTGAAGTAATTGCCGACATGGACATCAACGTAAAGCGACTTTCTTCGCTTCGCGGTGGCGATGGCCGCCGGAAACTCGTCGAGGCTGTTGATAACGGTGTGATAGCCGGCACGCAAGCCGTACTTGTCGAACGCTTCGATTAACCCCTTCTCCTGCGGCGTGGCTTCCGGCGTGCCTTTGTCGAATTGGTCGGCGGCGTCAAACCCGGCCTCTTTGATGAGGCGCACCTTTTCTTCGAGCGGCCATTCTTTATCCTTCGACGGCAGACCGATCATTCCCCACATCGCCTGCACCAACATCAGACGCGGCGGCTCTTTCGATGCGTCATTGGCGTTGAGCGATTGCGCACCGACAGGCGGCGCGAGAGTGAGGCAAAGAAAAACGATGAGCAAAAGTCCGATAGGCATCAAGTCATTTCTCCCGTCGTTCATTATCAATTCTGAGGAGTGCTTGCGACGGCGGATCGCTTCGGAACGATGATTAATTTTATCGGCTCGGCGGAGTATTCCGAGCGAACCGGCGAATTGGTTTCGATTGTGCCGGTGACGTAGATCATTTGCTCGAGTGGCACGGCCTTCGCGTCGGCCTCGATTTTGAACGTGCGGCTCGTCTCGCTCTCGGTGATGAGAACGCCGTTGAGACCGACCTTGACGGTCGTGTTGCGCGGCAGGTTCCGCACGTTGACGGGGACGCGGCCTGTGAAGCCATCGGCGCGCTTGACAGCGACTGTCACCTCGGCGGTGCCGCCCGGCTCGATTCTCACTTCCTTCTGCGCGACGGAAACGAAAAGCTCAGGCGGAGCGGCGACGGAGATGATGCTGATGGGGTCATCCGTTTCGGCGACGCGGCGAACCTCCTTGCCGTTTATCGCGGCGCTTCCCGCGATTCGCAGCGGTGTCCCCGAAATCTGCACCGCGTGTACCAAGTCGGCGGGGCAGGAGATTGTCAAAACAGTCGTGAAGTGGCCGGGCAAAATCTTCCCGGTCGTCGCGGTCAAACCTTTCGGTAGATTTTCCAGTGCGACATTAATGGGGCCGTCGAAACCGTCAATGCGGTTGGCGGTGACAGAGACGGTGACGCTCCCGCCAAGTGGAACATTCGGACTGGCGGGATTCATTGACAGAGTGTAGTCGGGAGCGGCTTCGGCGAGCGTCAGGCGGTAAGCGAAGTTGTCGCCTCCGGCACCGCCGCGCACGTCCGTCAGTCGCACGAAGTATTCGCCATCGGCGGGCGCGGTGAAGTTGATGTAAGAATCTTTGCCGTACATCAAGCCGCCGTCGTCGTTGTTGTACGTTAAGGTAATCGGCGCGGTGCCGCCCGAAGGTATCGCCGCGTCAGGTTTATAAACCGCAACCTTGTAAACCGGAGTGTCCAGCGCGTGACCGATTGGCGTCGTGCCCTCGAACGCGCGCCGCTGTCCCATGAAGTTGTCCATGTTTGTTTCGGAGTCGGGGTCGGGCGGAAGCGAAACGACGCGCATCAACTCGCCACCGACGAGCAGATAGTCATCAACCGCGATGCCGGTGGTTGAAGCCAACCTGACGCCGGAGCCGGTCGAGTCGTGATCGCGCAAGGTCGTGTAAGTCTCAAGCAGCGGGCGGACGATGGCGCGCGGAATTTGTTTGCCTTTCGCGTCGAGAATCTCAATGTAGGAATCGAGCGCGGAGCCGAGACGTTGCGCGGCGACGCTGATAGAAATCTGCTGTCCACGCTTCGCCGTCCACTTGAAAACGTCTCGGTCGTGCGTGGCTGTCTTGCTCGGCGAGATGCGTCCGTTAATTGTTGCCGGAAGTGTGAGTGTCTGCGCGGTGCGAAAATCATCATTACCTTCCGCCTCAGTTGTTTCAGGATACGCGCCGACGCCGGCGCGGACGCGGTTCCACAATTCGCCTTTGCGAAGACGAACGGGGACATCAGCGCGCTCGCCCCACATAGCGGATTCGGGCGCTTTGAAACTCAACTTATCAAGGCCGTGAAGATTGTGGCCTTGAACGGAAACTTCCGCAGTCATTCCTTTCTGCGCGCCGAGTGGAAAGATGCTGGTGACAAGGGCAAGCTCGCCGATGTTGAGAAGATAAAAGCTGCCTTTCTTCACGCCGGTCAGAGCTTCGGAGACGCGGATGAAGTATTTGCCGGAGTCGGCGAACTTGTGTGCCAACAAAGAATCAGTGCGGTTATTGAAATCTTCGTTGGTCGCAATCACGCGGCCAGCGGCATCGAGCAGTTCGAGTGTTGAGTCGAGCGGCGATTGCACTGTCGAGGCGACGACCTCAAAGACAAGCTCTTGTCCGGCGGCGGCTTCAAAGGCGTATACGTCCGCGTCGCCCACCGCGCCAATCATGCCGGCGGCGGTCATCGGCAATGTGAGTTGCTGCGCTTCGGCGAGAATGTTATTCGGCTCACTCTCTTTCGCCTGCGGCAAATAGCCGACGGCGATGGCGCGGGATGTTGAAGCGCCGAGCGTTGTGCCCAGGCGGAATGTTTGACGACCCGGCGGCACGTCTTCGGCAACCTTGACCTCGACGGTGACGGAGAATTTGTGCGCGAGGTCTTTGATGACCGTACCCGTAAAGCCTTTCGGAATCTCCCTCACTTCAGTGCCGAGGTCTTTAACCTCAACGACTTTTCCGGTCAGTCCCGAATGGCTGAAATACACGCGGTCGGCCCCGCCGAGGTTGATGCCGGTGATAGTCAAGGCGGCGGTCTTCCCGCGCTCGACGCTGACGGGCGAGACGGAGTTGATTGAAGGAGCGGCGGTTTGCGCCAGCGCGACGTGATGCGCCGTCAGGGTGATGACAAACGCGAGCGTGAGTTTGATGAAAGGTCGTGAATTACTCCCGACTTCGTTCCTCATTATCATTCTCCTACAACAATCCACACGAGATTATTCCGCAGCGATGAACAAGCAACGTCTTCTCTGTGATTCTCCGTGTCCTCTGTGTTGAAGAGGCTGTACTTAACACACAGCACACAGAGAAATCACAGAGGTCACAGAGACTTAATCTTTACACCTTTGCTTTTTACTCCCGACTGCTTCCGAGAGGCGCGCGCGGGGACTAGAACGGGCTTGCCGGTCTCAACGTCATAGACTCTCACCGACCCGTCGAAACTTCCGACGGCGAGAGTTCGCCCTTTGGGGCTAAAGGCAATTGCCTCCGCCCAGCGAGGTTGCTTCTCAAACGCCTTGATTAGTTGACCGTTTTCGACATCCCAGAGTTTCACCGAGCGGTCGGCGGAAGCCGAAGCGAGCATTGACCCGTCGGGTGAGTAAGCGATTTGCACAATCTCGTCATCGTGCGCGATGAACGAATTTTTCAACGTGCCGCCGCTCGCGGTGATGTCCCACGTGCGAATGCTCTTGTCGGCTCCGGCGGCGGAGATTTGTTTTCCCGAAGGATGAAAGGCGAGCGTGTAGACGACATCCGTCGAATCACTTAAGGTGTAGAGCCTCTCGCCAGTGGCGATGTTCCAGAATTTCACCGAGCGGTCGGCGGAACCCGAAGCGAGATGCTTTCCGTCGGGACTGAAGGCGACCGGATAGACCGCATCAATATGATCTTTGAGAGTCTTCGTTTCGACGCCGCGCTGAACGTCCCAGATTTTAACGAAGCGGTCATAGCTCGAAGAGGCGAGCAGTTTTCCGTCAGGGCTGAAGGCTACCGAGTAGACGTAATCTTTATGGCCTTGCAGTGTGTGGCGCACATTTCCGGTCGCGGCGTCCCAGATGATGATTTCGCCCTGACGCGCCGGAAGCCCGCCGCCCGCCGCCAAAAGTTTTCCGTCGGGACTGTAGGCCACTGCGCGCGCCGCGCTGTTCATTCCTGTCAGAGACTTTATTACTCGCGTGTCAACATTGCCGAGAATACGAACCTCTTTGAATCCGGTCGCCGCAATCGCCCCGCCGTCAGGTCGGAACGCGAGCGACGTGACCGGCGAAGTGACGGCGGTCAGCGGTTTAATGTCGGGTATCACCGTTGCGGCAGTTGTCACGGTAGCCGCGACGGATGTCGCGTTCATCGCTCCCTGCTTTGGCGGAAGCGCCCCGGCGTCAATCCAGTCTTTAATTGCTTTAATCTCGGCGGGCTTGAGCTTTCCGCCCGGCGGCATGGTGGGTGTGACGCTGCCTTCGATCATTCCCACAAGTCGGCTCTTCGCGCCGTCGCCCGAAACCACCTCGTGCCCTTTCGCGCCGCCCTTCGTCAATTCATCGTAGCTCTCAAGACTCAGGCCACCCATCCGGTCGGTCTTGTTGTGACAGACGGTGCAGTTGGCGTTGAAAATCGGTTGGATATCTCGCGCGTAATCAACGTCAGGGCTGGCGGTCGCGCCGGTGTGAGATGATGAAAGAATCTGCACGACGATCACCAAAAAAAATCCAACGCAGCAGACGCGGGCAAGTGTTGCTGGCGAAAATCTTGGAGAAGCTAAATGGCTTTGCATCAGTTTTTCGGTGGAAGCGAAAGCTTGATTGCTTCTCTGTGTTCTCTGTGCCTCTGTGGTGAAGTATAAATTCTTTAATACAGAGGCACAGAAGTCACACGGAGGACACGGAGAAGACAATACTCACGTCGAGCTAGTGCCTTGTAAGGTTAGTGATTTGAT
>Ga0183260_10002089_pt1 | contig 16584 bp, 16 predicted proteins | sample AntDrymUQ4972206_2_FD_129768 | JGI IMG/M metagenome (GOLD analysis project Ga0183260, IMG submission 129768) | Polar desert sand microbial communities from Dry Valleys, Antarctica - metaG UQ497 (22.06) (version 2) (version 2) | ecosystem: Environmental > Terrestrial > Soil > Desert | place...
CCGGTGTGCAGCGAGACCTCCTCGATCCCGGCCTCCCGCAGGGCGACTGAGAGCGGCGCCGCCTTGATGAACTGCGGCCGGTTGCCGACGACGGAGAGAACCTTCATCCGAGGAGCCTAGACACGAGCCGCTTCGGTGTCCGGCGTTTCTCGTCTAGGCTGCCGTTCCAATGAAGCGGTCGTTCGCCCTCTCGGCCCTGACCGGCCTCGCGTTCCTCGTGCCCACGGCGCACGCGGTCACGTCTGCCGAAGCTCGCGTGCTCTTCACCCAGCGGTGCACGTTCGAGCTGCCGTCCGGCAGCGGCGTTCGGCTGACCACGGCCTTCACGCTCAGAAGCGTGGGTGAGCTTCCCGCGCTGGTCAAGGTGACGCCGGGCTGGAGGGTCGCGCACCTCAACCCGAAGGCCCCAGCGTCCCGCACGCTCCGCCTGAGGGCGGGCCAGACGGTCAAGTTCTCCGTCACCCACAAGGTTCCTCACGCGCCCGCCCTCCGGGCGGCTCTGAAGCCGCCCGCCCGGATCCGCTGCGCCTCGGTCTTCGTGGTCTCGGCCCTGCGGAGCTGATCTCGCAGCGTCGTCGTTGACCGCACGCCGAGCCTGACTGGGCCTCGTGGATGCCGATCGGCGCCACGAAAAGTGAGGCAAGTCTCTTGGGCGCATGGGTGGGCGGGCGCTTCGTCCTCTCCATTCGGCGGACGTTGTACCGGCATCTAATGCACCAGTCGCCCGATGTGGTCGACCGGCGCCGGCTGGGGGACACGCTGGCGCGCTTGTCAGGTGATGTGCAGGCGATCGAGGGCTTTGTACTCGGAGCTGCGGGCGAGGCGATCTCGGCGCTGGTTGCGCGGGCAGACCCTTTCCCACCTGATCGAGACCTCCGGCCCCCTTGTCCCCGCGGAGGCGGCAGTTCTCGGGCTGCAGTTACTCTCCGCGGTTGGGTATCTGCACGAAGGGGCTACCTTCATCTCGATCTCAAGCCCTCGAACATCATCGCCGATGGGGGACGCGCGATCATCATCGACCTGAGCATCACCCGCCGGCCGGGCCGAGCCCCCGCCGGAATCGGTACCTGGTGCTACCTGGCACCGGAGCAGGCGCGAGGAGGACATATCTGCGACGCGGCCGACGTGTGGGGGGTCGGCGCAGTCCTGTTCGAGGCATTGACCAGCAAGCCGCCGTTCGATGACAGCCGCGTCACGTCCGATCTCAGCCTCGATGCAGCCGAGCCGGAGCTCTACCCGCCCCTTACGGGTCGGGCGGCCCGCCTCAGCGGTCGCGTCCGCGCTCGACCTTCACTGTCCCCTTGACTCGGGTCCCGTTCAAGATGCAGGTCGCCGACGCCGGAACACGTAGGTTGTCGACCGTTACGCGACCCAAGGTTCCGCGGCATGTGCGCTCCTCCGCCTGTGCCGGCGCAGCGAACGCGGCGGCGACGCTTGCGAGAAGCGCAGCGATAACGCACAGCCTCAATTTCGTGTTCATATCAACTCTTATCCGTTGACACCGCGAATGGCTTCGCGTAATCACATGGTCGGAGGCGGCGATGAGCAGCCTCTAAGAAGGAGATGAGAATCCTCTTACGACCGCGATGCCAAATCCGCTCTCCTCCTTGACGAGAGACCTACGGGTAGGCGGTCGCGACGGGCACATCGGGTGAGGGCGGGCCGGAGCTACCGTCGGGAAGCCGGGCGGCGACGCCTCGACTGGTCAACGACGGGGGCGCGTCACGCGAAAAGATGAGAAGACTCTCATTCCCCGCTCATGTAGTTCTTCGCTGGGTTGGAAATGATGAACGGGATGAAGCGGTCGGCTCTCGTCGCATCGGTTGGCCTGGGTCTCGCGGTGGTCGTGGCTGCGCAGGCGCTGAAGACCCCTGAGCGCGAGCCCGTCGCTCCGATCGAGCTCCCTCGCCCGGTCGCGCGCTCCGACGATGAGCGTGCGAAGGAACCGGCTGGGCGGACGACCACGCGCGATCGCAAGTCCAGCCGTCCCGCGGCGACCGGGCCAAGGCCCGGGCCACCGGCACGATCGCCTCACGCGCAGGGTCCGGCCGACAACGACGGAGCGGACGATCGCGATCCCGGGCCTGCGCAGCCGGCGCCTCCGCCACCGCCAGGCGCGAGTGACGACCCTGTCGATTCAGCACTCGACGACGACCTCGGTGATCTCGACGGCGGTGGTGACGACGGCGGTGATGACGATGACAGCGGTGACTGAGCGGCGGCATCCGGCTGCTCGGATCGGAGACGATGGCGCCATGCGTTCCCGACCCGCGTCCCAGGTTAGCGTGCAGTCGGACGCCGGCGACCCGCCGGCCGCGATGCCCGGTCGGACGAACCGCCGGGACCGACGGTCGCTTGTCTCAGGCACCCGCACGCGAATCCTCGCGGCATTCGCGATCTTGACTGCCATGTCGGCTGCGCTGTCGCTGTTCCTGATTCGCGAGGTGCTGTTCAATCGCCTGGATGAGGAGATAGAGCAGCAGTTGACACAGGAGGTTGCCGAGTTCCGTCGGCTGGTGCGCGGCAACGACCCGCGCACGGGTGAGCCGTTCGGTGCCGACGTGCGTCGCATCTTCGACGTCTACTTCTCGCGGAACGTGCCGGATGAGGGTGAGGTGATCATCTCGTCGATCGACCGTCGTCTCTATCGCTCGGTCCGTGCGGGTGAGGCCGAGTATCGGCCTGGGGAAGTGCTACGCGAGGTCGCGCTCAGACGCCCACTCGACGAGGCACACCGTGGTGCGGTGGCGACCTCGACGGGTTCGGCGCGTTATCTCAACGTCCCGGTCGAGATCGGCGATCGCGTCCTGGCGACCTTCACTGTGGCGAACTTCCCGGCCAATGAGCGTGATGAGATCGAGAGCGCGATCACGGTCGCCGCCGAGGTCTTCATGGCGGTGCTTCTGTTGTCGTTCGTTGTCGCCTGGGGAGCCGCGGGTCGCGTGCTTGCGCCTCTGCGGATGTTGCGCGACACGGCGCAGTCGATTACGGAGACCGACCTGACGCAGCGGATCTCGGTTCGCGGGCACGACGAGGTCGCGCAGCTCGGTCGTACGTTCAACGACATGCTCGACCGGCTCGAGACCGCCTTCATGGGGCAGCGACGTTTCGTCGACGACGCCGGCCATGAGCTAAAGACGCCGATCACGATCGTCCGCGGTCATCTCGAACTCCTCTCGGACGATCCCGAGGACAAGCGCGAGACGGTTGCGCTCGTGACGGACGAGCTCGACCGGATGAGCAGGATTGTCAACGATCTGCTGCTGCTTGCCAAGGCCGAGCAGCCGGACTTTCTCCGGCCGGAGCCCGTGGACGTCGAGTCTCTGACGCACGAGCTACACGACAAGCTCGCGGCGATCGCGCCGCGCGACTGGCGCGTCGAGAGCATCGGCAAGGGATCGATCCTCGCGGACCGGCAGCGGCTCACACAGGCTGTCGTCCAGCTCGCCGAGAACGCGACGAAGCAGACGGACGAGGGCCAAGTCGTTGCGCTCGGCACCTTCGTCTCCGACGGCGAGGCTCGGATCTGGGTTCGCGACACGGGCCTAGGAATTCCGAGCGAGGATCAGTCGCGCATCTTCGGCCGTTTCTCGCGCGGCGCGTCCGGCCGGCGCACGGAGGGCGCCGGCCTCGGCCTGTCGATCGTTGAGGCGATCGCGCGCGCACACGGTGGCCGGGTCGAACTCGCGAGCCGTCCCGGCCAGGGCGCGACGTTCACAGTGATTGTGCCTGCCCCGGCGGAGGTTGGCACATGAGCCGGATCCTGATCGTCGAGGATGAGGCGCGCATCGCGGCGTTTCTCGAGAAGGGACTCAAGGCGAACGGCTTCGCCACGCTGGTTTCGGCCGAGGGTCGCCAGGCGATGCGGCTCGTCGGCTCGGGCAGCTTCGATCTCGTCATCCTCGATCTAGGCCTACCGGATGTGGACGGGCTCGAGGTGCTGGAGGAGCTGCGCCGACGCGATCGACGCGTGCCGGTCATCATCCTCACCGCGCGGGACAGCCTGACCGACACCGTGACGGGCCTCGAAGGCGGTGCCGACGACTACATCGCCAAGCCGTTCCGCTTCGAAGAGTTGCTCGCACGCGTTCGGGTGCGTCTGCGTGGGGTGCATGCTCCGGAAGAAACCGTTCTCGCGGCTGGGAGCACTGCGTTGGACCTGCGCACACGCCAGGCGATCGTCAACGGCGAGCAGGTGGAGCTGACGGCGCGCGAGTTCGCGCTCGCCGAGATCTTCTTCCGCCACCAGGGGCAGGTGCTCTCCCGCGAGCAGCTGCTGAGCCACGTCTGGGGCTACGACTACGACCCCGGCTCGAACGTCGTCGACGTCTATGTGGGCTATCTGCGCAAGAAGCTCGGCAAGGACCGAATCGCGAGCGTGCGCGGCATGGGTTATCGCCTCGATCCCGACTCCGTCGCTCGCGCTCGCGGTGGCCGGGTGCTGGTAATCGAGGACGAGGCGCGTATCGCGCACCTCGTCGCGCGGGGGCTGAGGCAGGATGGGCTCGAGGTCGTGATCGCCGAGGACGGCGAGGTCGGCCTCTTCCTCTCGACGACCGAGAGCTTTGATTTGGTGCTGCTCGACATCGGCCTCCCCGGCGTCTCCGGGCTCGATGTGCTGAGCGATCTGGCCGAGCAGCAGCCCGACCTGCCCGTGGTCGTGCTCACGGCGCACGACGATGACAATGTGCGGCGGCGCTGCGCCGAAGCCGGGGCCGCCTTCGTCACGAAACCGCTGATTCTCGCCGAGTTGCGTGACGTCGTGAGCGAGCGCCTGGCCGGCCGTTAGGCGCAGCCGACGCAACCGGTCGGTTCCCCGCGGGCGAATCAGCAGAGCTGCTGCGCAGGAGACAGTCTCGCGCGGCGGCCGTCCGGCGCTCGGTGATCTCGACCTTCGCTGTCGTGATGGCCGCCTTTCGCTCGGTCGTCAGGCGGCGTGCCCGTTGGCGAGGCCGGTGCGGACGCACTCGGCCAGGTGGTCGAAGGCGAACGGCTTCGTGATGTAGCCGTTGATGGGCAGGTTGAGCTCGCGGATCTCGTCCTCAGCGTCGTTTCTCGCCGTCAGCACGATGATCGGCACGGGCGACCCGTCGCGACGGACACGCTGAAGAACCTCGATCCCGTCGAGGTCGGGAAGCCCGAGATCGAGGATCATGAGCGCGACGCCACCATGGGCGAGCCGGGCGAGGGCGGCTCCGCCTGTCGCGACGGTTTCGGCTTCGTAGCCACGCGCCTTGAGCCCCTTGCGCACGAAGGAGGCGATGTGGGTCTCGTCCTCGACGACGAGGATGGTCACGCCGGCACCCTGATCCAGAATGTCGCGCCCCGGCCTGGCTGACTGTCGACGCCGGCCGAGCCGCCGTGTGCCTCGGCGATCCCGCGCACGATCGCGAGCCCGAGGCCGCTACCCGCCGCGGCGGTGCGGCCACGGGCGAACGGCTCGAACACCCGCTGTCGCTCCTCGGCGCTCAAGTCGATGCCGCCGTCCCGGACGTCGAACCGCCAGGTGTCTTCCTCGCGCTCGAGGCCGAGCACGACCGGACCGGCCGCAGGCCCGTGCACCGCCGCGTTCTGGAGCAGGTTGAGGAGCGCCTGCGTCAGCCGCTGCGGATCGGCGCTAACCACCCGATCGCTCGTCGGTTTCCGCTCGACCTGGAGGCGTCCATTCAGCAGCACCTTTGCTGAGGACGTCACGTCGGCGAGAAAGCGGTCGACGTCGACGTTCTGTCGACGTACGAAGCCGGGATTCTCTGCGCGGGCGAGCGTCGTCATGTCCTCAACGAGTCGACTCATTCGGTCGAGCTCCGAGAGCAAGATCTCGCGGGTCTCCGCGACCTCGTCGCGGCTCGGCGTGGGCTCGAGCACCTCGACGTTGCCGCGGCAGATCGTGATCGGAGTGCGTAGCTCGTGCGACATTTCGCTGAGGAAGCGACGCTCACGGGCGAGTGCCCCCTCGACGCGGTCGAGCATCCGGTTGAGGATGCGTGCGAGAGCCCCGGTTGCTTCGTGGGGATCTTGCTCGGGGAGCCGGCGGTCGAGCTGGCGACCGCTGGCAATTTCCTCGGCGACCTGGGCCATGTTTGCCATCCGCTCGCGCTCGCGCATGCTCCAGAGCCAGCCGCGGTAGGCGACGAACGCGACCCCGAGCGGGGCGATCAGCAGGGGAAGCCCGAGTGGATCGACCTGCCAGACGACCGCCGCCAGCGTCCCGAGCGCGACGTTGCCTGCCCAGTTGAGCGCGCCGAGAGGAAGCGTTGGCACGATCACGGAGGCGAGTGAGATTCCCTGCACGAATGCGAGCACGAGCCCGATCGCGACCGTGTTGACGACGAAGAAGGCGCCCATCGCGATCGCGGCCGCAGCCCAGGTTCGCGGCTCGTCGAGCCCGCCTGCGTCGAGCAGCCCGTAGACCACGCTCGCGGCGGTTATGCCGACGACGAACTGACCCACGTTGAAGGCGATCTTCACCGGCGACCAGCCCTTGATCGACTCGCCCGCCAGCACTCCCGCCGCGACGGCGAGTGTCAGCACACCGGGTTCGACGAGTAGCAGCCCGGCGGTCCAGACCGCATCTGTGAGGTTGAAGTTGTGCGTCTCCGAGCCGCGCTGGAACGGCAGCTGGAACTGCTCGGACACGACGACCGCGAGCGCGAGGACAGCGAAGCCGATCGCCTGCTCCCCCTCCCAGGCGACAACCTCGGAGGCGCGCACGACGAGGGCCACGCCGCCCGCGGCCACGACGACGCCGATCAGGGTTCGTGCAGCGCCGGGGAGGCGTGGCGTCGCGTTCACCTCACTAGCCCCAGGTGCTCCAGGCCTGTGCCGACCAGGCCTGCGCCACCCAGGCGGCCGAGTCCCAGTCTCGGCCCGACCAGGCCTGGGCGTCCCAGACCATCCCACTCCAGGCCTGCGCCGACCACGCCTGCGCCTCCCAGACAAGCGACAAGGCGACGAGCGCGCTCCAGGGCGACAGCGCCCAAGTCGCCTCCGACCACGCCTGCGCCGACCACGCCTGCGCTTCCCAGGTGCGTCCGAGGACGTCCTGCTCACCGGCGATCTCTTGCGGCCGGCCGTCACCGTCGGGGTCTGCGAGGACGCGCGTCGAACCGCGGCTGCCATCGAGCGTGCCGAGGCCGCTCGAGCGCCCGAGCGTGCGACTCGCATCGTCGAGCCGGCCTGCGAGAACAGCATCGAGCGCGGCGTCGGCGTCGACGAGTCCTGCGCCGCCTCCGGGCGCACGTGCGAGTGGGCCGCCGGCCGTGCCGACGAGTGCCGCACGGGCCTCCTCCGGGGTCAAGAGCGGATCGGCCTCGAAGAGCAAGGCGGCGAGGCCGGAGACGATGGCGGCGGCCTGTGAGCTGCCGGTCCCTTTGAAGTAGTGCGCGTCGAGTCGAGCGGCGGGCCGCAGCCGGTCGGCGGTGCTGTCGGGTGCGCGCAGCGAGACGATGCTGATCCCGGGCGCAACGAGGTCGGGCTTGGCGATCCCGTCCGCGGTGCGCCCGCGGCTCGAGAACTCTGCCACACGGTCGTCGCCTGGGTCAGCAGTCCCTGCGAGATCCGCGGCGCCGACCGTGAGGGCGATCGGGTCGTCGCCCGGCTTGCGGACGGTGCCATCGTCTGGGCCGGCGTTGCCGGCCGACACAACGACGAGGATGCCGGCGTCCCACACCCGCTGGACGGCGTGGTTGAGCGGGTCGAGGAACGCACTCTGGCGCGCGTCTGTGCCGAAAGAGAGGTTGAGGACACGGACGTCGTACTCGTCCGCGTGTGCGGCGACCCACTGGAGCGCTGCGATCACGACCGACGTGTCGGTCGCGCCGTCGGGGCCGGCGACTTTGAGCGCGACGAGGTCGGCGTCTGGGGCGACGCCGAGCCTGCTTCCGCCAGAGGCGGTGCCGTCGCCGGCCACGATGCCGGCCATGTGCGTGCCGTGGCCGAATCGGTCGAGGCCGTCATGGCCAGGGGTGAAGTCGACGCGCAAGGCGACGCGCTGCTCCAGATCCGGCACGCGGGCGACGCCGGTGTCGAGGACGGCCACGGCGATGTCGTCGCCGTCGTAGCGGGCCCGCAGGGAGCTCAGGCCGATTGCGTCCTGCCAGATGTCGTTGCCGGGGAGGACGTCGTATTCGGCGAGTGGAATGTCGTCGTCTCCCTCGTCGTCGTCCTCATCGTCGTCCTCATCTTCGTCCTCGTCGTCGTTTTCGCCGTGCAGCCGCACGCGGGTGTCGGGCCAGAGAGCGGCGACGACGGGAGAGGCCGCCAGGGTTGGGAGCGCCCGTGCGGGCAGGCGCGCCGCAAAACCGTCGATGATCGGCAGCCGGCGCGTGACTTCGCCGCCGAGGCGCTGCACGAGCGCCGCCACGACCGGTGTGGCGTGCGGGTATGCCCGCACGACGACGGCCGCGGAGCCGGGCGAAGCCGGACGTTCGGAGGGCGTCTGCACACTCGCACTCGAAGACGCCGGGACTACGAGCAACCCGACAGCAATGACGAAGGGAAGGGTGCCGCGAAGGTCTGCCAGAGCAAGGAGATGCTAGGTGTCAAGGGTAAGACGAGGATGAGCGCTCGATGAGAATTCGCTCATTCGACGCGCGAAAGGGAGGCTGTCCCCCGTGCCCCACGAACCGCCCGACGCCTCCAAAATTGCGGCTCCTACAACTCCGATACGCGGCGTCTACAACTTCGATACCAGGGTGAGGAGAGTTTCACCGCCTGCTCATCGCCGTCTCATCGGGGGTTCCTACGTTGACCCCCTTAGACCAGGTGAACGGAGCGACGGACCCAGCAGGCTCGACAGGTCCCCGAGAAGGAGATGAGCGAGTTGTCGACGATCGAAGCAGGAAGGCGCGCCTCTGCGTTCGGGGCCGGTCGAGTGGCCGAGGCGAAGCGGGCTTTTAGCACCCGGCGGGTCCTCGCCGAGGATCTCGAGGTCGTGGACGACGCCGTACCGATGCCGGGGGATCTCCTCCTGGCTCGAGTCGACCGGCTCGGCCAGCACGAGAGGCTTCAGCTCCCGAGTGGCCGGACCGCGAATCTGTTCCCGGGTGACGCGATCATCGTCTCCTTCGGTCATCGCTACGCGCCCGACCAGTTCGAGGCCGAGGTTCCGGATGATCTTGCGCCCTGCCATCTCGTTGCAGCGGGCGGCATTGCAGCGCGCGAGCTCTGCCGTCATGCGCGCATGCGTCAGCCGACGGAGATCACACCCGTCGGTCTTCTCGGCGACCGGGAAGGCAGACGCGCCAACCTTGCCGACTGGGCGCTCGGCGCGCCGCCGGCGTCGGCGGCGCGGCCACACACGATCGCCGTGGTGGGCGCCAGTATGAACGCGGGGAAGACAACGACCGTGGCGAACCTGATCCGGGGGCTCGTCGCGAGCGGGAGGACCGTCGGAGCTGCGAAGGTCACCGGGACGGCGGCCAGTGGGGACACCTGGCTCATGCTCGATGCCGGCGCGAGCCCGGTGTTCGACTTCACCGATGCCGGCTTTCCGACGACCTACCGGGCGACGCCCGCCGAGGTCGAGGGCATCTTCGCGACGCTCACCGGCCATCTCGCAGCAAGGGCGTGGACACGGTGGTGCTGGAGATCGCGGACGGGCTGATCCAGCGTGAGACCGAGGCGCTCCTCGTCTCGCCGTGCTTCTCAGACGGGGTCGACGGGGTCATCTTCGCGGCGGGGGATGCTCTGGCTGCCTTCGCGGGCGCGGCATGGCTCGCCCGAACAGGGCTGCCGGTTCTCGGTCTCAGCGGTGTGCTCACCGGGTCGCCGCTTGCGATGCGCGAGGCAGAGCTCGCCACGGGACTCCCGGTCTTCACGATCGATCTGCTCCGAGACCACGAGCACGCCAACCGGTTGCTACAGGTTCCGAGGGAGGTGCGGGTTTGACCGAACTTCTCGAACGCTCCTGTGCACACGCGCGAGCGGGGGGGGTCTGCACGTCTGATCGAGCGGGGCCCGTCGATGCGCATCGCGGGGCCGCAGCTTTTCACGCTCGACAAGCGCGCTCAGGCGGCGGACGGCACCTGGATCATCGAGCGTGAGGTCTACGGCTCGCGGCAGGTCATCGCGGCGGCGCAGGGCGACCATATTCTCGTCGAGCGCCGACCGCAAGGGGCAGGCGGGCGTCTACCACGTGCGAGTCGCCGCCGGCGGACTCAACGATTGCATGCGGATCGAAGTGTTCCCGCCGGGCAGACGCTCGTTCTTCGTCTTCGCGCACCAAGACGCGCCTGCAGTGGTGGCGTACTTGGCGGTGCCGCCGACTCTCTCGGCTCGAACGGGCATGACAGTCGTGATGCACGGGAAGCTGCGAAATGCGGCGGAGTACCTCGAATCCTGGATTGCCTGGTCGGTTGACAACGATCAAATCGTGGTCGCCCCACGCTTCGACAGCGCCTGCTGGCCCGGTGCCGCCGGATACAATCTCGGCAACGTCTTCTCGGGCGCGAACGGCCGTGGTGAGTGCCTGCCTGAGAGCCGCTGGTCGTTCACGGTCGTCGAGGCGTTGCATCAACACGTGCGCGAGGGGTTTTGCCTCGAGGACGAGCGATTCGCGCTCTGGGGTCACTCTGCCGGTGGCCAGTTCGTGCACCGCTTCCTCCTCTTCAAGCCGCAGGCGAGGCTGCGATCGGCGATCGCGAGCGGCTGTGGCTGGTTCACGGTGCCCGATTTGCGGGTGCGCTTCCCGTACGGCCTCCGGCACCCGTCGCTGTCGTTTACTCCCGCGAATGTGCGCGCCTACGTTGCGAGCCCGGTCGTGATCATGCGGGCGACGCTGGACACGACTCGCGACAACGACCTTCGGAAGACACGCGGCGCGGATGCGCAGGGCGCGAACCGCTACGCCCGAGCAGCACACATGCACCGGATCGGCACGGCGATCGATCCCAGATCCCCGTGGCGGCTCGTCGACGTGCCGCATGTCGGGCACAGCGGCATCCGCATGGCATTGGCGGCCCAGGAGTGGGCATCGCACCGGAGCGGACATCAACGTGAGCGTCTTGCGCCGCTGGCGTAGCGGCGAGCCCGGCGAACCGGCGGTCCGCCCGCCGAGGCTTCTGGGCGGGAGGCGGCCGAGGCTGCTGCTGCTCCTCGTTGTCAACGGCGTCGGACAGGCCCTGGCGGCAGTCGCCACGGCGTTGCTCGTCGAGGCGTCGTTCAATCGGATCGTCGAGGGTGGACGCGGTGCGACTTCGGGCGAGCTCGCCCCGCTCGCCGCCGCCCTCACAGTGGCCGCCCTAGGATTCGGGCTCCTGCGGGCCCGGGAGCGCTCCGACGCAGAGCGGCTTGGCCAAAGCTACGTGCATGCGCTGCGGATGGCGATGTACCGGCGGCTGTCCGAGCTCGTTCCCCGCGCCCTCCAGACCCGCAGCCAGGGTGCCGTGATGCACCGCTTTGTCGGCGATCTGACCGCGATCTCACGGTGGGTCAGCCTGGGGTTGTCGCGCATCATCGTCGGCGGGACGTTCCTCGTTGGCGCTCTGGCTGTGCTCGCGTTCGTCTCTCGCGCCCTGGCCGGAGCGGTGGCCGTCGTCCTCGCCCTCGGCGCGGTGGGCTCGCTCGTTTCCGCCCGGCCGCTTGGTTCCCGCTCGCGGCAGGCGCGCCGTCGGCAAGCCCGCCTGGCCGCGAACGTGAGCGAGAAGGTGGCGTCGATCGGCGTCAGCCAGGTCTTCGGTCAGACCGAGCGAGAGCACGAGCGTCTCCGGCGTCAGAGCCGCGGTCTCCGCTCCGCCATGATCGCGAGAGCGCAGGCGATCGGGCGTCTACGCGGGCTGACGGAAGTCACCGCGACGATGGCGTCCGTGGCCGTTCTCATGGTCGGCGCGCGCGAGGTGGCTGGCGGGCGGGCGACTCCCGGAACGATCGTGGCCGCGCTCGCCATCGTCGGGCTGCTCGTTAACCCGCTGCGCGACCTTGCTCGCGTCACCGAGTACTGGACGAACGCGCGGATCTCGATGGAGAAAGCCCGGTCGTTTCTCGAGACGCCGAACCTTGTTCGGATCAAACGTGACGCACCGGACCTCGCCCCCGGCGCCGGCCGTCTCGAGTTCGACGACATTCGTCTTGACGGCGTGCTCGAGGACGTGTCGGCAGTCGCCGAGCCCGGCAGTCTGGTCGCCGTTGTCGGCCGCAACGGCGCCGGAAAGTCAACGCTGTTCGCGCTCGCTGTGCGGCTCCTCGATCCCGACGGCGGCGTCGTTCGCCTCGACGGGCAGGACCTCGCGCTGCACAGCCAGTCCTCGATCCGGAAGGCGATCTCGATGACCGGCCCGGATCTCCCGCTGCTGCGAGGCACGGTCGACGAAAACCTGCGCTATCGGTGTCCGGACGCACCTCCCGAGGAGCTGATCCGGGTGATCCAGGTGTGCTCCCTGAACGAGTTGCTGGCCGAGCTTCCGGATGGTGGCGAGACCCGTGTGGTCGAGGGAGGCAGGAATCTTTCCGCCGGCCAGCGCCAGCGGATCGCGCTCGCCCGTGCGCTTGTCGGCGAGCCGCCTGTTCTGCTGCTCGACGAGGCCGACGCAAACCTCGACGCGAAGGCGCGTGAACTCGTCGACCGCATCATCCAGACCCAGCGAGGGCGATCCACCGTCCTCATTGTCAGCCACCGAGCCGAGGTGCTCGAGTGGGCTGACGCAGTCTGGCAGCTGGAAGGTGGCCGCCTACGCGTCTCCGAAGGCTCCGAGCTCACCCATTCTTCGTAGCCGGCGCAGGCGCCCGACCGACCGCCCGTGTCTGCCCGCCACGCGTCTGCGCGGAGCGGTGTCTCGGTGTCGCAGCGCTCAAAGGAGGTCGCTCGTGAAGTGTCTCGATGAGGAGAATCTCATTGCCCTCTCACTGACGTCTCATAGCGCTCGGGTACACCACCTCGTTACAAGATGGAAACCGTCTGGATACTTAGCGACGAGCGTTATCTCCGCCAGCGCATGCCGAGCACGCTGGTGGATTGGCTCGACGAAGCGTCGGTCCCCGCACGCACGCTGATTGCGGAGGGGCTGGTTGCCTCCCCGGGAGGCGGGGAGGGCGAGGACCCGTGGACGGGGGTGCAGTCGGGCGACGTCGTCGTCGCACGCACCCGCGACCGCTTCGCTCTGTCGCTCCTTCGCACGGCCGAGCGCCAGGGTGTCACCGTCCTGACGACCTGGGAAAGCGTGGCCGCAGTCCGCAACAAGGCCCGGGCTGCGCAGACCTTGGCCGCTTGGAGTGTGCCGACGCCGAAGACGCTGCTCGCCGCGAGCCCAGCAGCGCTCAAAGCCGTGCCGCGCCGTCGGTTCCCGCTGCTGTTGAAGCCTCATCTCGGCGACAACGCGCGCGGGATTGTGCTCGTTCGCTCTCCAGAGGAGCTCGACGACATCGTTTGGACCGACGGGATGGTGCTCGCGCAGGAATACGTCGACGTCGGTGCTGTCGACCTGAAGCTGTACGTCGCGGGCGAGCGCGTGTGGGCGGTGCGCCGACCCTCACCGCTGCTCGCCCTCGAGCCCAGTGCAGGCGGACGCCCCGAGCCGGTCGAGCCGAGCCCGCAGTGCCTTCGGCTCGCCCGCGCCTGCGCGCGCGCATTCGGGTTGACCCTGTTCGGCGTCGACGTGCTCGAGACGCCGGCGGGGCCGCTCGTCGTGGATGTGAATGACTTCCCGAACTACACGGGCGTCGACGAGGCGCCGGAGGCGATCGGACGTCTGATAGTGAGCGCGCTCGGCGGGCGTCAGTTGGAGGCCGCGTGCGCGTCGTGATCGTCGGGCCGGGCCGGATCGGTTGCGGCTACCTGGCACCCGTGTTCCGAGACGCCGGCTGGGAGATCGTGCTCGCCGCGCGAACTGAGGAGGGGGCCGCCCGCATCCGCCGCGCCGGCGGCTTCGACGTTCGGATCACAGCTCCCGCCGTGAGTAAGATCGCGGTCGGCGGCGTCGCGGCTGTCGCGGTCGGCACTGGCGAGTTCGACGAGGCCGTCGCCGGGGCCGACCTCGTCTGCACCGCGGTTGGTGTCGGCAACGTGGCGGCGCTCGCGCACCCGCTCGCCCGAGCGCTCTCGCAACGACCGGGATCACGCGCACTCGACGTCTGGGTCATCGAGAACGGTGACTGCGCCCGCGAGCTCGCCGAGGCCGTCCGAGAACAGGCACGGGGGCCGCTGCCCCAGGTGGGTTTCGCCGGAGGCGTCGCCACCGCAGTCGTCGCCCGCGGTGACTGGCGCCAAGATCGCCGGCCAGTGTTCGTGGGGGACCGGCCGCGTCAGCTCTACCTCGACGCGCGCACGCTCCGAACCAGCGTGCCGCTCCCGGTCGGAATGGAGGCAACCGATCTCTACCCCGCCCGTCTCGCCGAGAAGCTCTACGCGTTCAACGCCGCCCATGCGATCTGCGCCTATCTCGGCTGGCTGCGTCACCACGGCACAATCGACCAAGCGGTCGCCGACCCGTTCCTGAAGCCGATGGTCGCCGGCTGCCTCCTCGAGTCCCGCCGCGCGCTCGTGCAGGCACACCCTCAACTCGACGGCGATCTGCACGGTCCCGCGGCCGACGCGATGCGGCGCTTTGCCGACCCTGAGCTCTCCGATCCGATCCCGCGCGTCGCCCGCGAGCCGTTGCGCAAGCTCGCCCCCGGCGACCGGTTGCTCGGCGCCGTCGAGCTCATCCGCTCCGTGACGGGCCGCGTGCCGTCGTACTTCTCCCTCGCCGTCGCCGCCGCGCTGCTGTATCGCCACGCTCATGATCCCCAGGCGCTCCAGTTGGGTGACCGGCTCGCCTGCGAGGGCTTCCGGAGTGTGCTTGCGGATGTGTGCGGGCTTCTGCCGGACGATCCGTTCGCATCTGCGGTCGAGCAGCACTACCGCACGTTCGTCTTCACCGACGAAGAGACGCTCTTCCCGCCCGTCTACGCCGCTGCCGCTTCGCTCCAGGGGGCGGGCTGAGATGCGCGCAGCGCCGACGATCGCTTTCTTGCTGACGCGTCATCCTCCGACCCGCGTCAGCCCGGTCATGCCGGAGGTCGCACGCCAGCTCGCCTGCCGCGGCGCGAGGGTGGAGAGGATCTACCCTGACGGGGCGGTCACCGGCCTCACCTCCCTCGACCCCAGGCACGATCTGTACGTCCTCAAGTCCGGGACGGACACCGCATTGAGCGTCGCAGGAGCCCTCCACGCGGCCGGGGCGGCGACTCTGAATCCGTACCCGGTCGCCGCTGCCTGCCGGGACAAGATCGTGCTGACCCAGATCCTGCGCCGCGCCGGCGTGCCGATCCCGGACACATTCGTCGCCGGGTCCTACTCTCAGCTGGAGCCGCTCCTGTCGGACGGGCCGCTCGTCGTGAAGCCATACCGCGGCTCGCAGGGGCGGGGCGTTCGCGTCGTGCACAGCGCAGGTGAGCTCGAGTCGGCCGACGACGGTACGGCCCCTCTCTTCGCGCAGCGCTACCACGCTCCGACGGGGCGCGATCGGAAACTCTACTGCATCGGCGAGCAGGTCTACGGCGTCAAGCGCGTGTGGCCGGTGACGAGCTACGTGGACAAGCTCGGCGAGCCGTTCCGGGTCGGCGAAGAACTGCGGGAGATCGCCGCTCGGTGCGGCGCTGCCTTCGGCATCGGGCTGTATGGGCTCGACGTGGTGGAGACCGAGGACGGGCTTTTCGTGGTCGACTTCTCGAGCTTCCCCGGATTCAAGGGCGTTCCAGACGCCGCGACCGCGCTGTCCGACTTGATCTGGAGCGCGGCACAGAGGGCCCGCGCCGGTGACGAGCGTCACGCGGCCTCGCCGCAGACCGGGATCGCGGTATGAGACTGTTCTTCATGCTTGTGCGGCGCGTGCCGCCCGTGCCGAGTCCAGTTCTCGTCGAGGCTTTCGAACTCCTATCGCGGCGCGGCTTCCGGGTGGAGTCCGGGATCGCCGAGGAGCTTCTCGTGCGGCCGGACCGCCTGCCCGCCGAGCACGACCTCTACGTCCTGAAGTCGCACACCGAGCTCTCCCTGAGCCTGGCCGCCGTTCTCGACACGCAGGGCGCACGAATGCTCAACCCCTATCGCTGCTGCGCCGCCACGCAGGACAAGATCGTCGTGGCGCGCCGCCTGCACGCGGCAGGCGTGTCAGCCCCGCGCTCCTGGGTGACGGGGGACTTCTCGCTCCTTCGCAGCCTGCTCGACGAGACCCCGCTGATCGTCAAGCCCCATCGGGGACACCGGGGCGCCGGGATCACCGTCGTCAGAAAGACGTCGGAGCTCGCCTCGCTCACCCCCACCGTCGCACCGATGCTCGTCCAGGAGTACGTTGAGGGCAGCGGCGAGGATCTCAAGGTCTACGTCGTCGGCGAGCAGGTCTTCGCCGTCCGGAAGCCCTTCTCCGAGTCGAGCTTCACCGTCGCGGGCAGGCCGGCAGCGGTCACGAGCGAGCTGAGGGAGACCGCTCTTGCGTGCGGCCGGGTCCTCGGCCTTGGCCTCTACGGGCTCGATCTCGTCGAGTCGCGCGACGGGCCCCTCGTCGTCGACGTGAACTACTTCCCCGGCTACAAGGGCGTGCCCGGCGTCGCCCCATTGATTGCCCACTACATCGAGGACTACGCGAACGGATCGGAGTGCCTGTCGCTGCCCGA
>Ga0183260_10002090_pt1 | contig 16580 bp, 18 predicted proteins | sample AntDrymUQ4972206_2_FD_129768 | JGI IMG/M metagenome (GOLD analysis project Ga0183260, IMG submission 129768) | Polar desert sand microbial communities from Dry Valleys, Antarctica - metaG UQ497 (22.06) (version 2) (version 2) | ecosystem: Environmental > Terrestrial > Soil > Desert | place...
ACCTTGAAGCCGTTGACCTCGTCGAGCTGGATGTCGAGCACGGCGGGGATCGTACCCGTGGGCCTCGCCCCGCTACCCTGCCCGAGCGTGACGGACGTCCTGATCGCCAGCGACGCCGACTGGGTGCACGACGAGATCCGCCAGGTGCTGCGGGGCCCCGATCTCACCGTCCGCTCGGTTCGCAGCGGCCCTGCCACTGTCGCCGCCGTGCAGGAACGAGCGCCTGACCTGGCCGTGCTCGACATGCAGATCGGCCACATGGGCGCCATGGCCATCAGCCTCGACCTCCGCCTCGAGGAGGGGATGGACCGCCTTCCCCACGTCCCCATCCTCATGCTCCTCGACCGCCGCGCCGACGTGTTCCTCGCCCGCCGCAGCGGCGCCGAGGGCTTCGTGGTCAAGCCCCTCGATCCCATCCGCCTCCGCAAGGCCGTGACCGCCCTGCTCGCCGGCGGCAGCTACGAGGACCCCAGCTACAAGCCGATGACGGTCCCGCCGGCCTGACGTGTAGGGTTCCTCCGCCCCGGCCACAGGGGTTGACAACGGGGTGTGGCGCAGTTTGGCAGCGCGCTGCGTTCGGGACGCAGAGGTCCCGGGTTCAAATCCCGGCACCCCGACCAGAGTATGTAAGACATAACCGCAGGTCAGAGCCCGTTTTTGGGGATCGGCTCGCTTCACGTCAGTAGACCGCATGGCGCGCACATGGCGCGGCAGGTCTACGACAGACAGTCAGCGCCCGTTCGTCCCTCCCGGGGAGCGGCCGCGCCATGTCGGAATCCGCAGGCTGAAACCGGCGGCCGCCGGACGCAGACGTTCATACGATCTGCGTCATGGCGAAGCAGAAGATCCAGTTTGCCTTCACCATCACTGACGGCGCCAACGCCGGGCTGACATCGGGCAGTTGGCGCCTGTGGGTCCGCAAGGAGGACACGTACATCGCCCCAGCGCACCTCGGCGGAATGTGGAAGTGCTCCCTACACGGCGACGTGGCCTGGCAATGGGCGGTGACGAAGGAACATGCTGAGTCGGGAAGGCTTCCGGTCTGGACGGGTCAGGATCGCGCACCATGGAAGTTTGAGCCGACGCCCTTCGTGAGCGGAGGCCGTCTCGCCTTCGTGATCTGCACCTTCCGGAACGCTCTTCTTCCGTTGCCGCTTGATCCAGAGGACGTACACATTCGGGTCGAGGATCGTTGGGATCAAGTGACTCTCGGATGTCTCTGGATGACTGAGCCGGGAACGAGCCTTGAAGGCGATCGGCTTGTAGACCGACCTCTGACGCTCCAGAGCGGTCGCCGCGTCTGGCTGACCGCTAAGACGGAGGCCCTCACGAACGGAGAGCCCGAGCCCCTGGCCGTCTCCTCGATGCTCGAACCCGCCATCCCCGGTGTGCACGACGTTTCGGCGCCAGGCGTCTTCCACCGGGGCGTACACCTCTCAGGACGCGGTCTGCCGTAAGCCACCAGTAGCAAGCTCGTTGGCCTGGAAGGACTCGGCTTCCACGATCTCCGCCGGGCCTGCGCCACGTACATGGTCCTCGACGGCATGGACGCCAAGACAGCACAAGGACGCCTCGGTCACTCGGACCCACGGCTGACGCTCGCCATCTACGCACAGGCGACGACCGAGGGCGACCGTCGTGCCGCCGAGGCGCTCAGCAGGCGGCTCTCGCCCAGGTAGAGCGGATGGAAGCTTCTCATGGCGCGTACATGGCGCGTCCCCGGATGAGGACCGACGTCCACGGAGGTCCAAACCCCAGTGTTTCCAGGCGCTCTGGACTACGACGGACGGTGGTGGATGCCGAAATACGCCTTCGGGACGCAGAGGTCCCGGGTTCAAATCCCGGCACCCCGACCAGGTCAAAGGCACAAAACCGCATCAGAGGCCAGTGACCGCCAGTGACGCACGACGATCCGCCGTGCCGCGGGCTGCTTGATCCGATGGCCGGTCCTCGAGTTCGACGGCGGAGCCGCACGCCGATGCGGGTGACAGCCGCAGTCCGTCCAAGCGGATCCGCTCGCCTCATGAGCGTGTCGCATCGCCCCCCGTCAGTCGGGACTCTTCACCGAACCAGGCTTACGGGACACCCTGACCTGGCCGTCCTTGCTCTCGAGCCGGCCGGTAGGCGGGGTCCCGTTGGGGGGTCCCCTACCGGGACGCAGTGTGGGGACGCAGTCCGAAGACACGAAGTCCGCTCCCGGAACCGGTGCGCCCCCTACCGTCGTCACATGACCGTGCGTCCCGTCGCCGGATTCCTCGTACTGCTGGTCGGGTTGGCCGGTTGTGGATCAGCGCCGGCGCCCGGCCCGTCGGCATCCGGGACTGCCCAGCTTCCCCTGGGACGAACCTTCAAGGCCACCGGCGCCTCTGAGGGCGGACGTGACCGGCCGCTGGCGGCAAAGGCCAGCATTGCGTTCGCCGCCGACGGCACCACATCGGTCGCTACCGGCTGCAACACCGCGTCGGCCAAGACGCAGCTCCGCGACGGGAAGCTCGTCAGCGTCGACGGTTTCGTGATCACCGCCGCAGGCTGCTCGCCGCCCGATCGGACCGATCAGCAGCAGTTTGTCATGCAGGTCGTCACCGCCCAGCCCGAGCTGATCCTCGACGGTGACGTGCTCCTCCTCCGGGGCGCCAATGCTGAGATCCGGTTCAAGGACCGGAGGGTCGCAGACCCCGACCGCCGCCTCGAGGGCACACGCTGGCAGGTCACCGGCACGTTCGACGCGCAAGTTGGGAGCAGCATCGCCGCCCCCCAAGGCGTACTAATCCTCTCGGGCGGCCAGGTGCGGTACACCGGGCCATGCAACGACCTACAAGGGCCAGCTGCGGTCACCGGCATGACCATCACGATCGGACCGCTCACAACGGGACCTGCCCGCCCGTGTGACCCAGACCAGCAGCGGCTCCAGGCCAGCGTGGGCAACATCCTCGCCGGACTTGTCCGAGCCACGGTGACGACAAATGCCCTTCGCCTCGAACACCAGAACGGGACCGGCGTCAGCCTCGTCGAGGCCCCCTAACCAGCGCAGCTCCCGCAGACTTGGCTGCTCAGCCGGTGAGGACGAACCAGCCGAGGATGACCATGCACATCTGGTTGCTGCCGGGAGCCGTCCCCGGGACGACAGGCGGGGCGTACGGGAGCCGGCAACGTTCCCGCCTTCGTCATCGAGGCCATCACCGCGCATCTGGTGACGCACCGGGGGCCCGTCGGACCCGACGACCTCGTGTTCCTCGGGCCCAAGGGCGGGGTGCTGCGCCGGGCGTTCGAGCAGCGGACGTTCAAGCCTGCTGTCGCCTCCGCCGGCCTTCCGTCGGCGCTGACGTTCCACGGCCTTCGCCACGTCGCGGCGACCCTCATGGTGGCGAACAACGAGCATCCCCGGGTCATCCAGCATCGCCTCGGCCACACCGACCCGACGCTCTCGATGGGCCTGTACGCCCACGTTCCTGACGACGCCGATCGAGCTGCCGCCGACCACCTGCAACGGCTCCTCGCTGAAGCTCCCGAAGGGAGGGCGACGAGCCCGACCGCTCAACTCAAGCACGGCGATGCGTGACCTCGGACGAGCAAACCGGAACCGCTCTCGACGGCTAGCCATTGACCGATCTCGTGCGTCGTTGGTCGGGTCCGGCTGGCATCATGGGGGTCATGCCGCGCAGCTGGCACCTTGAGCGCTATCCCGGCAAGCACGTCGCCATCGACATGAGGACTGACGAGGTCGTCTTGGTCGCTGACACCCCGCAGGAGCTGCACGAGCAGATCCAGGCCCTCAGGCTTCGGAACGTCGCGACGATGCGAGCACCGACCGAGGACGAGCCGCTCTTCGTCGGTCCCGGCTGAGCCTCCGTGGCCCAGCCACTCCCCTGGCTGTATCCCTACGCGGCCGAGCCCGTCGCCCGCCGGGGCCACGAGGTGCTCCGGCCTGTGGTCACCGTCAGCATCCCCGGTTCACTCCCAACCATGGAGCCGAGCTGGGCGCTGGTCGACACAGGTGCCGAGAACGTCCTGGCGGCGGCGTGGATCGCCGATCTCGCAGGCATCGACCTGTCAGCCAGCACCGACAGGGTCCTCATCGGCATCGGCGGCCAGGTCGCCGAGGTGACCTTCGCAGAGGTTGAGCTGCGGGTCCACGCACCCGACGACGCCGAGGCCCTCATCTCGTGGCGAGCCGATGTCGGCTTCGTCCCGGGCTGGCAAGCGCCGTTCCCGCTCGTCCTCGGCCAGCTCGGCTTCCTCGATCGCTTCACGGTCACCTTCCACCGAGGAGCCGCGATGCTCGTCCTCGAGGACTGGGACGTCTTCGACCTCCGCTTCGGGACCGGCCCTGCACGTGGATGACGCCTGGCTCGGAAGGCCTCAGTTGCTTCGGTGTGGCACGGGTGTGGCACGCAGGCCGTTCGGGCCGCGGCCCGGTCGGGCATAGTCCCAGGTCAGGGGCCTAGACGACGGCCGGGAGCGCTGCGTTCGGGACGCAGAGGTCCCGGGTTCAAATCCCGGCACCCCGACTCACGATGAGGACGAGAGCGTTGCCGATGCCCGGGCGGGAGGCGACCGGTAGCGTCGGCCCCATGGACCTCGACGGGTTCCAGCGGGTGATCGCCGACACCTATCTGGCCCGCGATGCCGACCGGGGGGTGCCGGCGACGGTGGCCTGGCTGGCCGAGGAGCTGGGCGAGCTGGCCCAGGCCGCCCGCAAGGGCACCCCGCCCCAGCAGCTCCACGAGCTCGGCGACGTGCTGGCCTGGCTGGCCTCCCTGGCCAACCAGCTCGACCTCTCCCTGGCCGAAGCGGCGTCCCGCTACGCCAAGGGCTGCCCGAGGTGCACGGCGACCCCGTGCACCTGCCCCTCCTGACCCCCGGGCCGACCCGCCCGAACGGAGCGAGCGCAGCGAGCGGGTGAGCGGCGGCTCTCTAGAAGGTGAAGATCGGGGAGCCTTCGGCGGCCTGGGCGAGGACGGGGACCAGCTCGTCGGCGTCGGCCGGCCGGCCGCACAGGTAGCCCTGGGCCAGGTCGCAGCCCAGCTCGGCCAGGAGCCGGGCCTGCTCGGGGGTCTCGACGCCCTCGGCCACCACGGTGTGACCCAGGCTGTGGCCCAGGCTGACGAGGGCGGCGACGACGGCGGCGTGGGTGCCGTGCCGGCCGAGGCCGGCCGTGAAGCTGCGGTCGACCTTGAGGACGTCGGCCTCGAGGCCGGCCACGTAGGCCAGTGACGCGTACCCGGTGCCCAGGTCGTCGAGGGCGACGCGCACGCCGTCGCGGCGGAGCCGGGCGAGGACCGCCTGGGCGGCGGTCGCCGAGGCCAGCAGCTCCGTCTCGGTCACCTCCAGGCACAGGGGGGCGCCCGGACCGGCGAGGTCGCGGGCCGTGGCCACCAGGGCGGGGAGGCGGGGGTCGGCCAGCTGGCGGGCGGCGACGTTGACGCCCATCGAGACGCTGGCCAGGCCGGGCCAGCGACGCCGCCAGGCCCCCATCTGCTCGGCCGCCGCGGCCAGCACCCAGTGGCCCATCTCGACCACCAGGCCGCTCTCCTCGGCCACCTGGATGAAGCCCTTGGGCGCCAGCAGGCCGAGCGTGGGGTGCTCCCACCGCAGCAGCGCCTCGAAGCCGGCGAGCCGGCCCGTGCGCAGCTCGACCTCGGGTTGGTAGAGCAGGCGCAGCTCGTCGCGGCTGACGGCGTGGAGGAGCGCCGCCTCGACGTCGAGCCGCTCGTGGGCCCGGTCCCGCAACGCCTCGTCGAACATGGCGATGGTGCCGCCGCCGCGGGCCTTGGCCAGGGAGCAGGCGGCGTCGGCCTCCCGGAGCAGGGCCGCGGCGGACACGGGCCGGGTGGCGCCCCCCAGGGCGACGCCGACGCTCGCCGCCGTCCGGATCTCGCGGTCGGCCAGAACGACGGGCGGGTGCAGCGCGGTCAGCAGGTGCGAGGCGATCCAGCGGGCATCGTCCGGGCCCCGCACCTCCTCGCACAGGATGGCGAAGGAGTCGGCGCCGAAGCGACCGACGGTCTCCCCGCTCCCCGCCGCCAGGCGCAGCCGCTGGGCCACCTCGCACAGGACCGCGTCGCCCCCCTCGTGGCCGATGCTCTCGTTCACCACCTTGAAGCGGTCGAGGTTCAGCACGAGCACGGCCAGGGTCGTTCCCCCCCGCCGCGCCCTGGTGGTGGCGGCGGCCACCAGCGCGGTGAACCGGCCCCGGTTGAGCAGGCCGGTCAGCCGGTCGTGACTGGCCCGGTGGGCGAGCAGTCGCTCGGCCTGGATCCGGTCGCTCACGTCGACGACCTGGGAGACCAGCTGCTGGGGCCGGCCGGCGGCGTCGCGGACGATGGTGACGGAGAGGTCGGCCCACACGACCGACCCTTCGGGACGGCAGCAGCGCTGCTCCACCCGGAAGGCGGTGGAGCCGTCGCGGATGGCGTGGTCGAGGAGGCGCTGGCTGCTGTCGACGTCCTCGTCGTGGGTGATCGACTGGAAGGTGCGGCCCACCAGGTCGGGCGCCTCCCACCCGAGGCAGGCGGCGAAGGCGGAGTTCACCTCCAGCAGGGTGCCGTCGAGGGCGCTGACAGCCATGCCGATCGGCGCGCTGTCCAGGGTGAGCCAGCCATAGGCGGTGCGCAGCGCCCAGGCGCTCTCGATGGCGTCGCCCGCCAGGGCGGCCAGACCGGTGAGGGCGTCCAATGCGCCGTCGTCGAAGGCCCCGTCGCCACAGCGCACGGCGGTCATCACCCCGCACTGCCGTTGGGCCGTCATCACCGGCACCGAGATCACCGAGCGGACACCGAGCCGCTCGATCTCGGCCCGCACCCCGGGCGAGACGTCCTCGTCGGCGTCTCCCCGCAATCCCCGCCCCTCGAGCAGCGCCCGGGCCGGGGGCACCAGCAGCGACGCCTCGAAGTCGCTGCCCTCGAACACCCCGACCCCGAACCGGAACCGCACCACCGGACCGTCGGTGATGCCGACGATGACGCCGTCGGCCCCCGTCAGGGCAGCCGCCCTGGCGGCCAGGGCGCGTGCGACCCGGGCGAACCCCTCGCCCTGCTCCGGGCTCAGCATGGGCGGCGCAGCGGCAGGGGGAGGCCGCTCAGCCCAGCCGGCCCTGGGCCACCAGCACCTCGGCGATCTGGACGGCGTTGAGGGCGGCGCCCTTGCGGAGGTTGTCACCGCTGACGAACAGGGCCAGGCAGGCGGGGCGGTCCCCGGCCCGGCGGACGCGGCCGACGTAGGAGGGGTCGCGGCCCGCCGCCAGCAGCGGCGTGGGCACGTCGGCCAGCTCGACCCCGGGGGCCGAGGTGAGCAGCTCGACGGCCCGCTCGGGGGCCAGGTCACGGGCCAGCTCGAGGACGAGGCTGACGGAGTGGCCGGTGAAGACCGGCACCCGCACGCACGTGCAGGTCACGTCGAGCTCGGGCAGGTCGAGGATCCTGCGGCTCTCGTTGCGGAACTTCTTCTCCTCGTCGGTCTCGTCATCGACGAAGGTCCCGGCCTGGGGCACGACGTTGAAGGCGATGGGCTGGGGGAAGATCCGGGGCCGGCCGAGGTCGACGCTGTCCCCGGCCCACGACAGCTCGCGTGCCTTCTCCCCGGCGGCGGCCACCTGCCCGGCCAGCTCGGACACGGCATCGATGCCGGCACCGGAGACCGCCTGGTAGGTGGAGGCGACGATGCGCAAAAGGCCGGCCTCGGCGTGCAGCGGCGCCACCACGGGCATGCAGACCATCGTCGTGCAGTTCGGGTTGGCGATGATCCCCTTGGGTGTCTCGGCCAGCGCCTGCGGGTTCACCTCGGCCACCACGAGCGGGACGTCCGGATCGGTCCGCCACGCCGAGGAGTTGTCGATGACGAGGGGCCCCTGGGCGGCAATGCGGGGCGCCAGCTGGCGCGACAGCGTGGCCCCGGCCGACATGAGGACCACGTCCAGGCCTTCGTACGACGCCTCGGTGGCCTCCTCGACGAGCACCTCGACGCCCCGGTACGGCACGGCCCGCCCGGCCGACCGGGCCGAGGCGAACGCCCGCAGCTCACCCGTCGGGAGACCCCGCTCCTCGAGGGTCCGGAGGAGCTGGCCCCCGACCAGCCCCGTGGCCCCGACGACACCGATGCGCATGACCTGAGCGTACCGGCCGGCCGGCCGGCCGGCCCCGGAGAAGGACCCGCCGACGGGGCTTGTGTTCAGGCCGTGGCCGAGCGGCGCCCGGGGCTGGCCTGGAGCAGGTCGCGAGCGTCGGCGAACATGCGGCGGTTCACCTCGGCCCGCCACGCCGCGCCACGGACGATCCGGGGGCCCCAGGCGGGGTGCTCGTCGACCAGGGGCGCCACGACGCCGTCGAGCCACTCCTTGCCGTGCCGGGGATCGGTGACGGCGTGCTCCTCGTAGAAGGGGACGGCGTCGGCCGGGGTCCCCAGCCTGGTGAGCGCCCGCACCACCTTCCGGCAGCGCGGCCCGGCCTGCAGCTCGAGCAGGCCCAGCGCCCCCACGAGCTCGGGCTGCAGCCAGCGGTTGGTGGCGAGGAGCCCGTTCAGGGCGGTGCGGTCGAGCGAGCTCTGGGGCAGGCGGTCGCGTGACAGTCGCGGCAGGCCGAGGGCGGCGACCATGCGGTCGTGGAGCACGGTGTGCACGGCCTCCGGATCGCCGCACCCCATCTCGTCCCAGTAGTTCGCCCCCAACACGACCTTCGGCCCCCCGGCCAGGCCGATCTGGCAGGTGGCCACGAGGTCGTCGAAGCCGGCGTCGGGACCGCCTTCCAGGGCCAGGAAGTGGAGCAGCTGGTCGTGGTCGGCCGCCGTCGCCAGCCAGTCGTAGATGCTGTCGTCGTCGTGGCGGGCGATGCGCCGCAGGGCGGCACAGGGATCGGCGAGGCTGGGACCGACACCCCCGGTCCACTGGTCGAGCAGGGCGAGGAACGGCTCCTCGAGCCGCCACTTGAGGGTGGCCACCCCGGGGTGGTTCTGGTACCGCTCCCGGCCTTCGAGCCCGGGCAGCGGCGCGCTCCACAGCTGGTAGATCCCGAGGAGGGCGTCGGCCGCGTCGAAGCGGTCGACCGGCTCGGCGGCGGCCAGGGCGGCGAGGGCGTCGGCCTCGCCCGAGTCGAGCGCCTGCTCGAGGCGCTGAGCGAGCGTGGCGGCGCCGGTGGGGCGCGTGGTGAAGCGGGGCTCGTTCGTCGGCAAGGTCTTGGACGTTAACCTGCGGTGTGGCTGTTGAAACAATGCCGAAACGGGCATGACCCGACGGGCCGGAGCCGACCAGGTCGGCGCGCCGGGGCCCACCCTCGGGGGCCCGATGTCATCCGCGATGTCATCGAGGATCTGCCGCTTCGGGCCGCTCGACGTCGCCTACGACGAACGGGTGCTGGTGCCGCGGCCCTGGACGCTGGCCCAGAGCCGGTGGGCCGCCGACGTGGCCACCGCCGCCGGCCCGGGGCCGCTGCTCGAGCTGTGCGCCGGCGTCGGGCACATCGGGCTGGCCGCCGCCGTCCTGGCCGACCGCGACGTGGTGCAGGTGGAGGCCGACCCGGTCGCCGCCGCCTTTGCCCTGGCCAACGCCGAGCGGGCGGGCTGGGCCGGCCGGGTCGAGGTGCGGGTGGAGCGCCTGGAGCGGGCCCTGCAGCCCGAGGAGCGCTTCCCGGTCGTCATCGCCGACCCCCCCTACCTGCGCACCAGCGACGTCGACCGGTTCCCCGATGACCCCCGGCTCGCCATCGACGGGGGCCGGGACGGATTGGGGATCGTGCGCGCCTGCCTGGCCGTGGCCGCTCGGCACCTCGTGCCCGGGGGCGCCCTCGTACTCCAGGTCGCCGGCCCCGGCCAGGCCGAGGAGGTGGCCGCCCTGGCTGGTCCGGGGTTCGCCGTGGGGCTGCGGGTCGAGGAGACGCGGGTGGTGGACGACGAGCGCGCCGTCATGCTGCTGCGGTCCGGGCCCGACCGAGCCTGAGCCGGCGCGGCGCCCCCGGACCGGTGCGGGGGAACCGGGTAGCGTCCGACCCCCGTGGTCGAGGTGGTCTGGCACGAGCACGCCCCCCGGGCGCAGCGGTGGGCGGCAGTCGGCTCGCCGGGCGGGGCGACCATCTGGCTCACCGGCCTGTCGGGGTCGGGGAAGTCGACGGTGGCCGTCGAGGTCGAGCGACGCCTGCTGGCCGCCGGCCGGCCCTGCTACCTCCTCGACGGCGACAACCTGCGCCACGGGATCAACGCCGACCTCGGCTTCGACCGGGCCAGCCGGGAGGAGAACGTCCGTCGGGTGGGCGAGGTGGCCCGCCTGTTCGCCGACGCCGGCCTGGTGGCCCTCGTGCCGGTGATCGCCCCGTACGCCGCCGGGCGGGCCGGCGTGCGGGCCGCCCACGGGGCGGCCGGCCTGCGCCTGCTGGAGGTGCACGTGGCCACGCCCCTCGAGGTGTGCGAGCGCCGGGACCCGAAGGGCCTGTACGCCCGGGCCCGGGCCGGGCTGCTCGTCGGCATGACCGGCGTCGACGACCCCTACGAGGCGCCGACGGCACCCGAGCTGCGCCTCACCGGGTCCGAGCCTGTCGACCAGGCGGCGGCCGAGGTGCTGCGCCTCCTGTGAGGCCGCGGCCTGTGACGGCGTTCGCGGTGTTGGCGCGCTGGCGACCGGGGCGGATCGCTCAGCGGCGGTCCTCGTAGGCGTAGAAGCCCCGGCCGGACTTGCGGCCGAGGTGCCCGGCGGTGACGAGGCGGCGCAGGAGGGGCGCGGGGGCGTAGTTCGGCTCGGCGTACTCGGCGTGGAGGGTCTGGAGGATGGCCAGGCTGGTGTCGAGCCCGACGAGGTCGAGCAGGGCCAGCGGGCCCATGGGGAAGCCGCAGCCGCCCCGCATGGCCTCGTCGATCCCGTCCCGGTCGGCGACACCCTGGTCGAGCAGGCGGATGGCGTTGTTGAGGTAGGGGAACAGCAGGGCGTTCACCACGAACCCGGCCCGGTCCTTCACCCGCACCGGCTCCTTGCCGCAGGCTCGGGCGAAGGTGGTGGCGGTGGCGAGGGTCTCCTCGCTGGCGGTGAGGGGCGCCACGATCTCCACCAGCTTCATCACCGGCGCCGGGTTGAAGAAGTGCATCCCGCATACCCGCTCGGGGGCGGACACCGCGACCGCCAGCTCGACGATCGGCAGCGTGGAGGTGTTCGAGGCCAGCACCACGCCGGGGCCGACGACCCGGTCGACCTCGGCCAGGAGGGCCACCTTGGCGGCCAGGTCCTCGACCACGGACTCGATCACCAGCTGGCAGCCGGCCAGGTCGGCGAGATCGGACGTGGTCCGCACCCGCCGGGCCGCGTCGTCCGCCTCGGCCTGGGTGAGGCGACCCTTGGCGACCTGCCGGGCCAGCGCCTTTTCGAGGGAGACCTTGCTGGCGTCGGCCGTGGCCGCCGAGCGGCTGCGGAGCACGACCTCGAAACCGGCCCTGGCCGCAGTCTCGGCGATCCCCGATCCCATGAGGCCCGACCCCAGGACCCCGACCCGCGTGTTGGTCATGCCCGCAACTTACCCGCCAGTAACTTGTCGTTCAATACCATCTGGCTCGATGTCGGGACGCCCGCCGCTCGCCGCCGCCCACGGGCTGGCGACCGGGGCGCTGGAGCGGTCGGTGTTCGGCCCGGCCCGGGCCCTGCTCCTCGCCGGCGCCCGAGGCCGGGTGCTGGAGGTGGGCGCCAGCGCCGGCGCCAACCTGGCCTGGTACCCCCCGACCGTCGAACGGGTCGACCTCTGCGAGCCCGACCCTCGCCTGCGCCGGCGCCTGGACCGGCGGGTGGCCTCGCGAACGTGGCCGTTCCCGGTGGCCGTCCACGCCGCCGCGGCCGGAGGTCCCTTCCCGTCCGCCGGCTACGACACGATCGTCTCGACCCTCGTGCTGTGCTCGGTCCCCGACCCCGAGGCCACCGCCGCCGCCCTGCGGAGCGCGCTGGGCGAGGGCGGTCGGGTCGCCTACCTCGAGCACGTGCGGGCCGGCGGCCTGCGGGGCCGGCTGCAGCGGCTCGAGGCCCCACTGTGGGGTCGGATGGCGCCCGGCTGCCACCTCGACCGGCCCCCCACCGCCGCCCTGCGGTCCGCCGGCCTCGTGCCAGTCGAGCAGCGCTGGCTGCGCCTCCCCCCGCCCTTCCTCCTCGCCGTCGCCGGCCAGGCCATCGTCCGCGTCCGGCCGACGCCGGACGCGGCTCCCTGAGCCCTCCCCCGCTACGGTGCCCCTGTGACCGCCGGCGCTGACTACGGGCCGCTGGTGCTGGTGGGGGGTGGCGAGTTCCACGAGGGGCTCCGGGGCCTCGACGCCGCCCTGCTCGAGACGCTCGACACCCGGGAGGTCGCCGTCCTGCCGACGGCCGCCGCCTTCGAGCGGCCCGACCGGGCGGTGGCCACCGCCGTGGCCCACTTCGGCGCCCTGGGCGCCACCGTCCGGGAGGTCCCGGTCCTCGGCCGTCCCGACGCGTCCCGGCCCGAGCACGTCGAGGCCGTCCGGGCCGCCCGGTTCCTCTACCTGACCGGCGGCTCGCCCCTCCACCTGCGCAGCGTCCTGAAGGAGACCCCGCTGTGGGAGGCGCTGCTCGAGGCGTGGCGGGAGGGCGCGGCGGTGGTCGGCTCGTCGGCCGGCGCCATGGTGCTGGGCGACCCCATGGTCGATCCCCGCGGCGGCGCCTTCACCCTCGGGCTCGGCCTGCTCGAGAACCTGGCCGTGGTACCCCACCTGGGCGCCGCCGCCGAGCACCGCACCCTCAAGCTGGCCCCCCCGGGCGTCCACCTCCTCGGGATCCCCGAGCAGACCGCCGTGGTCAAGGAGGCCGGCGGCTGGCGGGCCGCCGGCGTCCTGCCCGAGCAGGTCCTGATCCACCTCAACGGCGAGATCGTCCCGCTCAGCCACCTCCCCTGAGGGGCGCCGCGCCTCTCATCTGTCGTGCTCGGTGACGTTCACCGACTGGATGACCGGCGGGTCCTTGGGCCGGTCCTGGGCGCCCACCGGCAGCGACTGCATGGCCTCGAGCACGTCGAGGCCGGTGACGACCTGGCCGAACAGCGAGTACTGGGGCGGCAGGCGGACGCCCTGGGGGCCGGAGATGAGGAAGAACTGGCTGCCGTTGGTGTTGGGGCCGGCGTTGGCCATGGCGACGGACCCGACCTGGTACCGGCCCGGCTTCGGCAGCTCGTCGGCGAAGCGGTAGCCGGGGCCGCCCCGGCCGGTGCCGGTGGGGTCGCCGCCCTGGCACATGAACCCGCGGATGATGCGGTGGAAGATGACGCCCTCGTAGTAGTGGTACCGGGCCAGGAAGACGAAGTTGTTCACCGTCAGCGGGGCGGCGGCGGCGTCGAGGGCGACAACGAGGTCCCCGACCGAGGTCGACAGCAGCGCCGTGTAGCGCTTGGTGGCGTCGATGCACATGGGCGGCTGGTCGTCGAACTGCTGGGTCTTCGGGCTCGAGCCGTCGGGGTTCGGGCAGGGGTGGGTCATGGGGTCTCCTCTGGGGTCGGGTTGCCGGCCTCAGCGGTGAGGCCGGCATGTCGCGGGTGGCGCTCGATCAGGGGCCACCGAGCTGCTCGAGCTGGGTGTCCTTGGGTACGAGGGCGATGACGATGGACTGCCCGTCGCGCAGGCGGACCCGGCCGGGCGGGCCGGCCGTCCTCGTGCCGTCGACGAAGGTCACGACCTCGGCGTCCTGGCCGCCGCAGCCGTCGCTCACCTCCGCCATGACCGGCAGCGTGCCGTCACGCCAGCGCAGCGACGTCGCCGTGATCCGGAGACCCTCGGCCTCCTCGAAGCGGCGGAAGGTGGCGTTGGTGCCGGCCGACGAGGCCCGGGTCGGCTCGACGTGGACCATGCCGTCGCCGTGGCTGTGGATGCCGCCCTGGTCACCGTCGCCCTCGACGGGGGCCAGGTAGCGGTCGCACAGGTAGACGCGGTAGGGCACGTGCCAGTGGGCCCCGACGCGGGGGCCGTCCGGGCCGGCCGCAGGCTGGTTCGACGGCGTCGCGGGGCTCTCACGAGCGGCCGTCAGCTGGTTGCGTCGGACGGCGACCACGGCGGTGGCGGCGGCGGCCACGACCAGGAGCAGGGCCACGAGGGCGGCTGCACACAGCCCCACGATCAGCCCGGTCCGCGACCGCGGCGGTGGTGCCGGCGGCCGAGGTGGCCCCCAACCGGCGGGCTCCGGCGGGCCGCCGGGCGGCGGGGCACCGGGCGGTGAGGCACCGAGCGGTGGGGCCTCGGGCGGGCCCCAGGCCGGCGGCGGCGGCCACGCCGGAGGTGGCCCCCACCCGCCCGGCGGGGGCGGCGGGGGCGGCCAGCCGGGGGTCGGGGGGTCGGTCACGTCGCTTCGGTCACGTCTCTTCGATCATGACTCTTCGATGACGACGGTCTCGACCTTGACCGGGGGCTGCGGGGCGCCGCTGAGGCAGGCGGTGTCGACGGCGGGGTCCGGGGGCGGGCAGTCGACGTGGCTGGCCAGCACCTCCTTCAGCACGTCGAGGCCCTCCACCACCTTGCCGAACGTGACGTAGGAGCCGTCGCCGTTGAGGTTCGCCGTCCCGGGACCGGCCGAGAAGAAGTACTGGGCGCTGGCCGAGTCCGGCTCGTCACCGCGGGCCATGACGAGGTCGCCCTCGGTGTAGGTGAACGGCGCCCCCTCGTCCTTGATCATGTACCCGGGGCCCGGGTCGTCGATCGACTGGCTGGGCGAGCCGCCCTGGATGATGGCGAGCTCGGGGTCGGTGCGGGGGAGCGACGACCCGTCGTAGTAGCCGTACCGGGCGAGCACGACGAAGTTGTTGGTCGTGAGCGGTGTGCGCTTGGTGTCGAGGTCGACCTTCACCATCCCCTTCGAGGTGGTGAACACCGCCCGGTACTTCTTGCCCTCGACGAGGCACGGGGTCGGGGCCTGCTCGAACGTCGTGGCCCGCTCCTCGCCGCTGGCCTTCGGGCACGGGGTGGGGCCGGTGACGGTCCGCCCCGGCGGGGCGGGCGGCAAGGTCGCCAACGTGACCGGCGGGGCGGTGGTCGTCGTGGCCGGGGTGGCCTCTTCGTCGCTGACCAGGCGGGCGCCGAACCACAGGACGACGGCCAGGAGGAGCACCCCGAAGGTGAGGCTGGCGAAGGTGAGCAGCTGCCGCCGCCGCCGCTGCCGCCGGCGGGCCGCCTCGAGGGCGGCTCTGCGGGCGGCCTGGTTCTCCTTCTTCCGCTGCCGCTTGGTGCTGGCCACGGGGAACGAACCCTAGCGGTGGCGTGGCCCCGGGTAGCCTGCGGGCCTCGTGGCGCTGGTGGTGCACAAGTACGGCGGCACGTCCGTGGCCGACGCGGACCGCATCCGGGCCGTGGCCGACTACATCGGCCGGGCCCGGCGGCGGGGCGACGACGTGGTGGTCGCCATCTCGGCCATGGGCAAGACGACCGACGTCCTCGAACGGCTGGCCGCCGACGTCTCCACCAGCCGCCCCGGCCGGGAGATGGACCTGCTGCTCTCCTCCGGCGAGCGCATCTCCATGGCGCTGCTGACCATGGCGCTCGCCGACCTGGGCATCCCCGCGGTGTCCCTCACCGGCAGCCAGGCCGGCATCATCACTGACGCCAGCCACCAGAGGGCCCGGATCCTCGAGGTGCGGGGCGACCGGGTGCGCGAGGCGCTGGCCGCCGGCTGCGTCGTCGTGGTGGCCGGGTTCCAGGGCGTCTCCACCGGCAAGGACGTCACCACCCTCGGCCGGGGCGGCACCGACACCACCGCCGTCGCCCTGGCCGCCGCCCTCGGGGCCGACCGGGCCGAGATCTACACCGACGTGTCGGGCGTGTTCTCAGCCGACCCGCGCGTGGTGCCGTCCGCCCGCCGCCTCCCCCACCTGTCGTGGGCGGAGCTGCTGGAGATGTGCGCGGCCGGGTGCCCCAAGCCCGACGTCAGGGCCGCCGAGTTCGCCCGCACCCACCAGGTGCGCCTGGAGATCCGTTCGTCGTTCACATGGGAGCCCGGCACCCGGGTCGGCCCGGAGGAGGAAGTCGTGGAGCAGGCCATCGTGTCCGCCGTCGTGCACGAGGTGGGCGAGGCCAAGGTGACCGTGGCCGGCGTGCCGGACCGGGTCGGGGTGTCGGCCACCCTGTTCGGCGCCCTGGCCGAACGGGACGTGAACGTCGACATGATCGTGCAGAACACCTCGCTCGAGGGCCGCACCGACATCTCGTTCACGATCCCCGTCCGCGACCTCGTCGTCGGTCTGGAGGCCAGTCGCAGCCTCCGCGCCCAGATCGGGGCGGCCGACGTCACCGCCGACGCCGACATCGCCAAGGTCTCGATCATCGGTGCCGGCATGAAGACCAACCCCGGCGTGGCGGCCACGGTGTTCCGCACCCTCGCCGACGAGCAGATCAACATCGAGATGATCTCCACCTCGCCGATCCGCATCAGCGTCGTGGTCCACCAGGCCGACGCCGAGCGGGCCGTCCAGTCCCTGCACGCCGCCTTCAAGCTCGGCTGAACGGCGGACCGGGCGTCCCCGCCCGCCGGGGTGCCGCTCGCGCCCGGAGGGGGGAGACTCCCGGTGATGAGCGCCGCCCTGCCCGAGCGTGACCCTCCCTGGGTGATGCGGACCTACTCGGGGCACTCGTCGGCGCGG
>Ga0183260_10002091_pt1 | contig 16576 bp, 18 predicted proteins | sample AntDrymUQ4972206_2_FD_129768 | JGI IMG/M metagenome (GOLD analysis project Ga0183260, IMG submission 129768) | Polar desert sand microbial communities from Dry Valleys, Antarctica - metaG UQ497 (22.06) (version 2) (version 2) | ecosystem: Environmental > Terrestrial > Soil > Desert | place...
CGAGTTCGGCGACGACGTCAGCCAGCGAACGGGTGCGTCCGCTGCGGGCGTCCTCGTCGGCTTCGGCCATGCTCGCGACGTACTCGGGTGCGTTGGCCAGGATGAAGTCCTCAAGCGCGTCCTGGTCGATCGGGCTCAGCACGGCAACCGGCTTGCCGTGGCGGGTGACCAGCGCCGGCCGACGCGAGCGCTCGAGCTCATCAACGATCTCACTGGAGCGACGCTGAAGTTCTCTGATCCCGTAGGTCTGCACCCCGACTCCTTCCACGCGCATCTACGTACAAGTGACGCACACTATAGCGCGGGATCTCCGCCGGCGCTACCTCCCAGCGCAGCGTCTCGACGTCGAGCACGAGGCCAAACCCGCCGGGCGCGAACGTGATCGCCAGCATCTACGGCAGCGTGTCGAGGTCGACGTCGACGCGGCGGGCCATCTCGTCGAGGTCGACGAGCTGCGGGTCGTCGAGGTCGCGCTTGCGCTCTGCGAGCGCCGTCGCCAGCGCAGTGTCGTCTTCGCGCTGGGGCAGCCTCGACGGCGAGCCGCTCGGCGGCCGCGCCGGTGGCATGCTGCAGCTTGCCTGCGGCGGCTGCGCAGAGATTGGCGGCGGCCGACCTGGCGGCTACTGCGTGCGTCGTGGCGGGTCGAGCAGTTCGGTGATCTGCGCGATGGCGGCGGGGCCGGGGTTGACGTAACGCATCGCTGTGCGTGGCGATTTGTGGCGGGTCTTGCCCATGATCATCTGCAGCGCGACCTGCTGGTCGCCGAGGTGCGTCGCGGCGGAGTGGCGCAGCTGGTGTAGTTGCCATCCGGTCGTGTTCTTGAGCAGGATGCGCGCGCGGTCATAGCCCAGGCGGGCGTAGCGGGTGTGCGGGCAGATGTCGCGCGGCCCGGGCCGGCGCGCGGGCACGGGCCGCCGACTGGAGAGGAACAGCGGCCCGCTGGTGCGGCTGGACCCATCCGGTAGGCGGATAAGACGCGGGAGCAGGTGCGCGGTGCCGGTGCCCCAGTACACCCATTCGATCTGCCGGCCCTTGGAGCGGACCCGCGCCCGGCGGTTGTCGAGGTCGAGGTCCTCGACGTTGCGCGCGAGGATCTCGCTGGCTCGCGCCGCCGTCTCATACAGCATCCGCCACAGGGTCTTCTCGCGCAGCGGAACATCGCGATGTAGTTCTGCACGCGGCCGAAGCCGCGCTCGATGGCCTGGACGGGCATGTAGAGCTCGCGGTCCTCGGTCTCGAAGGCCTCGGCGAAGCGCGCCTCGTCGAAGTCGTCGCCGACCACGTGGGTGGCGTAGCGCAGCGCCTCGAGCTGGCGCGGGAAGTCCTCGAGGTGATCGATGATCGAGCGGCGCCAGCGCTTGCGGTCGATGTCGCGCGGCGTGCGAGCGATCAGCCGGCGGTCGCGCGGCGGGCGCGGTCAAGAGCAGCGCGAGCCCGCGTGTCGAGGTCGCGCTCGCCGCGGCGGCGCACGCGATCGGCCTGCGCGGCGAGCGCCGGCCAGCGACCGCCACGGTCCACGAGGACGCGCCCCTCGCCGAGGACCTCGGCGAGCAGCCAGGCGTCGCGCTGCGCGTCGGCCAAGCGGACGACGTCGACGCGGCGGCCGAGGGCGCGTGCCAGCCGGTCCTGCATCTCCAGCATGCGGAAGCGATCCGGGTCGCGCAGGCCGACGAGGACGTCAACATCGCTGCCCGGGGCGTCCGTGCCCCGGGCAGCCGAGCCGAAGAGCACCGCAAGCTCGACGTTCGGCTCGGTCCGCAGCGCCCCGCGCAGCGCAACGAGCAGCGGCCAGCTGCGCTTGAGGTAGCGCCGCTCGGCGTCGGGCACGCGCAGGCGCCGCTCGCTGACTCGGTCGGCCTTGACCAAACCTAGGCCCGCGGCGCGCCGCAGCGTCCGCTCGCTCGCGCCGACTGTGCGGGAGAGAAGGGCGAGATCCGACATGCTCGTGTGGCCGATATTACAGGCTCGTGTGGCCGATACGGCCGTAGTGAGGCTACCTGCTGTCCAGCGATCGCCCGACTTGCGTTTCTTGCGTAGACGTGGCCGCTTACTGGCGCGGGCCCGGCGATGATAAACGGGGCAGCGTGATCGCTTCTTCAGGTGGTCCGCCGCCGAGCCAGTCAGTGGAGTAGAGGATCTTCGGGCGTTTCGTCTGCTCGTACAACCGCCGCCACGTACCATCGCCTGACGCCGTCGAAATCGGGCGGCGCGCCCGGCGCCGGGATCGTCACCAGCAGCTCGTGGAGGATCTCCCCCCAGCTGGGCACCTCAGCCCTGGTTTCCGCCTGTGGCGTATCCGACGCCGCTGGATGGCACGATCGTCGGCTGCGGGACGTACTCGCTCGCCGCGTTGAACACCTGGATGGCTTCGGCCACTCCGGGCTGCTTCAGCGCCTCCTTCACGAGCTCCTTCTGGTCCTCCTGCGTGCTTGGCTTCGATTGGTCGGACACGGTTGCTCCCTCCATCTCGCGGTTGTCCACTCTAGCCCGCGGTGGTTTCGGCCATCGCCATCTCCATGCCCGAGGGGTCGATGTCGTAGGTCTTCATGACCTCGTCGCCGTAGTGATTGATGACCTTCACGGCGATGCGCAGCGTGCGCGGCGGGCCGAACGGGCGGCTGCGCGTGCGGTAGAGGCTCGCCCACGCCTCCTCGTCGATTTCGGCCTTCAAGGCCCGCTTGAGGCTCTTGTACGGGTCCTCGGCCCCGGTGAAGTAGGCGTGGCGCACGAAGAAGCTCTCGCCGTTGTAGTTGGTGTCGATCATCCAACAGGCGATGTCGTCAACCGAGCTGGACCGGACCTGGCCTGTTGTCGGGTCGTAGACGTCCACGCCGCGGACCTCGACGACTATCTGGCCGCCGTCGCGCTCGATCGCGATGTCGGGCTCGCCGAAGACCATGAACAGGTTGCCGGCGCCGGTCTTCTTGAGCAGCTCGTCGCCCATCGCCAGGTCGGGGTTCATCCGTACGAGCAGCAGCGGCAGCTTGCCGATTCGTTTCTCCTCGGCCGCCACCGCCCATCCGCTGCTCGCGTCCGGCTGGAACTCCTTCGCGACCTCGCCGGCGTGGGAGTCGAAGGCGAAGGCGCAGACGAGCAGCAGGTCCACGCCGGCGCCCTTGAGCGCCTCCTTGGCGGCCTCCTTGACCTGCTCGGCGCCGGTGGTGCCGTGCTCGGGCCCGATCGACACGGCGACGGACCGGCTGGACCCTTCTGCGTCGGTGAACTCCCCTCGCGCGTGAACCCAGGTCCCCGCGAACGGCTCGAGCCAGTCGAAGTCGAGGTGCTCCTGCCTCACGGTGTTCTGTACGCCGGACTTGCGCAGGTTCTCGAGCACCGTGGTCGCGAACGGAGCCCCGTCCTCGCGGATCTCCTCGGTAATCGGCTGCTCCTCGTAGCCGAGAACGCGGTGCGGTGAGAGCGACTCGACTGTGAAAGGGCCAGCGACGCGGACGGCCTTGGGGTTCTCGTAGGGCTGATCGACAAGAATCTCCCGTTCGGCGTGTCGCGCGATGGCGATATCGATCTCGTCGCGTGACATGCCGTCGCGGATGTCCTGGTTTTGCGCGATCGACCTGAGCGTGACGTGCGGCACTCGGCGGTAGACGAAACCCTTGCGGACGTCTCGGACGGTCTGATCCTGTGTCGATGGGCGGCCCGTGAGCTCCGCTTCCTTGCGCTGACCTTCCGGAGAGTCAGAAAGAAGGAAGGCGGGCTGACGAACGGTCATAATCCGAGTGCGCGCGAGGGCGATAGCGACCCGCGAGGTGTCGATCGTGAGCCAGCGGCGCCCCCACTTTTCGGCGACGACCGCAGTCGTGCCGCTCCCGCAGGTCGGGTCGAGCACAAGGTCGCCCGGATCGGAAGACATCAGGAGGCAGCGCTCGATGACCTTGGTGTTCGTCTGGACGACGTAGACCTTGTCGTCGGTGAACGCACCGGTGGCCGTGTCAATCCAGACGTTGGCCAGCTCGCTGACCGGAAAGTCGTCCAGATATCGGACGTATTGGAGTGAACGAGGCGTTGGGGGGACCAAGCGGCCGGCCAGCGCCAGCCGTCTCATTCCGTCCGGCGTCGTCGTCCAGTGCCGGCTAGCCCCTGGGTGATAGGTATCGCCGTCGTGCTCGAACGGTATTGTGCCAGTCGGCGTAGCGCCCTGCGATGTCAAGTCGCCGTGCCTGTACGGCCTCGCTCCGGGAGCCAACGCCGACTCGGCTCCTCGCTCCTGAGCACTCATTGATCGCCTGGACCCGTCGGGCATCTCCACCCTGGTGTAGCGCCCGCCGATGTCGTCCGCGAGCCCGCGCCTCCTGAAGAGCTTCCGCACCTTCAGGCGATCGATATCCCGCCCATACCAGAGGACATAGTCGCTGTTGCGACCGAGTGACCCAGCGACAAGGTTTGAGGTCGTCCGGAACACGATGGTAACCACCGCATTCTCCGCGCCAAAGACCTCGTCGAGCACGCTCCGTACAAGGTGCATGTTCTCGTCCCCAATCTGCACGAACACGCTGCCGGTCTCGGTCAGCAGATCGCGAGCGACCACGAGCCGATCACGCAGGTACGACAGGTACGAGTGGATGCCAAGCTCCCACGTGTCGCGGAACGCCCGGATCTGCTCGGGCTGGCGCGTGGCGTCCTCGACCTTGCCATCGCGGACGTCGCGCTTGCGCGTGGACACCTGCCAGTTGGAGCCGAACTTAATCCCGTACGGAGGGTCGAAGTAGATCGTCTGGACCTTGCCCTTCAGCCCCTCCTTCTCGGCGAGGGAGCTCATGACGAGCAGCGAGTCGCCGAGGATCAGGCGGTTGCTCCAGTTCTGCTCGTGCTGGTAGAAGTCGACGAGCTGCTCGAACTCGATTCCGTTGAAGTCATCGAACAGCGTCAGCTCCGGCTCGGGCTCGCCTGCCGCCGCGGTCTCGCGGAGGTTCTCGATGACGACGCGCGGGTGGATCTTCTCCTGTATGTAGATCGGGACGGTCGGGACCGCGAGATCGCTCTGGTCCTGCTCGTCCTTGCCCTTCCACACGAGTTGCGGGTCGAGGGACGGGTCGCGTGGGTACAGCGTCTTGCTGGGTGCGCCCTCCTGCTCGGCGACGAAGTCGCGCAGCTCGTCGGTGGGGATGTTGGTGCGCTTGTCGTCGTGACGCAGCGCGTCGACCGCCGTCGGGCCCTTCGACTTCCCGCGTGGCGGGGTCATGCGCTCACTGCCTCGAGGCCGGCGATCTCGTCGCGGATCAGGTGCTCGGCGTCCCACGGGTCCTCGCACTCGACGAACCCCCAGCGCCCTTGTGCGCGCAGGTTGTTGACGCCGGGGACCCAGAGCGAGCGGGCGGTAACGACCTTTGCCTCCTTGTCGCGCCGCCGCGCCCCGGAGACCTCGATGATCAGGTTGAGCGGGTCGTCCTCACCGTGCCCGTCGTCGATGCGGGCGATGAAGTCGGGCACGTATTGGCGTTCCTCGCCGTCGATCGTGTAGGGGATCGTGAAGCCGAGGCCCTGGTTCTTCACGTACGCGAGCACTTCGGGCATGCCTTCTAGCGTTTGACCGAGCTTGTGCTCCCAGCCCGAGTCGGCGACTACGTGACTGATGTGGCAGCGCTCGGGGTCAGTGGTCATCACGGGCTTGGTCGTGTCGAAGTCGACGTGCGACGTGGATCCGACGGAGTCGTAGGGGGCCAGGACAGCGAGCAGCGCGTGCTCGCCTGCGTCGGCGGCCACTATGGCCCTGAAGATGCGATCGGCCGCATCGTCTGCGCGCTGGTGCAGCAGCAGCAGGCCGATGAACGTGTGGTCCTTGAGCGTCAGGCACTCGGACATCCAGTCGCGGACGATCTCCACGAGCTGCGGGAACAGCCATGGACGATCGGGGAAGTAGTGCTGCGTGGTGCGCCGCGCGAGGAAGTAGACGACTTCCTGCTCGCGCCGGTCGCGCAGGTCGTCGAGCGTGTGCACGTCGGGCGCGCCGACGATCGCCGAGAGCTCCGTCGTGCTGGGTACGTCCTGGGTCGAGAGCGCTAGCCGCGCCTCCTCGCCGAACTCGACGCGCAGCTGCTCCGTCGACAGCTCGTGCCGGTAGCCGACGACGCGCGGGAAGCGGATCTCGCAGCGAGCGCGCTCCTCGAGCGCGCGCACGCGCGTGACCGGTCGGCCCGGCGCGGGCTCGGTCCTGCTGCCCGCAGCCGGGATGAACGAGAACGGCACGCCGTAGACCTCAGCGTACTCGGGGTCGAAGCGGCCCTCGTCGTTGGCGTTGTAGCTGCGCCGGCGCAGCCCGCGGCCGACGACCTGCTCGCACAGCAGTTGGGTTCCGAACGCGCGCACGCCGAGGATGTGGCTGACGGTGTTGGCGTCCCACCCCTCGGTCAGCATGGACACCGACACGACGCAGCGCACCTGTTCGCCGAGCTTGCCCGGCTTGCCGACCGTGTTCATGACCTCGCGCAGGAGGTCCTCGTCGGTCAGCTCCTCAGCGTCGCGTCCGGGGAAGCGGGCGCGGTATTCGGCCTTGAACTCCTCGATCTCCTCCCGCGCGATCACCTTGAAGTCGGCGCTCATCGACTCGCCCGATTCGAGCTGCTCGGAGTCCACGAGGATCGTGTTCGGGCGCGGGCTCCAGGAGCCCTCGCGCTCGTTGGAGAACAGAGCGAGCTCGCCGGGCACGATCACCGACAGCTGGTCGTCGATCTGGCGCTGCCAGCCGCCGACGTAGTCGAAGACGAGCTTGGAGACGCTGGTGTTGTTGCAGACGACAATGAAGACCGGCGGGGTCGTGCCCGTGGGTTGCTCGGCCTCGCGCGTCTGCCAGCGCGCGAACGCCTGCTCGTAGTTGCCGTACAGGCTGTGAAGGGCGCCCTGGAGCTCTGCCGGGAGCTTGGGCTCGCCGTCGAGACCTGCCTTCGCGCGGCCCTTGCGTGGAAGGCTGTCGCGAACTCGGGGCCACAAGTCGCGGTAGGTCGGCTGCTCCCCGGTCATCGAGTCGTCGGCCACCGGGACACGCGGGATCTTCACGATCCCCGACTCGATCGCGTCGATCAGCGAGAAGTCAGACACGACCCACGGAAACAGGGTGCCCTCCCGGTAGCCGGACCCGCGCAGGAAGAACGGGGTCGCGGAGAGGTCATAGACGGCCCGGATGCCGAGCTTGCGCTGGATCGCTTCGAGCCCCGAGATCCACACGCGCGCCTCGCTGTCGCGCCTCTCGGCCTCGCGGCGGTCCTCACCGGTGAGCTTCTCCTCGCCGTCGGCCTGGCCGACTCGACGCCGGTAGCAGTGGTGAGCCTCGTCGTTGAGCACGACGATGTTCTTCTTCGTGCCGAGCTCGCGGCACACGCGGCGCACCATCTGCTCGGGCGTTTCGGTGAACGGGCTCGACCCTTCTCGCGTGAGGAGGGCCTTGGTCGTCTTGGACGCCGCTGTGGTCTCGCGCAGCTGGAAGCCGTGGAAGTTGGTGATCGCGATCCGCGCCTGCCCGAGGCGGTCGCGCTCCGCGGACGGCACGAGATCGAGCACGCGGTAGTAATTCTCCGGGTCCTGCGGCAGCAGCACCCGCAGCCGATCGCGGATCGTGATGCCCGGCGTGACGACGAGGAACGAGTCCGAGAAGCGGGCGTCCTGCGGATTGGCGAGCTTGTTGAGCGCCTGCCAGGCGATCAGACACCCCATCACGACCGTCTTGCCGCTTCCGGTCGCCATCTTCAGCGCGACACGGAACAGGCCCGGGTTGGCGTCCTGCGCAAAGCGTTGCAGCTCGTTGGCGATCCAGGCATCGCCGTGCTTCGTCGCCGCCTCGGCAACGTAGATCGCCGTCTCGGCCGCCTCGACCTGGCAGAAGAACAGGCGCCGCTCACGATCGGTCGCAGTCCAGTGCTCGAGCAGGCGGCGCGTCGTCGGGGTCACGCCCGGCCAGCCGCCGCGACGCCAGAGGCCGACCCTCCCGCGTACCCGGTTGATGAACTGGTTCTCCTCGATGCGGTCGCGCGTCCACTCCGTGTCGAAGTGCATCTGAGAGCGCTTCTTGGCAGCCGGGATGGGCATGAAGTACGAGCTCACGCGCCGCTCCTCGACCACATCGTTCGTGATGCCCTCCTCGCCGAAGCGGAAATGGCGTCCCGGCTCCTCGAAGGGTGCGTTGAGGATCGGATTGTCGATGACGACGTCGGTCATGGCGAGCGCCCCAATCGCACAGCAGTCGGGGTCAGTGCGACGATAACCACCCCCACAGCTGCCTGTGGAGCGGCGCGCGAGTGCCGTGGCATGGTGAGATCTTCACGATCTTCTCGAACTTCAGCCCCGGTTCGGCTTCGAACGAGGCGAACGCGCGGACCGTTTGCGCGGCCAAGACGCGGCGGTCGACGAGAAAGAGCACCCGGCGCGCCACGCCGGACTTCATCAGCCGGTAGATCTGGTTGACGGTCATCAGGGTCTTGCCCGTGCCGGTCGCCATCGTGACCAGCAGCTTGCGCTTGCCCTCTCCGATCGCCTGCTCGATCGCCGCGTTGGCGTCGAGCTGGTAGGGCCGCAGGTGAGCGCTCTGAGTGAGCCCGGCGAGCGAGGCCAACTCGGCATCGAAGTCGCGCCCGAGCAGTTCGCCGAGCGCATCCGCCGTGTGGAAGGCCGACACCCAACGCGACCGGTTGTGCTCTCGCCGCACGTCATGGAAGCGGATCTGCTCGCCGTTGGTCGAGTACAGGAACGGCACGCCGTACTCGCCCTGGAAGCGCGGGTGCTGCTGAATCCCACGCGAGTAGCGCTCGGCCTGCGTCAGGACGCCGGTCGGGCCGAGGGTCAGCTTCTTCGCCTCGACCACGGCTCGAACCCGCTGGGCCACGCAGAGCGCGTAGTCGGCGGGACCGTCGTAGGTGGGGAACTCAGTGAGCGCGACCGGCCACAAAGCCGTCTCGAGCGTCATCGGGGCCGACTGCGCCACGGCCCATCCAGCGGCCTCGAGCTTCGGGTCGATTCGCTGTAGCCGGGTGTCGCTCTCGCGTTCCTTCACGCCAGCGCCGATCCTACGGCGGCGGGCTCACGGGTGGTGCTCGTTAGCCGACATGGTCGCAGCACCGGACATCTGAAGCGAGCTGGCGACATCGGCCCATGAGGGCCGTGCTTCGTCGCCGATCGCGCCAGCCGGCCGGCAATGCCGTTGAGCTCGTCGATCGACGCGAACCTCGGCGAGCGCGTCGAGCGCCTGCTCGGGCTCCGGCCGGACGACGTCGACACCGGCGACCGGCCTGCCCTCGCGGCGCTGTAGCTCCTTCTCCGCGAGTTGCCCGAGGTCGCCCGAGGCCGATATCCCCTGCGCGGGCGCGGGCTGGCGGAAAGGGACCCACTGCTCAGTCTTTGATGTCGTCGGCGACGGAGGCGCCGACCGGGCTGGCGTACGCGCTCATCGTCCGCGGGGGGAGTTACGCCACGCGCTCGGGCTCGCGGCTCGATGGAGCGGCGTGGAACTCGGTGACCCACTCTCGCGGCACAAACGTAGGCCGGTCGCGCTTGCGGCCGGCGCGATCGAGGAGCCAGAAGAGCCCGACCATCATGAGCAACACCAAGCCCGTCGCCTCGGGCGGACGAGCGACGACGTCGGAACCATCCGCCAACACGAGCGCGATGGGCTTGCGGTCCGCGATCGCCCTCGCGATCAGGACAGAGGCGTCGGCCGAGTCGGCCGGGATGAGCACGGTCCCGCCGGGATAGCGCTCGTGGCTGGCATCGTCGACAGCAATCCGACCGAGCAAGTCGAATGAGGCGTCGGTGCCAGGTGTGTTGCTGCGGGCTACGTGTGCCATGACTGAATGTTTGCGTCCCGATTGGCGTTCAGGTGCGCGATCGCGGCGGGTATCGCGTCGTTCGTGGGACCTGAATGGAATGCCTCAGGGTCTTGTTTTCCGCCGCTACGAGTGTATCGGCGCATGTGATGGCTTCCTCGATGATTGTCGAAGACGCGAACGGTTTCCCATGCCGCATCGACAAGCATCATGAGGACGACTGAATAGCGCTCGATCGGCCGGCCGGACTGGTTGAACTGCACGAGAACACCGTCGGCCACCGCGATCTCGATCGTCCGCTCGTAGGGCACCCCTCAAGCGTGGCATCGGGATCAGATGCCGCGTTGGCGTTCCGTTCGGTCGTCGTTGCGTCCGTACACGGGAGACCGGCTGCGGTGGACGGGGCACTATGTCGCCCTCCGCGACCGCCACGTCCTTGCGCTTGTCATCGACGCTCCACGCCGGCGCGACCCCGCCTACCGCCTTTACCAGGTGCCAGGGTTCGGCCGACGAGAAGGGTCGCGAGCAAGGCCGGCAGGTGTTCGTCCGCAAGGGCGGGCGCACCGGGCCAGCGAATGAGGCTGACATCGAACGACTGTTTGACCGCGCCGAGATCGTACGCGTCGAGCCCATCTTGAACGCTGGGCTGAGCGGGGACTGGATCGGCGTCCGGGCGGTGACACGTCTGATTCACTAAGCGCATCAAGAGATGCGTTACTGTCATCACATGCACTACGGGTTCCACGTCAGGAAGCGTGCGCCGGAGGGTTGGATCGTCGTCCGTGCCGGCGTTGAGCGGGCGGCCTCAGTCCACCCGACGCAGGCCGAGGCCGTCGCCGCCGCGCGACGGCTGGCACTCAAGAGCGGAGGCGCCGAGGTCGTGATCCACCGCGCCGACGGCCGGATTCGCGACCGCGACACCATCGGCGCAGCGGAGATCGACGAGCGCAAGGAGCTCGGAGCAGCGACCGGGCAGCCCGCAGGGCGCATCCGCGATGGGACAAGCCGGCCGGCGCGCCCGGCCGCTCGCGACCTCAGCGGCGGCGCCTCGGTGCGCCGCGCTCCGCGCAGCGAAGGAACACGCACGACGCTCCGCGTGCCTGCGCCCGTCGCCGCGGTCGCCGACCGCCTCGCGCGCGATCTCGGGATCTCGCGGAACGACGCGCTGCTGCGCCTGGCGACGCGCGGAGCGGCGCTCTATGAGCACGAGCTGGGCATCGCAGAGCGCCGGAACGCGCGCTGGGCCGCCGTGGTGCCCGGCATCGTCGATGTCGACCTTACCGAGCTCCCCTCTGCCGACGAGGCGCACGACGCGATCCTGGCCGCGCGCGAGACGCAGGCCGAGCCGGCGACGTGACGGGCCGGCCCCGGCCCGATCGACATGGCCGCGCTGTGGGACACAACGCTGGTCTCCCGCATCCATCCGAGGAGCGAGGTTCTCGACTATGTCGTCGACCGTGCTGCCACCGGCGACCCCGTCCGCGTCGCGGCGCCGGCGGTCCTCGAGGTGGCCTACGGCTATCAGCGGATGGCCGGGCGCGACGCCCGCTACGCCGAGCTGCTCGCCTGGTTCACCCGGTTCGTCGCGAGCGAGGCGCTCGAGGTCGTGCCGATCGACGGTCGCGCGGCGATCGTCGCCGGGCGGATGCGGGGCGAAGCGCCGCATCCGCCGCCCAAGCGTAAGGGCGACGCCAGAAGCAAGACGATGCGCCAGGCGTCGTGGCTGCTCGACATGCAGGTGGCGGCGACCGCGTTTGCCGCGGGATTCGACGTCGTCACGGACAACCGGCAGGACTTCGAGCAGCTGAGCGATCTCCTCGCGGACCTGTTTCCCGACGCGCCGCCGCTGACAGTTCTCGACTCGCCGATGTGAGGCAGAGCGACAGTCTCCTGGCAGACCCCGCCCCGCGCCGGCGCCCGCCGGCTGCTCGAGGCGTGACGAATCGCCGCAAGAGGTATTCGTCGATCGCCATTCCCGCCCGAACGAAGTCCGGCGGGGCGATGAACTGGTCGAAGGTGTCGCGGATGCCAGTCGAGGCGATCTGCTCAGCGAAGTGTCCCTGAGTGCCGATTCTAGAGCCACACTACTTGCAGAGGCAATCGATCATAATCCGCGTGTCGGGAGTTCGATTCCATCCGCCGGCATCATGAAGCAGCTGATAATTGGAGGTTGGGCGGGAGGCGGGATGTGGCCCTGATGTTTCCCGGAACTGCGTTCGGAACAATGTGCTCGCTGCGATCACCAAGTACGTGAGAATCGCGGGCGAGGGAGAGTTTCAGCCCGAAAGCGATGAGCCCAGCCAGATCCTGGTGTCATCGCTGGTGGTCTTATACGAGGTGCTCGGGCTCGATCCGTCGGCCTTCAGCCAGCCCAAGAGGATCGAGGAGCTCGCTGCCGAGCGCGGCGTAGGTTCCGCCGAACCGCTGCTCCAAATCGGAGCCGATGCCCAGGACACCGACGATGAAGCAGCCGAATGGATCCGCGCAGCGAAGTCGGACGCGCAGCGGATTAGCCACGAGTCTCTCTCGTCTCCCGACTGCAGCCGGTAGGTGTACGACTCGATCCGGCAGTGACCGTCGACGACGACCAAGAGTTGCCGCATGTGCAGTCGCGCGACCGTTCCGTGCAGGTCCAGCGGCGCCGTTGCTCGACCCAGCACCCTCGTAAGCTCGAATGCGCTCGGATCGTCAGGAAGCTCGATCAGCGAAAGCCGCGAGTCGCTGATCGTCCGATTCAGGACGCGGTTCAGGTGGTCGGCGAGGCCTTGCGCTGCTCTACGCGGTGCGTCGATGACCGTTCTGCCCGATTGCGCAGCAAGCCGACGAGCTCGTCCACAGCCGGATCGCCGTCATCGACCTTGCCGGCGTCGTACGCCTGCCTGAACTCGTCGGGCGTCATGCCGATCGCGCGTTGAACTTCGCCCTCGAGGTAGGCGTCGTACTCCTCCCGCGTGAAGGTGACGACGGGCGTTCCGGCTGGCGTCTCATCGACAGTCATCGCTCATTTCATAGTATCGGCGCAACGTGAGATGCACCGCAGGCGACGGAGACGCGGCTCCGGAAGCGCCCGGTCAGCCCCAGAAGATGCCGGTCGGATCGCGGTCGATCTCGTCGAGGAGCGTGGTGATCTCGTGCGAGGGCTCGATCAGCTCGTAGCGGTGCCAGCGAGCGTTGCGGTCGCTGTAGTTGGCTTCGGTCTGCCTGCCGCAGAGCGATCCTATGGCTTGGGAGTCACACCGCCGCACGCGCGGCGACGGTGAGTTGCTCAGGCAGGAGTGACGCCATAGCCTGCGCGATGTCGGGCGTATCGATAGCGTCGCCGGCGAGCCGCCGGAGATCGAGGATGTCGTTGACTGCGGCGAGGAAGGCTGCGTGCTCTGCGCCTGGCACGGGCCCAATGTACGTCTCGAACCACTGCGCCACCTCCGCCCAACGCCAGGCCTGCGTCTTCGCATCGAGCTTCCCGGCCGGCGCAGGAAACCCGCCGGGGCCACGCTCACCGCGCACGAGCAATCGGACGCTCTCGTGGCTTCTCCCCACGCGCTCGGCGATCGCCGCGATGGTCACGAGGTCGTCGGGCTCCACGCGCAGGATCGTCGCCTCGGGGAAGACGCGCTCGAGGTCTCGCACAGCGCTCAGTACAGCCGCAGGGAACGATCGATCCACCCGCTCGAACTCGACCTCGAATACACCTGCGCTGTCGGGACCCGCGAGCATGACCTCTTCGACCCCGCCGTCGCCGTAGAGGCGCACGGCGTACTCATCAGGCTCCCTGGCGTCCGCGATCTGGAATACGACCATGAAGACATGGGTGTCGGTCACTTGTGCGGGCACTTGGTTACGAAGCGACGGATCTGCCGGGCGTGGGTGGACGGGTTGCGCGGTGTGCCGCTGATCGACCTCGACTGGCAGTGCTCGTCAGGTCCGCCCGGGCATCGGAGGATGCCCCAATGCGCCCGACCCGTCAGCACGGTGAAGCCTTGGCCCTCGGCATCCCGCAACGCCGCTTCGATCTCCTTGTTGGGGTGTCGAGCACGCATCCTACCGACCTCCGTTGGCAAACTCCAACACTATTCTCGCGCCGTATCTGCGCGGTCGACGCCACGCCTACGAGGTCCTTCGGCTCGCCGCTGCGTATCGCAAGCGCTCGACCAACGAGGTCGCAAGCGACCTGATCGCCTACGCACGCGAGCGGAGGCGGTCACGCGTGCGTGCTGATCAGCTCGAGAAGCGTCCTGGCGCAGGTGCGTGCCGCTGGGGCGGGCCAAGCCAGGCGTCCAGCCGCTCTTGGCGTTCCCGAAACACCACCTCGTCACACAACTATGCCGCCTTCGCCCTACCGTCGGCTGGATGACAACGAACGAACACGAGACGATTGACACGCAGTCGAACTGGAGCGCGGATGAATTCGTGGGCCCCGAGGTGCAGTTGGGCCACGTGGCGCCCAACGGCATTTCGCCGAGCCTGTACGGGCTCGTCGAGCTGGGCACGCTCAGGCGGCCGGAGCTCGCCCAGCAGCTGCGCGGCAAGGTGGAGCTGCGCTTTCGAGAGGACTTCGCCCCCGTGCATTTGGACTTCCGACGACGGTGTGATCGTCGAGGACGCCGACGAGCAGAACGGCTGGAAGCCGGAGCTCGTGATCTCGGGGGCACTGCCCGACATCGTCCAACTCACCACCGCACCACTCTTCGCCGGGGTGCCCAAGCCCACCAATGCGCGAGGTCGTGCTGCGCTCGCCGGCATGGCGGGCGGAAAGGTGAAGATCGAAGGCAGCGCCGGCCTGGCGCGGCGACTTCTGACGCTACTCGAGATTTAGCATCGTCGGCTGATATCCACGTTGCCTTCGCGAGGCGGCCCATCCAGGCGAGACTCACCGCACCTGCGCCACCTTGGGCGATCCACCCCCGGCGCGAGCGCGTGCGGCGCGGACTGCCCGGGTGAGCGTCGCGACGTCGTAGGCGCCCTGGTGGCGCTTTCCGTTGATGAAGAAGCTGGGCGTGCCGGCCACCCCGCTCGCGTCGGCCGACGCCACGTCGGCGGCGACGCGCGGAGCGTGCTTGCGGTTGCGCAGCCCGTCCCAGAGCCGCTCCGCGTCGAGGCCGAGTCCCTCCGCGTAGTCGGCGACATGAGCCGGCTGCAGGTCGCCCTGGTGCTCGAGCAGTACGTCGTGCATCTCCCAGAATGAACCCCGCTCGGCCGCCGCCTCGGACGCCTCGGCGGCCATCTGAGCGTTCTCGTGGACGTCGGTCAGCGGCAGGTGCCGCCACACGTAGCGCAGCTCGTCGCCGAATGAGTCGAGCAGCTCGCGGATCACGACCTCGGCCTGGCCGCAGTAGGAGCACTGGTAGTCGCCGTACTCGACGAGGGTGACCGGCGCGGCCTCGGACCCGCGCACGTGGTCGCGGTCGGGGTCGACGTCGTCGGAGAGGTCGAGGATGTCGTCCCTGGTGCCGGCGATCTGGCGAGCTCGTAGGCCCGCAGGCAGCATCCTGATCACCCGGAACGCGACCCACGCGGCCAGCGATGCCACCACGGCCGCGGCCAGCACGCCGAGCTTTGCCTCCTCGAGCTGCCGGCCGTGGAAGGCGAGGCTCGAGATCAGCAGCGAGACCGTGAACCCGATCCCGGCGACGGTCGCTCCGCCGGCAAGCACGGGCCAGCTCAGCGCCCGGCGCATCCCGCCGAGCCGCGGCCGCGAGGCGAGCCAGCAGGCGCCGAGGATGCCGAGTGGCTTGCCAAGCACGTACCCGAACAGGATGCCGAGAGTGATCGGGGACCGGACGGCGTCGGAGAGCAGCCCGCCATCCACCTCGATCCCGGCGTTGGCGAGCGCGAACAGCGGCACGATGGCGAAGCTCGTCCACGGGTGGAGGCGGTGCTGGAGGCGCTCGTTGGGCGAGATCGCCGACACCACTCCGAGCTGGGCCGAGCGCGCGAGCTGCGCCGTCGGCTGCTCGCGGAAGGAGCGCGTCAGCTCGGTGACCCGCTCGAGGTCGATGCGCCCGGGCGGGTATGCGCTGGTCACGAGGCCGACCGCGAGCCCCGAGACCACAGGGTCGATGCCCGACTTCAAGAGGGCGACCCACACGCCGACGCCGAGAAGCGCGGCGGCGGCGCGTCCACGTGACGGGCGCCCACCGCAGGGCGAGCAGCACGCCGAAGAGACCGACCGCCGCGGCCAGCGGGACGACCGCGATCTGCTCGGTGTCTAGCGGCGACGGCGGAATGCGAGTCTGATGGTAAAGACCGCGTCGAGCACCCGGTCGCGGATCTCGGGCGGGATGCCGCCTGGGGCCGGTGCGCGAACGCGCGCTGCCTATGCAATGCTATGGCATATGCCGAGCGACTTGACGTTGGGCGACGCGGCGCGGGCGATCGGGGTGAGCGTCGACACTTTGCGCCGCTGGGATCGTGCCGGCAAGCTGCAGACCACGCGCGATGAGCGCAATCAGCGGCGCGTTCCCAGCAGCGAGGTGGAGCGGCTGACCGCGCGCCCACCGCGCCATGCCGCCGGTGACGGGCTCTCGGCGCGCAATCGCTTCTCGGGGGTAGTGCGATCGGTCGAGGTGGACGGGGTGATGGCGCTCGTGGAGATCGAGGCCGGTCCGCACCGGATCACGGCCGCGATCACCCGCGACGCCGTCGAGGAGCTGGGGTTGACCGAGGGCATGCGAGCGACGGCGGCCGTTAAGGCGACGTCGGTGATGATCGAGAAGGGCGATGGATGAGGCTTCGGTGGCTGCTCGGGATGGTGCTGTGCGCGGCGGTGGTGATGGGGGCGGGATGCGGGAGCGACGACGGCGGGAGCGACG
>Ga0183260_10002092_pt1 | contig 16574 bp, 16 predicted proteins | sample AntDrymUQ4972206_2_FD_129768 | JGI IMG/M metagenome (GOLD analysis project Ga0183260, IMG submission 129768) | Polar desert sand microbial communities from Dry Valleys, Antarctica - metaG UQ497 (22.06) (version 2) (version 2) | ecosystem: Environmental > Terrestrial > Soil > Desert | place...
GTGCTCGAGCGGCTGCAGGGCGAGCTGGATCGCACGCGGCGCGGCGCGGCTGCCTAGCGGGTATCCCCAAGTCTTGACACAAACGGCGGGCGCGGGTCACCGTCGGAGGCGTCTCGGTCGCGGCAATGGCCATGCCATTGCACGCTCCCTGCGTCCTTGCCTGAAGGCGCCCGCATCGCGCCGTTTCAGGCCCAGACTCACGAGAAGACCCACTGAGACCAACAGCTCAGTTTCGACGGCGGTCACGGCGTACGAGTGCGACGTCGTCTGGCCTCAAGCTCGTCTCATCGTCGAGCTTGACGGCTACGAGACGCACGGCACGCGCAAGCGCTTCGAGGAGGACCGCGCCCGCGACCGCGCGCTAGGGATCGCCGGCTGGCGGGTCATCCGGATCACGTGGGCGCCAGCTGAGAGACGAGCCACGAGAACTCGCCAGAGACCTATGGGAGCTCCTGGGTCGCGCACCCGCCGCAGTCGTCTGCGGACCTCGCCACGCGTAGGGCGAGTCAAGGAACCGGTTCGCACGGACGTCGCTACGCCGCCGACCGTTGCTGCCCGATCGCCGATCCTAGGCCGCGGGTCGTCCGGCCAGCGCCGCAGCGATTGCCGCCACGACCTCGGCCGCCTGCGCTGCGCCCAGCACGGGACTCATCGGGATCGCCAGGTGCGTGGCTGCCAGCTCGTCGGTGCCCGGCAGCTTCGCATCCGCGCCGTAGAACGCCATCGCGGGCTGGCGGTGAACCGGCGTGCGGTAGTACGCGCGGGCGCCGATGTCCCGTCGCGCGAGCTGCTCGGCGATGGCGTCGGCGTGCCCGCTGCGCACGACGTACAGGTGCCAGGCCGGCTGCGCGCCGGGCGCCGGCACGGGTAGCGTCACGAGCTCGCCGAGACCGGCCTCGACGTAGTGGCCTCCGGCGGCACGGCGTCCGTCGGCCCAGCCGTCGAGATGCGGCAGCTGGACGCGGAGGATCGCGGCCTGCAGCTCATCCAGGCGCGAGTTGTAGCCGACCTGCTCGTAGCTGACCTTGTCGCGCGAGCCATGCAAGCGCAGCGTCCGGACGCGCTCGGCGAGCGCCTCGTCGTTGGTCGTGATCGCGCCGCCGTCGCCGAAGGCACCGAGGTTCTTGGCCGGAAAGAAGCTGAACGTCGCGGCCGTGCCGAGCGCGCCGGGACGGCCGCCGGCCGTCAGCGAGCCGGCCGCCTGCGCGGCGTCCTCGAGCACCGGCACGCCGAGCGCCTCGATCTCGGCCACCGGCGCGACGTTGCCGAACAGGTGCACCGCGATGACCGCCTTGGTCGCCGGCGTCAGCGCTGCGTGCACCGTGTCGGCGGTCACGCATGCGGTGTCCGGGTCGACGTCGCAGAAGACCGGCCGCGCGCCGGTCGGCGGGATCGCCTCCGCACTGGCGTAGAACGTGAACGAAGCAACGACGACGTCGTCCCCGGGTCCGACGCCCATCGCCCGCAGCGCGATCGTCAGCGCCTCGGTGCCGTTGGCGACGCCGACCGCATGTGAGGCGCCGCAGTAGGCGGCGAACTCGCGCTCGAAGGCGGCGACCTCGGGGCCGAGGATGAAGCGGCCCGAATCGACGACGCGCGCGATTGCGGCGTCGATCTCGCCGCGCAGCGGGGCCATCGGCGTGGCGGTGTCGAAGAGCGGGACGGCCATCGCAGCCACGCAGCCTATGGCCCGGCGCCGATGGGCCGCCGCTAGGATCCTCGGCCTCATGACGCCGCTCGTCGATCCGGAGTTCTGGCGCGGGCGAAGCGTCCTCGTCACCGGCCATACGGGCTTCAAGGGCGCCTGGCTGTCGCTCTGGCTGCAGTCGATGGATGCGCGCGTGATCGGGCTGGCGGCGGGCATCCCGACGACGCCTTCCCTGTACGAGTTGGCGCGCGTCGGCGACGGGCTGACCGAGATCACAGCCGATGTCCGCGATGCGCACGCGCTGCGCAGCGCCTGCATTCGCCACGAGCCCGAGGTCGTCATCCACATGGCGGCCCAGCCGTTCGTCCGCCGCTCGTTCATCGATCCGCGCGCAACCTACGAGACGAACGTGCTCGGAACGGTCAACGTCCTCGAGGCGGTGCGCGCGACGCCGTCCGTGCGAGTCGTCGTCAACGTCACCTCGGACAAGTGCTACGACAACCGGCCCGAGCGCGAGCAGCGCCCGTTCGTCGAGACCGACCCGATGGGCGGGCACGACCCGTACTCGAACTCCAAAGGCTGCGCGGAGCTCGTCGTCGATGCCTATCTGCGCTCGTTCTTCGTGCCCGTTCCCGCCGGGCCGCGGCTGGGCTCGGCGCGCGCCGGCAACGTCATCGGTGGCGGCGACTGGGGCGAGGACCGGCTGATTCCCGACATCATGCGCGGGGCGCTGGAGGGCGAGCCGATCGCCGTGCGCAATCCGGAGGCGGTGCGCCCGTGGCAGCACGTGCTCAACCCGCTGTCGGGCTATCTGCGTCTTGCCGAGGCGCTCGCCTCCGCGCGCGGGCTGCAGGGCGGCTGGAACTTCGGCCCGGCGCTCGATGACGCCCGACCCGTGCGCTGGATCGCCGACCGGCTGTCCGAGCTATGGCCCGACGAACTGCAGTGGGAGCTCGATCCGGGCCCGCACCCGCACGAAGCGCACTTCCTTGCGCTGGACTCGACGAAGGCGCGTGAGCAGCTCGGCTGGACGCCTACGTGGGGCCTGGACGAAGCGCTCTGCGGCACCGTCGCCTGGTACCGCGCGCTGCGCGACGGTAAGGACATGCGCGCCGCCACGGTCGGTCAGATCACGGAGTTCGAAGCGGCTTCAGCGCCTTCAGGTCCGCCCGCGTCATCAGCCGGATGAGCTCCTCGAAGGTCGTCTGAGCTTCCCAGCCGAGCTGCGCCTTCGCCTTCGCGGGGTTGCCGATGAGCTGGTCGACCTCGGCGGGACGCAAGAACGCGGGATCGAGCTTCACGTAGCGCTCCCAGCCGTCAATGCCCGCCTCGTCGAAGGCGATCTGGACGCAGTCGCGCACGGTGTTCGTCCGGTTGGTGGAGATGACGAAGTCATCGGGCTCGTCCTGCTGGAGCATGAGGTACATCGCCTCGACGTAGTCCTTCGCGTAGCCCCAGTCGCGCTGGGCGTCGAGGTTGCCGAGTGACAGCTCGTCGCGCAGCCCGTGCTTGATCGCCGCCGCGTGCCAGGTGATCTTGCGTGTCACGAATTCCAGGCCGCGGCGGGGGGACTCGTGGTTGAACAGTATTCCCGAGCACGCGAACAAATCGTAGGACTCACGGTAATTCACCGTGATGAAGTGTCCGTAGGCCTTTGCTACGCCGTAGGGCGAGCGCGGGTAGAACGGCGTCGTCTCGGTCTGCGGGACCTCGAGCACCTTGCCGAACATCTCCGAGCTCGACGCCTGGTAGAAGCGCGCCTGCGGGCAGGCCTCGCGGACGGCCTCGAGCATCCGCGTCACGCCGACGCCGGTGAACTCCGCCGTCAGCGTCGGCTGGATCCAGGAGACGGCGACGAAGCTCATCGCGGCGAGGTTGTAGACCTCGTCTGGGTTCGAGGCGCGCAGCGTGTCGACGAGCGAACGCTGGTCGAGCAGGTCGCCCTGATGCAGCGTGATGTGATCGCGCAGATGCTCGATGCGGTCGAACTTCTCCGTCGACGCGCGGCGGACCATGCCGTGGACCTCGTAGCCGTGCCCGAGCAGCAGCTCAGCCAGATAGGAGCCGTCCTGGCCCGTGATCCCGGTGATGAGGGCGCTCGTGGCCATGGGTGGCGCCGGACCCTATACGGCTCGCGACCCGGCTCGCGGTCGGGTCGCGCGTGTGTTCAGCCGCCGCCTCAGTTGGGCTGGAGCAGGACCTTGAAGGCTCCGTCCTGCTTCTTCTGGAAGATCTCGTAGGCGTGCGGCGCCTCTTCGAGCGCCATTCGGTGCGTGGCGTACTCGTCGACGCCGAGCGGATCGCCGTCGCCGGTCAGCAGCGGCAGGATGTCGTCGATCCAGCGCTTGACGTTGGCCTGGCCCATCCGCAGCGTGAGCTGCTTGTCGAACATCTGGATCAGCGGCATCGGGCTGGCGGCGCCGCCGTAGACGCCCGACAGCGAGATCGTGCCGCCGCGCTGGACGAGCTCGATTGCGAGGTGCAGGGCCGCGAGCCGGTCGGTCCCGGCGGTCTCGGTCAGCTTGCGCCCGACCGCGTCCGGGAGCAGCCCGGCGGCGCGCTGGGCGAACTTGCCGACCGGCCTCCGTGCGCCTCCATGCCGACGGCGTCGATGACCGAGATCGGGCCGCGCCCGTCGGTCAGCTCGCGCACGACGGCAGCGATGTCGTCGTGCGCGGTGATGTCGAGCACCTCGACGCCGTGAGCGCCGGCGCGCTCCAGGCGCTCGGAGACGAGGTCGAGCCCGATCACCTTGCTCGCGCCGCGGTGCTGGGCGATGCGGGTGCACATCTCTCCGATCGGGCCGAGCCCGAGGACGAGCGCGGTCCCACCGTCCGGAAGGTTGGCGTATTCGACGGCCTGCCAGGCGGTCGGCAGCACGTCGGACAGGTAGACGAAGCGGTCGTCGGAAGGTCCTTCGGGAACCTTGATCGGCCCGTACTACGCCTGCGGGACGCGCAGGTACTCCGCCTGACCGCCCGGGACCTGTCCGTACAGCTTCGTGTATCCGAACAGCGCCGCGCCGGTCTCCTGCTCGCGCACCTGCGTGGTCTCACACTGCGACTGAAGCCCCTTCTCGCAGGTGTAGCAGTGCCCGCACGAGATGTTGAAAGGGACCACGACGCGGTCGCCCGGCTTGATCTTCGTGACCTCCGAGCCGACCTCCTCGCGATTCCCATCGGCTCGTGGCCGAGGATGTCGCCGGCGTCGATGAACGGAGCGAGCACCTCGTACAGATGCAGGTCCGATCCGCAGATCCCCGAGGAGGTGACCTTGATGATCGCGTCGGTCGGCTGCTCGATCTCGGGGTCCGGGACCGTGTCCACGCTGTCGGGGAGCAGGCGGCTCGTGCGGCCCTGGAGCTTGGTCTTCAGCGAGTGCGAGACGACGCGCTCCCTGCCGGCCATCAGCGCCTCGAACCCGTCGCGCGCGACATCTGCGGGATCGTCCTTGTCGTTGGCTGCGACCTTGGTGACGAGCATGTCGGCGCGCTCGAAGAACTCGGTCTCGGTCGGCCCCGGCATCAGCGAGGTGATCGTCACGCCGCTGTCCTCGAGCTCGTTGTGCAGCGCCAGCGCGAAGGACTGCACGAACGACTTCGATGCGTTGTAGACCGCCTGGAGGCGCCCGGCATCGTCGAGGCGATCGAGGAGGTGAACAGGATCCGGCCCTCATCGCGGGCGACCATGTCGCGCACCAGGTGCTTGGCCAGGTGCACGTGCTGCGGACGTTGAGATCGATCAGGCGCAGCTCGTCCTCGAGCGCCGTATCGGTGGCGAACGCGCCGCCGGCGCCGATGCCCGCATTGAGCGCGGCCGCGTCGAGCGGCCGACCGAGCCCCTTGATCTGCCCGTAGAGCTCGTCGACGCCGTCTGCGCAGGACAGGTCGATCTGCAGCGCCTGCACGCCGGCGCCGCAGCCACGCAGCTCCTCGCCCAACCGGGGTGATCGCGCCGTCCTCGGCGACGATCAGCAGGTCGAAGCCGTTGTCGGCGAACTGGCGAGCCAGCTCAAGCCCGATACCGCTCGACGCGCCGTGACGAGGGCCAGAGGCCTCGATGGCGGGTCGCCGGCGCCATTCTCGCTACGCACCCTGTCCATCCGATACCTCCGTCTGCTCGTGGTCACTTCGCCGCGCTTTCCCGCCTCTGGCTTCGCATACACGCGGCGCCACGGGGTTGGCACGGTGGGACTTAGCTTAGGAAGCGTCAATCAACAAGAGCACGGTTTGGACACCCGCCCGCGGCGCCAGACACCACCCTCGATGCTCGCGATACCACCAGTATCGCTGCGCTCGAGTGCGGAGTCTGGCATCCCCGGATCGGGCGCCCAAACCGCACACTTGTTTCTCGACGCTTCCTTACGGCGGACCCCGCCGGCGGCGGCAGTGGCCCCGAGAACCAGCGCGGCCCCGGCACAGTGCCGGGGCCGATCACTTCACCTCGGGTGATGCACCGACGTACTGACGCTGGCGCGCGTCAACTCTCCGTCTTGGGATGCGTCTGCTTGGTCTCCACGTCGGTCGCGTCCTGGTCATCGTGCTGACCAGGCCCCTGGTCATCGACCGCTGCGCCGGGGTTGGCGTTCTGAGTCGTGTCGGCGTCCATCCGCTTGACGTCGTCGGCGCTGGCGTCGGGCGTGGCGTTGTCCTCGTGGCCCGCATGCGGCGAAGCGTCACCTTCGTCGGCGATCTCGCCGACGGTGCCGGCGTCGGGCGAGTCATCGGCCTCCTGGCCGGCGAAGCCGCCGGCGTGCGCGGTGCCCGTCTCGTCGCGACCCTCGGGGAGCCGTGACTCCTGCGAACCGGCGCCGCCCGTGTCGGCTCCCAGCGAGCCCTCCTGCACGTCCTCCGAACGTCCCTCCTTGTAAGCCTGATCCGGGGTCTTGGTGCCGGAACCTTCCTGCTTGCCTTCCTCGTCGGGCATACGGCCTCCCTTGTTGTGTATGGACGCGCCATACCCGCCCCTCCGCGACGACATTCCCGTTCCCGCTGGGCTCTTCCTCGCGTCCCAATGCCCCCCAACCGCGCCGCGAAGCCTTGCTTTTCTCGCCCCGCCGAGCGGGTATCGCGGGTATCGGCGAGCATCGTGACGACCGCTCGCACGGCGCGCATGATGGCGAGCCGGGCGGTCGCGATCGGGGCCGTCTACGCTGGGCGCGTGAAAGCGGTGATCCTGGCCGGGGGTCTGGGCTCGCGTCTCAGCGAGGAGACGGTCGTCAGGCCCAAGCCGATGGTCGAGATCGGTGGCATGCCGATCCTGTGGCACATCATGAAGATCTATGCCGCGCACGGCATCGATGACTTCGTCGTCTGCCTGGGCTACAAGGGCTACGTCATCAAGGAGTGGTTTGCCAACTACGCGCTGCATACCTCCGATGTGACCTTCGACATGCGCTCGGCCGAGATGGAGGTTCATCACTCCACGACCGAGCCGTGGCGCGTGACGCTCGTGGAGACCGGTGCCGACACGATGACCGGCGGGCGTCTGAAGCGCGTGCTGCCCTACGTCGGCGGCGAAACGTTCTGCCTTACCTATGGCGACGGCGTCGCCGATGTCGACGTCGGCACGCTGATCGCTCACCACCGCGACGAAGGGCGGCTGGCGACGGTGACGGCCGTCCAGCCGCCGGGTCGCTTCGGTGCGCTGGAGATCGAGGACGACCGCGTAGCGATCTTCCTGGAGAAGCCGCGCGGGGACGGCGCGTGGATCAACGGCGGGTTCTTCGTCTGCGAGCCGAACATCGGCGATGTGATCGCCGATGACGCCACGAGCTGGGAAGACGAGTCGCTGTGCACCCTCGCCGGGCGCGAACAGCTGACGGTCTACCGCCACCGCGGCTTCTGGCAGGCGATGGACACCATCCGCGACCGCAATCAGCTCGAGGCGCTGTGGAGTTCGGCTGAGGCGCAGTGGCGCACGTGGGCCTAGCGCAACCGCGATGCGGTTTCTGATGGGCGACGGTGCGAGGAGGCGCTGGTTGAGACCTCGGGGGCTGCTCGGGCAGGCCCACTGGAACCTGCGCCACGAGGGTCTGGCGGCAACCGCCCGCAAGCTCATACGCGCGACCCCGTGGATCGTGCGCCGTGCGCATGTCGCAATTGGCCCCTTGCTGCCCGCCCGCGCGCAGCGCAGGGCCGGTCTGCCCGGCGCCGATCATCGCTTCCTGGCCGGACCGCTGTTCCATGTTTCGGCGAGCGAGCTACAGCGCAGCTCAGACGTGCAGCGACAAGCTCGGACGGGTCCGGTCACGTCGGCGACCTGGTTCGTGTCGCACTTCGATCACCTCGCGTTCGGCGGCATCTACACGATCTTCCGCTTCATCTCCGGCTTCGCCGAGCGGGGCGTCCATAACCGGATCGTGATCTTCGACCGCAAGACGACGGACCCGGCCGAGGTGAAGGCAGCGGTCGTTCGCGCCTTCCCGTCGCTTGCGGCCGCGGAGATCATCGTGTTCAACCAGGAAGCCCACCGGATCGAGGATCTGCCGCCCAGCGACGTCGCGTTCTGCACGTTCTGGGTCTCGGCGTACGTGCTGCTGCGCTACAACCAGACCGGGCGCAAGTACTACTTCATCCAGGACTACGAGCCGGCCTTCTACCCCGCGGGCTCGATGTACGCGCTTGCACAGTCGACGTATCGGTTCGGCTTCGAGGGCGTCGTCAACACGCCCGGGCTCATGAGCGCGCTGCGCGCTGCGCACGGCCTCGATGGCGTGAGCTTCGTACCCGCCGTCGATGAGCGCTTCTTCTTTCCCGCTCCTCGGTCCGCTCGAGGCGGAAGGCTGCGCGTCTTCTTCTACGTACGGCCCAACAACAGTCGCAACGCCTTCGAGCTCGTGACGATCATCATGCGGCTGCTCAACGCCCGCTACGGCGACAGGATCGAGATCGTCACCGCTGGCTCAGACTGGAGCGAGCGCGATCACGGTCTGCGCGGGAAGGTCACGAACCTCGGGCTGCTCGGCACGCTCGAGGCGGTCGGCGCGCTGTACCGCAGCTGTGACATCGGCGTGGTCTACATGCTGTCCAAGCACCCGTCCTATCAGCCGTTCGAGTTCATGGCCTGCGGCATGGCGACCGTGACCAATCGCAACGAGGACAACCTCTGGTTCTTGAAGGACGCTGTGAACTGCCTCATCGCAGAGCCCTCGCCGGTGGCCATGGCCGAGCAGATCGGGCGCCTGATCGAGGATCCCGAGCTGCTGGCGACGATCAAAGAGGGCGGAGCGCGCAGCGTCGACGGCGATTGGCCCGCGCGCGTGGAGATGGTGTGGAACGAGATCTCCCGACGGTGACCGCGCCGTGCCCGCTCTGCGGCTTCCCAACGGACGCGGCGTTCACCGCTCGCGACCGTAACCGTGCGATCAGCGACCTCACCTTTCGCTACCGCCGCTGTGCGGCGTGCCGCTCGCTTCACCTCGAGAACGTCCCGCAGGATCTCGGCGCGTACTACCCCCCTGAGTACTACTCCCTGCCGACGCTCGACGGTCTGCGCGCCTCGGCGGTCATCGAGCGCTATCGCCTCGAGATCGTGCGGCGCCACGCCGACGGCGGACGGCTGACGGAGATCGGCCCCGGCAACGGCGTCTTCGCCGTCCAGGCCATCGACGCCGGATTCGAGACCGCTGCGATCGAGATGGACCGCGCGGCATGCGAGTACCTGCGTGCGACGCTCGGCATCGAGGTGATCGAGTCCGCCGCGCCGGAGCTGGCGCTCGCGACGATGCCGCCGAGCCGGGCGATCGTCGCCTGGCACGCGCTCGAGCACCTCCCGCGTCCCTGGGCGCTGCTCGAAGCCGCGGCAGCGAACCTCGAGCGAGGCGGCGCCCTCGTCGTCGCGACGCCGAACCCGCGCGCCTTCGGATTGCGCGTGCTCGGCCCGCGCTGGCCCCATGTCGATGCCCCGCGCCACCTGTTCCTCATCGATCACGGCGCCCTCGCCGGACGCGCCGCCGCGCTGGGCCTCGAGGTCATCGAGCTGACGGACGTCGATCAGGGCGGCCTGCACTGGAACGCGTTCGCGTGGCACTTCCTGCTGCGCCGGCCGGGCTGGTCTCATACCGCGGAGGGGCTCGCACACCTCGCGGGCCATGCGATCGCCGGTCTGCTCGCGCCCGTCGAGCGCCGCGGTCTGCGCGGGGCGGCGTACACGATCGTCTTGCGCAAGCGCTAGCGAAACTCGCTGGCCTGGATCACGCCTTGACCACGAGGCCCTGGCCCGTGGGCAGCGTCAACACCGAGTAGCCAAGCTCTCGACCGAGCCGATCAGCCGACTCCCGCGACGCCTCGAAACCCTGAAAACCGTAGTCGTCGAAGGCCATGACGCTGCCGGTCGCCAGCTGGGGCCAGAAATGGCGGACGGCCGCCCCCTCGGAGTCGGCGTGGTTGAGATCGACGTGCAGGAACGCCACCGGCCCGACATCGACGAGACCGCCCGGTATCTGCACGACCTTGAGCTTGACCCCGGGCAATTGCGCGAAGTTGTTCGCGACCGATTCGATGTCGGTGGCGTAGTACGGAGATGGCTCGCCGCCCTCCTGGCTTCCGGACTCGTCGGGTGGGAACGGCAGGAAGGTGTCGAATAGGTAGAACGGCCGCTGCGCCCAGTCGAGGTACTCGCAGATCGCCGAGGCGAAGAAGCCGCGGCCCGTACCGCACTCCACAAAGGCACCCTCGAGCCGCACCGCGTGCTGGGCGGCCCACAGCACCGTATGGACACGCCACCTGATCTCGTAGTCGAAACCGGCCGCCTCGACCGCGCGTCGGTAGGCGCGCGCGAACCGCGGGTCGTCGACGAACGAGTGGTCGTGGTAGGTCCACAGGCCGTCCTGGTTAAACGGCTCGCCTTGGCCACGAGAGACGAGCCCCAGGCAATCACGGGTCCATGGGTTGCGGTTGAACGCCCCAACCGCGGCGACGAGCGCACGCTGCAGAGATGGCGGTCGCCTCATTCTCCGACGCGGTACAGCGCGTGGAAGAACGCACGCTGGATCGGATGCTGGTGCGAGTAGATCGTCTCCCAGGCCGGCGGGATCGGATAGTCCTCGCGGGCGACGCGGACGTCGTCGCGGGGGTTATGCCAGTCCAGCCACTGCTTGGTGTAGAAGCAGCCGCTGGTGTGGCGGTCGACCTGGCGCAGGTAGAACGCGATCTGCCCGGCCTGCATCTCGTGCAGGGAGCTGATGTTCACGAACAGCGACACGCCAAGCGGCTCGAGCAGCTCGAGCTGATTCGGGGTCAGGAACGCCAGCTGCGCGCCGGCCAGCTCATCGGCGACCTCCGCGGCGTCATCGAAGTGGCGAAAGCGAAAGGTCCGGCGCTCGGGAAACAGCGTCGTGAGGTATTTCTGCGAGATCGCCAGCGCGGGCGGGATGTCGCAGACGATGTAGCGCGCGTCGGGAAACGCCTCGAGGAACGCCCAGGCGACCCGGCCGTAGCCCGCCCCGAGCTCGAGGACGCCGCCCGGAGTCGGATCCCCGCCGGGCAGCGCGTGGGTGGCGCAGTACAGCTCGTGAACGGAATTGCACATGTGCTGGCTGATGCGCCGGCCGCGGTAGCTGGCCGTCACGGGATCGCCGAGCTCGGGTTCCTCGAGGCGGTCGAGCAATCCGCGCGGATCGCGCCGCCGCACGTACTCCCAGAACACCGCGAGGAAGAAGACGAGAATGCGACGCGCACGCGCGTTGCGGAAGGGATTCACCCGGTCCGGGCCCGTCTCGAGCAGCGAGACGTCGCACAGTCGCGCGGTCAGAACCCGCGGCTGCGGGCGGCGCAGCCACTCCTTTATCATCACGACGAGCTGGTCGTCGAGCAGCTCGTGCGGGACCCAGGCGAAGTAGTTCTGGTTGATCGTCCGCTTGAAGCGGACGAAGCCCTCCTCGTCGAGCTGGCGCAGGTTGTGCTCGTTGAGCGAGGTCCAGAACTCCGACGGCTGGACGATCGCGGGGGCGCGTTCCATCTCCGCCCACATCGCCGGCAGGTCGCCCAGCACGGGGTTCGTATCGAGCGCCGGCGCCACGGCCGGAACGTAGCAGGGGCTTGCACCGCTCTATGTTCCCCGTGGTGAGCCCACAAACGCTTCGATCGCGCCTGCGCGTGCTGCTGATCACGCTTGATCGCGTCGGCGAGCAGATGACCGGCCCGGCGATCCGCTGCTGGGAGCTCGCCCATGTGCTCAGCCCGCATGTCGACGTGACGCTCGCCACGGTGGCCCTGGGGCCGCTCTCCTCGCCTGACGTGGAGCTGCTCGAGTTCGCCGCCCACTCGCCGGGTGCGCTGCATGAGCACATCATGCGCGCGGACGCGATCATCGCCCAGCCGCAATGGCCGGTGATCTCGGGCTGGATGCATCGCTCGGGGGCGCGCGTGATCTACGACCTCTACGACCCCGAGGCGTTCGAGACGATCGAGCTGTTCGCGGACCGCCGCCCGCTTGAGCGGCGGCTGTGGGTCGAGCTGACGCTCGACCGTCTCCAGGACGCGCTGCGGGGAGGCCACCATTTCCTCTGCGCGAGCGAGAAGCAGCGCGACCTCTGGCTTGGCGCGATGTACGGCCAGCGCCTGATCGGTGCCACCGCCTACGACCGCGATCCAAGCTTTCGCTCCGTCATCGACGTCGTCCCGTTCGGCTTGCCGGCCAAGGCTGCGCCCGCCACCGCCGGCGAATCGCCGATCCGCGCGGCGCTGCCGGCGATCGGCCCCGACGACGAGATCGTGCTGTGGAACGGCGGCATCTGGAACTGGCTTGATCCCGTCGGCGCGGTGCGAGCCTTCGCGCTGCTGCGTGCGCGCCGACCGCGCGCACGGCTCGTGTTCATGGGCGCCAGCGACCTCCCGGCCGCGCGCCGGGCAACGCAAGCGGCGCGCGCCGAGGCACGCGAGTCCGGCCAGCTCGATCGAACCGTGTTCTTCAACGACCGCTGGGTGCCGTACGCCGAGCGCGCGCAGTGGCTGCGCCACGCCGCCTGCGCGGTTGCCACGCACCGCGAGCATCTGGAGACGCGCTTCGCGTTTCGCACCCGGCTGCTGGACTGCTTCTGGACGGGCCTGCCCGTCGTCTGCACCGCGGGCGACGAGCTCGCAGACCGTGTGCAGCGCGAGCGGCTCGGGGAAGCGGTGGCGCCGGGCGATGATACGGCGCTTGCGGCCGCTCTCGAGCGCGTGCTCGCCGCTGGGCGCGCCTCGTATGCCAGCGCACTCGAGACCGTTGCGGCCGAGTACGCGTGGCCGCGCGTCGCCGCGCCGCTCGTCGACTTCGTCCTCGACGGCCCGCCGCCGGGCCCGCTCGCGTCGCGCGGCCGGAGGGCATGGCGGCGCGAGAGCGGCCACCAGCTGCGCTCGGTCGCCTACGGGCTCAGCCACGACGCGATCTACCGCGCGTTCGCGATCGGACGCCGCGTGCGCGGCCGCGACAAGCCGTGAGGGCTCGGGGCGCCGGCGCCCGACGGGGCGCTACCGTTCGAGCTCGGCGGCGGGTGCCGTCGCTTCCCATGACCCCTGCCGCAGAACCAGTCCGCGTCGAGCCGCCCGCGCAACCGCGCTTCCAGCCGCTGCAGCTGCTGCAGCTGCTCATGATCCGCGTCGGGGTTCTCGGCGCGCTGCTGAGGCGGCGTGACTCGGCCTTCGTCAAGCGCTACCTGCGTGGCCTGAAGGGCATCGAGATCGGCGCCTCGTCGCACAACAACTACCTCCTCGACGCGATCAACGTCGACAAGTGGGCGACGCAGGACACGGTCTACAAGCGCGAGGAGCGGCGCCTGGCGCTGCATGCCGCGAAGGTCGACGTCGAGGCCCCGGGCGACGCGCTGCCGTTCGGCGACGACTCGCACGACTTCGTGTTCAGCTCGCACGTGATCGAGCATTTCCCGGACCCGATCCGCGCGCTGCTGGAGTGGCAGCGGGTGGCGCGCCGCTACGTCGTGGTCGTCGCGCCGCACAAGGCGCGCACGTTCGACGTCGACCGCGAGCTCACGACGGCCGCCGAGCTCCTCGAGCGCCATCGCTGCGGCTTCGAGTCCGACGAGGATGCGCACTGGAGCGTGTGGACGTGCGAGAGCTTCCTGGAGCTGTGTGAGGCGGTCGGGCTGCAGGTTGTCGACCATCTCGATCCCGACGACAAGGTCGGCAACGGCTTCATGGTCGTCATCGACGCGTCGGTGAAGCCGCCGCGGCTGTTCTGATCCGGCCTCACCGGCGTCGGCGCAGCCGTGCCGGCATGAGCGCCTTGAGCTCCTCCGGGTACGCCCGCACCGCGAGCAGCACCACGCCGTAGATGGCGCTGGACAGCGCGAGCCGCGCGAGCACCGGCAGGCCGTCGATTAGCATCGGACTCGCTCCCAGCAGCGACGCCAGGGCAACCTTCGGGACCACCGCGAGCCGCGGGCGCAGGTGCGGCCGGTCGTGGACCAGCAGGATCCCGCCGACGATCGCCATGCCGACCTCGACCGCCGCGGTGCCGATCGCCGCGCCGCGTGCGCCGTCGAGCTTCACGAGCACCGCGACAGTGACCGTAACCACCGGCAGCGAGACGAGGTTGAAGAGCAGAATCGTGCGGTGCAGGTGCTGGCTGAGCATGCCGTAGCCCCAGACGGCGTTGACGAATGTCGCCCCCACCGCGAGCCCCTGGATCGCGAGGATCGGCGCGGCCGGCGCGAAGCGCTCGCCGCCGATGAGCTCCACCGCGAGCGGTGCTCCGATCGCGAGTGCGAGCGCGGTCCAGGCCCCGACGATCAGCGAGACCTCGAAGACGCGCGCCAGCGCGTAGCCCAGGCGCGCGGGATCGTCGCGCGCGGCGCGGGCGAAGATCGGAAACGCGGCCCCGACGAGCAGCCCGGGAATCACGAACAGCGCCTCGACGATCCGGAACGAGAGGCTGAAGTAGCCGAGCTGCACGCCGCTGGCGAGCAGCGAGACGAGCACGACCGCGATCCGGAAATAGAGCGTCGCGGCAGCGACCGCGATCGAATACGTCAGCACCGGGCCGAGCAGCGTGCGCCAGCGCTGTAGCTCGAAAGCGGGTCGCAGCGGGATGTCGGAGCGGACGAGCAGCGCGGTGGGGACGAGCACGCAGACGGCGGCGATCGCCGGCGCCGTGAGAAATGGCAGCAGGTTGGCGCCGAGCAGGACGAACCCGACGATGACGGCCGTCGCCACGAGAGCGCGGCCGAAGTCCAGCGCTGACACCCAGCCGAGGCGCAGGCCGGCCATGAGCGGGACGGCGAGCGTCGCCTGGACATTGGCGACGAGCACGCCCGCGCCGGTGATGAGGACGCCCACCCCGAGCAGCGCCCCATAGGCGATGAACGCGAAGGCGGTGACGAGCGCGACGCCGACGATCGTCAGCGCGAGCCGGATCCCGAGCAGGTTGCGCGCCAGGCGCGCGCGCTGCTCGCCCTCGTGCGTCGCGAGCTCGCGGATGCCGACCGCGGTCAGGCCGAGGTCGGTGAAGCCCGTGACGAGCGCGCCGAGCGACAGCGCGGTCGTGTAGCGGCCGGTGTCGACGACGCCGAGATGGCGAAAGAGGATCGCTCCCGCCGCGATCGCGAACAGCGAGCCTGCGGCGAACGAGACGACGCGCAGCGCGCCGCCGCGGATCGCGGCTGGGCCGGCCTCCGTGGTCGAGAGCAGATCGGGTGCGCGCGCCCCGGCCTCGCCGGCCTGCGGATCCCCGCTCACAGCGCGTGAGCATAGTCCGCGCTACCGTCGGCCCCGATGCGCCGCGTCCTGCACGTGCTCCCACATCGCGGCGGCGGGGCCGAGACCTACATCGACCTGCTCGAGGGCATCGAGGGGTTCGTCCATGCCCGCCTCGCGCTGTCGACGGGGCGCACGCCGGCCTCCGCTGCGACGTCGCTGACCGCCGGCATCATTCGTGCCGCTCGGGCTGCGCGCGGCGCCGACCTCGTACACGTCCACGGCGATGTCGCGGCGGCGCTCGCCCATTCGCCGCTGACAGGCCGTCCGTGGGTCTGGACGACGCACGGGTTGCACTTCATGCGGCGCGCGAGCGGGCCGAAGCTGCGCGCGATCGAGTACGCACTCGGGCGCGCGATCGCGGCTGCGGGCGCGACGATCTGCACCTCGCAGGCCGAGTGCGACGAGCTGCTCGAGCTCGCGGGCGAGTCGGCCGGCCGGCTGCGGGTGGTGCGCAACGGCATCGAGCTACCGGCGCTCGCGCCGCAGGACGCGCGCGCAGCAGCGCGCGCCGAGCTCGGTGTCGCAGAGGGTGAGCTCTGCGTGCTCTTCCTCGGCGAGCTCGAACGGCGCAAGCGCCCGCTCGACGCGGTCGCGGCCGCGCAGCGCGCGCGCGAGGGCGGCGCGCCGGTCGTGCTGCTCGTCGCCGGCGAGGGGCCGCAGGACGCCGCGGTGCGCGCCCGGGCCGGTGACGCCGTGCGCCCGCTCGGCCGGCGCACCGACGTCGGCCGGCTGCTCGTCGCCGCCGACGCGCTCGTCATGCCCTCCGAGCGCGAGGGCCTCTCCTTCGCCGTGCTCGAGGCGATGGGCGCCGGCCTGGCGCTCGTGGTCTCCGACGGTCCCGGCAACCCGGAGGCGGTCGGCGATGCGGGCATCGTCGTGCCGCTCGGCGAGATCGACGCGCTCGCCGACGTGCTGGCCGGTCTCGCGGCCCGGCCGCTTCAGACGCGGCGCATCGGCGCGGCCGGGCGCCAGCGGGTGGCGACGGCGCTCACGGCCGACGCGTTTCGCGGCGGCGTCGCGGCGGCGTACGCGCAGGCCGCTACGGTGCCTGACCGAGCAGCCACCGCCGGACGCGCTTGAGCGGCGCCGGCGTCAGCCACGCCAGCGCGGGCGCGGCGAGCCCGGTCGCGCCGCGCAGCGTGCGCCGGCGGCGCAGCGTCCGCAGCCGGATCGCGATCGCCTCGGCGGTCTGCTCGCGGTCGGCGCGAGCCGCGACGTTCGCCGTTCCCA
>Ga0183260_10002093_pt1 | contig 16569 bp, 14 predicted proteins | sample AntDrymUQ4972206_2_FD_129768 | JGI IMG/M metagenome (GOLD analysis project Ga0183260, IMG submission 129768) | Polar desert sand microbial communities from Dry Valleys, Antarctica - metaG UQ497 (22.06) (version 2) (version 2) | ecosystem: Environmental > Terrestrial > Soil > Desert | place...
GCACGGGCTCCGGCAAGGGCACGGGCTCCGGCAAGGGCACGGGTGCAGGCAGACGCTCCGGTGGGCCTGCGGGCGGACCCGCCGGCGCGGCGCGGGCCGGCGTCGGGCGGCGGACCGCACGGCTCGCCCGCCGCGCCGCCCGCCGTGCCGCCGGGCGGGTGCGCCGCGCCGCGGTGAGGGGCTGACCGCCGCGTGCGCGACCAGCCGCCCCGGGCCGTCCTGCACGTCGGTGCGCCCAAGACCGGTACGACGTACCTGCAGGCCGTGCTGTGGCGCAACCGCGCGGCGCTCCGCGAGGCCGGAGTGCTCTACCCGTTGGAGAAGCCGACCGAGCACTTCGCCGCCGCCCTCGACGTACGGGAGATGTCGTGGGGTGGGCGCAGCGACGGCCCCTGGCTGGGCACCTGGGTGACCCTTACGGAGCGGCTGGAGGCGTGGGACGGCTCGGTCGTGCTGTCCAACGAGCTGCTCGGCGGCGTCAGCGCGGACCAGGCCCGCCGCGTCGTCGACTCGCTGGTGGGTTCGGCCGGTCGCGAGGTGCACGTGGTCTTCACCGCCCGCGACCTCGCCCGCCAGCTGCCGTCGGACTGGCAGGAGCACGTCAAGCACCGCCACGACGTGCCGCTGGCGACCTTCGCCGAGGACTTGGTGCGGCTCGGGCCCGACGCGCCCGCGCCGTTCGGCGAGCTGTTCTGGGGCCTGCACGACGCCGCGGCGGTGCTGGGTGCCTGGGCCGCCGTGGTGCCGGTCGACCAGCTGCACCTGGTCACCGTGCCGCACGAGCGCACCGGGCCGCACGAGCTGTGGGAGCGCTTCGCCCGCGCCGGCGGGCTCGTGGGCCTCGACCTGGACCTCGACGTCGAGCCGCGCAACGTGTCTCTCGGCGTCGCCGAGGCCGAGCTGCTGCGCCGGCTGAACACCCATCTCGCGGGTCGGTTCCCGCACCGCTTCTACGACGACCTCGTCCGGGAGGTGCTCGCCGAGAACGTCCTGGTCTCGGAGCGCCGGCTGGTGCCGGCCTCGGAGCGGCCCACCCTGCCGCCGGACCAGGAGCCGTGGGCGCGGGAGCGGTCCCGCGCGCTGGTCGAGGCGGTGGCCGCGGCGGGGTACGACGTGGTCGGCGACCTGGACGACCTGCTGCCGGGCCCGCCGTCCGGGGGCCGGCAGCCCGAGGACCTCGGCGCAGACGACCTGCTCCCGGTCGCGATGGACGCCCTGGCGGGGCTGCTGCGGCACCAGGCGAACGTCGCAGAGCACGGCGCCGACGCACGAGCGCTGCGCCGCGAGGTGGCCTCGCTGCGAGCCCAGGTCGTGCGGACCCGCGCGGAGCGCGACTACTGGAGGGACGGCGGCCTCGCGCACCGGCTGGTGCGGTTCAGCGACCAGCACACCTGGGTGCTCCCGGCCCGCCGGGCCTTCCTCGGGACGCGCGCCCGGCTGCGGCGACGGCCCGCGGACGGCAGCGGTGGCTGACGAGCGCCGGGTCTTCCTGCACGTCGGCGTGCCCAAGACGGGCACGACCTTCGTGCAGGACGTCTTGTGGCGCAGCCGCACGGCACTGGCCCGCGGCGGGGTCTGTTACCCGCTGGGCAGACGCGCCGAGCACTTCGCGGCCGCGATGGACCTTCGCGGCGCCTCGTGGGGCGGGCGGCACAACCCCGACTGGGAGGGCACCTGGGCGCGCCTCGCGCGCACCGTGCGGGAGTCCGAAGCCCGCACCGGCGTGCTGTCGAGCGAGCTGCTGGCCGCCGCCGACGAGGACGCGGTCGAGCGGGCGGTCGCGTCGTTCCCCGACCGGCAGGTGCACGTCGTCCTCACCGTGCGGGACTTGGCCCGCCAGCTGGTGTCGGGCTGGCAGGAGCAGGTCAAGCACCGCGTCTCAGTGCCCCTGGACGCCTTCGTGGCCGGCTGCCTGGACGACCCGGACGCGACCGACCGGGCCCGGCGCCTCGCCTCCCGGTTCTGGCCGCTGCACGACGTGGCCGACGTGGCTCTGCGCTGGGGCGCGCGGGTGCCGCCCGAGCGGCTGCACCTGGTGACCGTCGGGCCGTCCGGCGGGCCGCGCGACCTGCTGTGGCGTCGCTTCGCCGCGGTGACCGGCGTCGACCCCGAGCTCGGCCGCGTCGACACCGCCCGGCCGAACAGCTCCCTGGCCGCGCCCGAGGCCGAGCTGCTGCGCCGCTACAACACCGACCACGCCGCGGACCTGACGCCGCAGCACTACGACCAGGTGGTCCGGGCCCTGCTGGCGGAGAAGGTGCTGGCCGGCGGCGGACCACCCGGTGCGGCCGGGGGGCCGGCGCTGATGCTGCCGGCCCGCTTCGCCGAGGCCGCGCAGACCCGCGCCAGGGATATGGTGCGGGCCCTGTCGGCACGCGGGCACGACGTCGTCGGCGACCTCGCGGAGCTCGTCCCCGACGCCGCGGCGCTGCGGGCGGGCCCGCCCCGCCCGGTCGACGACACCCGGCTCGCCGCGGCCGGCGTACGGGCCACCGCGGGGCTGCTGGTCGAGCTCGGCCCCCTGCAGCGTCGGCTCGAGTCCCGGCAGAAGGCCCGGCGCAAGGCCCGGGGCGACGACCGGCACGAGGCCAGGCAGGACGCCCCACCGCCGGACGGTGGCCGCCCGCGCCGCCGCGGCCGGGCCCCGGGCGCGACGTCGGGGCTCGCCGGAGCGGCCGACCTCCCGGTCGAGCCCGGTCCGGTCTACCTGCACGTCGGCGCGCCCAAGACGGGGACGACGTACCTCCAGGACGTGCTGTGGCACCACCGCGAGGAGCTCGCGGCGGCCGGGCTGCGGTTCGCCCGCCGCGCGTACCACGACCACTACCAGGCCAGCCTGGACCTGCGGGACGTGGGGGACCGCGACGGCCCGGCGCCCGGGACGTGGGACCGGGTCGCGGCCGACACCCGCGCCTGGGCGGGGACGTCGGTGATCTCGCACGAGCTGTTCGCCTCCGCGCAGCCCGAGCACGTCGCCCGGGCACTGGACGGCCTCGGCGCGGACCGGGTGCACGTCGTCTACACCGTCCGCGACCTCTGGCGGCTCCTCGGCGCGGAGTGGCAGGAGGCCACCAAGCACGGCCGGGCGTTGTCGTTCGAGGCCTACCTCGACGACGTGCTGGAGCAGGGACGCGACGGGGTCGTCGGCCGCTGGTTCTGGTCGGTGCACGACCCGGTGGACGTGCTGCGCCGCTGGGGCGCGCAGCTGCCGCCCGAGCGGGTGCACGTGGTCACCGTGCCGCGGGCGGGGGCCGACCCGACCCTGCTGTGGCAGCGCTTCGCCGGCCTCGTCGGTGTGGACCCTTCGCTGGTCGACACCGCGATCGCGCGGCCGAACACCTCTCTCGGCGCCGAGGAGGTGACGTTCCTGCGGCTGGTCAACGCCGGGCTGGGAGGTCGCAAGGGCGGACAGCTCGGCTCCGTCGAGTACGGCCGCTACGTCAAGAGGCTGCTGGCCGAGGGCGTGCTCGCGCAGCGGCCGGGCAAGACCCGGTACGCCCCACCCCCGCAGCGCTTCGAGCAGGCCCGCGGCTGGGCCGAGCAGTTCGTCGCCGGCCTGCGCGAGGCGGGCTACCACGTCGTCGGCGACCTGGACGAGCTCGTCCCCCCGGGTCCCGGCGACGCGACCGCGAACCCGGACGCCACCAGCGACGCCGCCCTCACCGCGGTGGGCGTCGACGCGCTCGCCGGCCTCGTCCGGTACGCGGCGCGGATGCGCGAGCAGCACGGCTTCGGCATCGACGCACAGGCGCCGCGTACGGACGCGGAGCACGGCAGCGGTGCCGCGTCGGCAGTCGGCCCCCGCCGCGCGGCCCGGCTGCTGCGCCGCGCCGGGGCGGCGGTGACCCGGCGGGGACGGTCGGGCAGGGTGGACCAGTGACCGCACGCGTGTACATCCACGTGGGACCGCACAAGACCGGCACCACGTACCTGCAGGGCCTGCTGATGGCCAACCGGGAGCGGCTCGCCGAGCAGGGGGTGCTGTACCCGCGGCGTACGTTCCGCGCCCAGGGGCGGGCGGTCAAGGACGCCCTCGGTCGCTCGACGGTGCCGGCCACCGGGCAGCCGGTGGACGGCGAGTGGGCCCGGCTGGTCGGCGAGGTCCAGGAGTGGGAGGGTCCGCTCGCAGTCGTGTCCCACGAGATGCTGGCCGGCGCCGAGCCGCGCCAGATCCGAACCCTGGTGCGGTCGTTGGCCAAGCACGAGGTGCACGTGGTCTACACCGCCCGGGACCTGGCCCGGGTCGTGCCGGCGATGTGGCAGACCGCGCTGCGCAGCAAGCAGCCGCTCACCTGGGAGCAGTACGCCGCGGCACTGCGCGAGCCGGAGCAGGCGGGCAAGGTGGCCCAGAGCTTCTGGCAGTCGCAGGACGCCCCCGTCGCGCTGCAGCGCTGGGGCAGGCGGGTGCCGACCGAGCACCTGCACGTGGTGACCGTCCCGCGCCCCGGCAGCCCGCCCGAGCTGCTGTGGCACCGGTTTTGCGAGCCCGTCGGGATCGACCCCACCGGGCACGACCTCGAGCCCAAGCGCTCCAACCCGTCGCTCGGCACCGCCGAGGCCGAGCTGCTGCGCCGGCTGAACGCCGAGCTGAAGGGCAGCGGGATCGACGCCACCGGGTGGCTGTACTGGGTGCGCTGGCTCGGCCGGGCGCTCGAGCGCCGCGAGGGCATGCAGAAGTTCACCCTGCCGGCCGACGACCTCGACTGGGTGTCCGGGCGTGCGCGGCGGGTCGTCGACGGCCTGCGCACCGGTGGCTACCCGGTCGTGGGCGACCTGGACGACCTGCTGCCGCAGCCGGTGCCGGAGGCTCGCGCGCACCACCCGTCCGACACGACGCCCGAGGCCACCCTCGACGTCGCCGTGGAGGCGCTGCGGCACCTGACGTCCGAGCTGGCGCCGCACAAGGCCGGCTCGCACGGCAACCGGGGCTCCGACGACTGAGGCGCCGTGATTGCGGCCCGCAACGGTCCCGCTGGTAGTCTGGCGGGGCCGTGCAACGGCCGCGGAACCACAGTGCCCGGGTTGACAGTCCCCGGCGCGCCGCGCAGCGGACCCCCGAGAGGAGATCGCGTGTCGCCCGACGTCGCGACCAAGAAGACGATCATCGACGAGTACGCCACGTCCGAGGGCGACACCGGCTCCCCGGAGGTCCAGGTAGCACTGCTGACCCACCGCATCGCGCACCTCACCGAGCACCTCAAGGAGCACAAGCACGACCACCACAGCAGGCGAGGTCTGCTGCTGCTGGTGGGTCAGCGCCGCCGGCTGCTGAACTACCTGAACAAGACCGACATCGCGCGCTACCGGTCGCTGATCGAGCGGCTGGGTCTGCGGCGCTGACCACCGGACAACCCGCACCGCACGGGGCGGACCGACCAGCACTGGCGCAGGGCGCCCAGGCCGGTCCTCGGTAGTGGCTCCCGGGTCACCGCACCGCCGTCACCACGACGGGGCGGGCCCCGCGGGCCTCGATCGAAGGCCGGTCCCACCCGCCCGGCGCCGACTCCTGGCGCTGCTGCTCCGTGCACGAGCAGAGAGGGGCATCCACCGATGGAGCCCGAGCTTCACACCGCCGAGACCGTCATCGACAACGGCCGGCACGGCACCCGCACCGTCCGCTTCGAGACCGGCCTGCTGGCCCGTCAGGCAGGCGGCGCCGTGTCGGCGTACCTCGACGAGGACACCATGCTTCTGTCGAGCACGACGGCCGGCAAGCACCCCAAGGAGCACCTCGACTTCTTCCCCCTCACCGTGGACGTCGAGGAGCGCATGTATGCCGCGGGTCGCATCCCCGGCTCGTTCTTCCGCCGGGAGGGCCGGCCGAGCGAGGACGCGATCCTCACCTGCCGGCTCATCGACCGGCCGCTGCGCCCGACCTTCGGCAAGGGGCTGCGCAACGAGGTCCAGGTCGTCATCACGGTCCTGTCCCTCAACCCCGACACCCCGTACGACGTGCTGGCGATCAACGCGGCGTCCGCGTCGACGCAGATCTCCGGCCTGCCGTTCACCGGCCCGGTCGGCGCGACCCGCGTGGCTCTGGTCGACGGCGACTGGGTGGCCTTCCCGACCCACAGCCAGCTGGCGGACGCGGTCTTCGACATGGTGGTCGCCGGCCGCATCGTGGGCGACGGTCCCGACGGCGACGTGGCGATCATGATGGTCGAGGCGGAGTCCACCGAGCAGACCTGGGAGCTGGTCCGCGGCGGGCGCCAGGCACCGACCGAGGAGGTCGTCGCCGAGGGCCTCGAGGCCGCCAAGGCGAACATCCGCCAGCTGTGCGTCGCCCAGCGCGACCTCGCGGCCAGCGCCGCCAAGCCGGTGACCGAGTACCCCCGCTTCCTCGAGTACTCCGACGACGTCTTCGAGGCGGTCGCTACCGCCGTACGCGACGACATCGCCCAGGCCGTCACCATCGTCGGCAAGGCCGACCGCGAGGGGCGCCTCGACGAGATCAAGGCCGCCTGCCTCGACAAGGTCGGCGCCCAGCTCGAGGGCCGGGAGAAGGAGATCGGCGCGGCCATCCGCTCCATCACCAAGGAGCAGGTACGCCTGCGCGTGCTGCGCGACCGGGTACGTATCGACGGCCGCGGCCTCACCGACATCCGCACGCTGGGTGCCGAGGTCGCCGTGCTGCCACGGGTGCACGGCTCGGCGCTGTTCGAGCGCGGCGAGACCCAGATCCTCGGCGTCACCACGCTGAACATGCTCGGCCTCGAGCAGCGGCTGGACACGCTGTCGCCGGAGCGCACCCGGCGCTACATGCACAACTACAACTTCCCGCCGTACTCCACCGGGGAGACCGGTCGCGTCGGGTCCCCCAAGCGGCGCGAGGTCGGGCACGGGGCGCTCGCCGGGCGGGCGCTGCTGCCGGTGCTGCCGACGCGGGAGGAGTTCCCGTACGCCATCCGGCAGGTGTCGGAGGCGCTGAGCTCCAACGGCTCCACGTCCATGGGCTCGGTCTGCGCCTCGACGATGGCGCTGCTCAACGCCGGCGTGCCGCTGCGCGCCCCGGTCGCCGGCATCGCCATGGGCCTGATCTCCGACGAGGTCGACGGCGAGACCCGGTACGTGACGCTGACCGACATCCTCGGTGCCGAGGACGCCTTCGGCGACATGGACTTCAAGGTCGCCGGGACTCGGGAGTTCGTCACCGCGCTGCAGCTCGACACCAAGCTCGACGGCATCCCCGCCTCGGTGCTGGCCGACGCGCTGCAGCAGGCGCGGGACGCGCGGGTCACGCTGCTCGACGTGATGAACGAGGCGATCGACGAGCCCGACGAGATGAGCCCGTACGCACCGCGGATCATCACGCTCAAGGTCCCGGTCGACAAGATCGGCGAGGTGATCGGCCCCAAGGGCAAGGTCATCAACCAGATCCAGGACGACACCGGCGCCCAGATCTCGATCGAGGACGACGGCACGATCTACGTCGGCGCGGACAACGGCGACGCTGCCGAGGCCGCGCGGACCATGATCAACGCCATCGCCAACCCGACGATGCCCGAGGTCGGCGAGCGCTACCTCGGCACCGTGGTCAAGACGACGGCCTTCGGGGCGTTCGTGTCGCTGGTGCCGGGTCGGGACGGGCTGCTGCACATCTCCAAGCTGCGGGCCCTGGCCGGTGGCAAGCGGGTCGAGGCCGTCGAGGACGTCGTGTCGGTCGGCCAGAAGGTCCAGGTCGAGATCGCCGAGATCGACGACCGCGGCAAGCTGTCGCTGAAGCCGGTGGTCGACGAGGACGCTGGTGAGGCGAGGGACGAGGCACCGGTCGGGTGACGTCCCGGCTGTCGCCGGACCAGCGACCGGGGAGCACCCGTACGCTGCTCACCCCCGAGGAGGGCGGTCTGGTCCGCCGGACCGTCCTCCCGGGTGGGCTGCGGGTCATCAGCGAGCAGATGCCCGGGGTCCGTTCGGCCAGCATCGGCGTCTGGCTGGGGGTCGGCTCGCGGGACGAGAGCGGGTCGCTGGTCGGCGCGTCGCACTTCCTCGAGCACCTGCTGTTCAAGGGCACCCGCACCCGGTCGGCGCTGGAGATCTCCGCGTCGCTCGAGGCCGTCGGTGGCGAGGTGAACGCCTTCACCGGCAAGGAGTACACCTGCTACCACGCCCGGGTGCTGGACGCCGACCTGCCGCTGGCCGTCGACGTCCTCGCCGACATGGTGACCTCGTCGCTGCTGACCACGCACGACGTCGAGTCCGAGCGCACCGTGATCCTCGAGGAGATCGCGATGAACGACGACGACCCCGACGACGTCGTGCACAACCTCATCGCGGGCCGGCTGTGGACGTCGTCGCCGCTCGGGCGTCCCGTGGCGGGCAGCCCGGCATCGGTCGACGCGCTGACCCGGGCCCAGGTGGCCGGCTTCTACCGGCGCCGCTACTGCCCCGAGTCGGTGGTGGTCGCGGTCGCCGGCAACGTCGAGCACCGGGCGGTCGTGCGCCGGGTCCGCTCGGCGTTCTCCGCGGGCGGCTGGCTGGACGACCCGTCCGTACGCCCGCGCCCGCCGCGCCTCGGCACCGGCCCCCGGGTGGCGTACGGCACCGGGTCCGACCTGGTGACCCGGCCGACCGAGCAGGCCAACGTCGTGCTCGGGCTGCCTGGGCTGCGCCGCTGCGACGAGCGGCGCTTCGCCGTCGGTGTGCTGAACGCGGCGCTCGGCGGGGGGATGAGCTCGCGGCTGTTCCAGGAGGTGCGCGAGAAGCGTGGCCTGGCCTACTCCGTCTACTCCTACGCCATGCACTATGCCGACAGCGGGATGCTCGGCGTCTACGCCGGCTGCGCGCCCGCGCGCGTCGACGAGGTGCTGTCGGTGTGCCGCGAGCAGCTCGTCGACGTCGCCGAGCGGGGGCTCGCCGACGACGAGATCGAGCGCGGCCGCGGACAGCTGCGGGGCAGCATCGTCCTCGGCCTCGAGGACTCCGGTTCCCGGATGGGCCGCATCGCCAAGGCCGACCTGGTGCACGGCGAGCTGCTGAGCATCGACCAGGTGCTGACCCGCATCGAGGCGGTCACGGCCGAGCAGGTGCGCGAGCTCGCGGCCGAGCTTCTCGCCGCGGCGCCGTCGCTGGCGGTCGTCGGCCCGTTCGACGATGTGGACCGCTTCGCCGCCGCCGTCGCCTGACCGCCCGGGCCGCTTTCACGGGGTACCCCGTGAAAGCGGCACTCCCCGGGGCTTGTGAGTCCCGGGAGGTGACAGCGACCCGGGGACAGTGCCCCGGTGAACGCGGCGCCGATCGACTCCCCGCGAGTAAACTAGGTGCATGACCAAGTCCGACGCCCGGACCGAGACGCCTCGGGCGCGCTTTGGGGTGCACGAAGCCAAGACCCACCTGTCCAAGCTTCTGCAGCGGGTCAGTGCCGGCGATTCGATCGACATCGAGCGCCGCGGCGTCGTCGTGGCTCAGCTGGTCCCGCCTGCCGTCGCGCACAAGCGTGAGGTCGGCTTCGACCGTGGACGCTTCACGGTGCCCGACGACTTCAACGATCTCCTGCCGGACGAGCTCCTGCGGGACTTCGGCATATGATGTTGCTCGACACGCACGGGTTCTTGTGGCTCGCAACCGAGCCGGAGCGGCTCGGGGGTGCCGCGGCCCGGATGCTGGACGCTAGCGACCGGTTGCTGGTCTCCGCGGTCAGTGCGTGGGAGATCGCGATCAAGGTTGGTGCGGCCGCCTGCAGCTGCACGAGCACCCGGCTCGCTGGGTGCCCGCCACGATCCAGCGGCTCGGAGCCTCACCGCTCCCCGTGGATCACCAGCACGCACTGGCCGTGGCCGACCTGCCCCTGTTGCACCGAGACCCGTTCGACCGGCTTCTCGTCTGCCATTCGCAGGTGCTGCGCGTCCCGATCGTGACGGCCGACCAGGCGGTCATGCAGTACGACGTGGACGTCCTGCGGGTCGGGTGACGGCGCCGCCGCCCGTGCCGGGGGGCGAACTCTGTGCGCTGCGTTCAACGGCGGCCCGTCTCTGCGCGTACCCCTTCGTGTGGATCGCCGCTCCGGCGCCCCCCGCACCCACAGGAGGTTCCCATGCCCAACGTCCGTCCCCTCGTGGCCGGCGTCGTCGTCGCGGCATCAGCTGCGTCCCTCGCCGTCCCTGCCTTGGCAGCGTCCGCAACCGGTGCGGAGACGACATCGACAACGACCGGTGAGCGCGAGCTGCGGGTCATCGGGCTGACCGCCGACAACCGGCTCGTGCGCTTCGACACCGACTCGCCCGGTGACACCGATAACATCGGCGAGGTCGACGGCCTGATCGGTGACCGCATGCTCGTCGGCATCGACTTCCGCGTCCAGGACCGCAACCTGTACGGCGTCGGCGACAAGGGTGGCATCTACACGCTGCACCGCCGCAACGCCGAGGCCACCCGCGTCTCCCAGCTGACCGCGCCGCTCGACGGGCGCAGGTTCGGCGTCGACTTCAACCCAGCAGCCGACCGGCTGCGGGTCATCTCCAACACCGGCCAGAACCTCCGGCACGACGTCAACCCAGGCGGCATCACCACCGTCGACGGGACGCTCAACTACCCCGACGTCGATCCGGTGGCGACCGGGGTCACGATGGCCGCCTACACCAACAACGACCTGTCGGCCGCGAGCAGCACCACGCTGTTCGACATCGACGCCAACCTCGACCAGGTCGTGGCGCAGGCTCCCGCCAACGCCGGAAGCCTCAACGCCACCGGTCAGCTCGGCGTCGACGTCGTGCAGAACGGTGGCTTCGACATCTACACCGAGGTGGGCGACGACGGGCGGGCCGACGGCCTGCGCCCGTACGCCACGCTGCGCGTCCCGGGTGAGAGTCGCTTCAAGCTGTACGACGTCCGTCTGCTCACCGGGCGGATCGAGCTCGAGGGCGCCTTCCCGGCCGAGGACCGGGTCGTCGACATCGCGATGCCGCTGAACCAGCTCTGACCCCTCCTCCGACGCTGCGGGCCTGGTGCAGCCCAGGCCCGCAGCGTCGTCACCCGAGCAGAGTCCTGGGTACGCTCCGCCACGTGGTGCCGAAGCCAGACCCGTCCGACGAGTCGCCGGTACGGCTGGGCTACCGGCCGCTCGAGGACGGGGTCACCACCGACCTCGAGGGCCGGCAGACGTACGCCGGCTACCTTCGGCTGGACGCCCTGTTCACCGCGCAGCAGCCGCTGAGCGACCACCACGACGAGATGCTGTTCATCGTCGCCCACCACGTCACCGAGCTGTGGCTCAAGCTGCTCGCGCACGAGCTGCGCTCGGCCATTGGGCTGCTCGCCGACGACGACCTCGCGCGGGCGCTCAAGCGGCTCGCGCGGATCAAGCACATCCAGCGTCAGCTCTTCGAGCAGTGGGGCGTGCTCGAGACGCTGACGCCGGTGGAGTACGCGCAGTTCCGGCACGTGCTCGGCGACGCGTCGGGCTTCCAGTCGCCCACGTACCGGACGGTGGAGTTCCTGCTCGGCAACAAGATGCCGGCGATGGTCACGGTGTTCCGGCACGACCCCGCGGCGCAGGCGGCGCTGCGGGCCGACCTCGCCGCGCCGAGCCTGTACGACGAGTTCCTGCGGCTGCTGGCCCGGCGGGGCCTGCCGGTGCCGGCCGAGCGGGTCGAGCGGGACTGGGCCGAGCCGTACGTCGAGCACGACGGCGTGACGGAGGCGCTGCGCCAGGTGTACGCCGACACCGGGCGCTGGTGGGACGTCTACGAGGCCGCCGAGGAGCTCGTCGACGTGGAGGAGACCTTCCAGCTGTGGCGGTTCCGGCACCTCAAGACCGTCGAGCGGGTGATCGGCCACAAGCGGGGCACGGGCGGCTCGTCGGGCGTCGGCTTCCTGCGCCGGGCGCTGGACCTCACGTTCCTTCCCCGAGCTGCTGGCGGTGTGTACGGAGATCGGCGGGTGAGCGCGCCGACCCGCGCCGACGCCGAGGCGCTCGACGCCGCCGACCCGCTCGCCGACTTCCGGGACCGGTTCGTCGTCGGCGACGGACCCGGCGACCCGGTGGCCTACCTCGACGGCAACTCACTCGGCCGGCCGCCACGGGCGACCGCCGAACGGCTGGACCACCTCCTGCGGCACGAGTGGGGGAGCCGGCTGATCCGCGGCTGGGAGGACGGCTGGGCCGCGCTGTCCGGCCGTGTCGGCGACCTGCTCGGCGAGGTGGCGCTCGGCGCGGGCCCCGGCCAGGTGGTGGTCGCCGACTCCACGACGGTGTGCCTGTTCAAGGCGCTGCACGCGGCCGCGTCGCTGCGTCCCTGCCGGTCGGTGCTGGTCGCGGCCGACACCGACTTCCCGACCGACCGGTACGTGGTGCAGGCCGTCGCCGAGCAGCGCGGGCTCGAGGTGCGCTGGGTGACGCCGTCCGAGGGGGGCACCGACCCGGCCCTGCTCGCCCCCGCGCTCGACGACGACGTGGCGGCGGTGCTGCTCAGCCACGTCGACTACCGCACCGCGCGGGTCACCGACCTCGCCGCGGTCACCGCGCAGGTGCAGTCGGCGGGCGCCGTCACGGTCTGGGATCTGTCGCACTCGGCCGGCTCGGTGCCGGTCGGGCTGGACGCCGCGGGCGCCGACCTCGCGGTCGGCTGCACGTACAAGTACCTGAACGCCGGACCCGGCGCACCGGCGTACCTCTACGCCGCGCGTCGGCACCACGAGCGGCTGGTGTCGCCGGTGCCGGGGTGGTTCGGGGCGGCCGACGTCTTCGCGATGGCCGCCGACCACGTGCCGGCCCCCGGCATCGAGCGGATGCTGTCCGGTACGCCCCCGGTGCCCGGCCTGGTCGCCGTCGAGGAGGGTGTGCGGCTGGTGGGCGAGGCCGGCATCGGACCGATCCGGGCCAAGGGGAGGACGCTCACCGAGCTCGTCGTCGGCCTCGCCGACGCGTGGCTCGGCCCCCTGGCCGTCGCCGTCGCCTCGCCGCGCGACCCGGGCGTACGCGGGGCGCACGTCGTGCTCCGCCACCCCGCCGCCGCGCGGTGGTGCGCGGCGCTGGCGGACGCCGGCGTGCTCGGCGACTTCCGCCACCCCGACCTGCTGCGCCTCGGGATGTCCCCGTTGACGACGTCGTACCTGGAGGTGTGGACCGCGATGGAGATCGCCCGCGAGACCCTGGAGCGCCTGACGTGACCGGCCTCCGGGTCGTGGTGGTCGGGGCGCACGGCCGGCTGGGCACCGCGATCAGTGCCGCGGTGGAGCACGCCGACGGCCTGGACCTCGTCGCCCGGGTCGGCTCGACCGACGACCTCGGCGTGCTGGACGGCGCCGACGTCGCCATCGACGTCACCCGGCCGGACGTGGTGCTGGGGACGGTGCGTCGCGCCGTCGGCGTCGGGACGCACGTCGTGGTCGGGACGTCGGGGATGGACGGGCCGCGGCTGGACGAGGTGCGCTCGCTGCTGGCGGACGCGTCGGGCGTGGGGGTGCTGGTGGCGCCGAACTTCTCCCTCGGCGCGGTGTTCGCGATGCGCTTCGCCACCCGGGCGGCGGCGTACTTCGAGTCCGTGGAGGTGGTGGAGATGCACCACCCCGACAAGGTCGACGCGCCTTCGGGCACCGCGACGCGTACGGCGCGGCTGGTGGCCGAGGCGCGTGCCGGGGCCGGGCTGGGGCCGGTGCCCGACGCCACCCGGGACGACCCGGACGGCGCCCGCGGCGCGCGGGTGGACGGGATCCCGGTGCACGCGCTGCGGGTACGCGGCGCCACCGCGAGCCAGGAGGTCCGCTTCGGCGGGACGGGCGAGACCCTCAGCATCCGGCACGACTCGCACGGCCTCGACGCGTTCCTGCCGGGCGTCCTGGCGGCCGTGCGGGCGGTCCCCTCGATGCCCGGGCTCACCGTGGGGCTCGACGCCGTGCTGGGCCTGGACTGACTCAGAGCAGGCGGACGAGGGCGGCGACCAGGGCGGCGCCGAGGCCGGCGAGGCGCGCGTCGAGCACCAGCCGGGTGCCGTCGGCGAGCACCTGCACGGCGACGAGCGCCGCGAGCAGCGCGACCGGGACGAGGTCGGCGACCCGGCGCACCAGCGGCCGGTCGAGCACGCGCTGTGGCACCGACAGCCCGGCGAGCGTGAGCAGGTAGCAGCCGACCGCGGTGCCGAGCACCGCCGCCCAGATCACGGCGCCGGCCGGTCGGAGCGACCGCCGGTACGCGGCGCGCGCCAGCCCAGGAGCACGGCGGCGGCAGCGGCGACGAGGACCGGTACGCCGGCGTGGTGACGGGCACTGCCGCGAGCGCCAGGGCGACCCCCAGCGCGGCGGTGACCTGTGCGCGGCGCTGGTCGAGGCGGGGCCACAGCAGGGCCAGGAACGCCGCGCCGACGGCCGCGTCGAGACCGTAGTCGCGGGGGTCACCGAGGGCGGTGCCGGCCAGCGCGCCGCCGAGGGTGGCGAGGTTCCAGCAGCCGAAGACCGCCAGACCGGTGGACCAGAAGCCCACCCGGGCCAGCGCGTCGTCGTCGCGCGCCACCGCCATCGCCGTCGACTCGTCGATCACCAGCTGGGCGCCGAGCAGCCGGCGGACGCCGCGCAGCCCGAGCGCCAGCCGTAGCCCGTACAGGGTGTTGCGGGTGCCGAGCAGCAGCGCGGACACCGCCCCGGTCAGCGGGGCGCCGCCCGCCCCGAGCACGCCGACCAGCGCGAACTGCGAGGCGCCCGTGAACACCAGCAGCGACATCGCGCAGGTCTGCAGCGGGCTCAGCCCCGCGGTGACACCCAGCGCGCCGAAGGAGATGCCGTACGTCCCGGTGGCCACGCCCACCCCGATGCCGTCGCGGACGACCGCGCGGCGCGCGCCGGTCGCGGGTCGGCACCGCTCACTGCGCCGCGGCCGGGCCCACGTGCACCGCCGACCACTCGACGAGCGGTGTCATCGCCTGCCAGTCGGCCCGCACCCGTTGGGCCGTCTCGGGGGTGTGCAGCCACGCCGGACCGTCGTCGTAGCGCCGGGTCGCGTGCAGACCCTTGTACCGCAGCAGGTCGATCCGCGGGTGGTCGGCGTCGTAGCCGCGAGGCCGGGTGCGCAGCCGCTCGCCCTCGATGGCGTAGCCGTCCGCCGCCAGCGCGGCCACCATCTCCTCCAGCTCGCTGCCGGTGCGCTCGTCGGCGACGGCGGCACGGAACCGGGCGAGCGCGTCCGTGGCCGGGTGGTAGCAGCCGCCGGCCACCAGCAGCCCCGCCGCGTCCAGCTGGACGTACCACCCGGTGGACGGCCCGTGCGCGACGTACCCGCCCTGGTGCGTCTTGTACGGCGTGCGGTCCTTGCCGAAGCGCAGGTCGCGGTACGGGCGGAACAGCTTGCCCTCTCCGAACTCGGGCCCCAGCAGCTCCATCAGGCGGGTCATCGGGGCGTGCACCGCCTCGAGGTAGACCTGCTTGTGCGCCGTCCAGAAGGTCTTGGTGTTGTCCGCCTCGAGGTCGTCGTAGAAGTCGAGCCCCTCGACCGGGAAGCCGGTGAAGGCCGGGGCGCTGTCACGGTCGGTCATGGCGGCATCCTCCCTTGCCCGTTCCGCGCCACTCGGGTCGGGACCGGGAGCGGGATCGGCTCAGGCGTCCGGCTCGCGCAGGTCGGTGTGCAGCCGGACCTGCGTGACCGAGACGGTGCCGTCGCCGTGCAGGTCGAGCTCGCGGTGCGCTCCGTCGGGCGCCCAGCCGGCCGCGGTGAGGAACTCGCGCAGCGCGTCGTCGGTGCTCGCGACCCACACCCGCGCGTGGGTGAACCGGTCGGCCCGCAGGGTGTCGGCGCAGGCCTGCACCAGCCGCGACCCGTGCCCCGCGCCGCGATGGTCCGGGTCGACGACCAGCTCGACGACCTCGCCGTCGGAGGCCGGGGCGGCGTCCGGGTCGGGGCTCGGCCCGGTGACCGCGAACCCGCGCACCGAGGCTCGCTCCAGCGCGACGAGGACCCGGTTGCGGGCGTCTGCGGGCTTGGCCATCGACCGCCGCCACTGCTCCGCGATCGCGACGGCATCCAGCCCCTCGAGGACCTCGACCGGGAGCAGCCCGGCGTACGAGGCGCGCCACGCCCGCACCTGGACGCCGCCGAGCACGTCCGCGTCGGCCGGCCACGCCGTACGCACGCTGACGTCGGCGGTGGGGGTGCTGGAGGGAGTCACCCCTCGCAGTGTGCCAACCACCCACGGATCTCGAGACATCGCGGCCGCTCCCGCCACCACGATGCCTGGACATCGTGTCGATGTGACACGGTGGCTGCCTCCTGGTGATCGGGTGTAACATCGGGCTCGTGTACGGCAACGACTTCGGCGGCCCCGAGCAGGCTGCTCCCGCCCCCTCCGACCTCGGCGATGCCGCGTTCCTTGCGCTGGTCGACGACGACGGCCGGGTCGAGCCGCGTGACGCGATGCCCGACGCCTACCGCGCCACGCTGATCCGCCAGATCGCCCAGCACGCGCACTCCGAGATCATCGGCATGCAGCCCGAGGGCAACTGGATCGGCCGGGCGCCGAGCCTCAAGCGCAAGGCGATCCTGATGGCCAAGGTGCAGGACGAGGCCGGGCACGGGCTCTACCTGTACGCCGCCGCCGAGACCCTCGGCGTGGACCGTTCCGAGCTGCTCGACAAGCTGCACGACGGCCA
>Ga0183260_10002094_pt1 | contig 16561 bp, 10 predicted proteins | sample AntDrymUQ4972206_2_FD_129768 | JGI IMG/M metagenome (GOLD analysis project Ga0183260, IMG submission 129768) | Polar desert sand microbial communities from Dry Valleys, Antarctica - metaG UQ497 (22.06) (version 2) (version 2) | ecosystem: Environmental > Terrestrial > Soil > Desert | place...
ATAAAATCAAGTCCTTTTACATCTTCTTTTATGTTGTTCTTCATGCGTGCATCCGAATAGGTGCTCCATGGCTTATTACCCCCATTCCAAATAGTGCTGAGGTTACCAATAAATACCTGGTTATTCGCTGCATTTAAAATTCCATCATTACCGATACTGATAGTGTTGGTAACATTTGGTGAGCCCGGATCAGTTCCGGAGTTATACCCGATAGCAATGTTTTTAGTTCCTGTGGCGAGTTGGTCAAGTGCTTTAAATCCTATAGCTGTATTATTATTACCGGAAACACTATTTCGCAGTGCGTAAGTCCCTATTCCGGTATTTCGATGACCGGTACTGTTGCTCAACAAAGCGTAGAATCCCTGGGAGGTGTTGTCAATGCCTGTGGTGTTGTCATTCATCGCTTTGTGACCTGTAGCGGTATTGCCGGTGCCTGTGGTGTTTGCTAACAGAGCATAAGATCCTGATGCTGTGTTCCAGCTTCCGGCGGTGTTGTTAAAACCAGATAAGGCTCCTAAAAAGGTATTGTCACTTGCAGTAGTCTTTTGGCCGGCATAGGAGCCAAAAAAAGAATTAGAAAAACCAGTAGTATTTTCTCTGCCTGCATTATCGCCAACAAATGTGTTGGAGCCGGTAGTATTGAGCATGCCTGCTTTTGATCCGACAAAAACGTTTCCCAAAGATTGATTGTTCATACCTGCACTCTCTCCAACCATCGTATTCCAATGACCTGTATTTTTTTTACCTGCATTGGAGCCAATTAACACATTCAGAAAAGCATCTGTACCAGCATAGCCTGCAGAATCACCAATAACAGAATTGCCTACCCCTGAACTGGTACTGGCTCCAGCTCCTGCACCAATAAAATAATTTCCAGTGGCAGTGTTCCATTTTCCCATCCATTTACTATTTTGTCTAAATACAAGCGGCTGATTATCTGTTGTGCCCACAAAATTTGTTGCTGGGTTGGTACCTGCATTCCCGGTAAGCAGCCATGAGGCTCCTGATGCAGAGCCTGAACCTGTGCTCAGCATAAGCCATGCAGTGCCACTCCAGTAATAATACCCCGGTGTAACAGCAGTAGCGCCCGTTCCATTTGGTGCTGTATTATACACCAACAACGATACTTCAGGTGAGGGAATGGTGGCTGCATCTGTTGTGCCTGTAAGCGCTACCCTGGGCATCAGCATTCCTTTCTTAGGATGTCTTACATCCAGCATAGCGCTTTGATGGGGTGGCAATCCATCATTATTAATGCCCACATTTTGTGCAAATGAAGAAGCAATAAATGATATTGTTAGGATGAAAACTAAAAAGAATTTTTTCATGATGTAAGTGTTTGACATGTTGTTAATATCTTATTAGAAATTTTCACATGTTTAGGCAGTTTAAAATAAAAGCTGTCAATACCATAAGCGATATAAAAGCCATCAACTTATGTGAGCATTGTCATTAATTTTAATTTACCTTTTTACAAAATCAATAAGTGAAACATAATGTTTACGGGTTTGGTTATCCGTATAAATTTTGTATTTAGTAGGATACCATTTGCCTGCTTTAGCAAAATTTTGTGGTTGCGCATAAGGCATAGTAATAGTATTACCCGCTTGCAAAGTGGCTAACGTTATCATAGGCTCAATAAAGTGTACCTGGCCATCAAATGAACCATAGATCATAGTATGCGTAAAAGGGGATGTAACGGTAGAAGCGTCTAGCCAATGTTTGCCCATAGCCGGGATTCCCCTCGGATCTGGCTTATAAGAAGCTGGCATAAAACCAGCAGGTGGCAAAAGATCAATCTTTGCGGCAGTAGTAGGTGTGTAAGGAGGTATTGCCAATTGTTCAGCCAGTGTAATTTTATAGAAATGAAGGTCAAAATGTGGTAATGTAAAAACATTCATTGGCGGGTGGCCATGAGGCTGCCAGTTAATGACAAGGTGATCGAATGGAGTAAGATCTTGTCCCTTTTGATCGAGTGATAAAACAAAAGTAGAAAGAGCCGGTGTTGCAGGGTCCTGGTTTAAGCCGGTCAAAGCTTCCATCGTCATTTCAAAACCGATTTCCAGCGGAGTTCCGCTTCCGTCTATTTTAAAAAAGGAATTTGCTTTACCATTACCCATGTTCACTTCAGCGCCTTTGAATGTTTGATCCGGTTCTTCTTCATCTTTTTCTTTATCGCAGGAAGACAATGAGTACATGATGATAACCATAGAAAATCCCAGAAGTAAAAGATTGATTTTTTTAAAACCAATAAAATTTGAAAATACTTTTTTCATAAAATGATGTTTAATTTTGATTTGTTATGTTGGTATTGTTGATTCCAAATATTATTACACAAAGCTGCGTTGTTCTATGTCCGCAATCAATCACTCAAATGAGTGATGGCAACAATTTAATTTCTTGAGTTGGAAGTTTAAAATGAGGAGTAGGGTGATTTGTCTCGGGCTTATGAGCTACACTATATGCTCTCCCAACGCTTTGCCAATAGCTTCTTTTCCGCCATTGACATGAAGTTTCTGATAAATATTTTTCAGGTGGGAACGGGCAGTATCAAAAGAGATCTTTAAATCAGTTGAAATCATTTTTGCACTATATCCTTTTATGAGCAATTGCAATACTTCAATCTCTCTGCAAGTTAAAAAATATTTATTGCTTTTGCCATGCTGGAATGTGTTCAAAACTTTTCTGGCAATCACCGGGCTCATGGGTGCGCCGCCTGCAATGACCTCCTGAATGCCATCAAATAATTTTTGCGGAGGTGTTTGCTTTAGAAGATACCCGTTTGCCCCTGCGCAAAGACATTGAAACAATTTTTCATCATCTTCAAATACAGTGTACATGATTACGGAAGTTTGTGGCCTTGCTTCCTTTACAAATTTTACACCCATAATGCCACTTTCACCTGGCATATCAATATCCATCAATACTACATCCGGTTTATATACTCTGGTAATGGTAGTAGCATCAATACAATTATTGTAATCACCCACCATTTCATACTCAGGCTGGCTTTTTAGCAGGTAGGTCAAAGATTCTCGTAGCTTATCATTGTCTTCAAATATGATGATGCGTATGGGCATTTCACAAAATAATAAACTGTTTATTCAATTTTAAATCACTCATTTGAGTTTCGTTGGCCGGGACAGGTTATTCTTCCAAGGGAATAATTATTTCAATGACTGTGCCTTTGCCGGGCGAGGCTAAAATATTTGTGCTTCCTTTCCATTTTTCTGTTCGGGCAGAAATATTTTTTAATCCATTGCCTTTATTGGCAATAAAATGATTAAATCCTTTACCATCATCTTCGATTTTGAGGAGCAGTTTTCCATTTTGCCATAATGTGTTTATCCAGACATTTTTAGCGTATGCATGTTTTACAATGTTGTTCAGTAATTCTTTGTAAATAAGATACACATCCCTTCGCTGTTCCATTTTCAATTTCTTTCCGGCAATATGCTCATCCATGTTCAGGTGCAAGGTCGTATTGCTGGTATCAAACAGGTCGGCAGCATACCTGCGCATTCTTGACATAGTTTCTTCCATTGAGTCATTGCCGGTATTCACACTCCATATAATATCATTTAAAGCCTGGCTGGTAGCGGTAACTTCTTCTGTAATGCGGTGTAAAAATTTTTCTGCTTCAAGTGGCCGTCCAAGGTTCTTACGGCTTATTTCTGAGAGCATATTAATATTAGTGAGTGTTGAGCCAATGTCATCATGAAGATCGGTTGCGATGCGGTTTCGTACTGACTGCAATGTTAGTAATTGCCTGATTCGATATAGATAAAAGATATAAAATAATGCTACAACAAGAATTCCGATCAATAAATAAAACCACCAGGTTTGCCAATAAGGTGGCCGAATACTGAATGCAAAATTTGCGGGAATGCCCCACTGCCCATTCCACCCTTTTGTTCTTACTTCGAAACGGTAGTCTCCGGGCTGCAAACTGGCATAAGACACGTTATGTAGGTTAGCAGCTACACTCCACGTTGTATCTGCACTGCCTAATAAGCGATAACTATATAGATTTTGTTTTTCATTGATAAAACCGGGAGATGAAAAATCAAACTGCGCCTGGTTCTGATTATATTTTAATTCTACTTTTTTTCCCTTCTGATAAATATTATAATTAAAACTTGTATCACCTAAGTGTACAGATGTAATATATACTGGCAGCGGAGGTGTTTTCTCTGTTTCCCCATCTATAATATTTGTCAGAGCCGTGGATGTTGTGAACCACATAGAGTGATCTTTCCCGGGTAGTATTGCATTGATATAAGCAAAATAATTATTTATCCGGCTAAAATTAAAAATATGAAAAGATGTATCCCGGGGTATTAATTTATCAATACCAAGGTTGGAGCCCAGCCATATACAACCCTTATTATCTTCAGCTATAGCCCTTATTGAATTTGACGTAAGTCCCGTCCCAAGATCAAAGTGCTGTGTAATATATTGTCCCTTATTATTATCACTTAAGAGTACAATTCCTTGATACCTGGTTCCTACCCAAATATTGCCCTTGCTGTCTTCAAACATAGAACGAATGTTTTTATCCGGTAGCAGATCCGAAAAATCTTTGACGGATAAACTAAGCTGACCCTTTGCTTCCTGAGGACTATTGTGTGCAATTTTTTTGTTGATATATTGAATACGGAATAAACCATTTTTCCAGGTACCTATCCATAAATATCCTTTTTTATCAATAAGCATAGCAGTGATTCGATAGGCAATATTATTTTCAGAATAGAAACTTTCCCCGGCACGAATCACCAGCCCTGTATTTGTGCCATTAAATATGTTTCCATTTGTATCCATTATTGAGCAATACACAATAGATTTAGATGAGTCCGGTAAAAGATAATCAACAATGCGCTTTCTAATGGAATCGTACTTTCCAAACTTGTTATTGTTGCTAAATAGCAATATGGGCCGGCTATTTTGCACAAAGCCATTATAAAAGAAATTATGGGGTGAACTTACAGGATAGAAAATTTCTTTTTTTGTATTAAAATACTGGATGCCCGTTTCGTTGCGTATTAAAAGATTGTCCTCAGATAGAGGTTGAAGAACATCAACATAAGTAGAAGACAATCCATTTTTGATTGTATAAATACGGATGTCATTTTTTGTCACCAATTTTGCAAGCCCAAGAGAAGTGCCTATCCAGATATTTTTTTCTTTATCCTCATAAATACATGTTATATCTGCAGAGGGTAAGCCGTCTTTTTCTGAAAATGATTGCCAGAGATTATTAGGTTGGATTTTTACAAGGCCGTGTGTAGTCGCTATCCATAAATTTCCATTGACGTCTTCCAGTATATCATTAACGGGACGATTACTGAGTAAAGGAATATCAAAAGAAGAAGGCTGTAAACTGAAATGAAAAGGTTGATTATTTTTTTGAGGAGGAGAGATAATCTTCAATCCCTCAGTTGTGCCCACCCATACTTTATTTCTAAGATCTTTATAAAATTTTTTTATTTCGGATTCTTTCGGCAGTTTTATTTCGGAAAATAAATCAAATTGCCTGTTTAAGATACGAAGCGAACCTTCAGCTCCGCCAATCAAAAGTGAATCATTTAACTCTGTAACATCGCTATAAGTTGAAGCTTGAAATTTTTGAAGTGGTTTTACAAGATTCCCGTTTTTGATCTCATATAATCCGCTTGTATCCGTTGCTGCAATAACTTTTTTATCCCGTGTAATGTAGAATTGATTAATGATCACATTATTGAAGGCCTTTTTCTTTACAATGGCATCATTATATAAAATATCAGTACTTCCATCATTTTCAGCGATGTATAATTTTCCATCATCCGATTCGTAAATATCGTTGACCATATTATGCGAAAGTCCATTGGCAATAGTGTAATTAGTAAATTTGTTGCCATCATATTTGCTCAACCCTTCCCATGTGGCAATCCAGATAAAGCCTCTGGAGTCCTGGTAGATCCGTCTCACAGGGTTTGACACCAACCCATCTTCTATTGTATAAGTTTTGAAAATACGTTGCTGAGCTGTTACGTGGGTTAAGCAACCAATAGAAAAAATAAAGCTTATTATAAATATTGCCTTCTTCATCACAGGTTTTTTGCCTGACCGTAATGTAGTTATTTAACTACAAAGGAAATATTTTATGAAAATAATCAGTCACTTAATTTTTTTATACTTCTCATTTACTTTAGTAGAAGCTAATCTTTTTCAATTGCTTTCTGCAATACAATACTGCATGCTTATGCTAACCTAATAAAAAAAGAGCCTCTTTCGAAGCTCTTTGCAGTTAGTATTGGTTCCTTACTTTTTTACTCTTTTAGTACTTTCATATTTTCTATCACTTTACCATCTTGTACTACCTGTATTATATAAGTTCCGGCAGCCAAGTTGGAAAGATTAATAGTTTCTGAACGATTGTTGGTTTTAATAGTTGTGAGTATCTGTCCGAGATTATCAAGTAACCTTAACTGGTTAGCTCCGTTGAGACCTGTGACTGTAACCATGTTCCTTGCCGGGTTGGGATACAAACTGATCACATTGGCATTGCAATTACTGCGTACGCTTATAATTGTACTGAGTTCACTGCTTCCATCTATATCCACTGTACGCAATCGGAAGTAATTGTTTCCATCGCTAAGCAGGGTGTTGAAACTGTACCGTTTTTCTACATTAGAGTTACCACTGGCAGCCACAAGACCTTTGGTAGTGAAGGTGATGCCATCAGTACTGTGTTGCACTTCAAAGTGTTTGCTGTTTTGTTCGGAGGCAGTGGTCCATTTGAGGTTGGCAGTACAACTGTTGTTTTGAACAGTAAAGCCGGAAAGTGTTACCGGTAAAGCTGCAGCGGGAGCGGCAAGGGTTGCCTGATTAACAGCAATGTTAGTAAGCCCTGTTGTGGTTACAAAATTATTGGCAGCATCTCTTGCAGTAGCAGTATAAGCATTCCATGTGCTGCCATTATATACATTTAAATTCAGTGTGTTTTCATTTAATCCATTTAGTTCACTATCCAGGTAATAAATGGTAATATCGCCGCTGTAAGCGGGCAGTGTCTGTAACAGGTGATACACCCTTTGTATATAAGCAGTGGGTGGGGGAGGTGTTGCAATAGCATCTCTTCTTACACTGTTTTCTCCTGTTATATTGTAATTTATGGATGGCTTTACCTGCAAGCCGTCTATATATACAAAGGTGCCGTTTGTTATGTAGAAGTTGGCGCCTGTGGATACATACAGGCTTGGTTGTGCATAGCCGTGTATGGTTATGCTTGATAACAACAGCGTAAGCAGCCTGACCATTATATTTTGTTTCATAATTTATTGTTTATGGGTTAAGGTCGGTTTATACTTAAACCGATCATGAGTATTAATAATGTTTTTTTCATGTGAAATGTTTTATTTGTGTAATAAAGCTTTGATTTCTGCAATTTCTTTTTTAAGATCATTTATTTGTTTTTGCTGACCTTCTATTATTTTTTGTTGCTCCTGTACTGCTTTTACTGCAATTACACCAAAACCTGCATAATCCATTGTATAGGTATTTGTACCATCATCCATTTTATTATTATATATAATTTGCGGAAAAAGCTTTTCTACATCCTGCGCTAAAAAGCCCAACTGTGGTTTATGCTTTGCGTCAGATGTATAACTATAGGTTTTAGGTTGCAACAGCATTACACTACTAAGCAGATTAGGCATTGAAGAAATATTTGATTTTAATCTTGCATCAGATACAGAAGTATAGGCGCCTGTGGCTTGCTCGAATGAGCCTTTAAAAATACCATTTGCATATAATTGAAAAGCTCCGCCGGCATTTTGAGTGTACAAAGTCCATGCATTTTGGTTTACGGCATTGTTTAATATTCTAAGTCCGGTCATACCAAAAACCGCCCCAACCTGGCAGCGAACTTCCAGTTCACAGCCAGGATTATTTGTATAAACTGCCGGGGGGGCATATGGAAAAGCTTTTTCAAATAAACCTGCACTGCCCTGCCCCGTCGGATTAGCATTTAGTACATGAAGCATTGCATTGGGGTTAGGCAAAGAGCCATTATTATTTATGGCGACGCCTTGTGCGTAGGAGTTTCCGATTAGTAAAAGAAAAAAGCCGGAAAAAAATAATAGTTTTTTCATTGTGTTAAGTTTTAGTATTATGAAAATTTCAATTTCGCTAATGTTTAATGATAGTGATTTCACCGCTGTAGGCGGGCAGTGTCTGTAACAGGTGATACACCTTTTGTATATAAGTAGTGGGCGGTGGGGGCGTTGCACTGTGTATGGTTATGATTGATAACAACAGCGTAAGCAGCCCGACCATTATAATTTGTTTCATAATTTATTGTTTATGTGTTAAGACTTTTACTGCTTCACCCTCTTCTCTATATCCAATACCCATTTTTTTATCATATCCAAATACATCCGGGTTTAAATATTTTCCCCTGTTGCGTGATTCTTTAAGCATCTCAGGTACAACTCTGTTTTTTTGTGCCCATTTATCATTACGTACGCCTGTTACCTGCCAGCTTACTTCTACATTTGGTTTATCGGTTCTTACAACAAAACTGTTGTTATTAACTTTGTTACCAATAATTGCCTGCGCAAATTGTCCGATCACTGTTAACTGATATTTAAAATCAATATTCTCAGCTTCAAAATAACCGGGTAATTTAACAACAGCATTTCCCTGTGCATCGGTAGTAATATTGCCATTGTAGACATTCATCATATCCGGACTTTCAATAAAACTGTGGGTTAAATATTTGTTTGCCGGATCCTGCGGATGATCTATTTTAAAAGTACCGCCACTTTTTGATAATGTGCCTGCTACGTGTACATTCCCGTCAAAATAACCGGCATAATTGGTGGAGCCACCAGATGCTGAAGCGAAAATCCCATATTTAGTCGTTGCCGTTCCGGTTGCACCGGCCACTGCCAGAACTCCTACATCACCTCCCAAAAACAGACCTCCTATATATCCAAGGGCATATGATGGCGTACCATTGGTAAAGTCTGTATTTTTAAAAGAATGGCCATATACCCCTAAACCTGCTGTATTACCTTTATAAAAGCCTGCAATCCCGCTTGCAAAAATGTCGTTGCTTGAATCTACACCAGCAATTCCCGCCTTCCATGCAGGAGGTAAAATACTGGTATGGTTATTAAAAGAAATCAATCCAAAATTAGAATTGGTACTGTTAATTAAATTAGCATTTCTCTTGCTAAATCCACTTACTGGTGCACCGGTAAAATTTACATTACTACGTATGCCGACACGGTCTGTGGCTTTTACATGAAGCATGGTATTAGCAGCAGGTAAAGAGCCATCAGCATTAATGCCTACACCTTGTGCATAGCCCTTCGACAAGTTAAGGGTGAGAGCCAATAAAAATGCGATGATTGAGAGTAAAGTAAATTTTTTCATTGTTTTAAGATTTAGTATTATAAAAAATTTAATGTCGCTAATGTGTTTAGAAAGCGTTTAAAACAGAAAGCTAAATGCAGAATATCTGATTTTTAGGGCCAATTAGTATCCGGTATAGTTTTTTGAGAATGTGGTAACATTTTTCAGTTTGTTGGTATAAAATTTCCCCATGAAAATCAATAGTTTTTATAGCTTTTTCATTTTAGTTATTAAGAGAAAGTAGTGTCATATCAATTAATAAATAAAAAACAAATATTACTCACTTTAATATTGATTAAAAATGTAATCGACTAAGGGATGTGTAAAACCGACGAACGGAAGTTGAAAGGCAAAGCCTTTTTAAATTGAAGTTTGACCTGTGAGATTTAGTCACCAGCTTTAATAGATGCTTTAGCTTTTTTTTTGAGTATGTTTGTGTATTTAAAAAAATTTATTGCATAGCTGGTTCCTGTACCTCTTGTGAGACAGCATACCCCATGCACCCCGTTCCAATACGAATATCCGGGGCATCTTCTGTAATGCCTGCTTAGCTTTACAATCTCATTTACAAAGTGAAATCCAATCTTTTTTCAATTGCTTTCTGCAATACAATACTGCATGCTTATCCTAACCTAATAAAAAAAGAGCCTCTCCCGAGACTCTTTATGAGTATTGGTTTGGCATTTGAGTGAATGGTATAGCAAATAATGATTTTTTCTTTTTGTCATCCTGGAGGCTTGCCTGATTGATCGTTCAGGCGGGGATCAGTCTAGGGTCACTTTCTTTATTGCTAAGAAATGGTTGCTTACTTTTAAGTTACCCCGATACAATTATTTTTTTGAGAATTTATAAAACCAGCATATTAGTTTTCTTCTTAAATGTGTTTCCGATACCTGTCGGGGTTATAGCACGGGCCCAGCCTATTGAAAGATTTAATTCTTTCAGCTATAATGTAAATGAAGGGTTGCTGCAAAGTACCATAACCGATATAGCTTTTGATAAAAATAATTTTTGCTGGTTGAGTTTTCCGAATGGAATACAAAAATTCGACGGTAAAAATTTTACAAACGTTCCGGCACAGCAGGCCCTGCCCGATGATAAGGGTGTATATTTTTTCAGGAACAACAAGGGAGATTTCTTTATCAGTCATTCCCAGGGAATAAGCAAATACGAAATGGGGGGTAACAGATTTATACAGTTGTACACAATCCGCACCGGAGAACAAACGCCGGCCCAGTTTATCGGAGAAGATGAAAATACTATTTATTTCTACACTGTACAGGGCACTATCACCGGAATTGATTGCCTTACATATAAAGTAGTAACAGAAACAAAAATGGGCCTGCCCGACTATTCATCTCACAGCGATTACAGGCCCACAATAAGTAATAATATTATTGATCATAAAGTAGCGCTGCAGATAAAGTCTTCTCTTTACCTATGGGATTTGAAAAAAAGAAAATTAATTTCCCGCTCAGCGCCTATTCGCTTTGTCTCCGATTTTTTTCTTCGCCTTAAAACCGGTGACGAAGTTTTATACTATAATTATAAACTAAATAATGCTTTGCAAGTTTACAATTTTGCTACAAATACAACCCACACACAGAATGTAAAAGGTAAGGATGATAAAATCATTTCCCGATGTATTATTTTACCCTGGCAAAACAAAACGCTTATTTCTTTCTCCAACAGGTTATACGAAACAGACACGGCTCTGCACACACTAAAATCCGAACTGGTAAATTTTCAAAACCAGCCCATCGCAGGCGCATCGGGAATTGCCAGGATAAAAGAAGACAATTTTGGCAACCTGATTATAGTGACTGTTACCGGCGGGATAAGAAAGGTAATCCGGAACAACTATCCCATTAAATATTATGGCAGCGGGAAAGAAGAGAATAATTTCGTGATGAGCATTTTACCGGATAAAAAGAACAACAGAATTTTAGCCGGTATTGGCGACAAAGGTTTGCTTGTATTTGATACGCTGCAACGGTTAATTAAACATATCAAAACACTTCCCGGCAGAAGCCTTTCTTTTTCTCCAAACAATATTATAAAAACCGGTAAAGACAGGTACTTATTATTTATTTCCGGCGAAAACAATGTGTGGAGCTTAAGTAATAATTTTTCAGAAATCAAGCGCATTCGTGTTTCTACTTCATTACCAGAAAACAAAAGTGGGATAGCATACTTTGGTAATTTTTTATTTCAAAATCAACAGGAGGCTGTCATCCAGTCTCAGAGTAAGCTGTATAAAACCAGCTTTGCGGCCAATACCATTACTGAGCATGAGTTCACTGCTTCCTATACTATGAGTGGCTTGCATTATAATACCATGATTCTATCCCATACCAATGATGAACTTATTTTTTTGAATGCCGGCAATTTCACAGAGCTGAAGAGAATTCCATTTAAAAACACAGGAGGTGTGAGATGCTTTGCAAAAGACACGGTAGATAATATTTATATAGGCAGCAACAAAGGAATTTTTAAAATCAATGCTGCAGGTACAATCTTACAACATCTGAATAAGGAAAATGGATTACCTGATGAGTGCATATATGCTATGGTATTTGATGATGAAGGGTTTTTATGGTGCAGTACAAATAAAGGTATTCTTAGGGTAAATCAAGATAACAGTATACTGCAATTGAAAAAAGAAGACGGATTGCAGGAGAATGAATTCAATACGAATGTGGTGGCAAAAGCAGAAGACGGAGAAATATTTTTTGGCGGTGTGAATGGCATCAGTAGTTTTTACCCCTCCGCTATCAGCAATGTAAAAGATAAAATAAACCTCCTTTTCACCGGCATCAAAATAAATAATAAAGAGGCATTTACAGATACGGCCGTCTGGGATATTAAAAAAATTGATTTGCCGTATCATCAAAACTCACTGTCTTTCGATTTTATTGCCATGGCCAACAGTAACCCCGGACAATACATTTATCAATACAAAATGAAGGGGATAGATGAGCAATGGATACAAAACAATGAGTTGCAGACTGTTCGGTATTTCTTGCCGGCAGGAGAATATGTTTTTCAGATTTATGCTTCCAGGTTTTTTGATAAAGATGCTGAACCGATGAAGGAAATGAGCATAACCATTCATCCTCCATTTTGGAAAACAGGGTGGTTTCTGACAGGCATTATTGCATTATCTATAGCACTTCTGGCTTATGCAATTAATAAATATTACAGGATTAATTACAAAAAAAAGTTGTTGGAACTGGAAAATGAACATAGGATTCAATTGGAGAGAGAACGCATATCCCGCGACCTTCACGACAACATCGGCGCTTATGCCAATGCAGTTTTATATAATACTGAATTATTGGAAAAACAGGAAGGAGCAAAACAGAAAGAAGATTTGATGAAAGGGCTGAAGTATGCATCAAAAGACATTATCACCTCCCTCAGGGCGACTATCTGGGCACTAAAAAAAGATAATTATTCTGCCGAAGAGTGTCTGCTGCGTATACGGAATTTTGTACAGCCATTTACCAACTATTACCCTGATATAAATTTCAAAGTACAGGGAGAAGCCTCAGCACAGAAACAATTGCATTATACAAAAGCTTTGAATGTGGTGCGGATAGTGCAGGAAGCTATTACCAATGCTATAAAACATTCATCTGCCAGAAATATTAAAGTAGAAAGTAATGAAATGGATGGTAATTGGCAACTCACAATAAGTGACGACGGAACAGGGTTTAACGAAGATTCCATAACCGGAACAGAGCAGGGTAGTGGATTAAATAACATGAAAAAAAGAGCCATTGATTCGCATTTGGAGCTTGCTTTCACCTCCCAGCCTGGTAAAGGAACTAGAATAAATATCCTCATTAAAATTTAGTCCTAATCCTATTGGATTATTACTTATCTCCGTATGTTTTTAAATATTTGCACTAATGGCCCAGCAAAAAAGAATTAAGATTGCAATCATAGATGATAACACCGGCAACCGTAATATTCTAAAGGATAAACTGCTTCGCAATCATCATTTCGAAATAGTGCTTATGGCAGATGACGGGAATAATTTCCTGCAAAAAATGAAAGAGCTTCCAACCAGCAGCCTCCCCGATGTGGCATTGATGGATCTGGAAATGCCAAATATGGATGGAGTGGATGCCATTACGGTTGGGTCTTCGTTATATCCATCGGTTAAGTTTGTTGTGCTTACCATTTTCGATGATGATGACAAAATTTTTAAGGCGATCAAAGCCGGCGCTTTTGGATATTTACTGAAGGAAGAACCGGGAGAAAACATAACAGACATGCTTTTGCAAATGCAGGAAAGTGGTGTTGGGCCTATATCTCCGGGTATTGCACATAAAATTTTACAGCTTGTGCAAAATAATGATCTGAAATTGGCGGAATACTCAGCCAAAATACGTGATACAAATATTTTTGATCTTACACAAAGGGAAAAAGAAATTCTTCACCTGCTGGTGCAGGGATTGTTATATAAAGAAATAGGAGTCTTATTAAATATCAGTGCGAATACAGCTAAAAAGCATGTAATGAATATTTACCAAAAACTGCATGTAAACAACCGGGCACAAGCCATGAACCTGGCATATGATAAAGGCTTGTTATAAGAAAAAAATAAAGTCAATTTTTTATTGAAAAATGCATCACCTGTTTACATATTCAGGATGTATGAAAGAGATCATTGCCATACCTTCTGCACCGGAGCAGGTTTGCCTTTGGCCGGGTCCTTAGCAAAACACTACTCTACATGCACGTCCTTTTTGTTGGCCTCTACGTAGGTTACTCTTGTTTCATTCAGCTTCATGATGTGATCGGGTTTATATACTGTAACTAAAAAAGTGCTAGAGAAGTTTATTGGGCTATGAACATGGATAACTTTCCTCAGCTTTATATCCGGCTGTTTGCTACTACTCCGCCACAAGGCTCACCCACAAAAATCTTCAGCGGGGTATTCGCTTCCATCCGGTAGCTTTTTAAACTGAAGAATATATATGAGCAAAACAGGCCTTCATGGACATAGACCCCTGCAAAACTTCCAGGTTTTTAAAAAAATAAAATAGGATTACTCTGTCGGAGCACCAGAATCTTTCCAGGCCTTCCACCCGCCCGCCATGGAATGCACATTGGTGTAGCCCATCTTTTGCAAATTCTCAGCAGATAAAGCAGAACGAAAACCACCCCCGCAATAGAGAATAAGTTCGGCACTCTTTTCAGGAAACTTCGATACGATATCTCTTTCAATAATGCCCCGGCCCAAATGGGTAGCACCTTTTGCATGCCCTTCATTCCATTCGTTATCCTCACGCACATCTATGAGGTGAGCGCCTTTTTGTATGTGATCCAGGGTTTCTGCAACAGATATTTCTTTGATATTTTTTTTTACATCACTGACCAGCTTTTCAAATTCAGGGGAGTGTTGCATACATTTTTATTAAGGGTAAAATGAAATACTAATATACAATTATCGAAGAGGAGTACAAATAAAAAATAACCGGTCTACCATTTCGCCATTAAATCGCTGAGGGAAATATGCACTTTGCTTTTCAGAAAGGAAGCGAATTGTTTGTCATCCATTTTTGCTGATGTTGAACGCAGCGCCTTCCATAGTTTTACAAGAACTTTCTTTCCACCGGAATTGTAAATGTTTTTTGCCGCTACATGTAACCGGCATTGGTACCAGCCATAATTTTTTGGATGTTCCTTACCAAGTTCTGTATAATTGTTTTCAAACTCATCCAATGCAGTAAACTTATATCCTGCTGCTCCGGCGGCAACTACCATTTCAGGAAAAATTTCCAACGCAGGAAGTAAAGAGGGTTCATTTTCCGAGATATATGTATGGAGAAAAATATTGCAAAATAATTCCCCCATCCATTTGCGTTGCATGGTTAAGCCGCCTTGTATATGGAATGCATGGCTTAATTCGTGTAGGGCTAATAAATCAAAAAAGGGTTGCATGCTTAATTTTCCATCATTTGTTCTGTATGTCCTTTTAATTTTTTCTGCCAATGGAGATGGTAGCTGGTGAAGCGGGGGTATAAAACTTCTCCAGAAATCATTATCTGAAGTAGCTACAACCAATGTCTGATCATTTTTATAATGTGCCATTCCATACACAGGAAAAGTTGTGTGTTTACTCCAGTCTTCCGGGCTTAAAATAAGGAGGGTAACCTTAGGTTTGAATCCTAATAATGTATAATTATACTTAATGGCACTTTGAGTGCGGGTGGCTATATCCTTTGCCCGCTGCTCGTGCCCTGCACTGTAATAAACCTGTATTTCGGTACCTTTTAGCTGTTCCAGATTTTGATAACCTTGTGAAGAAGCATTATTTAAGTAAATAATCCCCCCTATTAATAGCACCAGTTGTAAATAAAAATTTCTGAATGTTAATTCCGTTTTCATGATTGCTTGTTTTAAGCAAAACTATCATGGGAGTATGCCTGCTAAATAGTACAGAAACGACATTCTGGTGAAGAAGATATACTATACAATTAAATCAGCTTGCATTCGGAAAGGTGTTCCTGATAATGCTTCCTCCATAATGCGTGGTGTAACACCTGCAAACTCTTTGAAGTCTCTAATGAAATGCATTTGATCAAAATAACCTGCTTCATGAGCAATCGCTGTCCAGGTGAGATGTGGTTGTGCTTCTTTTAAACGATAAGCCTTGGAAAATCGGACAATACGTGCAAAGGATTTTGGCGACATTCCTATGCGTTCCACACATTTCCTTTCAAATTGCCTTAAGCTTAAACACGCAAGGGATGCAATTTTTTCAATAGGAACATTACCATCATTTTGCATCAATTCTCTCATTGCGAAATCGAATGGCAACGTGGTTTTCAGATGATTACGTTTTTTCAGAAGAAAGTTTTCTACAACATTTTTCCTTGTTTCATTATCAGGTGAATCCAGAAGGTGCTGGTTAATGCCAGTCATTTCATTCCCTAAAATTTCAAGAGCATTAAATCCCTCGTCAAATAGAGAGGTCATAGGAATACCCAATAGCCGGTATAAACCACCCGGATGAAAATCTACCCGAACTGCTTTAAGCCTTTTACTTACAATTAAATTGACCCTGGTGTACATGGAACCTACCACTACCATTGATGGCTGCAGGTCAAAATGATCCCAGCCTTCTTTCTGCATTTTGATGGGGTAA
>Ga0183260_10002095_pt1 | contig 16557 bp, 17 predicted proteins | sample AntDrymUQ4972206_2_FD_129768 | JGI IMG/M metagenome (GOLD analysis project Ga0183260, IMG submission 129768) | Polar desert sand microbial communities from Dry Valleys, Antarctica - metaG UQ497 (22.06) (version 2) (version 2) | ecosystem: Environmental > Terrestrial > Soil > Desert | place...
ACTGCGATCGCCACGCCGTCGCCGACCGGCGTAACCGTCGCCTCGAGCTGGGGATCGGCCATCAGGCGCTCGTTGAATGCGCGCATCGCGGCGATGTGCGACTCGCTCCACGGCCCCGCCGGGACGCCTTCGGCGACCGTCCCCGACATGAGGACGTTGTCAACCGCGATGACGCCGCCCGGCCGCATGAGCGGGAGGAGCGCGTCGAGGTAGTCGGCGTACTGCTCCTTGACCCCGTCGATGAAGGCGAGGTCCACGGGCCCGGAGAGGTCGTTGAGGCCCTCGCGCGCGTCCTGGAGGCGCAAATCTACTACCTCGCGCACGCCCGCGCGCTCGAGGTAGCCGCCCGCGGCCACGTGGCGCTCGGGGTCGACGTCGAAGGAGACGATCCGCCCATCCTCCGGCAGCGCGCGGGCAAGGTAGAGGGTGGAGACGCCGATCGCGGTGCCGACTTCGACGACGGTGCGAGCGGCCAGGGCCGCCGCGAGCACCGCGAGCAGTTGCCCCGTCGGCGCGTGGACGATCGGGACGCCGTCGCGAGCGGCGTGGGCCTCCATGTCGGCTAGCACGTCGTCTGGAGCAGGCCGCAGGGCATCGAGGTAGGAGCTGACCGCCTCGGTGGTGATCACTGGTCGTCTTCTGGCGAGCGCATCAGCGTTCCTGGCAAGGACGCAGGGAGGGTGCAATAGCAGCCGCTGTGCACTCGGGCGCCGGATGGCGCGCCGCCAGGGGCGCTGAGGGGCCGCCAGAAGACGGGCGTACTTGCGGCGGGGGCCACTAGGCCACCCTAGCGGGGCGCACCCGCGCGACCAAAGCGCGCAGGCGGACGACCTCCTCGGGTGCAAAGAAGCGCACGCGGACGAGGAGAGCCGGGATCGCGGCGAGTGCCGCCGCGCGCGCGGCGAGTCCCACCGCGCCGCTGTCGGGCAGCAGAAGCTCGCCGGCGACCGTGACGCCGCCGATCACGCCCACGAGCTGTGCGAGCCGCCCCCACTGGAAGGCCACCGCGAACAGCGAGCGCGTGAGCAGGTACATCAGCGTGAGCATCACGGCGTAGGCGCCGCACAGCGCGATCCCGGCTCCCGCGATGCCGAGCGGCTCGACGAGGAGGACGAGGAGGACCACGTTGACCACGAGCCCGGCAAGGGCGGCTGGGAAGTTCCGGGTGGTCACCTGCGCACGGCCGGCCATCACGACGAAGACCAGGAACAGGCCGTAGAGCGCCCAGCCCAGCGCGACCCACGGCAGCGCCTCGTGGGCCTCGTAGAAGGCGGGAGCGGCGAACACGCGCACCACCCACGGCCCCAGGAGGGCGAGGCCGGCGACGACGATCCCTGTCCCGAGCACGTAGTAGGTGGTCACGAACGCATAGACGCGGCGCGCCTCGTCGTCGTCGGTAATCGAATAGGCCAGCGGCGGCCAGGCGTACTGGAACGCGCGAACGGTGAAGACGACCACCGCGGCGAGCTTGACCGCGAGCGAGTACAGGCCGGCGGCCGCCTCGCTCTCCACCCGGAACAGGTAGAAGCGGTCGACCACGTTGAGGAGGAAGACCGAGACCTCGGCGGGAACGGTCGGAAGGCGGAAGCGCAGCATGGCTCCGAGCTCGCCCAGCGCGCCGCGGTCGGGGACGATACCGAGGCGCTCGCGCAGCGTCCACCACAGGCCGAGGAGCACAACGGCCGAGGCGGCGAAGTTGCCCAGGAGATACCCGTTCGCCCCCTCCTCGCGGACGACGACCAGGTAGATAGTGAACGAGACGGTGAGCGAGACGTTGATCAGCGAGGCGATCAGGTAGGGCCGCACTGGTGACGATGACCAGCGTGAGCAGCAGCTCGGCGACGCCGTAGTCGCTCTGGGATAGATGACGCGTGTAGAGCGGAAGCGTCCCGAGCGCGAGGAGCTTGGAGACCACGTCGGCCGCCTGATAGGCCGCGCCCGTGGTGAGCAGTCGCCGGATGTAGGCGGCCATCGCGCCAGACGCTAGACGCTCGACCGGCGAGCTCGTCCGCGGCTAGAGCAGTTGCCTGAGCTCGTCTCGGCCGAGTCCGGCGTCTTTGAGGATGCCGTCGAGCGTCTTGCGCCGCAGCTCCTTGTGCATCGGGACGGTGAGGAAGACATGCCGCTCGGGATGTCGGAGGCCGACGTGACTGCCACGCTGTCGAGCGACTTCCCAACCATGCTTCTCAAGCGCGCGGACCAGCCGAGCACCCGAGACGACCGGCAGTCGCCCGGTCACGCAGGCAACGGGAACTTGCGACGGACTACGCCGAGCTCGACCGACCGCCCTTCGTCGCGCAGCCCCTCCACGTAGAGTTCGAGGGCTTCCTGACCGTTTGCCATCGCATCATCGAGCGAGTCGCCCTGACTGTGCAGGCCGGGTAAGTCAGGAGCGTAGACGTGGTAGCCACCGTCCTCCTCTGGCTCGAAGACGAGCTCGATCTCGTTCGGGGGTTCCATATCTCAAGACTACGACTCCGCACTGCCGGCGGCGCACCGGGTTGCTACCCGCTGCCGATCGCCGGCTCGCGGCCCTCGGCCCGGTAGGACGCGATCATCTCGCGTGCGGCGTCTACGAGCATCGTGCGTGCCTCGTCTACCGTGCGTCCGCATGTGACCGCCGCCGGCCATTCGGCGAGCTGAGCCATGGTCCACCCGTTCTCGTCGGGGGTGAAGACCGCAGTCAGCGTCACGGAGTCGCCCATGGCTAGGCAGTATGAACCAGGCGAGGTGATCTGAGCCGTGTGTCGCCGCAGCCGGAGGTCGCGAAGGGGCGGGGGTCTGCCCCGAGCACGCCGGTACGGTCTGGCCGGCATGCAGCGCCCCATCTGCGTCCTGCTGCTCCCGCGCACGCTGGAGCAGTTCATCCTGCGCGACCAGGCCGAGGACCTGCTGCGCAGCGACGGCGTGGTGGCGGTCGAGCCGGCGCAGGTGCCCTACGGCGTGCTTGGGCGGCTGCCCGGAGTGGTGGCCGACGCGCTGGCCGCCGGGCAGGCGCGCCGGCTGAGGCTCCCCGGTACGCCACGCGCGGTGGCCATCTTCCACCCGTTCCAGTATCCGCTCGCACGGGCCATCATGGCCCGCAACGGGAATTGCGAACTGTGGTACGGGCGCTGGGACCGCTACGAGGAGGCCCTCGACGCCTCACCGCGCGACCGGACGCGACTGCGCGACCTCCACGAGCAGGCCGCCGCACGGTCGAGCCTGACCTTCGTGGCATCGCAGGCGCTCGCCGACGTCGAGCGCGACGCCGGCCGCGAGGCGACGCTCGTCCCGCTCGCCGCCGACTCCTTCCCTGCTCCCCACCCCGAGGGCGTGACGATCGCCGTCTCGCTCGGCCACCTCGGCCACCGCGTCGACTGGGCGCTCCTGCGCGCGGTCTCCGAGCGGATGAGCGACCGCCTCGTCGCGCTGCTCGTCGGCGCCTGGCACGAGGACGAGTTGCGCAGCGACGAGGACTTCGCGGCCTGCCGCGCCGCGCCGAACCTCATATGGCTCGGCCACCACTCCGACGAGGAGGCCGCCCGGCTCATCCTGTGCGCCGACGTGGGCATCGTCCCCTTTACGGGCCACCCCTTCAACGACGCCGGCCTGCCCTACCGCATCCTCAAGTACGCCCGCGTCGGCCGTCGAACGATCGCCCCCGAGCTCGCCGGCGCGCGCACGTGGGAGCGCGCCGTCACCTTCGCAGCCGACCCCGACGCGTGGGTCGCCGCGCTCCACCACGCCGCCGGCGCCCGCTCCCGGCCCGATCTCGATCTGCGCGAGTGGGCGCTAGCTCAGCGGGCGGCGCAGCAGAACGCGCCGCTGTGGCAGCGGCTCGCAGAGATAGGCGTGGTCGCCTAGGCCGAGGCGAGCGAGCCTCATACCGCTGAGCGGCAAGACCGGCACGGCCTCGGGTGAGACTTGGGCGGTCCTCGAGCCCGGAGACGCGACGACTGAAGGGTTCGGTACCCGATGGAGCACCAGATCCTTCAGTGAGGCCCTCCGGTCTCGCCCCCATGAGATCGTGGCCCGAAGAGATGACCCATTCGTGACGGTTTGGGTGACCAAGCGGGAGCTAGGGACCGAGTCGCTTCCGCGGGATGGCCGGTAGCTGGCACGAGCGGTTGTGTCCATCTGCTCCACCGTGCGACGCACCTGAGGTGTGCGCCGCACCTCGAACGCCATCAGGCCGGTTCGAGCTTGCCTTTGCGTAGCTCTTCCAGGCCCTCCCTGAGCGCATCGCTGCGGCGTGCGCCACGATCATTCAGATAGTCGACGAGCGCTTGGAGCCAATCGCGGTTCTGGCCTCGCTGGCGTAGCTCCTCCAAAGCACGAGCCGCCCGGCGAAGGCTCTGGGGGTCGACCTGTCGCGGCTTCGCGTCAGGCACTGCACGCAGGGCGCCTCGCTCGATCCACGTTAGGACCGTCTTGTCCGACACGCCGAGGCGCGCAGCCGCGCGGGCGACCGGTACGCCCGGGGCATGGTCGACAGACTCGAGCAGGCCAGCGGCCGTTTCGACCGCTTGCAGGGCCGCGTCGCGTTGATCCTCGACCAAGGCGTCGCGAGCGTCCGTGAGCGCCATCAAGGCCACAGTGATCTGCTGTGCGTCGCGCTTTCCCATGCTCCCGCGATAGTATCGCGGCTTCCGAAAATCGCGAGTGTTTTCAGAAGCCTACGCGCGCCGCTAAGCGGGCGTCATGGCGCTGCGCATCAGACTGATGCGCTAGGCTGGCTGCCATGACGAGCTCCGGTCAGATGCACTCGGGCGTTAGTAGGCCGCGCAACGCGGGGCCCCGCACCACGCTCCGGTTGCCTGAGGCCTTGGCTGCGGTGGCGCAGCAGGTGGCGGCTCGCGACGGTGTCAGTCGAAACGACGCCGTCGTCCGACTCGCGGAGCTGGGCGCCGCCCACCAGCAGCGTCTCGACGCCGTGGCGGCCCGCGCGGAGGAGCGCCTTATGGCGTGGCGCGGCTGCAATCGAACGGGGGCCGGCCGGCTCCCGACTGCGGACGAGCTCGAGGTCGCAGTCGCCGCAGCCCGCCTAGACGCCGACGAGGAGGACGAGTAGCCGGCCTCCGTCAGGAGGCGTGGGACACATCGGTCGTCTCGCGCTTGCTCCCCGATACCCCGGCTTACGAGGCGGTGCTGGCCGCCGTCGGCGAGGGACCGCCAATCGGGGTGCCGACAGCAGTGCTCAGCGAGATCACCTACGGGATCAGCCGCTTCGCTGGCCGCAACGCTGCGCTCTTGGACGCCCAGGCGTGGCTCGGCGGCTTGTTCGACGACGGACTCCTCACGGCCCTGCCCCTGACCGCATCGGGTGCCGAGGTTGCCGGCGAGCTGCGCGCGGAGCGTCACGTACCGCCATCCGGCGGACCGGGCCGGAAGAGCCCGAAAACCGAGCGACGCGTCGGCTGGGTGCTGGACCTGCTGATCGCGAGCACCGCGTGGGTCCACGGCTACGACATCGTCACGCGCAATCTCCGCGACTTCGAGTGCATCGCCGAGCTGTTGCCCGCACCCGACGAGGATAGCCGTCTGCTGGTCAGCGAGCCGGCTTTCGCGCCATGACTATCGCGCTGATGGCCGAGCACTGCCGGCGGTGAATCGGCCGGCCGTTGCACGCGCTCAGGCCGGCTCGGCGGTGAGCGCCGTCGCCCCCTCGGGCTCGGGGCCGGGAAGGCGGGCCGCTCGGGCCGCTCGGCGCTCCGCGCGGGCAAGGGCGCGCTCGCGCGGCGAGGGCTGGAGCTGCCAGGCCATCGCCGCGCCGATGCCCAGGAGCGCCCAGGTGAGCGGGTCCTCGAGGAAGGCTGCGTAGACCAGCGTGTGGAGGACCAGCGTCGCGAGGGCCGCCCCGATGGCGGCGCGGCGCATCGAGGTGAAGGCGTCGTGAAGCAGGCGCGCGAAGACGGCGGCGAGGAGGCCGAGGTAGACGAGCAGGCCGATGACTCCCTGCTCGGCGGCGACCGTCACGGGAATCGTGTGCGACGCCGAGGAGGCGCGCTGGCGGGTTGCCTTGCGCTGGTCGCGGAACTCCTCCTCGAAGCTGCCCGAGCCATAGCCCCACACGGGCCGGTCGCCGAAGAGCTCGAGGCCGCCGTTGACTAGGTCGACCCGGCCGCTCGAGGTCTTGTCGATTGACCGCTCGCTGCCGAAGTCCACTCCCGAGGCGCCCGGCAGCGCCAGGACGACCAGCACCGCCGCCACCGCGAGGGGCCCCACAACCACCGCGGTCCGCCCGGCGCCCCACCGCAGCGCGGCGAGGACCACCAGACCCGCGAGCAGCGCAGCAAGGCTCGACTGCGAGAGGCTGAGCACCATCCCGCCGAGCGCGACGAACAGGACCGCCGCGCCCGCGAGGATCCGGCCTCTCTCGCGGCTCCACAGCACGACGGCGCACACGAGCACGACGACCACGGCCAGGAAGCGCCCGTAGATGTTCGGATCGAAGAACAGCGAGCTGACCCGGAAGTAGGACTGGTAGCTGTTGGCGTCGACCGCGTTTGAGCTGAGCAGCACGTGCCGGGTCGCGTACTCGACGAAGCCGATCCCGGCGAAGAGGACGCCCAGCCCGATCAGGACCGCCAGGCAGCGAGTCGCCAGGTACGTGGTCCAGCGCACGCGGGTGAGCAAGACGAAGAGCAGGGCAAACGGGACGTAGAAGAAGACCTCCTGCTCGAGGGCGTGGTCGAAATCCGGTGAGTAGGTGGCCTGGACCGCGTAGAGCACCACGGCGGCGGCGAGCAGCTGCTCGAGGAGCGCGGGCCGCGTGCGCTCGGTCGAGCGCTTGCCCTTCGGCTCCTGCTCCTCCTCCTCGCCGCCCTCGGCAAAGCGGCGCCGCAGGTGCGGGAGCACGAAGGCGAGCGCGCGCCCCTCGGCGAAGCTCCTGCGCAGGTGCGGGAGGACGAAGGCGAGCGCGCCGGCCCCGATGACCACGTAGAGGGGGACGAGCAGGCTGGCCGTCTCGCCGCCCGACTCGATCGGGATCCGGAAGGGGATCGCCGCGGCGACGGCGACCGGGAACCAGGCGGGGCGCCGCTCGAGCCAGAGCGCGGCGCCCAGCACCGCCGCGCCGCCAAGGACCGCGGCGAGCGCGAAGAGGACCGGCCGATCGCGGAAGGGCTCGAACTGCGGAGTGCTCCACACGTGAGCCACGAGCAGGACGGGCACGAGGGCGAGCGCGCCGAGCACGGCGAACGCGCGGAGGCGCTCGTCGCGGACGAGGATCGCGAAGGCGGCGAGCAGCGCGGCGAGTATGACCCCAGCGGCTTGGAGGATCACCGCGGCGACTCCAGGATCTTCCACATCTGGCGCATGAGCTGGTTGGCCCCGCGATTGGAGTCGAGCTTCGCGCTCCACTCGGGCAGGCCGGTGCGTATGACCACGCCGCGCCCCACCCGCGCGGCGGCGATCACCGGGCGGTCCTCCCGTGTGCCACCGCCCGCGATCAGGCGAGTCCCCGCTCCCAGCGAGGCGGTCTCCTCGACCTCGCGAAAGCCGCGGATGAGCCCGTCGGAGCCCTTCCACAGCTCGATCGCGTCCCCGGGGAAGGCCAGCAGCCTCGCCCGCTCACGGTGCAGCGGGCGCAGGCGGGCGCCGAACGCGTCGGCCTGTGCGGGCGGCGAGGGCTCGGTCAAGCGTGTGCCGCGCACGCGCACGCTACGCCGCAGCGAGTCCGTCCCGAGCGAGAGCAGGCGCCCGCCGCGCTGGACATAGCCGCGCAGCGCCGCGCCGACCGTCGGCGGCAGCCAGCGCGCGTCTCCGGCGATGAGCACGCCGGGCCGGTCGCGGATCAGGGTCGGGCCGTGCCCGCGGACGAGCGCGAGGTCGGTCGTGAGGTCGTAGCGTTCACCGGCGCTGTCGAGGAACTCGAGCAGCGCACCCGCGTTGAGTCCGAAGCCGGTGGGCAACCCATGCGCGTAGAGCCGGCTCGTACCCGCCGGCTCGCCCGAGTCGAGCGTATTGGGCACGCCATCCCCCTCGTCGTCGACCGCGTTGCGGCCCTGCCAGGTGATGGCTGGCAGCACGACGAGGACCTTTGACGCGCGGGCGGCCTGGACGATCAGCGGTGCCGTCTCTGTCCGTCCCGCCACCCGCACCCGAACCAGGTAGGCGCCCGAGCGTCCGAAGGGCGCCCGAAGGCGCAGGCGGGCCCCTGACCCCCGGCCGGTGTCGATCACGCGCGACCGGCCCAGCCGGCGCAGTGTCCACCGGTAGGGCCTTCCCCTCGCGTCGATGAACAACGGCGCGGACTCCCCGGCCACCACCGGCTCGCCGGGGGCCTGGACGCCGACCGCGCGGACCGTGACTCCGGCGCGGCCGGGCAGTGGCCCGCGCAGCGGCGAGCCCGAGCGAACGCTCTGAGGCACCGCGCCGACGTTGCCGGCGCGGTCGCGCACCCGCGCGACGATCAGGTAAGTCCCCGGCGACGCCGGTCGGCCGTCGACCCGTCCGTCCCAGCGCCCGGTGGCTTCGCCGGGGCGGCCCGGGAAGGTGGCCACGAGGCGGGGGGCGACGCCGTCGGTCCGGTAGACCTGGAAGGTCGGCGCGCCGGTGGCGCCACCGCTGAAGCGGAAGTCGATCGGCGTCGTGGCACCGGCGGCCACCACCGCCGGCCCGGCGCGCTCGCCGAAGCCCAGCACGGTCACCACCGGTCGTGGGGGCGTGCGGTCGAGCGCGATCTCGACCGGTAGGACGATCGTCCGTCCCTGCCGGCGGAGCTTGACCCGCGGGCGGTAGACCCCGTCGGGTGCCCGGCGGCCCTCGTCGCCGCGACCGTTCCACCGGAAGGTCTGCTCGGGGCCGGCACGCAAGAAGCGGTCGTCGACCAGACGGCGGACGACGTCGCCGCCGGCATCGACGAGGTCGACCGTCACGGCGTCGGAGCGCTGCTTGAGCCGGAAGGAGATGCGCGCCTGGTCGTTCCTGCCGTCACCGTCGGGCGAGAACAGGCGGTCGGTCGTCGCGCTCAGCGCACGAACCGGCGGGTCCTGCGACTTCAAGCGCTGCGCTGCGAAGAGAGCACCGACGGTCGCGCAGACAAGGAGCCCGAAGACCGCCTGCGCAAGCCGCGTCACAGCTTGGTCAGGGCTACGTTCGGGACGTCCCAGTCCTGGAACGCGTCGAGCCCCCGGGGGCTCCCGGCGCACAGGGCCACCCGGATCGAGCCGCCGTGGCAGACCACCAGGGCGGGGAGGGGGCCCTGCCGCACGTCCTCCAGCCCGGCCAGGACCCGCTGCTGCTGCTCGAGCAGGGATTCTCCCTCGGGGAAGCGGAACTGATCGCCGGCGGCTCGCCATGCGGCATACACATTCGGCTCGTCACGCTCGACTTCCTGCCACAACTTTCCCTCGAGGCGGCCGCGGTCGCTCTCGGCGAAGCGCTCGTCGACCTGCGGCTCGAGCCCGATCCGGCGCCCGATGGCCTCCGCCGTCTGGTGCGCGCGCTTCTTGTGGCTGCAGTAGAGCGCCTTGATCTCCGCACCCTCTTCGACCACACGCTCCGCGAGCTCTTCCGCCTGCTTGCGGCCGGTCTCGTTGAGCGGCGGGTCGACGGTTCCCATGATGCGGATCGGCTCGATGTTCGAGTCCGTCTCTCCGTGGCGGGCGAGGAAGATCGTCATGTTGCCTCCATCGTGTCCGAGCGCAAGCCAAGGCGCAGTGTCTCCAGTGAAAGGACGTCGTCGGGCAGGATGTTGCCCAGGTTGACGTTGGGCCCGAAGCGCTTGAGGAACCACACCTGCTGCTCCTTGCGCGGCGCCTCGAAGATGAGCTGTCCCGGGTCGATCGCGTGCGCGATCTCGTCGATCAGGCCCATGCGGACCTCGCCGTCGTGGCGGTAGATGCCGACGGTGCCCGATTCGCGCGCCTCGGCGATTACCTTCCATGCCCCCGCCTCGAGCTCCTCGCCGATCTGCTCGACCCACCGGTAGGGAGCCATGAGGCGCTCGTCGTCCTTGGAGCCCACCTCCGAGAAGACGACGAAGTCCCGGGCGAGACGCTCGATGAGCTCGAGCTTGCGATCGTGCTCGAGCACGATCGTCCCGTCGGAGACCTCGACGTGGTCCAGGCCCAGCCCCGTCAGCCAGGCGACCATCTCCTCGAGGCGGCCTTGCGCGATGGCCAGCTCGGTCAGCGTCCCGCCGCATACGACGGGGAGGCCGTGCTCCCGGTAGCGTGCGAGCTTTGGCTCGAGGTTGGCGGTGGCAAGCGCCGTGCCCCAGCCGAGCTTTACGAAGTCGACGGCGTCGCCGGCCACCTCGACCAGGCCGTCGACCTCGGCCAGCGACAGCCCGCGGTCGAGCACGTGGGTGACGCCCTCGGCGCGAGGCTTGGAGCTGCGGCTGGGCAGGTCGAGGAAGGGCGGCACGGGCGCGATCACAGCAGGCGGTAGCGGAGCGGGGAGCCTATGTCGTCTTGTCGACGCCGACGACTACGACGACGCTGGCGTCGGCGCCCGCGATCGCCTGCGTGCCGGCGTCGAGCGGGCGGACCTCGGACACGTCGAGCACCTTGGCGACCTCCTGGCCCGCGCGCTTCTGTCCCGGCCCGTAAAGGATCATCGAGGCCGGCACCTGCTGGTCGGAGTTGTCTGCCTCCTTACCGCGAGCGAACCCGGCCTGCTCGACCTTGTCGGCGATGGTTGCCGCGAGGCCCGGGACGGTCGTCCCGTTGAGCACGACGACGGTGACCTCCGAACGCACGAGAGCCTTGGGCTTGCGGCGCTTGGCCTTCGCGTCGGGCTTGTTGGCGCCCTGGCTCTGGGCCGGCTCGCCCTGGACGGTGTTGACGGGCTTGGCGGTCTCGTCGCCTCCGCTTCCGAGCTGAAAGACGGCGACGACGATCGCTACCAGCAGAGCGAGCGCACCCACCCCGCCGAGCGCGAGCAGCCAGCGCGTCCCCGAGGAGCGCTCGGGCTCGGAATCCGTCTGGCGCGGGCCGTATAGCGCGGCGCGGTCGGGCAGGCGCGCGCCGGGCCGGCGCAACGAGGTCGAAGGGCCCGGCGGGCTGGTGGGCCGGGGCGCGGGAGGGCCCGATCCCTGACGCATGCCGGGGCGAGCGACGCCCGGACGGGGCGGGCCGGCGCCCGAGCCCGGGCGTTGCCCTCCGGGTGGGCCGGCTCCCGAGCCCGGGCGTTGCACCACCGGTGCGGCTGCGCCGGCGCCGTCTGGCGCGTCCGACGGCGGGCCGTTCGGGGCCCCACGCTCACGCAGGGCGGTCGGCCCGGCGGCGGCCGGCTCGCGCTCGACGGGCTCGTTGGCACCCGCACGCGCGCCCGCCGCACCCTGGGCGGCGGGCGTCGATGCCGCCGGTAGGGCAGCCGGGTCGCGACTCTCTTTCGCCGGACCGCCGACCTTTGCCGGCTCTCCGGACGCACCGGCGCGCGCGGCAGCGCGCTGTGCCTGGCCCGCCGCGGCAGTGGCCGGCCGAGAGGCGACGCCCGCCCCAGCGGCCGCGGCCGTCGCGGGCCGCGCCGGCGCGGCAGCGGGGCGGGCGGGAGGCGACGCCGGGCGCGCTTGGGGCGCGACGTTGTACCTCGTCGCCAGTGCCGCTCGCTCCTGGAGCTCTGCGTCGCGCTCGGGCTCGCGGCCCGCCCAGTCGCGCAGCCGCTGGACCTCGCGCGCCTGCGCAAAGTAGAGCAGTGACAGGATCGCCAGGCCCGGGATCGCAGCGATGCCGGCGTAGGCGCCGAACCTCTCGATCAGGTCCTGTCCGGCGAGGGCAAGGATCGTGGGCATAAGCGGTGGATGTTATTGCGAGACGTGCACGGTACGGTCCGCGCGCTCCACGTTGAGAGCGGACACCTTCGCGGCTAACCCGGCGGCATCGCCCTCGAGGACGAGCAGGTTGATCTGGTCGAAGCTGCGCTCCACCCAGTCGGGGTCCAGCGGCTCACGGCCGGCGAGAAGGATCTTGTCGGCCGGCGTGGGCTGCTCGCGCTCGTAGGGATTGAAGAGGTCCTCGTGGAGCTTCTCGCCCGGCCGCGCGCCGACGGTCTCGATGGCGATGTCGCGGTCGGGCTCGAGGCCAGAGAGGCGGATCATCTGCTCCGCGAGGTCCTGGATGGAGGCCGGCTCGCCCATGTCGAGCACGAAGATCTCACCACCCGCGCTCAGCGAGCCCGAGCGGATGATGAGCTGGACGGCCTCGGGGATGGTCATGAAGTAGCGCGTCATCCGCGGATCGGTCACGGTCACCGGACCGCCTGTCGCGATCTGACGACGAAAGATCGGGATCACCGAGCCTGACGAGCCCAGCACGTTCCCGAAGCGGACGATGGCGTACTTCGTGGCGGGGAACCGCGCACCTGCTGCGTCGACCGCCCATTCAGCCAGCGCCTTGCTCGCCCCCATCACCGTCGCCGGCGAGACCGCCTTGTCGGTGGAGACGAGCACGAAGGCGCCGGCGCCCGACTCCCCGGCGATGTGCGCGACGAGCCGGGTGGCCAGCGTGTTGTTGCGCACGGCCTCGACCGGGTTGGTCTCCATGAGGCCGACGTGCTTGTAGGCGGCCGCGTGGAAGACGACGCCGGGACGGTGCTCGGCGAAGACCTCGCGCATGCGCTCCTCCTCGCGACAGTCGGCGAGCACCGCGACCGCGGTGCGCACGTGGCGCTCCTCCTCGAGCTCCCGGTTGATCGCGAACAGGTTGTCCTCGGCGTGGTCGACGAGCACGAGGCGCGCCGGGCTCACACGGGCGATCTGGCGGCAGAGCTCGCCGCCGATCGAGCCGCCGGCGCCCGTGACCATGACGACCTGGTTGAAGAGATATGAGCCGACCCGCTCGAGCTCCATGCGCACCGGCTCGCGGCCGAGCACGTCCTCGACCTGCACCTCGCGCGCCTGGCGCACGACGCTGACGCCGCCGCTCTCGAGGATCTCGAACACCGTCGGAAGCGTGCGGACCGGGATCCCCCTGGCGCGGCAGGCGGTCACAACGCGCGCGCGCAGCGAGCCGGGCGCCGAGGGTATGGCGATCAGGACCTCCTCGGGATCGGCCTCCTCGAGGATGCGGTCGAGCTCTGAGCTGGGTCCGAGCACCTTCAGGCCGTTGGCGACCCGCATGCCCCGCTTGCGCGGATCGTCATCGACGAAGCCGATCGGGCGATAGCCCAGCGCGGGATTGCGAGCCATCTCCCGCAGCAGCGTCTGCCCACCGTCGCCCGCTCCCACGATCAGCACGGCGCGCGCGTCGTGACGCGCGCGGATCCTGCGCACCCCGCCGCGCTCGAGCACCGTGCGCACGAGGAAGCGCGCTCCGCACAGCAGCGCCAGGGAGAGCAGGAAGTAGAGCGCGATGACGCCGGTCGGCATGCTCACCGCGACCTGGCCGCTCTCCGAGGCGACCTCGACGGGCTTGACGAGCACGATCGCCCCCACGAGCGCGAGCGTCGCGACGAGGACGCCCTTGACCACCTGCTCGTAGTCGCGCACGCTCAGGTAGCGCCACCACTTCTGGTAGAGGCCGAAGAGCGCGAAGACGATGAGGCTGCCGGCGACCGCCCAGACGATGGTCGCCTCGAGCAGGCGCTCGTAGCGCTCGGGCACGCTTCCCTGGTCGAAGCGAAGCGTGAATGCGAGCCAGTAGGCGAGCGCGACCAGCGCGCCGTCCACCAGGAGCTGAGGCAGTGAGTGGCGATGGACGGGAGCGGCCGCGGACCGTAGCCGTCGGCGCATTGCGCGCATTGTAAGCGGCAGCGCGCCCGGAACCGGCGCGGCGCACCACGGCGCGCTAGTTCTTCTTCTTCTTCTTCTTCTTGGCGGGCTGGAGGGTGACCTTGCCGGTGGTCGTCTTCGAGCGTCCCAATGCATCCCTCGCGCTCGCCGTCGCAGTTACCGCCAGCTTCTTCGAGGAGGCCACGAACGTGCCGCCGCCGCCGCCGCCGCGAGCGCCGTCGCCCGCGTCGTTGCCGAAGATCCGGCTCCCGGTGACCGTGATGGCCGCCGAGGTGGAGATCGCACCGCCGCTTCCCCCGGGTCCGCCGAAGCCGCCGAAGCCGCCGAAGGATGCTCCGCCGGTTCCGCCGAGACCATTTGCCGCGAGCACGTGCAGCACGCGGTCGATGCCGGCGCCGCCGATCGACGTCGCGTCCACGCCCGCGCCGGTGATCGAGAGGTCGGAGGTGACGTCGAGGTCGCCGGTCGCGTTGGCGTTCTCGTTCGCGCCCGCCCGGCTGAGGCCGAAGTCACCGCCCGGCACGCTGATCGCGTCAGTGCCGGTGCCCGCCGCACACTCGCCCGCGGCAGCGCCCGAGGCGACGTTTGCGTTCGCCGCGGTGATCGCCTCGCGCAGCGAGCAGGAGCCGTCGTTGGCAACGGAGTCCGCCTCGGTGTTGACGGAGATCGACGCTGCCTGCGCCATCGCCGGCCCGGCCATCAGGCCGAGAATCGCGGCAGCCAGCGCGAGGACCGCGTGCCGTCCGTGACCTGGTACCACGTACTACGTAGGTGCTCAATGCATTTACCTCAGCGGCGAGCCTATACCGCAACGACGCTCCCGTGCGGAATTCTTTAGAAAGCCGCTTCGCGGACCGCCGCGACGACCTCGGTGACCTGCCCTTCGCTCAGCACCGGGCTCATCGGGAGCGCGAGGTGAGTGGCCGCCGCCTCCTCGGTCCCGGGCAGCGAGACGCCGCTCACCCACGGCGCCATCGCGGGCTGCCGATGCACGGGCGTGCGGTAGTAGGCGCGTGCGCCGATCCGCGCGTCGGCGAGCGCGTGGGCGAGTCGGTCCGCCTCGGAGTGGCGAATGACGTAGAGATGCCATGCGGGTCGAGCGTCGAATGTTGGCCGGGGGAGGGCGACGACGTCTCCCAGGCCGGCGCGCTCGTAGGCCGCCGCCACCGCGCGGCGGCCGTCGGACCAGCCGTCGAGGCGAGGCAGGAGAACCCGCAACAGCGCCGCCTGGAGCTCGTCGAGGCGCGAGTTGTAACCCACGTGCTCGTAGGTCACCTTGTCGCGCGAGCCGTGGAAGCGCAACATGCGCACGCGGTCGGCGAGCGCGTCATCGCCGGTCGCGATGGCCCCGCCGTCGCCGAAGCCGCCAAGGTTCTTGGAGGGAAAGAAGCTGAACGTCGCCGCGGTGCCAAGGGCCCCCGGGCGCCGGTCGCCCACGGTGGACCCGGCCGCCTGGGCCGCGTCCTCGAGCACCTGGACACCGAGCGCTTCGATCTCGGCGACGGGCGCGACGTTGCCGAAGAGATGAACGGCGATCACCGCCTTGGTGCGGGGGGTGAGCGCTGCCCGAACGGTGTCGGCGGTTACGCAGAAAGTCTCGGGGTCTATGTCGCAGAACACCGGCCGCCCGCCCGTCGGCGGGATCGCCTCGGCCGAGGCGTAGAAGGTGAACGACGGCACGACGACCTCGTCGCCGGGACCGACCCCCATGGCGCGCAGCGCGATGGTGATCGCGTCGGTGCCGTTGGCGACCCCGACGACGTGCCGGGCGCCAAGGTAGGCAGCGAGCTCTGACTCGAAGGCCTCCACCTCCGGGCCGAGGATGTAGCGGCCGGCGTCGAGCACCGCGGTGAGGCGGGCGCGCAGCTCCTCGCGCAGCGGCGCGAGCGGCGTGTCGGTGTCAAAGAGGGGGACCGCCACGAGCGTCGACCCTAGACGCAGTGCCGGGAGGCTCGTCGCCGGGCCGCCGGGAACCGTGCCGCTCGGGCCGCTCCGCTACCCTCGGTCCGGCGTGTCGACTCTCTTCGTCCACGCCTCCCTGACCGACCCGATCGTGAACTTCGCCACCGACGTGGTGGACAAGCTCGGGCTCGCAGGGGTGTTCGTGCTCATGGTGCTCGAGAGCGCGTGCATCCCGATCCCGTCGGAGGCGACCATGCTCTTCGCTGGCTTCAACGTGTCCAAGGGCGAGTACAGCCTGCTCGCCGCGACGCTCGTCGGCTCGGTGGCCAACCTGGTCGGTTCGTGGATCGCCTACGCGGTCGGCTACTACGGCCGCGTCGACCTGCTCGAGAAGCTCCACGTCCGCAAGCGCGACCTCGAGCGCGCCGACCGCTGGTTCGAGCGCTACGGCGCCGCCACCGTCCTGATCACCCGCATGCTGCCTATCGTTCGCACGTTCATCTCGCTTCCCGCCGGCGTGGCCCGTATGCCGTTCTGGCGCTTCTCGGTGCTGACCTTCGTCGGTTGCGTGCCCTGGGTCTTCGCCCTGACGTTCATCGGCAAGGAGGCGGGCGACAACTGGGTGTCCTGGAAGGACAACCTCCATTACGTCGACTACGCGGTGGCCGCGATCGTCGTTGTCGCCGCCGTCGTCCTCTTCCTGCGCTGGCGGCGCGGGCGAACGGCTCGCCACCTGGAGCAGACGACTTAGATCCGGTGATTGAGCCGCACACCTCGATGTGTCTGGAGGTCGGGCTGGTCGGCCAGGCGCTGGAGCTCGACCTTCCACGGCCGGGTGCGACCGTACGTTGCGCCCGAAATGGTAAATAAGTAACTGGTCCTCCATCTCAGTGCAGTAGACGTATGTAACACAGCGCTGCCGGCGCGCCGAGTTATGGCCGCGCAAGAAGCTTGCCCGTCCTCCGCGAGGGGCGTCAGCCGAGCCCCAGACGGTG
>Ga0183260_10002096_pt1 | contig 16553 bp, 15 predicted proteins | sample AntDrymUQ4972206_2_FD_129768 | JGI IMG/M metagenome (GOLD analysis project Ga0183260, IMG submission 129768) | Polar desert sand microbial communities from Dry Valleys, Antarctica - metaG UQ497 (22.06) (version 2) (version 2) | ecosystem: Environmental > Terrestrial > Soil > Desert | place...
GATGGAGGAAAATTTGGTAAAACGGAACACGGCAACATCTGGCTCGATGCGCAAAAAACATCACCATACCAGTTTTACCAGTTTTGGCTCAATGCAGCAGATGATGATGCACAGAAATGGATCAGGATATTTACTTTTTTGAATAAAGAAGAAATAAAAAATCTTGATGAAGAGCATCAGAAGAATATGAGCAATCGTGTGCTGCAGAAAAAGCTTGCAGAAGAAGTGACCCGCTTCGTACATGGTGAAGAAGAATTGCAAAAGGCGATTCAGACTACAGAAAAATTATTTGAACAACAGACAGTTAAAGCAGAAGATCTAAGCATTGATGATCTTGAAAATTTAGAAGGAATTATTAAGCTCTTTTATGAAAAATCAAGATTAGGAACAGGTGTTGATGCAATAGCTTTTTTATCTGATACATCTATTTTTCCCAGTCGCGGCGAAGCAAAAAAAATGATTCTAAATGGAGGAGTAAGCATCAATCGAAATAAGGTTGATAGCGTACAGTCTATTGTTGACAGTACCATGCTTTTGCATGGAAAATACTTATTGGTACAAAAAGGTAAAAAGAATTATTACCTCGTAAAAGTGGAATGATCACTCAACCTCAACCTGTTTTTTAATAACAGATCCTTCCTGCACTTCCATCAAAAATTTTCTTTCTCGCAGGATGTAGCCATTCCCTTTTTCACAGAAATGCACTTTCAGGTTTTCTATGCTGATCGGATTACCATCAGGTATATCAGCAATGTTGCAATGTTTGATGTCATGCCCATCTACAATGATCACGAGGCCGCTTCCTATTGCCTCCATTTTATTTCCTTCCAGTATCAGCATGCCCGTGTCTTCTCCCAATCCAATGCCGATGCAGGATGGGTTTGCGGCAACTGCCTGTGCAAGTCTGCCAAACCTTCCACGTTTTTCAAAATGTGAATCAATGATCACATTATCTATGAAGCCAAGTCCTGTTGCAATTTTTACCTCGCCTTTGAAATGTGCTCTTGTTGCATTTCCTTCATAGATCATGGTGCGGCTCATGGCCATAGCACCTGCGCTTGTACCTGCTATTACAAAGTTTTCGTTGATATATTTATCCTGGATAATGCGCAGAAAATCAGTACCCCCAAAAGTAGCTGACAAACGCAATTGATTACCTCCGCTAAACATCACCGCATCACAGTTACTTATACGATCAATGTAATCTTCATTGTCTGCGTCACTCCGGTTGCGGATATGCATTTCACCAATATTCACGCAACCGATTTTCCCGAAAGCATTCAGGTAATTATTACCCACTTCTTGTGGTATCATGGAAGCTGTAGTGATCACCTCTATCCTTGCTGAGCTGCCACCGGTTTCTTCAGCTATCCGACGCAGGATACCAAGCTCAAAAAAATTTAGATTGTTGCGGTGTATTTCGCCTTTTTCGAGATCTGTACCTTTATCCTCAGCCCCTCCTACCGCTATCAGTTTTCCTTTAGGATTTTGCATTCAATGCATATTCTGTTCGTGCAAATGTAACTTAATCGTTTTAGGTGATTAAAGTCTTACATAAGGATGCTGATTAAATTTATTTTGCTGAAGATTATAAGAAATAGCTTTGATATATTTTAGACCAAGTGGCAGGATTAATTTTACGCCTGCTTTGCAAACCTTTCAATTCCCTGCACCAACAGGTCAAGATTTTTAGTAGTCGTGTACACATTGGGGGTAATGCGAACGCCTTTAATGTTTTCCCACTCAATAGTAGTAGCATGAATCTTATAATTGGTAAAAAGATAATCATGCAGCTCGCCCGGCTTTTTTCCTTCCACCGACACCATACCGATGGCACAAGCCCATTTTGATTTTAATGATGTGTGCAATTTCACTTTAGGAATGTCTTTCACTTTTTCCATCCAGTAATTTTTTAAATAATGAAGCCGCTTTTCTTTTCTTTCAATGCCAATCATTTCATGAAATTCTATTGCCTTGTTAATAGCTTGCTCAATGAAAAAAGGACGGGTGCCGAGGTGTTCAAATTTTCTGATATCATCTTTTAGTGGAACATCAGTTGCAAAGAGTGGATATAGGTTTTTAATCTTTTCTTTTTTTACATAAAGCATACCACTGCCAATAGGGGCATACAGCCATTTGTGCAGGCTTGCCGCAAAATAATCTGCACCAAGATCCGGTATTTTAAAATCGAAATGTGCAAATGAATGTGCCCCATCCACCACCACCTCTATGTTTCGCTTTTTTGCTGCGTCAGCTATTTTTCGCACAGGCAATACTTGCCCGTTCCAATTGATGACATGTGTGATATGCACCACTTTTGTCCGGGATGAAAATTGGGAAACATATTGATTAATCATGTATTGCTCATCTTCTGAAGGGAGTTCAAGATTTACCCATACCAGCTTTATTCCGTCCCTTTGTTCCCTTTGCTTCCATGCATTGATCATGTTGGGATAGTCTTGTTTGGAAAGCACTACTTCATCGCCTGCTTTCAACTGCATTCCAAAAATCACGGTTTCAAGACCTTCAGAAGAATTGCGGTTGATTACTATTTCTTCTGCACTACAGCCTCCAAGTTTTGCAAGATTGTTTCGCAAGGTCTCACGTCCCTGATCCAGTATGCGCCACATATAATAACTGGGCGCTTCATTGCTGTAATCGTAATATCTTTTCATGGCTTCCTGCACGGTTTTGGGTGCAGGAGATACACCCCCATTATTCAGGTTGATGATAGATGATGATACAGTGAATGCTTGTTGTATGTAATACCAGAATTCTTCATCTGTGGCCAGTTCATCCGGCGACATTTTATTCGCTTCATTGATCACCTGTTTCAAATTGCGGCTCCATGCAGGTTGCGTGATTGATGATAAGAAAGCTGTTGCAGACGTAATACCTGTTGCCTGTAAAAAGGAACGGCGATTGAAAGCAGTCATGAAGTGTGTTTGTATAAATTTAATACTTTAACTGTAGAATTCACTTCACGCCCGCCTAGACGGGCAGGCAGAGACGTCCGTACTTGCGGGCGTTAAAGGCAGTGCTGCGGTCGCTCCTCCGCCGCGTTCGCTGCGAGACAATCAAAAATTAAAACTTGCCTGTTTTTTTGGATAATCCAATTTAGTGCTCGTCCGCTTACCATTCACGATCACATGCATAATATTGGTTTGCTTATCAGTAAAATCCTGGAGTATGCTGTTGGTGATATCCAGTCTTTTTACAGAAGAAATATTAGCCACTTCAAAATAACAATAAACAGCAGCAGACTCTTTTTCAAAACCAATATAAGAAAGCCGGGAAGCTTTGCCATCCGTGGTTATACTGAAATGTTTGGAAATATAATCCTGAATCAGCTTATCATTTACTACCTGCATTTTTACATTTGCCAAATCAACTGGTGCTTTATAAACTTTTTTCAAAATCTCTTCCATGTCGTTTGCAAAAATCTTACAACTGATCTCAAGGGTTTTATCTTTTGCATTATGATTGATCTCTGATACACTCATATAAAATGGATGGAAAAATCCAAAAAGTGCGATAGTTAACCATTTAACAAACAAAAAAGCCATTGATAGAATAATTTTTTCTAACTGCAAAACTCTGCTTTATTTTAAAGTAAATATTTTTTAAAAGGTTAAAACAGCTTTTGCATGAATGACTTAGGCTTTTATTTTAAGCTTGGTTGGGATCATATTATCAGCATTGATGCATTAGATCATATTTTATTTGTGTTCGTGCTGGCTGCTATTTATACCATTGCGGACTGGAAGCAAGTATTGATCTTGGTCACCGCTTTCACTATAGGCCATTCAATTACCCTTGCGCTAAGTACATTAAATATAATAGAATTAGAAACAGAATTAGTTGAATTTTTGATACCGTGTACCATTGTATTTACTGCTATCACCAATCTTTTTCAAAAGAATTTTAGCCCTAAAAAAATACGTCTTAATTATTTCCTTGCCTTATTTTTTGGGTTGATACATGGCCTTGGGTTTGCAAATACTTTACAATTCATGCTGGCAAAAGATCAAAGCCTGGGTTGGTCTTTATTAGGTTTTAATTTAGGTTTGGAAGCAGGTCAAATAATCATAGTATTCTTTATACTTCTGATAGCATACCTTTTTATTAATTTATTGAAAGTGCAAAGGCGGGAATGGGTGATATTTGTATCAGCGGCCATATTCAGCCTGGCACTGAAAATGGCAATAGAACGCTATCCATCATAGTTTTATAAAATGAAAATATATATGAATAAGTTTTTTTTACTTCTTGCTGCATCTGCAATTTTTACTGTTTCATTTGGGCAAAATATTCAAAATAATGCAGGCTCTAATCACGGTAATAAGTTTGAACAATTGGGTACCATACTCCCTACACCCAATGAGTACAGAACCGCAAGCGGAGCGCCTGGGCCGAAGTACTGGCAGCAAAGGGTTGACTACAACATTAAATGTGAGCTTGATGAAAAAGCATTACGTCTGAAAGGAAGCGAGACCATTACTTATTTTAATAATTCACCAGATGTACTTACTTACCTGTGGATACAACTGGATGAGAATGAACACAGCGCTACGCAAAACGCCAATTATCAAAACAGCAATCCTATGCCGAAGCAGACTACTGTGGATGGTTTACAACGATTGCCGGGTATCAATACAGAAAACGATTTCGGTGTTAATATTACAAAGCTCACCGATGCGGCAGGTAAGAAGCTCACATATCTTATCAACAAAACAATGATGCGTGTTGACCTGCCCCAACCATTGAAGCCTGGACAAAAATATATATTAAATATTGACTGGAACTATCGCATACCCGATCGCCAGGTGCAGGGTGGTCGTGGAGGTTTTGAATTTTTTCCGGAAGACGGCAACCATGTATTTACCATGTCTCAATGGTATCCACGCCTGTGTGTGTATAATGATTATGCAGGTTGGCAAAACCAGCAGTTCGTAGGAAGCGGTGAGTTTACTCTTTCTTTTGGAAATTTCAAGGTTGAGATGACAGTGCCTGCAGATCACATTGTAGGCTCAACCGGTGAATGTCAGAATTATGCACAAAATTTGACACCTGCACAATTAGCCCGCTGGAATAAAGCGCAAACAGCAAAAGAACCACTCGAAGTAGTGACACTGGCAGAAGCAAAAGAGAATGAAAAAGAAAAAACCAACGGCAAAAAAACCTGGGTATATCATGCCAGTAACGTTCGTGATTTTGCCTGGACAGCCAGCCGCAAATTCGTATGGGATGCCATGCCTGTAACTGTAGAAGGCAAAAAAATAATGTGCATGAGCTACTATCCTAAAGAAGCTTATGCCCTCTGGTTGCGTTATTCTACAAAAGCTGTTGCACACACCATTAAAACCTATTCAGATTTTACGATACCTTATCCTTATCCTGTTGCTATTAGCGTAGAAGCATCCAGCGGAATGGAATACCCGATGATCTGTTTCAATAACGGGAGAACCAATAAAGACGGTACGTACAGCGAACAAACAAAATATGGAACCATAGGTGTGATCATTCACGAAGTAGGCCATAATTTTTTCCCGATGATTGTAAACAGCGATGAACGCCAGTGGACATGGATGGATGAAGGATTAAATTCCTATGTGCAGCACCTATCTCAGGAATTATGGGATAATAAATATCCATCGCGTCGTGGGCCCGCAAGAGAAATAGCAGAATATATGAAGCTTTCTAAAGACCAGTTGGAACCCATAATGACCAATAGTGAAAATATCAGAAACTTTGGCAGCAATGCTTATGGCAAACCTGCAACCGGATTAAACATACTCCGGGAGACAATCGTGGGGCGAAAATTATTTGATTATGCATTTAAAGAGTATGCACGCCGCTGGGCTTTCAAGCATCCTACACCGGCTGATCTATTCCGTACTATTGAAGATGCTACTGCCGAAGACCTCGACTGGTTTTGGAGAGGATGGTTTTTCGGCACAGATGCTACAGATATTTCACTGGACTCGGTAAAGTATGCCCGTGCTGATCTCAATGCTTCGCCACCTGCTGCACGAGATACTATGTTGAGCCTGGCAAAGCCTAATGTATCCACATTTGAAGACCTTTCCAAGGTCCGTAACCGCGAAGACAAATCCATACGATTTGCCACTGATGCTGATACTGCTTTGCGTGATTTTTACTGGAGATATGCCCGCGGTATTGAGCCTTATGATACGGCAAAATACAAAGCTACCACTAGTGGAAATTTTGAACCCTTAGATGAAAACAGTAAAATGAAGCTGGCAAACAAACATTTTTATGAATTAAAATTTTCCAATAAAGGTGGATTGGTAATGCCTATAATCGTTGAGTGGACATATAAAGATGGTACTAAAGAAATAGATCGGATACCGGCACAGGTGTGGAGGCAAAATGAAAACACTGTCACCAAGTTTTTTGCAAAGGATAAAGAAGTAGCCTCTGTACAACTCGATCCGTATAAAGAAACAGCAGACATAAATGAGGCTAACAATACCATTGGAAACATAATAGGGGAGCCTACCCGCTTTCAGGTGTTTAAACAAAAAGCCGGAGCAGGTCGCGGCCAGTCCACCGGTGTCACACCAATGCAAAGGGCCCAACAGAAAAAAAGTTTTTAAATAAATGGAAAAACCAGTTCTGAATGAGCTGGTTTTTTTAATTAAGAGGTTAAATAACTTTAAATCCACTAATTTGGCAAGGGTTAAAATTGTTTTGTTTTTCTTGTTGATTTTAAACTACTCGTGTTTTTTTCAAAATGAAAACAAAGACAATAAGCAAATAAAATCCTCTCTTTTAAAAAAGGATTTTCAAATATTGCGACAGACGCTGGAAGAAGCTCACCCAGGGCTTTACTGGTATTCTGATACTTTCGAGTTGAATCGTTTTTTCGACAGTACTTATACAGCATTGGATAAGGATATGACCCCCTTTGCATTTTTTAAAATGCTATTACCTCTCATTGCCAAAGTGAAGTGCGGGCATACTAATGTTCGTCTCTCTGGTGGATCGGATCTTGATTTTATATTTACTAAAATTTTGCCTTTTACTTTTTATAGTACAAAAGGAAAAATTTATATAACCAATGATTATAATAATACTGGGCATAAAGGCGAAGAAATAATTTCTATTAATAACACTCCTGCAAAGGAAATTATCCAAAGGATTCTTAACAGCCTGCCTGCAGATGGATTCAATGAAACTTATAAATATAATCTCCTAAGTAAAGGCGCTTTTCTGGAAGGTTATGCATTATACTTTGGGGAATCCGAAACTTTTACAATTGAATCAATTGACAGTGCCTCATTAAAGCCTGTTTCCTTTACTGTAAAAGCTATGAAAGCAGAAGCATTGAAAGGAAAAAACAATTCTCTTCAACAGCCGGTTTTTGTAAATTTCAAGAGTAATAATATAGCCATTCTTACGATCAATAGCTTTATTATTAAATCAAAAGAATTCAGTGATTCGATAAAGGCAATTTTAAAATCAATAAGAGAAAAAAATATTAAGCATCTCATTATTGACTTGCGCCAAAATGGAGGAGAGCACAACGAAAATATTCCTGTACTATTTTCATATTTAGCTACTGATTCATTCCTTCATTTAAAAAGAGCTGAAATGAATTCAGGAAATTTTACTTATTCTCACTTTTTTAAAAATGAGGGTTCATTTAAAAACCTTCGTGGTATAAATGAACATAATGGAAAATACGTAATGAATTACCGATATGCCGGCACTTCATTTAAGCAACCGCAAAAAGACTACAGGTTTAACGGCAATGTTTTTTATTTTAACATCCGGCTATACTTCATCAGCGGCTTCAGAATTTGTTGCCATTGCCAAATACAATAAAAGGGCAATTATAGTAGGAGAAGAAACTGGTGGGTGTTATTATGGTGCGACTGGCGGAAATTATATTAATTTGATATTGCCCGGCAGCAAGCTTGAGGTAAGAATTCCAACAATAAGAATTTTTACTGCAGTCACTGATGATTTTATACGCCAGCCGAAAGGAAGGGGAATGAAGTAATTCCTGAGATAAATGATGTATTAAAAAATAAAGACGTTCAGTTAGAAAAAGCTTTGTTTCTTATTAAAGAAAAGTTTACTTCGGCAAGGTCTAATTAACTCTAAAGTTCCTTCGCTTCTCTTTTTCATAAACGATTATTTGAAAAGGTTAGTTTCAATCTAAAGACTTAAAATTAAATCTGTATAACAATAATAAGTACAAGCAATATTGTCTAAATATTATTTTTAATAATGATAAGTATTAAAACTTTTAAAAAATTAGCGCTGTCTTATCCCGCAGCAACCGAACACCCACATTTTGAGAAAACTTCATTCAGGGTAAATAAAAAAATATTTGCAACACTTGATATAAAAAACATGCGTGCTTGCTTACTTCTTTCACCGATGGATCAGTCAGTTTTCTCAACTTTTGATAAATCTGTTATTTATCCGGTTCCTAATAAATGGGGATTAAAGGGAGCTACCTATTTTGAATTGAATAAACTGCGGTTTTCAATGCTGAAAGATGCAATAACACAAGCATATAAAAAAATTGTTAGTAGCAAAAAGCATTAAGGCTAATAGAGTGGCATTTTTAAAAACAAGAAAATTAAAGTTTCAATTTACTTTTCCCCTTCCTGTCTTTTGCTGCAATTCTTCTATTTTTTTTGAAGCCTCAGCTTTCGTCAGGTTTTCATCCATCTCTTCTCCCGCTTCATCAGATAAAGTTTTTAAATAAGAGCGTTGGGCGCCGGTTATTGGTTCCTCACCTGTAGTCCAGTCATCAGGATTTTTTATGGCATTGTCGCCAGGAATTGCATTTGGAGAATTTTGATTTTCAGAATCATTTTTATTTCCTGAAGATTTTTTAATTGCGTAATCTATATTAGGTTCACCACTCACTTCACTCGAAATATCAGGATCCACTCTTCCCTCTTCACCTTCCTGTCGCACACGATTCTGTACATCCTCAGTGCTCACCACAGGTTCCCGCTCTTGTGCTTTTCTTTCAATTTCATTTTCTTCAAGCGGCTGATTTATTTTCTGTTGTTCCCCTTGATTATTCATTTGCTCATTATTGTCGTGGCTGAATTCTTTATTCATTTCAATTCTATTTAATAGTGTACATACAAAAATAAAACTATTACCTATTCCCCGGCACTAAAACCTGTATCTATCATACGGCCAAAGAAAATTGCATTCATCATTAGCTTGGTACCAGACAACCAGAATGCCCTGAAATTGGGGTTGTCAGCAATTGAAATCACTTTCCCCGATCCTAAACTGCTTATAACAACTGCCGCAGAATTTCTTACTGCATCTGCGTTTTGCCTGCTCATCCACCCGCTTTGTAAAGGTTTTTCTTTATAAAAAAAAGGTGTAGCAAAAGGGTTTTTACTTTTTTCCATATACACCCTATTCGACTTGAATAAACTGATGTATGGATAAGAATACCCAAAAGAAAGGGGGTGCGTTAAATCGGCTTCTGCCCGCAAGATTACCCCGCGTACAGCCTGTGCACCTTCTATTTGTTCTTTGTCCACATAGGCAAGCATCTGCATACTATCTGCGCCTCCTTTTGCTTTCTTAAATGTCACGTTACTAATACCTGCCTGAGACGCCCAGGTTACTGCTTCTTCCATCACAATCAGGTTGCCACCACCCTGTACCCATACTTTTAATTTTTCTTTATTCAATTCATTATAACTTCCACCTACCATTACGATGGTATTGTATTTACCTAAATCAACGCGGTTAAACGTTCCGGGTTCCAGGTGTGAAAGCGGGATATTCATACGCTGATCCATCAGGTGCCAGAATTCTCCTGCATCAGTTGCATTTACACCCGCACCTGTGATCATGGCTACCACCGGCTTTGTAACGTTTGCCAACCTGCTGCTGCCTATGTCACTTCCAGATAAAACAGATCCTGTATTCAAGGCATATAATGGCAAATTATATTTTTGACTAATGGTCTTCAATGTTTCAAATAATTTTTCACTTGCCATGGTTTGCATTTGTACAGGTATCATAATAGTACCGGCATCAAATTTTTTAGAAACGCCATTTATAAGCATTTCAAAAGTAGCGGTTGCTACTCTCGTACCAATACCTGCATTTTGAATTTCATACAAAGCAGCAGGTGCAAAGAGTTCGCTCCATTCGATAAGGTAAGCATATTCGCTCTTCGTTAATGCCGGCTGTCCAATTTTTTTTATGTCAGAAATTTTTTCCCCTAATAAAGATTCTGTGTATTGAGTGCTACCGAGCTCTGCATAAGACAGCCCAAAGGCAAGCGGCATAGTCCAGGATGTAATGTCATAAAAAAGACTGTCTTTGTACGTAAGCGTTTTATCGAATATGCCACGTATCAGGCGGTGTTGATTTTGGGCAGCAGGCACTACATAAGCAGTACCGGATTTAAAATCATACCCACTTGCTTTCAAATTATTCTTTAATTCATAAATGTCAATCTCGTGTCGTTTCAGCATCGTTATAAATTCGGCAGTTTTGCCCCTGTCTTTTGCATCGCCAAACACATAAGCCTTGGTAGCAGCGGCTGATGATTCTGATGCAGATGTTTTATAAAAATCCCGTTGAAATGATAGGAATTCTTTTCTTAAATCTTTGGCACCTTCCAAGGTTGACAGTGTAGTGATGAATTGATTTTTGATGGTCATGGGAAAACGCAAAATGCCGTTAACTGTTTGCTGTGCATGTCCGCGGCTTGATGCCTGTTCAAACAAAATACCGATGGCCCCATTCACATCGGGGTAAGTAGAACCCTTGCCGTAATAATAATCATCGTAGGCTTCTTTGGTAAAATACAAAGAACCGATACGGTCTAAAAATGCCGCATGATACTTTCCTAATTTGGCGGTAAGCTCCTGGTTTTTTGCAGGCGTGAGCGGATTGACACGTGATGGTACGCCGGGTTGAAAAAAGAATGTAGCATTGCTACCTTGCTCATGATGGTCAGTTAAAATATTGGGCTTCCATTTATGAAACCAGGTGAGGCGATTTTGGCTTTCTATATGTACAGCCGGCAACCAGTCGCGGTTAAGATCAAACCAGTAATGATTGAATCTCCCTCCGGGCCATACTTCATTGAATTCTCTTGAATTGGGATCGGTAACCAGGTTTTTACTTTTATGTTGATTGACCCAGGTAGAAAATCTTTGCAGGCCATCAGGATTGAATGAAGGATCAAAAAGTATAACTACATTTTGGAGTAATTCATCAATGTTTTTCCCCTGCGCTGCTGCGAGGTAATATGCACTGACAAGGGCGGCATTGGAGCCACTGGGTTCATTGCCATGTATAGAATGACCTATCCACACCACTGCAGGCATATTTTCGATATTCAGTGAAGCTGATTTAGTGGGGTCAGTTAATCCTATGTGTTGTTGTCTTATTTGTTCGAGGTTTTTATGATTTTCGGGTGATGTAATAATGAGTAAAACCTGCGGACGGTTTTCATAAGTCAGTCCCATCATCTCCATCTTCACTCGGTTGGGGGCAGCTAAGGCAACTGCCTTCATATAATCAACAAGCCTGTCGTGAGTTACATGCCACTCGCCTACTTCATGATGAATTATACTATTGGGCTTAGGTATAGCAGGGTTGTATTGCACACTGTCTGGTAAAAAATACCGCAGGTCCTGTGCATTGGTTACGATTGAAGTGAAAACAATAAGAAGGAGAAAGAATTGTTTCATGCCGCAAAATTATAAGAAAGAAAATATGGATGTGAATATAATGGGAAATAGGAAAAAGCAATGTACTGAATCTAAACGGTGATCAGTTTAAGTTTCCGCAGAGATCATCAAAAAAACATTTAACTCTGCAATTAATTTTTGAGTGAAAAGTGCCCATATTTTCTTCCATCTTTTGTTACTAGTGAGTTCATCGTTTAATTTTTTCGAAAAATAGATTGAACCAACTATAACTAAAGCATTGCTCATAGTTATGATCGGATTTTTGTATTGCGTTAGGGATAGCAGCGGAAAGCCCGGTGAAGCATTTTGTGTGTGGGACTATGTGCCGGACTTGTAGCGGATAGCCCGACCCGCAGGGGAACGCCCAAATTATCTACTAAGAGTCGCTATCAACTAAAGAGAATGACTGATTTATTGGTCTTAAAAAAATAATAGCTTTCATTTGCAGCCAGGATACTTTTATAAAATACTAATTAACAATATGTGTAGAAGTATGGTTGTTTATTTTTGCAATTGCTGTTATATATTGTACCCTAAGCATAAGGTGATTTAAAAATTATAAGCCAGGATTCGTTTATTTAAAATCAAAATGAATTGAGAGAAACAATCATCAACCTACAAACGGTAAACCCCATTGAATTTTTCGGCGTAAATAATGGCAAACTTGATATCTTAAAAAAGAAATTCCCACTATTAAAAATTCTTTCCCGTGGTACACAACTAAAACTAAGCGGAGCGCCGGAACAGGTGGATGGCGCTAAAGAAAAGATTGACCTCATCGTTCAATACCTCGAACGTAACGGCCACATGAGCGAAAATTATTTTGAGCAAATACTCGGTGGTGATGATGCGGAAACAATTGATAATTTTGTAGAGCGGAATCCCAATGACATACTTGTATTTGGCCCGAATGGAAAAACAGTACGTGCCCGTACAGTGAACCAAAAGCGGCTCGTAACTGCTGTAGAAAAAAATGATGTTGTATTTGCAATCGGTCCTGCCGGTACAGGTAAAACATATACTGCAGTAGCCATGGCAGTAAGGGCATTGAAAAATAAAGCTGTAAAAAAAATAATATTAACCAGGCCCGCAGTAGAAGCAGGTGAAAACCTTGGTTTTTTACCAGGGGATCTCAAAGAAAAAATTGATCCTTATCTGCGTCCATTATATGATGCACTCGATGATATGATACCTGCAGATAAGCTGGGGTATTATATGAGTACACGAACTATAGAAATAGCTCCACTTGCCTATATGCGCGGACGAACGCTCGACCATGCCTTTATCATTCTCGATGAAGCTCAAAATGCTACTGATGTACAGATCAAAATGTTTTTAACAAGGATTGGTTCCAATGCCAAGGCTATCATTACAGGCGATTTAACGCAGGTGGATCTGCCGCGTAACCAACGCAGCGGCCTTGAAAAAGCAAGCCGGATACTGCGTGACATAGAGGGGATCGGGCATATAGAACTTGATGAAGAAGATGTAGTACGGCACCGCCTGGTGAAAGCAATCTTGAAGGCTTACAATGCAGAAGGACAAAAGGAAATGGAGCAGGAAGAAGCAATAAAAGTAGAAAGAAAAGAGCGGGGATATTACGATAGAGATAGGCGAAGGGATTAACGCAAAAGGTTTGACCATTGTGTTTTTAAATACACAGGATAATTTCCATACCATTCTAAGTTAGTTTCTATTCTATATTCTTTACTTTGCAGGAATGAGAAGCATTTTTTTTAGCTTTTTATTCCTGCAATTTTTTTACGCATGTAATAACGATGCAGAATCGAATACGTCTGAAAATGATGCAGATGCTGCCCGCAATTTCATTCGTTCGGCACTGGAAGGATCGTATGACAAAGCCCGCAATTATATGATCCAGGACTCAGTGAATAACCAATACCTGGATGCCTTTCAAAGGAATTATAAAAACAGGATGAGCCTGGAAGATAAGCGTTCATACAGAGAAGCGACCATTACCATCTACGATGTACGCACTCTGAATGACAGCAACACCATCATTACATACGCAAACAGTTATAAAAAGAAAAAGGATTCATTGAAAATTCAAAAAATAAATAACGAATGGCTTGTTGATCTCAAGTATTCTTTTGCCCAAACCGATTCCCTACCCTGATGAAGCAATTATTTTACATAGGTGTAGGTGGCGCTTCAGGAAGCATAATACGTTACTTAATACAACGCCATTTCAATGTATTTCAATTTCCTTATGGCACCTTATTAGTGAACCTGACCGGATGTTTTGCAATAGGCGTGTTAGCAGCACTTGTATTAAAGAACCAGCTTAATGAACCAATGAAAGCTTTGCTGATCACGGGCTTTTGTGGTGGCTTTACTACTTTCTCTGCATTCACACTCGAAGGAAATAATTTTCTGATGGAAGGCAAATGGATTCCATTTATATTGTACACAACTGGGAGTGTGGCAGGAGGACTGGTACTCACTTTTTTAGGCTATAAAATATTCCATTCATGAAAACATTGAATGTGCTACATCCCTGGCATGGTGCATCGTATGGTGCATCAGCGCCTTCAGTTGTAAACGGTTTGGTGGAAATTCCACAAGGGTCGAGAACGAAGTACGAGATAGATAAAACCACCGGCTTGCTGAAGCTGGACAGGGTCATTCACTCATCATTTCATTACCCGGTGAACTATGGATTTATACCGCAAACTCTTGGGCATGATGGCGATCCTCTTGATATTCTTGTATTGTGCTCGCAGTCCATTCAACCACTTTGTTTGGTAGAGGCTAACGTAATAGGTAATATGCAAATGATAGATTCCGGAGAGCAGGATGATAAAATAATTGCGGTGGCTTCTAAGGATCCTTCGGTAAATTATATCACCAATATCAATGAACTACCCAAGCATTTTTTCAATGAACTGAAAAATTATTTTGAGCAATACAAAGTGCTGGAAAATAAAGAAGTGCAGATCAAAGAGTTCCAGGACAGAGAGATAGCATATAAGGTTATCACAGAAGCCATTGAACTTTATAAACAAAAATTTGCCTCCTGATATGCAAATTCAAAAATCAAAACCGATGACAGTACAGATCATGTTGATCATTATTATAATAGGCTTGGTTGCCGGCATGCTGAGCGGGCTTGTAGGTATTGGCGGTGGTATTATTATAGTGCCTGCATTGGTGTATTTTTTACATTATACACAGCACCAGGCTCAGGGCACTTCGCTTGGACTATTGACACTTCCTGTAGTGGCAGTTGCCTTTTATAAATATTATACTGACTGCAAAGAAATGGGAGTGCCTATTGATTTTAAAGTGATCGGACTAATCGCTTTAGGATTTCTTGTTGGTGGATACCTTGGCAGTATATTGGCTTTAAAACTCGACAAAGAAATATTAAAAAAAGTCTTTGCAGTTATACTTTTTTTTACTGCTATCAAAATGCTTAACTGGGACACGGCTATTCTGAACCTGTTCAGATCTAAATAACCCTTCGGATAGAATGTAGTTCGTGTGTTTGCTTTTTCAATTCTTCGTTCCAAATTCCATTTTCATTTATTGCATCAACCCTTACCCTTCCCGATGCATGTATTATTTCAATAGGGTTTACCAATATGCCTACATGAATAATCTTTCCTTTTTGATTTTGAAAAAAAAGCAGGTCACCGAATTGCGCATTTTTTAAACCTGCTACTACGACGCCTTCCTTAGCTTGCTGCCAGGCATCACGTTTCAGGCGAATGCCAAATACTTTAAATACAGTTTGCACAAAACCGCTGCAATCCACTCCCATCAAGGTTTTGCCACCCCACAAGTAGGGAGCATGCAGCCATTGCAGCATTGTTTCTTTAAATACTATTTGATTAAATCCTTCATCACTGGTTCTATACCTTCCCATATACTGATATTTTTTATTCCACAAATAATGACTCGATTCATCAAAGCCGGGGAGAAGTGAACCCATAGGAATATTAAACTTTTGATCGCCAAAGGAGATTTCATTTATAATGCCTGTAGTAATATATTTTCCTTTAATATCTTCAAAAAGGAAATCGATGGGCATGATCAATTGAGATGTAAGCCATCCTTCATATTCATCGTGGAGCGTTCTCACCTTTATCCATTCATCATTTTGTTCCACTATTATGACGGCTTCACCAAATAATACCTGGTTGTTCATTTCGCTTTGGTGCGCAGGTTGTATGCGCACCGGTGCAACCGGCACAGTGCATATAGCATAATTCATTGAAGAAGCTTTATGAAATTTTTAAAATCCTGCATCTCAACAAATGAAATTAGCTATTTTCCATTTGTGAAGTCAGACCGGTACAACCATATTACAGATGCAGAACTGCTGGAACATTACCAGGGTGATAAAAATCCGGAATGGATAGGCATACTCCTGGAACGTTATACATTATTATTATTGGGTGTGTGCATGAAATATTTGAAAAATGAAGAAGATGCACGAGATGCGGTACAACAAATTTTTCTGAAAGTCCTTACCGAGGTGGATAAATACCGGATTGATTTTTTTAAATCCTGGTTGTATATGGTAGCCAAAAACTACTGCCTGATGCGCCTGAGAAGCCAACACGGAAAACATATTCAGGAGATAAACGAAAACTATCAAATAGCTGCAACTGGTGAAGACCGGACTGTGCTGATCGAAAATGAAAAAACATATACCCTGCTTGAGCTGTCTATCAATGAACTCAACAATGAGCAAAAGCAATGTGTAACTTTGTTCTACCTGGAAAAGAAAAGTTATCACCAAATAAGCGAATCTACAGGCTTCACCCAAATGCAGGTAAAAAGTTTTATCCAAAATGGAAA
>Ga0183260_10002097_pt1 | contig 16544 bp, 18 predicted proteins | sample AntDrymUQ4972206_2_FD_129768 | JGI IMG/M metagenome (GOLD analysis project Ga0183260, IMG submission 129768) | Polar desert sand microbial communities from Dry Valleys, Antarctica - metaG UQ497 (22.06) (version 2) (version 2) | ecosystem: Environmental > Terrestrial > Soil > Desert | place...
CACTTCGCATCCGCCACCAATCGAATGTGGACACCGCCGACGCAGCTTCCGTGTGGCGCTGCGCGCAACGACACTCACGAACACGCTCCCCGTCGGTGGTGCGGTTGCGGTTGACCTTCAGGTCATTGAAGGGCGGTTGGCTCGCAGGAGTCGCCAAGCTTACATCGACGGCACGTAGCCGGGATCGAGGTGGCGTCCTGGGAGACGAGTCGACGATCGTCAATTCCATAATGGGGGCCCTCAACCTACGAATACTCCCGGGGAGTATATTAGGGGACCGACGGCGCCCGCCGTAGCCGGACCCGCCGGATGATCGTTGACGCGCTCACGACCGACGATCGTTCTCCGCTAATGTCGCGGGATGTTGCCGGCTCGAACGAAGAAGAGGCGCGGCTCATGACGAAAGACGTCGAACCGAGGTCTCGGCTCTTCGCGCGGTTCCTGCGCTTCGGGCTGCTCGCCTGGGGCGGGCCGGTGGCGCAGATCGCGATGCTCCGCCGCGAGCTGGTCGACGAGGAGCAATGGATCCCGAGCGGCCGCTTCAACCGGCTGCTCGCCGTGTACCAGGTCCTCCCGGGCCCGGAGGCCCACGAGCTCGCCGTGCACCTGGGCATGCTCCGGGGCGGCCGTATCGGTGGGCTGCTTGCGGGCCTGGGCTTCATGCTGCCGGGCTTCGTGCTCATGTTCGCCCTGTCATTTCTGTACTTCCAGATCGACCTGACCCAGGCGGCCATCGGGGCGGCGTTCCTGGGCGTCCAGGTCGCGGTGATCGCGCTGATCGTCCGGGCGGTGCAGCGCATCGGGCTGCACATCCTCGTGAGCCCGGGTTTGTGGCTCATAGCGCTCGCGGCAGGGATCGCGACGCTGGGCGGCGTCTCGTTCTGGGTCACGCTGCCGGTAGCCGGTCTCGCGCATGTCGTTGCCGAACGCACTGGTCGGCGCTCGGTCTACGTCCTGGCCGCGACGGCGGCCCTGGTGGCGCTGGCCTGGTCCGTGGCGGCAAATGGGTTCGCCCTGCCCGCCGCCATCGGCCAGGCTCCAGGCGCCCAAGTGCCGACAGTCCCCGCCCCGGCTGCCGGCGACGCCTCGGTCGTGGACCTGTTCATCTCCGGCCTGAAGGCCGGCCTGCTCACGTTCGGCGGCGCCTACACGGCGATCCCCTTCGTCCGTGGGGACGCCGTGGGGAACGGCTGGCTGACGGACGCCCAGTTCCTCGATGGTCTGGCGCTGTCCGGCGTCCTGCCCGCGCCGCTGATCATCTTCTCGACGTTCGTGGGCTACGTCGCCGGCGGGCCGCTCGGCGCCGTGGCCATGACCGCGGGCATCTTTCTGCCCGCGTTCTCGTTCTCACTGGTGTTCCGGGAGCGCCTCGAGGCGGTGGTCGAGAACCCAGGACTGCAACGGTTCCTCGAGGGCGTCGCCGCCGGCGTGATCGGGCTCATCGCGGTGACGGCATTCGAGCTCGCGTTCGTCGTCGCGGCCCGGCTGCCGTCGCTCCCGATCGGCGCCCTGATCTTTGCCGCGGCCCTGGCCGTGTTGATCACTGCCCGGAGCAGGGCGGCGGTTCCCGCCGTCCTGGCGGCGGCAGCGGTCGCCGGCTGGCTTGCCTTTGCGGTGCTCTCCCGCTAGCTTCCCGCCGCGGCGTCAGGCGCGGACCACGGGCTGAAGACCCTCCTCGCCGAGCACGGGCGGCATGACATCCGCGGGGCGGTGCAGCTCGAGCCGGCGCGAGATGCGCGACAGCGTGTAGCAGATGACGAAGAAGATGCAGGCCACGACGAACAGTGTCTCGACGGGGTTGCCGTAAAACGTGAACGACGAGCGCGCAAAGCCCAGCAGCTCGGGGACGGCCGCAATCGACGCGAGCGACGTGTCCTTCACGAGCGTGATCAGTTGCGAGACGATGGCCGGTGTCATGCGGGCCAGCGCCTGTGGCAGGACGACCAGGCGCATCGTGGCGGCATAGGGCAGGCCCAGGGAGCGTGCCGCCTCGACCTCGCCGCGGGGGATCGAGAGGATTCCCGCCCGGACGATCTCCGCGAGCACGGCGCTGGTGTAGATCGTGAGCGCGAGCGTAGCGGCCCAGATCGGCTGGATGTCCAGGCCGGTCCTGGGCATGAACAGCACGATTCCGAGGACCAGCGCCAGGACCGGCGTGGCGCGGACGAGTTCGATCCAGCCGATGACCACCGCCCGGACCGGCGCCGGGGCGCCGATCCGCGCCAGCGCCAGCGGCAGGCTGAGGATCAGGCTCGCGACCAGCGCGGCGACGCCCATCTGGACGGTGGCCAGCAGACCCTCGCCGAGGAACCGCCACACGCGCACGTCCGCGAACGGCGCCCAGCGCGCGGCCGGCAGCACCCCGAGCGCGACCAGCCCGATAATGATCGCCACCAGGATGGCGAGCCCGAGGTAGGCGCCGAGTCGCATCGCGCCACGACCGACGGCGCGCGCGGCAGCCGTCATCTGCTGAACGCCAGGCGGCGCTCGAGGCGGGAAACCGCGATCGAGAGCGGGATGGTGAGCGACCAGTACGCCGCGAGGATCGCCACGAACGGCTCCAGGGAGAACGTCCGCGACTGGACCAAGAGCCCCACGAAGAGGATCTCCCGGGCCGAGATCGCCGACGCGATGGAGGTGTTCTTGACGAGCGCGATCGACAGGTTCCCGAGAGGCGGGATGACCGTGCGGATGGCTTGGGGCAGCACGACCAAGCGGAGCGTCTGGACCTGGCTGAGCCCGAGCGAGCGAGCCGCCTCGACCTGGCGCGGATCGACCGACAGGATGCCCGAGCGGATCGCCTCGGTTACGAAGGCGCCGGTGTAGATGCCGATCCCGATGATCGCGACGACCACTGGATCGCTCGTGATCCCGAGGTTCCGGGGCGCGAACAACGTGGCGTAGAAGAACAGCTGCACGAGCAGCGGCGTGTTCCGGAAGAACTCGACATAGAACCCGGCGACCCCGGACGCGAACGGCGGGCCCCACACGCGGATGGACGCGGCCACGGTCCCGATGGCGAGCGCCAGCGCCATCGCTGCCACGGCCAGGATCACCGTCGCCAGGTAGCCCTGGGCGAAGATGCCGAGGTTGTCGAGGATGACCCCGCCGAACACCGAGCCTCCGATCAAGTCACGGGCGGCCCGGGCAAGTCCCGGGCCGCCCGTGGGGGCTGATGGTGCGTCGAGTCGCGCCTACATGTCGAGCGGGGGCTCGGGTGCCTCCTCGCCCGAGTACGGCTTGATGTGCTTGTCGTACATCGCCTTCCAGCGACCGTCGGCAGCCATCGCGTCGAGGACCCCGTTGATGAACTGGACGAGATCCTCCTTGCCCTTCTTGATCCCGACCCCGAGCGGCTCCTCGCTGAACGCGTCGCCGCGGACCTCCAGGCCCTCGTTCTGCTGCGCAAGTCCGAACAGGATCGAGTCATCGGTCGATACGGCCTCGCAGCGGCCATCCAGCAGCGCGGTCGCCGCCTCGCTGTATGTCGGGAAGAGGACGAGGTTCGCCTCGGCGACGCCCTTCGTCCGAAGGTTGGCCTCCGAGGTCGAGCCCTGCGCCGAGCACACCTTGACGGCCGCGCTGACGAGGTCGTCGACCGCCTGGTATGAGCTGTCGCTCTTGACCAGGATCTTCTGGCCAGCGAGGTAGTAGATCTTGCTGAAGTCGATCTCCAGGAGCCGGGCGTCGGTGCGGGTCATCGTGCTGACGACCACGTCCACGCGGTCCTCGACGAGGAACGGGATTCGGTTCGCGCTGATCGCCTCGACGAACTCGGGCTCCACCCCTAGCCCTGCCGCGATCTCCCGGCAGAGGTCGGCGTCGAAGCCCTCGACCTCGCCGCTCGTCGGGTTGCGGAAGCCGAAGGCGATGACGTCGAACTTGACGCCGCAGGCCAGCTTTCCCTTGGCCTGGATCTGGCCCATGGTCGAGTCTGCGGCGAAGCTGCCTGCTCCGGGACCGGCGGTCGCGCCGGGCCCGGCCGTCCCCGGCGCCGGCGAGGCGCCCGGCCCGCAGGCCGCCATCAGGAACAGTGACGCGATGGCGAGTCCGAGTATCCGTCTCATGTTCGTCCTCCTTGGTGTGCCGCTCTCGCGATTGGCCGCGCTGGATCGCCCGGCCTGTCAGTGTCGCAGGATCGTGTCGAGGAACTGCTTGGTTCGTGCCTGCTCGGCCTCCTTGAAGAAGTGGTCGGGCGTTCCCGTCTCGACGATCTCGCCCTCGTCCATGAATACGACCCGGTCGGCCACCTCGCGGGCGAAGCCCATCTCGTGACTGACCACGACCATGGTCATGCCCTCCCGGGCGAGGTCCCGCATGACGTCCAGGACCTCCTTGATCATTTCCGGGTCGAGGGCCGACGTCGGCTCATCGAAGAGCATGATCTTGGGCTCCATGCACAGCGCCCGGGCGATGGCGACACGCTGCTGCTGGCCGCCCGAGAGCTGCGCGGGGCGCGCGTCTGCCTTCTCGGGAATGCCGACCTTCTCGAGGAGAGCTCTGGCACGGTCCTCCGCGGCCGGGCGGTCCAGCCTGCGAACGTGCATCGGGGCGAGCATCACGTTCTGGATCGCGGTCAGGTGGGGAAAGAGGTTGAACGACTGGAACACGAACCCGATCTCGCGCCGCAGGGCGTTCACGTCGAGGCCGTTCGCGCGCACCGACCGTCCGTCCACGACGATGTCGCCCTTGTCCACGGGCTCGAGCCGGTTCACGCATCGCAGCAGGGTGCTCTTGCCGGAGCCCGAGGGACCGATGACAACGACGACCTCGGCCTGGCCGATCGACATCGACACGCCCCGCAGGACGTGCAGCTGCCCGAACCACTTGTGGACGTCGAGGATGTCGATCATCGAGGCATCCGCGACGGGCGCGGCTGATCCGCGCTCGCTGACGGCCGCGTCGATGCCGCGGCCAGTGCCGAGCATCTCCCGAGGGTAGTGAGGACCGGCTTGCCGAGCGTTGCAGCGACGATGCACACGTCACGCTCGGGCATATCAACTGCATGCATGCAGGGCCCCGCTTGAACGCGCATCTCCGGGACGGCCGTAGCGGTGGGCTGCTTGCGGGCCTGGGGTGGCTCCACTTCGGCGTTGATCAACCAGCAGGCGTAACGACTAGAGGCTCAGATCTGGCGGCCTGCAGGTACCCGACCTGAAGGTCCGGGAGCGGCCGACCCCAGACAGCGATGAACGAAACCCTGGTCGGCGCCTGCCCGGGTCGACGGCAGTCGAAGTCGCCGGACAACGATCCGGTTGCACCGAACACGTTCCACAGCTCGGGAACGAGGGGCTGGGCGTAGTCCGCCGTGATGTCGTCGATGCGCAGCCCGATCATGGACGGCCTGCCCATCATCATCCCCGCGTTCGCGCTGGCTGTCACGAACCGCCGGCTCGTGTCGGTCACCAGGATCGCCGTGCGAGGGCGGCTCGCGTCGGACGCGACCTGGAAGTCGAGCCACGCGTGGGCACCAGCGGCACCCTGCGCCGGCCGGCCGGGACTGGTCGCGGGAAGCTGGGCCCATTGCTGCTCTGCGTCGCGCAAGCGCCCGAGGGTCATGGCGACTGAGGGCCGCTCGCCCGCATCCACGGCCCGAAGAGCGTCGCCCAGCTCTCGGTGCACAACGGACGGGGTCGTTTGCATCCGGTCGGCGATCGCGCTCACCTTCAGATCCTCGAGCACGGATAGTTCGAGGACTACACGCTGCGACGAGAGCAGGCACGACAGAGCGTCGCCCCGCAGGGACCGACGGACTGGGCCCCTGCGAATCGAGGTGGTCGCCAGCTCGGGGATCGCCGGCGGGTCAACCAGGGCCCCTTCGGTGAGCGTCGTCGTTCGCGCCGCCTCGGCCCGAGTCGCCAGGGCGACCGCGTCAGCCTGGATCTGCAGGCCCGCAGCCTCGACGGACAGTCCCGCCTGCGCGAGTCGCAATACGTCCCGAAACGCTTCCTCTACGACCTCCTCGGACTCGCGACCCTCGCCGAGGATCCGAGCGGCCGCACGGTAGGCGGTGGGGCCACTGTAGTCGTAGACCGCCCGAGTCCACTTGCCGGCGAGGTCGGCGCCTTCCGGCGGTCCGTCACGGAAAACATCGAGCACGAGCGCCCGCCGAACCCCCCCGGACCACACACCGCCTCGGCTGAGGACGGCTGCCATGGGGTAGCTCTGCCTCAGGACCGCCTGGACCAGCGCGATGCCTTCCGGGGAACCGAGGTCCCATTGGTCCTGCGCCACGACCCGCCGAACACGTTCGGCAAAGCCCGCATCGGACTTCGGGTTGCAGGCCGCGAGCACATGCGTCAAGAGCGAAGGTCCTCGTCCGTTGGCGCCACGTCGAGGTCCCCCCAGGATTCCCGAGCGTTCTCCTGCGCAATCACGGCCGCGCCCGCGGCATCCGCTGCGTGGACCGCGGTCAGCGGCGCCAGGGCGACCAGGCCCTTGGTGAGCTCCAGTGGGCCGGTCGCCTCTACTGGGCTGTCGGGGTAGAACTTGCTGTCGAGGGTGACGCCCACGAGGGCAAGCGGCGTGCTCCGGGTGGCGCGCCGAAGCACGGCCTGGTTCTGGAACGAAACGTCCGCGGGGCTGTCCCCGACTGGCGAACGGCTGGGTGGCTGGGACACGGGCGGAACCAATCGGCGCCTGCCCTGTACGCGGCGCATCGAAGCTTGCGGCAGCGCATCGGACGGCCTGGATGGCCGCGGCGGCGATGCGGGCTACAGGACTCCACCGCCAGCGTGGGTGACGTCAGGCACCAGTGGCATTGCGACGCGGGCCCCGGGCGATACAGGTGCGACAGGTCCGATGAACCGACGAGGCCGGCCCGGTGGGCCGGCCTCGATGGTCAGGCGAGCGGAGGCGGTGGAGCCGCCCGGCGTGACTAGTTGCCGCCCGGGGTGACCGCGACCGTGCCCTTCACGAAGTTCGCGCCCTTGGTGTCGCCGGTGATGCCCGCCCAGGCCTTCTCGGTGAGGTCGTTCCGGTACGCGCCGTCGGCGGGGGCGGCCTTCAGGAACTTGCCGTCCACCGAGATCTTCACGGTCTGGTCCCAAGCCGCCTTGTCCGTGAAGCCGATGCCGCTGGGGGACGGCCAGATGAGCGGGTTGACCTCGTTCATCATCCAGGCCTGGTGGCCGGCACCGAGCGTCGTGCCGGCGGCGAGGGTGTATTCGACGCACTTCGCAGCGTTGTCCCGGCAGAAGATCCAGCCCTTGAACGTCGCGCGCAGGAACTTGACCGAGATGTCCTCGTTGCCGGCCTGCGCCAGCCACGCCTTGCGGGCGAAGACCGCGTCCTGGAGCATCGCGGTGCCCTCGGTGTTCCAGTCGATGACGTTCAGGTCCTCGGCCTTGTAGAGCTCGCCCGTGTCGGGATTGACCGCCTCGAGGACCTGGGCGTACTCGTTGTACGTCATGGCCTCGGCGACGTCGATCTGCTTGCTGAGCAGGGCGTTCATATTGAAGTCCTGGATGACCTTCTCGTAGTCGGTCCCGACCTCGAGGCCGTGCTTCAGGGCGCCGGCGGTGACCTCGTACTCGTTGCCGAAGTCCCAGACGCCGACCTTCTTGCCCGCGAAGTCGGCGGGCGACGTGATGTTGCTGTCCTTCCACGACACCGAGCGCGTGCCCGAGCGCTGGAAGATCTGGGCGATGCTCACGAGGTCGCACTGGCCGGACTCGACGGCCACGAGCGCCTTGGGCACCCAACCGAGCGTGAACTCGGGGCCGTTGGCCGCACAGCCGACGGTGATGTTGGCGACGTTCGGGCCCCCGGTGACGAGCTCGACGTCGAGCCCCTCCGCCGTGTAGTAGCCCTCCCGGACCGCGGCGATCTCACCGGCGAACTGGGCCTGCGGCACCCACTGCAGCTGGACCCGGACCTTGGTGAGTCCGGCACTGGCCGCCGGGGTCGTCGTACAGCCCGCGGCCACGATGGCCACGACAGCGAGGACGGCAACCCATCTCTTCGACCGAACCATCGGCGCTCCTCCTCCACAAACCCGCCACGGCGGGGCTTCCACTTCTCTGGACCTGCGCGGCGCCAGTCTACGACTCGGCGACCCGCTGGGAAGCGTGCCACGGGATCACGACGCGTTCCACCATCAGGACGACGAGATACATCAGGATCCCCGAGAGCGCGGCCACCGTGATCGCCGCCCAGGTGATGTCGAAGCGCAGCCGGCTGGAGCTCTGGACGATGACCCGCCCGAGGACGTCGCTCGAGCCGCCGAAGTACTCGGCGACCACCGCGCCGATGAGCGACAGGGTGGTGCACACCTTGAGCGCGGTGAAGAAGTACGGCAGCGCGTTGGGGATGCGGACCTTGCGCAGCACCTGGCCCTCCGACGCGGCCGACGCCTGCATGAGCTCGACCGCCGACGGCTCGACCTGGGTGAGCCCGCGCGCCACGTTGATGAGCATCGGGAAGTACACGAGCAGGATCACCACCGCCATCTTCGAGAAGGGGTTCAGGATCCCGAACCAGTTCGAGAAGATCGGCGCGGCGGCGATGATGGGGATCGCGCTCGCGCCGATGGCGATCGGCAGGATCGCCTCCCGTACGCGCGCCCAGCGCGACACGGCGAAGGCGGTCAGGACGCCCGCGCTGACCCCGATCGCGAGGCCCCCGAGCGCCTCGAACAGGGTGTTGCCGGCCGCGACCTGGAGGGTTGGCGACTCCGTGACGAGTGCGGCGGCAATGGCCGATGGGCGCGGCAGGATGAACTGCTGCATGTTCAGCGCCGTCACCCCGAGCTCCCAGATGACGAGCACGGCCACGGCCACGACGATCGCCGGCGCCTGGTAGCGGATCTGGCGCGCGATCCGCCGGGCGGCCGGGACTCGCCGCCGGGAGGTGATATCCGACTCGCCGGCCAGGGCCGTCACCCGACGGCCCCCTCGGCCATCGTCCGCTCGGCGGACGCGACCCCGTCGGCCCGCTCGCCGGCTCGACGCCCGCGCAGCGTCTCCCGGACCTCGGTGATGAGCTCGAAGTAGCGCGCGGTCTCGCGGGTGTCGTCGGTGCGCGGGCGCGGCAGGTCCACGTCGATGACCCGGACGATCCGTCCGGGCCGAGGGGACATGACCACCACTCGCGACGACAGGAAGACGGCCTCGGGAATCGAATGGGTCACGAACACGACGGTCGTCCCCGTCTGCTGCCAAATTCGCTGGACCTCCGAGTTCATGCGCTCGCGGGTCATCTCGTCCAGCGCCCCGAACGGCTCGTCCATGAGCAGGATCGAGGGCTGGAGCGCGAGGGCGCGCGCGATGGACACCCGCTGCTGCATGCCGCCGGACAGCTGATACGGGTAGTGGCGCGCGAAGTCGCGCAGCTCCACGAGTTCGAGCATCGCCCGGACCCGTTCGTCGCGCTCGCGACGGGACATCCCCTTGACCTCGAGCGGGAGGGCCACGTTCGCCTGCACCGAGCGCCAGTCGAACAAGACGGGTGCCTGGAACACGATGCCGTAGTCACGGTCGAGGCGCGCCTGGCGCGCGGGCTTGCCGTTGACCGTGACCGTGCCGCTCGTGGGCGCGGTGAGGTCGCCGATCAGCCGGAGCAGGGTCGACTTCCCGCAGCCCGACGGCCCGATCAGCGAGACGAATTCGCCCGTGTTGATGGTCAGGTCGATACCCTCGAGCGCGTTCGTCCGGCCGCCCGAGGTGTCGAACACCTTGTTCACGCCCGACACCGTCACGACGGACGTGGTCGCGCCGCCAACCTCCTTGATGTCCCGGTCGGCCATGTTCTCGGGCGTTCCGCTCATGGCCTCGTCACCCGGCCCCGGCGCCCGGCCGGCCACGGAGCACGACCAGCTCTGCGATCCGGATGGCCAGGAAGAAGGCGAGCCCCAGCAGCGCCGACGCGAGGATCGCCGCCCACAGCTTCTCCGGCGCGCTGCCGTACTGCTCGTTGAAGTTGAGGATGGACCGGCCGAGGCCGAACTGGCTGCCGCCCGGGTTGCCCTCGCCCACGATCGCCCCGACGATGCTCGCCGTGGCCGCGATCTTGAGGGCCGCGAACAGGTACGGGAGCGAGGCGGGCATGCGCACCTTCCAGAAGATGGTCCAGCGCGAGGCGGCACAGCTCCGCATCAGCTCCAGGGCGCGCGGGTCGGGCGAGGTCAGGCCGCGGAGCTGCGCGATCGCCACCGGGAAGAACGTCAGGTACGAGGCCACGATGACGATGCCCACGAGGCCATTGCCGAACGCGAACGCGATGAGCGGGGCGAGGGCGAGAATCGGAATGGTCTGGCTGGCCACGATGTACGGCATGAACGCGCGCTCGGCGAGCTTCGAGTGGACGAAGACGGCGGCCAGCGCGAGCCCGAACACGCCCCCGAACAGGAAGCCGAGCGCCGCCTCCTGGCCCGTGTGGACCGCCGCGCCAACGAGGAACTCCGCGAGGCTCTGAGTCTGCTGGCGCTGGACCGGCGCGGCGAGCGCCTCCCAGATCTTCCAGACGTGGGGCAGCGCGAGGTCGCTCGCGATGTCCCACTTGAAGGGCGGGCGGTAGATCGTCTCGGCACCCGAGGCGTCACGGAAGCGCCACGGATCGCCGCCCAGCGCCTTCGCCCCCTCCCAGACCCCGATCAGGAGGACGACGAACAGGAGCGCTAGGGCGGCGCCGCGGAGGATGGCTCGCGCGGGCGAGACGGCCGCGGAGGCCCTCGAACGGCGCGCGACGTCGCCCGAGCTGGTCACGGCAGGCCGTTCGGTCGCTACGTCGTGACGGCCTGGTCGGCGATGTCGAGGGCTCGATCGATGACATCGAAGCCCTCCGCGAGCTGCTCCTCGGTGATCGACAGCGGCGGGTTCGTGTGGATCGAGTTGTTCGGCGCGAACGTGTACAGGCCGTTGTCGCGGAAGAACTTCCCGATCGCCTTCATCTCGTCCGAGGTGCCGTTGTACGGGGTGAGCGGCGTCCACGGATCGCGGCTGCGCACGAGATCAAGGATCCCGAACAGCCCCAGGTTGCGGTGCGCGCCCACAGAGGGGTGTTTCGCCGCGAGGCGCTCGTGGTGGCCACGCATGACCGGCCCGAGCCGCTGCGCGTTGCCGATGAGGTCGTCCTCCTCGTACACCCGGATGGTCGCCAACGCTGCCGCGAGGCTGACCGGGTGCGAGGAGTACGTCAGGCCGCCGTAGTACATCTTCGTCTCGAAGGCCTCGGCGATCTCCCGCCGCATCGCCACCGCGCCCAGGGGCAGGTACGAGCTGGTGAGGCCCTTGGCCATGGTCATGAGGTCCGGCACCACGTCCCAGTGGTCGACGGCGAACCAGCGCCCGGTCCGCCCGAAGCCGGCCATCACCTCGTCGCAGACCATCAGGATGTTGTTCCGGGTGCAGATCTCTCGCACGCCGGCGATGTAGCCGTCCGGCGGGATGAGGATGCCGTTCGTGCCCACGATCGTCTCGAGGAACACCGCCGCGATGGTGTGCGCGCCCTCGTACCGGATCACGTCCTCGAGGCCCTGAAGGCTCTCGGCGACCGGACGCGGCTCCTTCTCGCCCCAGCGGTGCGTGTCCGGGTAGCGCACGACCCCGACGAGCCCGGGCTCGTTGGCCCAGCGGCGCGGATCGCCGGTCAGGGTCATCGCCCCGAAGGTGGCGCCGTGATAGGCCCGGTACCGCGCCAGGACCTTATGACGGCCCGTGTGATGGCGGGCGAGCTTGATCGCGTTCTCGATCGCCTCGGCGCCGCCGAGCGTGAAGAAGACCTTGTCGAGGTCGCCGGGCATGATCTCGGCCATCTTCTTGCCGAGTCGGGCGCGGATCTCGGTCGTGAACGCCGGCTGGACGTACTGCAGCTTCAGCGCCTGCTCGGTGATGGCATCTATCACCCGCCGATCGCCGTGGCCGATGTTGACCGACATCAGCTGGCTGTTGAAGTCCAGGATCCGCCTGCCCTCTGGCGTGTACAGGTAGACACCCTCGGCATGGTCGATCGCGATCGGGTCCAGCGCGCTCTGGACGGACCACGAGAAGAAGGTATGGGCCCGGCTCTGGGCGACGATCTCCTCGCTGGTCATGCTCGTGGCAGCGGACTCGATGGCCATGGCGGGCTCCCGTTGTGCTCGGTCGCGGGCTGGGCGACGCCGGCCGATTGTCGCAGATGCTATCGAGCGCGGATCGGGCGCGACCTCTATAACGATTCGCCTGCCCGTCGCAGCCTGAGGACCTACGGCAGCACGGAGGGGTTGGTCGTCGGGGATCTAACGCCCGTCGGAAAGCTTCGTGGCGGACTTGCGCCGGTCCTCTCCGGGGATGCCGCGGGCCGTCAGCGCGGCAGCAGGCCCTGGAGATCCTCGACGGTGATGTACAGGGCCTGCAGGTGGAACCGCCAATACGGGACGCGCTCGCCGAAGTCCACCCGAACCCCGCCGGCTCCGGTCCCCGCGAATGTCAGGTCTCCGTGACGGATGCTCTTCCGGACGCCGAGTGCGGTGATGGGGCTCCAGGGACCCTCGATCGACCAGCGCGTCAGGTTCGACACGGGCGTCGTGACGCGCGACCAGCCGAACCGGGCGTCGAGCGTGTCCCCCAGATCGACGTAGGCGTTCGATTCGTTGACGCCGAAGATTCGGAGGATCCAGCGGTACCGCCGGTCCACGCGAATCGCGAAACGCCGTGCTTCGGGAGCGTCCATCGACGTCGATGGTCCGCGGCGGCGCCCGCTCGGTCAAATGGTCGGTGTACGCTCAGCCCCTCGCGGAAGACCACGGAGGCACGAGGGCCAAGATGCCGAGGATCGTTAAGGGAGCGCTGCTGCAGGCGACCTGGACCGGCGACAAGGAGTCGATGATCCAGAAGCACGAGGAGCAGGCGCACGAGGCCGCCAAGCAGGGCGCGCAGGTCATGCTCTTCCAGGAGCTGTTCTACGGGCCGTACTTCTGCCAGGTCCAGGACGCTAAGTACTACGCCTACACCGAGCTCATTCCCGACGGGCCCACAACCAAGCGGATGGAGGACCTGGCGAAGCAGACGGGCATGGTGCTCGTGGTGCCGATGTACGAGGAGGACGCGCAAGCCTCGGGCATCTACTACAACACCGCCGCGGTCATCGACGCCGACGGGCAATATCTGGGCAAGTACCGGAAGACCCACATACCGCACGTGAAGGGCTTCTGGGAGAAGTTCTACTTCCGTCCCGGGAATACCGGCTACCCGGTGTTCGAGACCGCGGTCGGCAAGGTCGGCGTGTACATCTGCTACGACCGCCACTTCCCCGAGGGCGCCCGGGCCCTGGGCCTGAACGGAGCCGAGATGGTCTTCATCCCGTCGGCCACGTCGCGCGGCCTCAGCGAGTACCTGTGGCGCATCGAGCAGGTTTCACATGCGGTCGCCAACGGCTACTTCGTGGGCACGATCAACCGGGTCGGCATCGAGCCGGAGGTCGGCGACGACGACTTCTACGGTCAGAGCTACTTCGTGGACCCGCGGGGCCAGTTCATCGGCGCCGTCGGTTCCCCATACGACGAGGAGCTGATCATCCGGGAAATGGATCTCGACCTCGTCCAGCAGGTTCGCCAGACGTGGCAGTTCTACCGGGATCGTCGACCCGATGCCTACGGCGACCTGACCCGACCATAGCGAGGGTCCGCGGCACGATGCGCGAGCTCGACGGCATTCGGATCATCAGCCCCGGCGAGGGACAGCTCGAGGCGCGCCCGACGTCCGTGCTTCGCACGATCGTCGCGGCGGCAGACACGGGCGGGCGCTGGAGCCTTGGCGAAGTGACCGCCGCGCCGGCCGAGGAGGTCGGAACCCACCTCCACCCGGGCGACCCCGAGGCGATCATCATCCTCGAGGGCCAGATGGAGCTCCACGGGGCTGCAGGCGTGACCCAGGTCGGCGTCGGCGACATCCTGTTCATCCCGCCCGACACGGAGCACGGCCTGCGCACGCCGACCGGCGGTCGCTGGCTGGCGGTCTGGCCGGTGCGAGAACGGGTGCCGGGCCCGCGCTATCAAGACTGAGGAAGGGTGTCGAGCATGCAGTTCGGATTCACGCTCAAGCCGGAGCACTCGATCGAGGCGACGATCGAGCTCGCCAAGCTGGGCGAGTCGGTCGGGTTCGACTACCTGTGGCTGTTCGACTCGCACGTCCTGTGGCGCGAGCCGTACACCCTGCTGGCGCTGATCGCCGAGCACACGGAGCGGCTCCGGCTGGGCACGTGCGTGACCAACCCGGGCACCCGCGAGCCGTCGGTGACGGCGTCCGCGCTCGCGACCCTGGACGAAGTCAGCGGCGGCCGAATGGACCTCGGGATCGGGCGCGGGGACTCGGCGCGGCGCGTGCTCGGCAAGCCGCCGATCACCCTTGCCAACACCGAGGAGGCGATCCGCGTCATCCGGGACCTCGTCGAGGGCCGGGCGGTGACCTACGAGGGCACGGAACTCCAGCTCTCGTGGACCGGGAAATGGAAGCTCCCGGTCTGGGTCGCCGGCTATGGCCCGATGGCGCTGGCCATGACCGGGCGGATCGCCGACGGCGTGATCCTCCAACTCGGCGACCCGGACCTGATCCGGTGGTTCGCCGGTCAGGTGCGAGAAGCCGCGACCGCTGCCGGCCGTGACCCGGCTTCGATCCAGGTCCAGGCGGCGGCCCCGCTCCACCTGGGACCCCGCGACGTGGGGCGCGAGCGCACGCGCTGGTTCCCCGCGCTCGTCTCCAACCATGTCGTCGACCTCGTGAACAAGTACCCGCGTGAGCAGCTCCCGGAATCGCTCACCGGCTACGTCCAGGACCGCACGGGCTACGACTACCACCACCACGCCGAGGTCGGCTCCTCGAACGCCGGATTCGTCGGAGACGACGTCACGGACCGGTTCTGCGTGCTCGGCGACGTGCCGGAGGTCCTCGACAAGCTGCGCGTCCTCGCCGACGCCGGCGTGACGCAGTTCAACGTGTACCTGATGAACGGCGACGAGCGCGAGCAGCTCGAGCGCATCGGTCGCGAGGTGATCCCGGCGATGGCGGGCGTCGCCGCGACATAGTCCGACGACGGGTCGCAGAGGTTGCCGGGCCGGAGTAGCATCGGAGGCGTCGGATCGGACGGGCCGTGAGGCCCACGGATGAGGGGTTCGAGATGGACAAGAAGGCCAAGACACCCAAGAAGCCGAAGCAGAACAAGGAAAAGCCCGCCAAATAGCGGCTCCGCGAATTCCCCGGGTGCGGCGCCCGGCCCGAATCCGGGCGCATGGGACATTCGGCACCACTTCCCGGCACGAAGGTCCGCCTTGCCGCCGGACTGCACCGCTCGGACACTGAACGCACAGTTTCCCGGTTCAGCAGTCGAGGCTTGCCATGCCGATCCTCGCCCTTCGACGTCGCGACCCGTGGTGGGGCCAGGAGGGCCCGGCCGCGCGACGCCGTCACCGCCGTCAGCGCTTCATGTCGTTCCTCTCCTTCGCCGCAGCGCTCGTCGCGATCGGTGGCGCGGGCGTCGCCTGGGCGATCCAGATCGGCCTCGCGGCCATGCTCGGCTTCCGAGTGACGCTCGGCCTCGGCTAGCCAACGCAACCTGGCTCACGCGGGGGATACGCGCTCCCCGGGAGCTGCGCCGGTGCAGGCAACTCGCCTGCGTCGAGCCTCCTGCACTCGCCCGAGCGCGGCTCGCTACGATTTCCTCCTTCATCGAAGGAGGATTGATGCGCACCCTGATCTCGAACGGCACGATCGTGACCGCCGAGGGCTCGTACGACGCCGACGTCCTGGTCGACGGCGAGACGATCGCCCAGATCGGCTCGTCGCTCGGCGATTCCGCGCGGGCCGATGAGACGATCGACGCGAAGGGTCGGTACGTGATCCCGGGCGGCATCGACGTCCACACGCATATGGAGCTGCCGTTCGGCGGCACGTTCGCCAAGGACACGTTCGAGACCGGCACCCGCGCCGCTGCCTTCGGCGGCACCACGACCATCATCGACTTCGCCGTCCAGAGCCGGGGCAAGAGCCTCCGCGAGGGCCTGGATGCCTGGCATGCCAAGGCCGAGGGCAACGCAGTCGCGGACTACGGCTTCCACATGATCATGAGCGACGTCAACGACGACACGCTCAAGGAGATGGACACCCTCGTGGCGGAGGGAGTGCCCGACTTCAAGCTGTTCACGGCGTACCCGGGGGTCTTCTACAGCGACGACGGGGCAATCTTCCGGGCGATGCAGCAGACCGGCAAGAATGGTGGGCTGATCATGATGCACGCCGAGAACGGCATGGCCATCGACATCGTCGCAGCGGACCTCGTCGCCGACGGCAAGACCGAGCCGCTGTACCACGGCATCGCTCGCTACCCGGTGTTCGAGGGTGAGGCCACAAACCGGGTGATCCGCCTCGCGGAGGCGGCCCAGGTGCCCGTGTACATCGTCCACCTCTCTGCTCGCGATGCGCTCAACGCCGTGCGCGACGCGCGCGATCGCGGCTCGCAGGCATTCGCCGAAACCTGCCCCCAGTACCTGTTCCTCTCGCTGGACGACATGGGCAACGGCTTCGAGGGTGCCAAGTACGTGTGCTCGCCGCCGCTGCGCACGGCGGACCACCAGG
>Ga0183260_10002098_pt1 | contig 16539 bp, 16 predicted proteins | sample AntDrymUQ4972206_2_FD_129768 | JGI IMG/M metagenome (GOLD analysis project Ga0183260, IMG submission 129768) | Polar desert sand microbial communities from Dry Valleys, Antarctica - metaG UQ497 (22.06) (version 2) (version 2) | ecosystem: Environmental > Terrestrial > Soil > Desert | place...
CGCCGGTGGCGGTGTTGACCTGCCCGCCGCCGAGCGTCTGGCAGAACACGCCGTGCTCGACCTCGCTGATGAGGTCGTCGAGCGTGGTCCCCGGGTTCGGGGCCAGGAAGGTGTTTGTCATCCGCTCCATCGAGAGGTGCTGGTAGGTCTCACGGCGCCCGTTGCCGGTGGAGGCCCTCCCGGCCCGACGGGCCCGCACCAGGTCCCACATGTAGTCCTGCAGGACGCCGTCCTGGATCAGGACGGTGCGCTGGGCCGGCGCCCCCTCGTCGTCGACGGCGAAGGTCCCCCACTCACCGGCCACGGTGGCGTCGTCGATGAGCGTCACCAGGCTGGACGCCACCTTGGTGCCCACCCGGCCTCGGAACACCGAGGTGTCCTTCTCGACCAGGTCGGCCTCGAGGCCGTGGCCGCAGGCCTCGTGGAACAGCACCCCGCCGCCGCCGGCGGCCAGCACCACCGGGACCACCCCGGAGGGCGCCGGCCGGGCCCCCAGCTTGCGGATGGCGCTCTCGGCCGCCTCCGCGGCCAGCTGCTGCACGTCCCAGCGGTCAAACAGCTCGAAGCCGACCGACGCCCCGATCGAGCGGTGGCCGGTCTGCAGCCCGGTGTCGCCCTGGGCCACGACTTGGACGCCGAAGCGGGTGCGGGTGACGTCGTCATCGACCAGCAGGCCGTCGCTGTTGGCGATCAGCGTCCGCCGGCGGTGGTCCGACGTCGAGGTCGACACCTGGGCGATGGCCGGCCGGCCCCGGCGGGCGGCCTCGTCGGCCGAGGCCAGCAGCTCGACCTTGCGGGCCTTGGCCACGTCCTCGGGGCGGACCTCGACGAGCTGGCGGCCCGCCGGCGTGCGGCGGTCGAGGTCGACGACCCGGGAGGTGGCCCCGCCGGCCCTGGCCGCGGCCGACGCCACCTCGGCGGCAGCCAGGAGGCCGGCCTCGGACAGGTCAGCCGTGTGGGCGTAGCCGGTGGTGGGCCCGGCCACGACCCGCACGCCGGCCCCCCGGTCGCGGCCCGAGGTCAGCTCTTCGACCTTGCCGTCCTCGAGCCGGGCCGACGAGCTCCGCCGGTCCTCGGCGAACACCTCGGCGAACTCGCCGCCGCCCCGCAACGCCGACCCCAGCACTCGCGCCAGCACCTGCTCGTCGATCACGCTCGTCCTCCAGCCTGCGGCCCGCCTCGCGGGTTCCGGTCGTCGTTGGGTCGCCACCACCGTGCCGCACGGCGGCGAGTTCGGCGAATGCAAGACCGGCGAGGGGCCGCGACCGCCAAGAGGAAAGCGGTGGGGCGTCCTACGCTGCCGGCGTGCCCGCTCGGGAGGAGATCGACCGGAACCCTGCAGGGACGGCACGCCCCGGGCCGACGCGCTGGGTCCGGCTCCTGGCCCTGGCGGTGGTCGTGCTGGCGGGGGCCTGCGGGGGGGCCACCAAGTTCGACGACGAGGTGACGGCGGTCGGCGACGGGCTGCGCCCGCCCACCACGGCCACCACCGCGCCGGCGCCGAGGGCCTCCGGCTCGGCCACCCCCCAGCCGGCCGCCACGGCGGCCGCCAGGACCTCGACCACCGTGGCCAGGCCGGTCCAGGCCGCACCGAGGACCGCGGCCACCCGGGCTCCGGCCCCCACCGCCAACCCGACAGAGCAGGCGATCCTGCGGGCGGCCAACGGCCCGCCCGGCGCGGCAGCAGGGTTCATCCTGCAGCCGGCACCGGCCCGGACCATCGTGGTCGAGGTCCTGGAGGAGCAGGGCGCAGCCGCCAACCGGCCGGCCCTGGACCGGGTCGTGGCCGACCTGCGGAGGTACACCGGCAAGTCGGTGTCCGAGGTCCACACGCGGTTGCCGGGCGGCTCGGCCTCCAAGCGCTGGACCGAGCCCGAGCTCGCCGCCCTGGCCGACCGCTCCGCCAAGGTCGCCCGGGGGCCGGACCGGTTCGTCCTGCGGTTGGTGTTCGTACGCGGCCAGAACGCCCGCAGCGGCAACATCCTCGCCGTCACGTTCCGGGGCGACACCTTCGCCGCCTTTCCCGACCGCTACGCCTCAACGGGCCAGCAGCTCATCACCACGGTCATCGTGCACGAGCTCGGCCACCTCCTCGGGCTGGTCGACCTGTACCTGGACCGGGGGCGGGCCGACACCCGGAACGACCCGGCCCGAGGGGGACATTCGAGCAACCCGGGCAGCGTCATGTACTACGCGGTGGACCCCTCGTTGTTCGGCTCGGTGTTCGGCGGCGCCAGCGACCGCTTCGACGCCCAGGACGAGCAGGACCTGGCCGCCATCCGGGCGGGAGCCCGCTTCGGCGCCAACCCCCGGTAGCCCCCTCAGGCGGGAGGGCTGAGGTCGCCGGGGTCCACCCCGAAGCGGACGAAGTCGATGGTGGCGCTGACCCGGTTGGTGTCGGGCCGGGTGACCGGGGTGGCGCTGCGGAGGTCCTCCGGCACCTCCAGGCGGCGGATGCGGCGGTCACCGTCCACGTAGACGTCGACCCGGATGGTGTGGCTGACCTGGGCGGCGAGGGCCATCAGGCGGGCGGCCGAGGCCGAGCCGGCGGCGCGGGAGGCGGCCACCGGGTCGTTGAACACGTCGTAGCGGATCGTGGAGGTGGCCTGGACCTGCAGGCCGCCGAACACGGTGACCCGGGTGGCCCCGCGGACCAGGTCCACCACGGCGCGGGGGTCGCCGGACCGGAGCCCGCCGGGGAGGCTGAGGAGGCCGGCGGCCTCGGGATCGGCGGCCGTCCAGGTGGGGGAGCCGGCGGGCCTGGTCCACACCCGCTCGCCGACGGCCAGCACCTCGACCGGGGCCGCCCCTCGTGCGGTGGCGTCGGTGACCGTCAGCCGCGCCGCCGCCCGGGCGAGGTCGACCACCCCCTCGGCCCGCAGCCCGAACCGCTCGATCGTGACCTGGGCGGGACCAGCGGCGACGGTGGCATCGGGAGCCGCCGCCACCACCGCGGTCGGCGAGCCGGTCGGGGAGGTGCGCCCGCACCCGACGGCCAGGGCCAGGAGCGCCCCGACGAGACCGCCCGACCGCACGGCAGATCGGGGCACCGGGACCTAACCTTAGGGCCCGGCCCGGAAGGAGAGGAAGCTGGCACTGCAGGCCAAGGGCGCGGCCGAGGCCATCGGCGAGCGGCTGTTGCACGAGCCGCGCCTGCGCTGGTGGCGGGAGATCCTCACCATCGGCGCCTTCTACGAGCTGTACTCGCTGGCCCGCAACACCCAGGGATCGGGTTCGACCTCACCTACCCACGCCTTCCGCAACGCCCGGGTCGTCATCAAGCTAGAGCGAGCGCTGGGGCTGTACCACGAGGAGTCGGTCCAGAAGCTCTTCCTGACCGTGCGGCCCCTGATGAAGGCCTTGAACGTGTACTACGGGACCGCGCACTTCCTGGTGACGGCCGCCGTCCTCATGTGGCTGTTCATCCGCCACCCCGGCCGGTACCCCCGCTGGCGCTGGTCGCTGGCCTGCACCACGCTCCTCGGGCTGGTCGGCTTCCTGGCCTTCCCCCTCATGCCCCCCCGGCTCATCACCCGGGAGTTCGCCATGGGCTCCTACCAGGACACCCTCCACACCATCGGCGGCCTGTGGAACTTCGAGGACGGCGCCATCGCCAAGCTGTCGAACCAGTACGCCGCCATGCCCAGCCTCCACTTCGCCTGGAGCCTGTGGGTGTGCCTGGCCCTCTGGCCGTGCCTGCGCAGCTCGTGGGGGCGCGCCCTGGCCGTCGCCCACCCCGCGATCACGCTGGTGGCGATCATCGCCACTGCCAACCACTACTGGATCGACGCCGCGGCCGGAGCCGTCACCCTCCTCGGTGGCTGGCTCCTCGGAGGCATCCTCTGCACGTGGGCCGTCGACCGGGTCGTCACCCGGCCCCGCCCGAGGCCCCGGGGGGCCGACCCGGCCGGCCCCGAGGCCACCGATCCGGCCCCGGACCCGGCGCAGGACCCGGCGCAGGAGACGAGGGCAGAGCGCCCGGAGCAGCCCAGCCCCCTGGTTTAGGAGGTGGCACGGGGATCCACGTCCCCGTCACACCCGTCAGGCATCCTCTGGGCCCATGGACGTGGTCGGGAGGTGTGAAGCCCCGGGGTGCGAGCGCAGCACCCGGGTGCGCGTGGAGCTGCGGGGGGGTGGCCCCGAGCGGACCGGGCTGGCCTGCCCGCGCCACGCCACCCAGACCGAGCTCGGGGCCCTGCTGCGGGGCTGGTCGGCGGTCCGCAGGGCCTGAACCGCAGGGAGGTTGGGCCACGGCCGGGCCTAGGCTCCGCGCTGATGACCCCAGTCGCCGCCGCCCCGGCCTGGCTGGCCGAGGTGGCCAAGGCGGTCGACACCCGCCTGGGCGCCCTCCTCGACGCCGAGGTCGCCCGCTGGGTCGGCTTCGACGCCGATCTCGAGGCCCCGCTCGACGCCCTGCGCTCGTTCGTCCTCGGCGGGGGGAAGCGGCTGCGGCCCGCGTTCTGCCACTGGGGCTTCGTCGGCTCGGGCGGCGATCCCACCGACCCGCTGTGGGTCGAGGCCGGCGCCGCTCTCGAGCTGCTGCACTGCTTCGCCCTGGTCCACGACGACGTGATGGACGGCTCCGGCACCCGGCGGGGCCTCCCGACGGTGCACGTGGCCTTCGAGCACCGTCACCGCTCGGCCGGGTGGCGGGGCGAGGGTCGCCGCTTCGGCGAGGGCGCCGCCATCCTCGTCGGTGACCTGGCCTTCGTCCTGGCTGACCGGCTGCTGGCCGGGGCCGCACGGCCGGCGTGGGACGTGTGGGACGAGCTGCGCCTCGAGGTGAACGTCGGCCAGTACCTCGACATGCTCCACACGGCAATGGCCGCGCCCACCGTCGACTCGGCCCAGCGCATCTGCACCTACAAGACGGCCAAGTACACCGTCGAGCGCCCCCTGCACCTGGGCGCCGCCCTCGCGGGGGCCGTCGATCAGTCCACCCGAGCCGCCCTGACCGGCTACGGGCTGCCGCTGGGCGAGGCGTTCCAGCTGGTCGACGATCTGCTCGGCGCCTTCGGCGACCCCCGCCGCACCGGCAAGCCGGTGGGCGACGACCTGCGCGAGGGCAAGCCCACCCGGCTCCTGGCCCTCGCCCTCGAGCGCTCTGTCCGCGGCGACCTCGACCTGCTCCGCACCCGGGTCGGGGCTGACGACCTGGCGGACGACGAGGTCCTGGCCATCCTGGGCGTCCTCGAGTCCACCGGCGCCCGCGCCGAGGTCGAGGCGGCGGTCGGCGACCTGGCCACGGTGGCCCTGGAGCGGGCGGCCGAGCTGCCGCTCACCCCTGAGGCCCGTGCCGCTCTGGCCGACATCGCCGCCTTCATCGTCGGCCGCGACCACTGAGCTGACGCTGAGCGGCCGAGCCGAGGAGCCCGCGGACTCCTACCGCTCGTCGATGACGACGGTGGCGCAGACGAGGTCGTGGAGGCAGCGGTTGCGGTTGTCGAAGAAGGCCCACCAGAAGCCGAAGCCGAACAGCTGCGAGCTGATCCAGGTGGCGAAGGCGGCCCGGCCCCAGGCCCGCCCCCGCGTCACCGCTCCCCCGGTGCGGGCGTCGATGATCCGCAGCTGCATCGCCTTCAGGCCCCAGGTCCGGCCTCGGCGGGCGATCAGCTCAGCCTCGACAGCCAGGCGGACGATCCCGAGGGCGAACGCGGCCAGGTACAGGAGCAGGATGATGGCGACGGCCGTTCCCGACGGCTCCTCGTCCCTGGCGGCCGAGGAGAACACGATGGCCAGGGCGACACCCAGCGCCGCCATCTGGGGTACCCCCCAGATGGCGTGGTCGATGAGGAGGGCGAGGACGCGGCGGCCCTGGGTGGCCAGGACCCGCCCATCGGGCGTGCGGCCGCGCGGCGCCACCCACCCCTCGCCGGGGGCCACCACCCAGTCGGCCCGCGGGCCCCACTGGTCAGCCACCGCCGGCCCCCGGCGGGGTCGAACCCGGAGAGCAGCCACCGGGGCGGGTCGGCGTGGCTCCCTGGGCCGCCCACCGCTCCCACCAGGCGGTCGGCCACCACAGCGGGACGGGGGGCCCGGCGGCCACCGGCGGCTTCGGGGGCGGCCCCTGCGTGCGAGCCGCGCTCAGAAGGACCGCCGCCGGCAGGAGGGCCGGGACGAGGAAGGCCAGGCCGGGCAGGAGCGTCCTGGCCACCTGCTCACCGTCGCTCCCGCCGCCGAGGAGCATCGGGTCGGCGGGGGGGCCTTTGAGCCACAGGATGAGAGAGACGGTGGCCCACCCGAGCGGGGCCAGCACCACGGCGGAGCCGATCGACAGCAGCCACGACGCCGTGGACCGACGCGGCAGCGGCCCACGGCGCAGGAGGGTGGCGGCGAGGCCGAGGAGGGCAAAGGTGATGGCGGCGGCGCCCACGACCCTGATCATCGCCGACGAGTAGCGGTCCCTGTCGGGCAGCAGCTGCACGACCGCTCGGATGGGCGGGGCGTCGGCCTCTTGGTACCAGCCTCGGCAGCGGTTGCCCGGGGTGCCGTAGGGCGCCCCCACCGGCGCCACCAGCGCGTCGACGACCTGGCGGACCGGAGGTGTGCACACCACGACGATGACGGCCTCGTAGCCCTCCTGCTGGGCGAGCAGCTGCAGCTTGCCGGTGTCGAGGGTGTAGCTCAGGCCGCCCCGGCCGTCCGGCGTGGCCAGCTTCCCATCGGGGTGGATGTGGCCGCCCTCGAGGCCGGACGAGGTCCGGAACGACCCCGCTGGTCGATCGAGGGCGACCGCCACGTCGGAGGCCAGCTCGAGGTAGCTGGCCGGGCTGTCGTTGGAGAGATCCCCGACGCTGATCGAGTCGTCGCCCGCCGCGTTGAGGGCCACGATGACCTCGAGCTCCAGGAGGTCGTGGCTGGCCGCCGCCGGGGCGGCCGGCGCCGCGGCGATCGCGACGGTGGCCACGAACGCCAGCAGCAGGGAGCGACCCCGTGTCATCGCCGCGACGGTACCGACGTTGCACAAGCGGCGGCGCTCGGGGAGCATGGCCCGGTGCAGGTAGCTGTCGTCGGTGCCGGGCTGGGCGGGCTGTCGGCTGCGTGCCACCTGGCGGGGGGCGGCCACGAGGTGGTCGTCCTCGAGAAGCAGGACGTGCCCGGCGGGCGCTGCGGGCTGTGGGAGGCCGAGGGGTTCCGCATGGACACCGGGCCGTCGGTGCTGACCATGACCGGGATCCTCTCCGACGTCTTCGCCGCGGCCGGCGCCGACATGTCCGACCACCTCACCCTCCACCCGGTCGACCCGATGTACCGGGCCACGTTCCCGGCGTCGGTAGGCGGCGAGATGCGGGTGCGCCACGGCCGGCCGGCCATGACCGAGGAGATCCGGCGCGAGTGCGGCACCAAGGAGGCCGAGGCCTTCGGCCGGTTCTGCGACTGGCTCACCAAGCTCGAGCGGCGGGTGCTGCCCGACTTCATCGACCGCAACTTCGACAGCGTGGCGTCCATGGCCAAGCCCCTGTGGCCGGCCCTCGACCTGGTCCGCCTGGGCGGCTTCCGCAACCTGGCCACGGTGGTCCAGTCGTACTTCGACGACCCCCGCCTGGTGCAGCTGTTCTCGTTCCAGTCGCTCTACGCCGGGCTCTCGCCCTTCGACGCCCTCGCCGTCTACTCCGTCATCACCTACATGGACACCGTCGAGGGGGTGTTCGCGCCGCAGGGCGGGATGCACGCCATCTCGCGCGAGCTGGCGTCGGCCGCCACCAAGGCCGGCGTCACCTTCCGCTACGGGGTCGAGGTCGACCGGGTGGTGCGGCGGGCCGGCACCAGCGGCCCGGCCATCGGGGTGCGCCTGGCCGACGGCGAGCTGGTGCGGGCCGACGCCGTGGTCCTGAACCCCGACCTGCCGGTGGCCTACCGCACCCTCCTGCCCGAGGTGCCGGTGCCGATCCGGGTGCGGAAGGCCGAGTACTCGCCGTCGTGCGCCCTGTGGCTGGCCGGCGTGCGGGGTGCGCCCCCCAACGGGGTGGCCCACCACAACATCCACTTCGGCGACTACGACAGCGCCTTCAAGGCCCTGATCGGCGGCGGCGACCTCCAGCCCGACCCGTCGATCCTGGTCAGCCTCCAGAACCACACCGACCCCACCCTGGCGCCGGAGGGCTGCACCACCATCTACGCCCTCGAGCCCACGCCCCACCTGGGCGGGCGCCCCGACTGGACCTTCGAGCGCGAGCGGGTGCGCGAGCGGCTGATCGGCCAGGTGACGTCGCACGGCTACCCGGTCGACGACGTGGTGGTCGAGCGCTTCCTCGACCCGATGGACTGGGAGCGGCTGGGCATGGAGAACGGAGGGCCCTTCTCCATGTCGCACCGGTTCCTGCAGACCGGCCCCTTCCGGGCCAAGAACGTCGACAAGCGCATCCCCGGCGTGGTCTTCGTGGGCTCCGGCACCCAGCCCGGGGTCGGCGTGCCCATCGTCCTGCTCTCGGGCCGGCTGGCCGCCGAGCGGGTGGACGAGCTGCGAGAGGTCCGGGCCTGACCGTGACCTCCCTCGAGGCCAGCTTCGAGCGGTGCCGCCAGCTGAACAAGCGGTCGGGCACCACCTACTACTGGTCCACCGAACTGCTGCCCCGGGTGAAGCGCCCATACGTGCACGCCCTCTACGGGTTCTGCCGCTACGCCGACGACATCGTCGACGACCTCGGCCCCGTGCCGGTCGAGCAGCGGACGGCGGCCCTGCGGGAGTTCGGCGACCGCTTCCTGGCCGACCTCGCCGCCGGCCGCAGCGACGACCTGGTGTGCCGGGCCGTCGTGCACACAGCCAAGGCCTTCGATCTCGCTCCTGAACCGTTTCAGCGCTTCCTGCGCTCGATGGAGATGGACCTCACCGTCGACCGCTACGAGACCTTCGACGACCTCCTCGAGTACATGGACGGCTCGGCGGCGGTCATCGGCGAGCTGATGGTGCCGATCCTGGAGCCGGTCAGCCCCGAGGCCATCGACCGGGCCCGCGACCTGGGCATCGCCTTCCAGCTCACGAACTTCCTGCGCGACGTGGCCGAGGACCTCCAGCGGGGCCGGGTCTACCTGCCCCAGGAGGACGTGCGGAAGTTCGACGCCTCCGACGCCTTCACGATGCGGCGCTGCACGCCGGCCTTTCAGGATCTGATGGCCTTCGAGATCGAACGCACCCGCGCCTACTACCTCTCCGGCGACATCGGCCTCGGCCTCCTCCGGGGTCGGGCCCAGCGCTGCGTCATGGCCGCCCGCTCCCTCTACGGCGGCATCCTCGACCAGATCGAAGCCGTCGACCACGACGTCTGGACCGCCCGCGTCCGCGTCCCCGGCTGGCGCAAGGTGGCCACCGGCCTCGGCGTCCTTTAGCAGGGGGGAGGGCCAAAGCCCCTCCCCCCTGACCCCCCACCGCCGGGTCGAGCGGCCTCCGGCCGCGCTCAGGCTCCTCGGAGGCGGAGCCTCCTGCGGGCCGTCTGTGGGGGGCACAACCCCCCACACCCCCCGATCAGCCCCGGCTTGCGTGGTTGTCGTCCAGGTGCGTCAGGACGTTCACCACCACGCCGTTCGGGTCGCGGGCGAAGAAGCGGCGGACGCCCCAGGGCTCGTCGGTGAGGGGGTGGACGATCTCGATGCCCCGGCGGAGCGCCTCGGCGTGGATGGCGTCGACGTCGTCTACCTCGATCGACAGGTGCGGCTGCAGCGACGCCGGAGGGGCAGCCCCGGTGTAGAGGTTCAACTGCGCCGTCGGGTTGGTGGGCGAGGCGAGGGTCACGATCCACCCCAGGTCCATGGCCACCTCGAGGCCGAGGACGTCGGTGTAGAAGTTCCGGCTGGCGTCCATGTCGTCGGCCCGCAGGTGGGGCACCACCCGGCGGATGGCCACGGCTGCTACTCGCCCCCGTAGGTGCCGAAGCTCCAGAGGTTGCCCTCCGGGTCCCGCACGGTGAAGCCGACGTAGCGGTCGAGAAAGGCCCCCAGCCGCGGCGCCGGCCGGCGGCTGACAGACGCCGAGCTCGACTGGCCCACGCTCGGGACGATAGCTGCGGCCGACCCCGGCGCTCGGTGTGCCCACCTCCGCCGTCTCCAGCGACCCCGGGCGGGCACACCCCGGGCTCGGTGTCGCCCCTTCAGGTGGCGAGGTGGTCGAGCGGGCCGGCGGGGCCGCGGCGGGCGTACCACTCGAAGCCGTAGACGGCGGCGAAGTCGGACTCGGGGAGGCGCATGGCCGAGCAGGCCTCGGGGATCTGGCTGGCGTGGTCGGCCATGGCCTGGCGCTTGGTGGCCAGCACCGGGCGGACGTCGACCGTGCAGTCGATCTCGACGGTCGACAGGCCGAGGCCGGTGGCCGCCAGCCCGAGCGTGCCCCGCTGCGGGAGGCCGCTGCGGCTGGCCTCGATGACGAGGTGGGTCTCGACGAAGTGCAGGTACTCCCGGTCGACCGTCGCCTCGTAGACGGTGGGCACGCCGGCCCGCTGGGCGGCCCGGACGCCCACCCGGTGAACCTGCACGTGGTCGGGGTGGCCGTACCCGCCGCCCTCGTCGTAGGTGACCAGGGCCACCGCCTCCTCCTCGACCAGGATGCGGCGGAGCCGCTCGGCCGCCTCTTCGACGGACGCCGCCGCGAATGCCCCGGGCGCCTGGTTGGCCGGGTCACCGGCCATGCCCGAGTCGAGGTAGCCGAGGAACTCGACCCGGGCCGCCCCCAGCCGCTCGGCCGCCCGGCCCGTCTCGGCCACCCGGCGCACCGACAGCGGCACCTCGGGCCCGACCAGCGGCGACGCCGCCCCCCTCTCCCCCTCGGTGGCCAGCACCAGGACGATCCTCCACCCGCCTGCGGCCAGCATCGCCATCGTCCCGCCGGTGAAGATCGCCTCGTCGTCCGGGTGGGCGTGCAGGAAGACCACGGTTCCCCGGCTGCCCTCTCGGCTCATGGCGTCAGCATGCCTGGTCCGCCGGCTGGGTAGATCCGCCCCATGGCTGAAGGACCCAAGGTGCTCGTGCTGGCCGCCGACCTGTTCGAGGACATGGAGCTGCTCTACCCGGTGTACCGGCTGCGGGAGGAGGAGGTGGAGGTGACGATCGCCGGGCTCAGCACCGACAGCCTCACGGGCAAGAAGGGCTACGGCCCCGTCGAGGTGGACACCACCGTCGACCAGGTCGACGCCGACAGCTTCGACGCCCTGGTGATCCCCGGCGGGTTCGCCCCCGACAAGCTGCGGCGGTCGAAGGACGTGCTGGCCCTGGTCGAGGCCTTCAACGCCGACAGCAAGCCCATCGCCTTCATCTGCCACGCCGGCTGGGTGCCGATCTCGGCCGGCATCGTGAAGGGTCGGCGGGCCACCAGCGTCGACGCCATCCGCGACGACATGGTGAACGCCGGCGCCGACTGGGTCGACGAGGCCTGCGTGGTGGACGGCAACCTGATCTCAGCCCGCACCCCGGCCGACCTCGGCCCGTGGATGAAGGCGCTGCTGGCCGCGCTTGACGCCGATGGCGCCGCTACGTGAGCGCCAGGTGGGCCGGCCGTTCGTCGTAGCCGGCCGCCTCGCCGGCGAAGGTGGCCCGGGTCGAGGACAGCGAGCGGAGGTCGAGGGCGTAGCGGCGCAGCTCGGCGGCCGGGACAAGGGCGGTGATGACGGCATCGCCCCGGCCGTCGACGTCGGCTCCCAGCACCCGGCCCCGCCGTGACGTGAGGTCGCCCAGCACGTCACCCTGCAGCTCGAGCGGGCAGGTGACCACCAGCCTGCGCACCGGTTCGAGGACCACCGTGCCGGCCGTGGCCAGGGCGTCGTTGAAGGCCAGCGCCCCGGCGGCCTTGAAGCTCATCTCGGAGCTGTCGACCGAGTGGTACTTCCCGTCGGTGAGCGTGACCTTCACGTCAACCACCCGGTAGCCGGCCTGGCCGCCCCGGGCCATGGACTCGACCACGCCCTTCTCGACCGCCGGGATGAGGTTGCGGGGGATCGCCCCGCCCACCACGGCGTCGACGAACTCGAACCCGCCGCCCCTGGGCAGTGGCTCGACGACGAGCGTGCACACCCCGTACTGGCCGTGGCCGCCGGTCTGCTTTTTGTACCGGCCCTCGGCCGTGGCCGAGGCCCGGATCGTCTCGCGGTAGGGGATGGCCACCTCGCCGACCTCCACCTCGACGGCGAACTTTCGCTGCAGGCGCTGGAGGGCCACCTGCAGGTGCACACCGCCCCGGCCCCCCAGGACCGTCTGGTGAGCCTCGTCGTCGCGGCGCACCACCAGCCAGGGGTCCTCCTGCTGCAGGCGGTGGAGGGCGGTCATGAGCTTGTCGTCGTCGGCCCGGCCCCTCGGGGCGATGGCCACCTCGTGGGCCGGCGGCGGCGGCGGCGACCAGTCGACGACGGACGGGCAGCCCTTGGCGGCCAGGGTGTCGCCGGTGGCCGCGGCGGAGAGCTTGGCGACGGCGAAGATCTGACCGGCCGTCACCTCTTGGACCGGCTCGGTGGACGCCCCCCGCACCGACAACAGCTGGTGCAGCCGCTCGTCGGCGGCGGCGCGGGCGTTGCGCAGGACGGTGTCGGGCGTGATGGTCCCCGACAGGCACCGGCACAGCGAGAGGCGGCCCTGGAAGCGGTCGTCGATCGTGCGCCACACCACGGCCACCGCCGGTCCCCCGGGGTCGCTGGCCAGCAGCTCGCCGTCGGCGAGGAGGGTGGGGCGATCGGCCGGCGAGGGGCCCACCTCGCACAGGTAGTCGGCCAGCCGGTCGACGGCCACCCTCTGGGTGGCAGAGGCCAGGACCACGGGGTGCACGACGCCGGCGGCGACGCCGCTGGCCAGCGCCTTCTCCAGCTCGGCCACGGTGGGCACGTCGCCCTCGAGGTAGCGCATCATCAGGTCGTCGTCACCCTCGACGATCCCTTCGACCAGCTGGTCGTGGACGGCGTGCTCCAGGTCGACCAGGTCGTCGGGGATGGGCCCGCAGGTGGGCGTGCCGCCGTCGTAGGTGCAGCACCGGTCGGACAGCAGGTCGAGCACGCCGCGGAAGTCGGCCTCGGCGCCGACGGGCAGCTCGAGCGGGGCGATGCCCCGGCCGAAGCGCTCCTTCAGCTCGGTCACCACCGCGTCGACGTCGGCCCGGTCCTTGTCGCAGGCGGTGAGGACCACGAGGCGGGGCAGGCCGAGGTCGTCGCACAGCCGCCAGGCCAGCTCGGTGCCGACCTGCACGCCGTCGGCCGCGCCCACCACGATGAGGGCGAGGTCGGCGACGTGCAGGGCGGCGTCGACCTGGCCCAGCAGGTCGGGGTCGCCGGGGCAGTCGAGGAGCTGGACGAGGTGGGGCTGCTCCTCGGGCCCACCCGGCTCGACGTGGGGGGTCCAGGTCATCGTGGCCGCCGTCGTGAAGAGGGACCCGCCCCGCTCCTTCTCCTCCGGCTCGTGGTCCGAGACGGTCGTCCCGTCCTCCACCCGGCCCATCCTGCTGATCGCGCCAGCCGTCGCCAGGAGCGCCTCGACCAGGGTCGTCTTGCCCGACCCGGTGTGACCCACCACGGCGACGGTGCGCACCCTCTCAGGGGGGATGCCCACGTGCCACCTCCGCTTCGCTCGGCCGGTGGCATCCACCACCGGCGCCATCCAACTCTTCGCACCTGCTTCGGGGGGAGCCTCAGGGTAGCCACCCGACGCCGGTGCCGCCCAGGGCCCCGCGTGGCGGATGGCGGGAACACCGGTTGATCGGGGCCACGGGTACCTTCGGGGGATGACGGCGACCGATCCGCATGCCCCGGCGAGGCCTGTCACCAACCTCGACGAGCTGCCGTTCGACAACCGGTTCACCCGCGCGCTGCCGGCCGACCCGGACACCTCGAACCGGCGTCGCCAGGTGCAGGGGGCGCTGTTCAGCCGGGTCTCGCCGACCCCGGTGGCGGCGCCGGCCACCCTGGCCTGGTCGCCCGAGGTGGCCGAGCTGCTCGGCCTCGACCCCGACGTCTGCCGGTCGGACGACTTCGCCCGGGTGTTCGCCGGCAACCGGGTGCCCGCCGGCGCCGACCCGTTCGCCATGAGCTACGGCGGCCACCAGTTCGGCAGCTGGGCCGGCCAGCTGGGAGACGGCCGGGCCATCGCCCTCGGCGAGGTGCTCGACCGGAACGCCAGCCACCAGACCCTGCAGCTGAAGGGCGCCGGGCCCACCCCCTACTCCCGGCGGGCCGACGGCCGCGCCGTGCTGCGCTCGTCGGTTCGCGAGTTCCTGTGCAGCGAGGCCATGCACCACCTCGGCATCCCCACCACCCGGGCCCTGTCGCTGGTGGCCACCGGCGACGCCGTCATGCGTGACGTGCTGTACGACGGGCATCCCGCTCCCGAGCCGGGTGCCGTGGTGTGCCGGGTGGCGCCCTCGTTCACCCGCTTCGGCAGCTTCCAGCTGCCGGCCTCACGGGGCGAGCACGACCTGCTGCGCCAGCTGGTCGACTTCACCGTCCGGGCCGACTTCCCCCACCTCGCCGCCGACGACGCCACCTTCGAGACCCGGCTGGCGGCGATGTTCGCCGAGGTGTGCGAGCGGACGGCCGCGCTGGTCGTGCACTGGATGCGGGTCGGCTTCGTCCACGGCGTGCTGAACACCGACAACATGTCGATCCTCGGCCTCACCATCGACTACGGCCCCTACGGCTGGCTCGAGAGCTTCGACCCGGGGTGGACCCCGAACACCACCGACGCCGGCACCCTTCGGTACCGCTACGGCGCCCAGCCCCAGGTCGCCCACTGGAACCTCCTCCAGCTGGCCAACGCCCTGGCCCAGGTGCTCGACGACCTCGAGCCCCTGCAGGTGGCACTCGACCGCTACGGCACCGCCTACAACGAGGGCTTCGAGGCGATGACCAACGAGCGTCTCGGGTGGAGCCCGCCCCGGGAGGGTGACGACGCCCTGGTCGGCGAGCTGTTCGCCCTCCTGCCTCGCGGCGAGGTCGACCAGGTGCTCTTCTTCCGCGACCTGGCCCGGGTGCCGGTGAACCCCGATGTGGCGGACGACGACCTCCTGGCCCCGCTGGCCGACGCCTGGTACCAACCCGAGGAGCTGGCCGGCGAGTTCGGCGAGGCGATGGTGGCCTGGCTGCGGGCGTGGGGCCGGCGGGCGGTCGAGGGCGGCCTCGCCGACGACGAGCGGCGGAGGCGGATGGACGCCCTCAACCCCCGTTTCGTGCTCCGGAACTTCCTGGCCCAGGAGGCCATCGACGCGGCCGAGCAGGGCGACCCGTCACTGGTGGTGGAGTTGCTCGACGTGCTGCGCCGCCCCTACGACGAGCAGCCCGGCAAGGAACGTTTCAGCGCCCGCCGGCCCGACTGGGCCCGCCAGCGCGTCGGCTGCTCGATGCTGTCGTGCAGCTCGTGACGGCGCGCTACTCCGGGGTGTGGCAGACGGCTTCGACGTTGTTGCCGTCCGGGTCGCGCACGAAGGCGCCGTAGTAGCCGGGGTGGTACTCGGGCCACTGGCGCGGCTCGTGCAGGACGGGGGCGCCGGCGGCCACGGCGGCGTCGAAGAAGGCCAGCACGGCGGCCCGATCGGTGGCCGAGAACGCCACGTGGACCTCCCGGTTGGGCCCGTCGCCCACGAGCGGGCCGACCCAGAAGGTGGGCTGGGGCGCCACGCCGTACCCGATCACCTGGCCGAAGTCCAGGACGCGGCTCCCGCCCAGCGGAGCCAGGACCGAGTCGTAGAACGCCGCGCTCCGCTGCACGTCCCGGCACTGGATCGAGAGGTGGTCGAGCATGGTAGGGATTTTATGGGTGGCTGGCATGGACGTGCCCGCCGCCGCTGCGGGCGCGAGCCTGGGGCCATGAGCCCGCCCCTGCACACCGATGTCGAGGCGCTCGCCGGGCTGCTGGGCACCTGGACGGGCCGGGGCCACGGCGAGTACCCCACCATCCAGCCGTTCGACTACGACGAGACGGTCACCTTCAGCCACGTCGGCAAGGCCTTCCTGTCCTACACCCAACGCTCGTCCGCGGTGACCGACGGTCGGCCCCTGCACGCCGAGGCCGGCTACCTGCGCAGCCCGGCGCCGGGGCGGATCGAGCTGGTGCTGGCCCAGCCGACCGGGGTGGTGGAGGTCGACGAGGGCACCTTCGACGGCACGACGATCAGGGTGGCGTCGTCGGCGGTGGCCAGGACGGCCTCGGCCGTCGAGGTCATCGCCGTCACCCGTGCGGTGACCGTCGACGGTGACGAGCTGCGCTACGTGCTGGCCATGGCCGCGGTGGGACAGCCGCTCACCCACCACCTCGCCGCGTCGCTGCGGCGGGTGGCCGGCTGAAGCCTGCTCGGAACCACTCAGTGGCGCTTGACGCCGCCGTACTTCATCCGGGTGTCCTGGCTGCAGGCCGGCCGGGCCTCATCGTCGCGGATGGCGGCGTCGACGATCTCCCCCACGAACAGGGTGTGGGTGCCGAGGTCGAGGGTGTGGCGCACCTGGCAGTCCATCCAGGCCAGCGCCTCCTCGAACACCGGGGCGCCGGTGGTGGCCGCACGCACCGGCCTGCCGTTCAGGGCAGCGCCGTCGTCGGTGGCCGGCTTGGAGAACTTCACGAAGACCTTGGTGTCGGTGGCATCCC